>Ga0114983_1001071_pt1 | contig 11093 bp, 9 predicted proteins | sample Shrwel_input2_RT_FD_87182 | JGI IMG/M metagenome (GOLD analysis project Ga0114983, IMG submission 87182) | Subsurface microbial communities from deep shales in Ohio, USA - Utica-3 well 1 S input2 RT | ecosystem: Environmental > Aquatic > Deep subsurface > Shale gas/oil reservoir > Produced...
GGTCAATATTAAATAACAATCATTCTTACCTTAATGCTATTTACCTTATTTACACTCGCCAGCCGTTACCCAGTCAACATAGCAAACCCGTGCCTCTCCCAAGTCACTGAGGAAGTTGAGCCAGTATATTTGATGATCGGCCAGTTTATCGCCCGGGCCTTTGACTTCAAGCCAGCTGATACGCCCTTCGGCGTCAAATAACACAAGATCCGGATGGCCACTGCGGTAATGCTTGAGATCGCCAAGCATACATTCAAATACCTGAGCGAGCCTCGCGCCGGAAAGTGCCGCCAGCGTTAGCTCCAGCGCCTGTTTCGGCAGGTTTTCCCAGTAAACCCAATCGTTTGCCAGTCCTTGCTTTTGCTGAAAATGGCGCCAAATAACAGCGCCGGGCTCCCGAGCGATTTCATCAAGACGCGCCGTGATGGCCTCTTGACGCCGACTGACAAACTCCTCGGTGAACATATCCCGTGGGCTGCGCTGAAATGGATTATCGAATACCGCCTTAACGGGGGCAAAAATAATGTCCCAAAAGGCGAGTCCAAAGAGGCCACAAAGCAAGGCATTCTCGAGAAAAAACGCCCGGTAACCGAGCGCTTCAAAGTGCGCAGCGACACGCAATTCAACTCGTTCACCATTGGGAGTGAGTTGCAGAGCTATCGCTGGCGGCGCACCCAGTCTACCCGGCACATTTTCATTCAGCGCTTGCAGCCTTAACATCAAAGATTCAAGCGCCAAGGAATCAGGCGCTTCACCATGGCCTGATGGTGAGGCAAACTTGCTGTCTTTGCCATTTGGCAATTTTTTAAGCAGGCGTTTGCCAATACGTTCTATGATTTGCCACTGACTCTCATTACCTGCAAGGTCGCAAAGATGCAGCAGCGCATGAGTCAGAGCCTGCCACTGAGCCTGTTTTTCCAGGCAGCGGCACAGGCGTTCCCTTGCCTGCCAATGTTCACACTGCAAATAGACACTGATGGCAAGAGTGGTTTGCCCTTGCCTTTCGGCTTCGCGGCCTATCAGCGTCAGTAGTTTTTGCTGGCGCCGCTCGAGTAAGGGGTTAGCCTCGGGCATCGCTGAAATGGCATTAAGCTGTTCAAGCAGCAATGGAATATCCAGCGGCTGTTTGGCTAGTATCGCCTCTTCTATCTGCTGACTCATATGGCCAAATGCCAACGCGACGTTAAGCTGCTCTGAGCTGTCATAGGCGCGGTGGGCCTTGTCCAGCACAGTGACTTCAAAGCGCTGCAAGCCCAGATCGCTGAGCACAAACTGGCTCAGATCCTGATAACGGTTGCCAAAATAGAGCAGCAATAGGCCATCGAGAAGCCTCTGGCATTTAAGCTCAAGCCAGTCTATGTCAAGCTCAGAGTTCAGTTCGCCAATCAATAACTGTGAGTCTTCGGGCCCGAGCGCCAGCATGGTACGTTTCAGCGTCTCCTTTGAGGCACCATTTATGTTTTTACCTAGATGCTGCGCAATATCGACCAGCCCCCCAAGACTATTCTCGCCCTCCGAGGCTCGACTCTGTTGCAGTTTGAGAAGCGCCCGGCGCAGCTCTGTGAGGGTGACGCCTTTGAGCCAGGTTTCAGTATTTGGCAATGATGAAGTGCTGATGAGCTCCGCTTGCTCAAGCCCCTTTATCGCAGGCTCCAGAGCCCCTATTTCCGGGTAGTTAAGCTTATCGGTGCGAAACCACTCGCCCTTGCGGGACAAGAGACGCACCAGCAACATCCGCGAAGGCTTGGAGCAGGCAAGGTATGCCGCGCGTAACCTGGCAAGCTCGCTTGGCAAAATATCCAGATAGCGGCGGCTACCCTCCAGCAAGAGTTCAAAATTGCTCAGGTAATAATCGCTTGCAAGTTCAAGAGTGGCCGGTTTCACTAAGGTTTTTGCCGCTAAGGTTTCTACCATTAAGGAGCTTCATCTGATTTCACGGTTGTCAGTTCCTCTACCGGCATGGGGCGGGCGAAATAATATCCCTGCAGCAGGAATATACCGCGCTCTTTGAGGTATTCCACCTGCTCCGCGGTCTCCACTCCTTCGACTATCATCTCAAGCCCTGACTCCATACCAAAGGCGATAATGGCATCCAGCACACCACGCTTGAGGTCATTGGTGCCTATGGTATCGATAAACATCTTATCTATCTTGATGCTGTCGATCCCCAAGGTTTGAATATACTTAAAACCGCCATATCCGGTGCCGAAGTCATCAATTTTAAAGCTGTACCCCCTCTCTGTCAGCCTGGCGATTTCCTGCCTGGCAGCGTCAATGTCGGCAATAGGCAAACGTTCGGTGATCTCAAATTTAAGTCTGTCCGGCTCCGGCCAATTATGCTGTTGCAGCACGCGACTGACATGAGCCTCCTCAAGATGTTTTGCCACCAGGTTGATACTGACCCAAGTACCGCTCTCCAGCTTCGGCAGTTGTTGCAGTACCTGCTGCAGCAAAGATTCGGTAATGGGAATGATCAGGCCACAGGCTTCGGCATGCTCGACAAAGGCGGCCGGGGGAATAAACTCCTTACCCTTCTTCCAGCGCACCAGGACTTCATAACCGACAATTTTGCCCTGATTAATATCGACTATGGGTTGATAGAAAGGGATAAACTCCTGCCGGGCAATTCCCCTTTGGATCATACTCTTGAGCGAACTGTGGTAGCTCAGATAGAGCCAATAAGCCCCGGCGAGCAGCATTCCGAGTAACACGCTCAAGGGTAAACCATAAACAAAGATCTTTTCTCTGGCATAATCATCGAGTTTCTTTCCAAACCAGAGTTTTTGCTCCACCTGATGCTGCTTGTCCATCACACTGAGAAAATGCACATGAGATTCTTTGGGTACCGAGCGATTGCCGCGCTCAAATACCAGCCCTTCGGAACCTGGGGCATGATGTAGAAACTCTATGTAAAAACAATCGCGGCAGGGAAGATTGATAATTTCACGGATCCAACTGCTGTCCAAAATCCAGTAAGCGGTATTGCCATTGCTTCTGAAATAAATCAAGAGTTCCTGCTCGGTGTCGAACATGGCGCCTGTAGTGGTAAGGCCAAAGCCCCGCCCTATGAAGGCCTCATCGGGAAGATCCGGCAATAGTAAATCCGAGCCGAGCGAACTGCAGCCCATGCCGGTTTTGGTTTTTATCCCCATCACCCGAAAATAGCGATTGTAATTTTCCGGTGATCGCAATAGTTTGGCGTCTTGCGGGCCACAATCAAAATGAAACTCTGGTACTTGGTGGAGAATAATGTCATTGATAGAGTGCTGTCTCTGGCTAAGGTACTCTTCCATGAGCTTGAACTGATTTTTGACTATTATAGAGGTCACTGGCCTTAGTAATAACTCCGCTGATAGCAGCAAGAGAACAACAGGTAACAGCAACAGTAGCAAAACCCGTTTGTTCTCGGATACGGCCTTCATGATTATCGTCCTCGCAAAATGTTATCCACTTATACCCAGCCAGAGTGCCAGATACAATAACGCAGGTAGCAAATACTCTATTCTGCAGTATAAAACCGTTTGCAGTCAGAACCAGGGGAATTGCTCGATAAAACGTCGAGCCTAGTTTTCGTAAGTGACTGAAACTTAAAGATTGACTCTTGCTTCTATCTCAACCTTTGGTTATTTGGGGCGGAAAACTGAAAATTTCAACGATTAAGATTTAATTATTCGGAGCAGAAGAATGAATGAAAATGTCATCCAGGCAATCCTGGTGTTTGCTGCATTTGTGGTGGTCAGCCTAGTTATCGACCGTTTCCTGAAACAAGTGGCCGCCCGCTTTGACTCGGCAGCCAGCGAATCGTTTCGTTTGATCTCCAATTCCCAGCGCGTGGTACTGATATTTATCGGTGCCGTCTTGGCCTTATCCAAGTTGGGCTTTGATGTTGGCGCCCTGGTTGCCGGGCTCGGGCTCACGGGTTTTGCTCTGGGTTTTGCTCTCAAAGATGCCATATCCAACCTGATTGCCGGCATTATGATAGTGCTTTATAAGCCGATAAAACTTGGCAATAAAATCGATATTACCGGCTCCAGGGGGACTGTGGTGGATCTCAATCTGCGTTATATCACGGTAAAGGATGAAGGCGTGACGCATCTGGTTCCCAACTCTTTGTTCCTCAACAATAAAGTTTCCATTATTGATGAGGATAAGCAATGACGGCGCAGCTTTGGGATAAGGTTGCCAACCAGGTCAATCTCAATCTGGAAATCGATGTGCAGCGCTTCTGCCACTTGGTGAAACCCGATGCCAGAATACTGGACTTTGGATGCAGTTATGGCCGGATAGCCAAGCAGCTGAAACAGTTAGGCTATCCTGAGGTGCTGGGGGTCGATCCCTCAGCCGCCATGATAAAGCGCGGCCTCAGTCTGTACCCGGACATCAATTTAATTCAGCTGCCACAACTTCCTTTGCCTTTTGCCGATGAAATATTCGATGTGGTGTTGAGCTGCGCCGTTTTGACCTGCATGCCATCTGAAATGGCACAAAAAGCCGCCATATTGGAGCTTAAACGCGTGCTTAAGCCGGGTGGTTTGTTCCACCTGACTGAGTTTTGCGCCCCCATGGCGAAATGTTTCACCTCAGGGCTGGGCACGCCTATGTGTTACCACACGCCCATGCAATTGCAGGAGCTGCTGGAAGACTTTGTCGACCTGAAAGATGAAGTCACAGCCTGTAGAACTTTGGCCGACGATACGGCTCAGAGCTATCGAGCCTTTGCCAGAAAACCGCCGCAGGCTTTAGCTTAATTACGATAAATAGTCTGGATCAGATGAAAACCGAACTGGGTTTTGACCGGACCATGTACTTCCAGCACCGGCTTTTTGAACACCACTTGATCGAAGGCCTTGACCATCTGCCCCGGACCAAACTCCCCGAGATCGCCACCGCGTTTTTTTGAGGGGCACTGAGAATATTGTTTCGCCAGCTTGCCAAAGTCTTCCCCTTTGGCGATCCGGGCCTTGAGTTTTTCCGCTTCTTCACGGGTTTTAACCAAAATGTGTCGGGCACAAGCTCGGGCCATGTTGTTGTTTCTCCTGAGTCATCTTCGTTCGCTAACCAATAACAGGCGATTTTACCATAATCTTGAATCCTCCCCCCCCATTCGACATGAAACAAGCTGCGCAATTTTGACCTTATTTGCCTTGGGGCAAACTTTAACCAAACCTATGTCAGAGCTTCAAATAGGTTCTGCCACCACTCTCCTACTACATAGTTTGCAACAAAATTCCCATTCTCCCGGACTATTGGTGACCCTACTGGCCCGTGCTATAGTACCCAATAGTTACAACCATTTTTATATAAAACAACAACAAACAATAACAAGCAGTCAACCAAGTGGAGTCGTGCCATGAAGATACTGTCTTACCTCCCTTTAAGCTGTACCCTCTTACTCACCGCCTGTGGCGGTGGTGGCAACGATGATAGTGGTGACCTTATCCCTCCTGTCGTTACTCCACCTCCGGCCTTGTCGCGCTGTGAGCAACAAAGTGAATTCAACAATCAAACAACGGCATCGGGTCTGGTTTTTAAGTTGCAAAGCCACTACTTAGCCGGCCAGCAAAGTAGTGTTATTGCCACTCTGGGCACGCTTAACAGCCGAAATATGCTGTTCCAATGGCAGCAATTGTCAGGGCCCAGTGTCGATATAGCCATTAATGACAGCCCAGTGCTGGCGTTTGTGCCGCCACAAAGCGGTGACTACCGCTTTCAGTTGAATGTCAGCGGCAATGATCTCAGCTTGCAAGAGACTGTCAGCCTGACAGTGGCAGTGGGAAATGGCCTTAACATTCGCCAGGATCATCAGGTGGTAGAGGGCAACAATGTCAGCGTACGACTGGATAGAGTCAATGGCGCTGCGGCAAACAACATCAACTGGTGTATTGCTGCCGGGCCTGAACTTAATCTGGACTTGTCCAACCTTGAACGTCCTTTATTTGTCGCCCCCGGGGTTAGCCAGGATACGGGGGTGATCTTGAGAGCCAGCGCCAATGTTAATGGCGAGATCTTAAGCGATGAAGTCAGCATACTGATAACTGATGAAGCGCAAATTACCTCAGAGTACTTTGATGCGCCAGTTGCTCGCACCCATGCCTACAGGCGTAACTCACCTTATGCCGATGTACTAAAACGCTGCACTTATTCCAATCAGTTAAGCGCTTGCCAGCTCAACACCTTACCTTTGATTGGACAAGGCGCCGGCGGTATCAGTGATAAAGAAGCGATAATGGACCGGGTACTGGTATCCCACGACTGGATGGGGCGTAATTTTGAAGCCTTTATCGAACAGATGGACACTCATGGTGACTTTGCCACTTTATTGCAATCTGTCACCGCCGTGGTGATAAGCTACGATATCCGTCCTTCCTTTTACTGGGTGGTTACCGGCGCCATTTACCTGGATCCGGAAGACCTTTGGCTGACGGCAACCGAGCGCGATAGTATCAATGAAGCGCCGGACTATCGTGCCGGTTTCGGTAATGAGCTGCAGTTCCTGATCCCCTGGCGTTATGTCAAAGACAACGATTATGCCTCTCTCTACCGTGAACGCAGCCAGCGCAGCAACCGCCCTATCAGCGAGTTGACAACCGATCTCTCCTCGCTTCTATACCACGAGTTGGCCCATGCCAATGACTTTTTCCCGCGCAGTGTTCATTCAAGCCTTGAGGGGCCGACTTTGTTGGACGACTTTTACCGGCGCACGACGCAAAAAGCCTTGATATCGGATCAACTCAGCAACGCCTATCCGCTGAATAGCACAGAAATGAGTGCCCTGGCCAGCGTAAGCTTTATGGGTGAAACCGCCACAGCCACCCAAAAGGCATACTCGCCCGGGGATGTCAGCAGCTTCTTCTCTGCCGACAGAGCCAATGATTTTTACAACTACAGCACCTCTAGAGAAGACGCCGCCATGCTGTTTGAAGAAGCCATGATGAGCTATCGCCTTGGGGTACAGCGGGATGTGGCAGTCACAGATAAACCCGTAACCGTGACCGCAAACAGCATCATTGTTGACTGGGGCCAACGGGGACGTATCGGCGCCATTGAACTTAGAAACCGCACAAGCTTGGTGCTGAATGAGATGATGCCTGAGCTTAATAATCAGCTGCTGCTGGATAGTTTGCCGGCGCCGCTGCAGATGCAGCCAGGCCTGAGCTGGGCCGCCAACCTCGGCATATCAGCCACGCCAATGGCGCCGAAGAGCAATATCCAGCATCAGCAACAGAGTGAACAGACTCAAGTGCCGCTGCGTTTGAGTGGCGATCGTCACAGAACTCCTGTGGGGATAAACAGACCCTGACTGTTATTTTGGTTTGTCATTGTAAAAAAAAGCGCTGCTCTAGGGCAGCGCTGCTTTTACTATCTTTAGCGAGCTAAGGACTAAAGCCGTAGCATCTCTTTGATAAAGGGAATGGTCAACTTACGTTGATGAACCATAGAAGCCTTGTCCAGCCTGTCCAGCACATCGAACAAGGTTCGTAAGTCTCTGGCCAAACGATTCAGCAGAAAGCGGCCTACATCTTCCGGTAACTGCAGGCCACGCATTGCAGCTCGGCGCTGCAATGCCACCAACTTTTCTTCATCGGCCATGGGCTGGAGTTGATAATTGAGTCCCCACTGCATCCTTGAGACCAGATCCGGTAAGGCAAAACCGGCATCTATGGGCGCAGCACTGCCACTGACCACCAGAGCGCAATGTTTCTGTTCGGCTACCCGGTTATAAAGATCGAATATCGCCTCTTCCCATAAAGGATGACCGGCTATGGCATCGACATCATCGATACAAACCAGATCGAGTTGCTCCAACCCTTCGAGTAAAGCGGTGGAGATACTAGCATGAATACCCAGAGGAATGTAAAAACTGCTGCGTTCCAATTCATTGGCGTGGGCACAGGCGGCGTGCATCAAATGGGTTCTTCCCGATTTTACCGGTCCCCATAAATAAACAGCCCCCTGGCTGTGGCCTTCAGCACAGGCCCTCAGGGTCTGGATAAGTTCATCGTTTCCTGCCGCAGGATAGTAACTGTTAAAAGTCTCATCGTCCGGCAAGTGAACGGGCAGTGAAAGTTGCAAGGGTGAGTTTTGTGTCACTCAGGGTCGTTCCCAATCGCGGTCAATCAAAAAATGCGGGCGCCAAGTCTAGCATGACTGGCGCCGCGGTTAAAACCTCAACGGCTGTGCCACTGGTAAGGACCTAGGGGCTGGCTCACATTCTCGTTGAATTCTGTGTTCTCGGTTGCTTGAGGCAATGAGTTAAAACCATCGTAGCCCTGGCCGTCGGCGACATCTTGAAAACCGCTCTGTGCCGCAGATAAGCGAGGCTCCAAACGCAACAGGTTTTTCAAGTCATCTTCCGAGCCAAAGAGTTGCACCTTAAAAGTAGCGCTATCCCCCTGCAGATTGCTAAGGCTTGCTTCACGCACCGCGCTGAGTTGATTGAGAAATGCCTCAATTTCCACCAACTGCTTCATCTGGCTGATGCCGGTAAAACGTACCTTGCTCAGTAAACCATCCCCCGAGTCGGCTATGGCGTAACGGGAAACAAAGTAATCGGACAGTGACAACATCATCTCGGCCACAGCCTCGTCTTTACTGGCAGCTTGTCCCTGACGATTGAGCAGAGGTTGGCCAAAGGACTGACTGATATCTGTCTTGGGATAAAGTACTAGCTGATAGTTGAATTCACTGCCATTTGCCTCAAGTGCGCCCATCGCAAAGAAGTCAGCCTGATAGCGAGCGGAGGCCGTAGCAACAGTATCGGCAAACAAACCGCGCACGTCATTGACATTGATACGCATCAAATCATCAAGATCCATCAAAGGAAACATCAGCGGCACACCACGTTCCATTGAGGCATCGGCAAACGCCTTGCGCTCTTCAGCGCTTGAGTCATCACTTAGGATAACCCTTTCATTGTTGATATCCGTACTAAGCCAAAACAGAGTTAAAGGGCGCTGTTTGCCCCATACAGGCAAGCCTGCGTTACGCAACATGTCGACTATCTTACGGTGATCGAAATTGGCTTTTAGCTTGAGCCCTTCATCGGTATCAAGATAACCAAATTGACTGACCAGGGCATTGGCATTGGCAAGTGTGGCTTGGATCTCAGGACTTTCGAGAGCGCTGCGTGAGCCGGAATTTTTTAAAATAACATCTTCCAATGCCTTCTTGAGCCCCTTGCTCTTCTCGGCACTGGATCTAGACCCAACGGCTACAGTAGCTTCATCCAGCTGTTTAACCTCTACAGCCTGAACCAAAGTTGTGGCGCAGAACAGGGAAAGAAAAACAACTGGCTTTACAAATGAATTCAGCATCTTTGCGACGGTAAAAAATGGTCGGAATGGCAAAAGTGTATCATATATGCCCCACTTGGCGAGCCGATGGAGATGAAAAACCTGCCTCTTGGTTCATCTCGGGTTCAGCTGCGGAAATTGTGAAAAATTTGATCTGAAACGGCAAATAGCCCCCCACACATTGTGGCCATCTGGTAATATTGGCCGGTTTAACCACAATACGGATAAAAAAATGAAATACCTTGCCCGTCCTCTGCAAGGCGCACAAATGTTGTTTGTCGCTTTCGGAGCCCTGGTGCTGATGCCGTTGCTCACCGGCCTCGATACCAGCGTAGCCCTGTTTACCGCCGGATTCGGCACCCTGTTATTCCAACTGATCACCAAACGTCAAATCCCTGTTTTCCTCGCGTCGTCTTTTGCTTTTATTCCACCTGTTATGTATGGCGTCCAAACTTGGGGCATCCCAGCCACCATGGGCGGGTTGATGGCAGCCGGCTGTGTTTACCTAATATTGGCCTCTGTGGTAAAGCTGCGTGGTAGCGGCATTATAATGAGGCTTCTGCCCCCTGTAGTGGTGGGGCCGGTTATTATCATCATAGGTCTCGGCCTGGCACCAGTTGCGGTGAATATGGCGCTTGGTAAAAGCGGAGATGGCAGCCAAGTAATTGTTGCCCAAGATACCGCGCTGTTTGTTTCTTTGGCATCACTCCTGACTACCATAGCCGTGGCCATCTTTGCCAAGGGACTGCTGAGGCTGATGCCAATCCTGGCCGGCATTGTCGTCGGTTACAGCTTGAGTCTGTATTACGGCATAGTGGACTTCAATGTTGTACACGAAGCCGCCTGGCTGGCCATGCCTAACTTCGTCGCTCCCGAATTTAACTGGCACGCCATAGCCTTCATGATCCCGGTTGCCATCGCCCCTGCGGTGGAGCACATAGGGGATATTCTGGCTATCTCCAATGTTACCGGTAAAGATTACCTGAAAAAGCCCGGCTTACATCGCACTCTAGCAGGTGACGGTGTTGCCACTATAGCAGCTACCGCCTTTGGCGGCCCACCCAACACCACTTATTCTGAGGTCACTGGCGCAGTAACCCTGACGCGCAACTTCGATCCTAGAATTATGACCTGGACAGCCATTACTGCTATTTTGCTGGCCTTCGTCGGCAAGCTGGGTGCTCTGATGCAGACCATTCCGGTACCTGTAATGGGAGGTATCATGTGTCTGTTGTTCGGCTCTATCGCTGCAGTGGGCCTCAACTCACTAATCAAACACCAGGTGGATCTCAGTGAGCCTCGCAACCTTTCTATCGTTGGAGTGACACTGGTATTCGGTATCGGAGGTATGGCTTTCGGTATAGGTTCATTCAGCCTCACCGGCATCAGCCTTTGTGGTATCGTAGCCATATTGATGAACCTGTTGCTGCCAAACAGCAAGCCTCACACGAGCAAAACCGTTAACTCTGTAGCAGATGAAACCTAAACTGAGTACTTGCTGCGTTAAAACATATTAAGTAAAAAACCGATGCCATTGTCATCGGTTTTTTACTTCTAATCTGTCATTTCCCAATGGGGAGCATAAGAACACCTAACGAGCCTCACAGACTCGAATAAAAACCGTCTGGGATGTTCAGCAAACAAAAATCCCCAGGACATACCCGGGGATTTTAGATCCCTAGGGCGTGTTGATCTTTGCTGTACAAATTTCACTCAGCAATACATCGGTAGCCACATTAAAGCAAACGCCAGTGACACCATACTGGCGTAATTTCTTGCCAATTTGTCATATCTCGTTGA
>Ga0114983_1001072_pt1 | contig 11070 bp, 8 predicted proteins | sample Shrwel_input2_RT_FD_87182 | JGI IMG/M metagenome (GOLD analysis project Ga0114983, IMG submission 87182) | Subsurface microbial communities from deep shales in Ohio, USA - Utica-3 well 1 S input2 RT | ecosystem: Environmental > Aquatic > Deep subsurface > Shale gas/oil reservoir > Produced...
ACGGCGGCCACCAGCTCATCGCTCTCGGCGGTGATCTCCCGCGAGCGACTCAAGATTTGCTGCTCATACTGAATATTGGGCGGTGCTTCGTTGAAGCTTTTCGGTCGCTCTACTTCAACGTTTTCCCTGAGATTAAACAGTTTCCTGAAGAGTCCTATCAATTGATTTCCTGCGCAATTATTTTACCCAAGATGGTTCAGTATAATCACTATTTAACAAAGTAAACGCGGCGAACATCCAATAAAAAAGGAAGGCCAGAAGCCTTCCTTTTAAAAACAATAAGCAGTTTGATTAAACGTCGAGGTTAGCCACGTTGAGGGCGTTGGCCTCAATAAAGTCGCGTCTTGGCTCAACCTGATCGCCCATCAGAGTGGTAAACAGCTGATCGGCCGCAATCGCATCTTCAATGGTGACTTGCAACATGCGGCGGCTCTCGGGATCCATGGTGGTTTCCCATAGCTGTTCGGGGTTCATTTCACCCAGTCCTTTATAGCGCTGGATATAGAGACCGCGCTTGGACTCGGCTATCAGCCAGTCAAGTGCTTCAACAAAACTGCTGACCTCTTTGACCCGCTCACCACGTTTAACATAGCCACCATCTTCAATTAGATCACAGATCTGCTCACCGAGCTTGGCAATGCGCTCATAATCGCTGGAATGGAAAAAGTCATAACCAAACAGATAATGGGTATCTATACCGTGTTTGCGCACAATGAGCTGCGGTAGATACACCTTACGCTCAGGATCCAGCACTGTTTCCATCTTGTAGATAACGCCGCCGTTCTCTTCATCTTCGAGATCCTGCAGCAGGCCTTTGCACCAAGTGGTCATAGCGGCTTCGTCTGCCAACATTTCGGCGGTCACCCGCGGACGATACAGCATGCGGTTGGTCACATTGGTTGGATAACGTTTTTCCAAGCGCTCAATGATAGCTTCCACTTCACGATATTGGTAAACCAGACGCTCCAGACCTTCACCAGACATGGCCGGTGCATCCTTGGATGGATAGATGCTGCCGCCATCAAGAGCCTGAGTGGTCAAGTATTCAGTCAATGCAGGTTCATCTTTCAGATACTGCTCCTGCTTGCCTTTCTTCACTTTGAACAAAGGAGGCTGAGCAATATAAACAAAGCCACGTTCAATCAGCTCTGGCATCTGACGGAAGAAGAAGGTCAACAGCAGCGTACGGATGTGCGAGCCGTCGACGTCAGCATCTGTCATGATGATGATGTAGTGATAACGGGTCTTGTCCGGATCATATTCATCGCGGCCGATACCACAGCCTAGGGCGGTGATAAGAGTCGCCACTTCCTGAGAAGACAGCATCTTGTCGAAGCGAGCCTTCTCTACGTTAAGAATTTTACCCTTGAGTGGCAAAATAGCCTGGTTCTTTCTGTTCCGGCCCTGTTTGGCACTACCGCCGGCCGAATCACCCTCCACTATGTAGATTTCAGAAAGACCTGGGTCTTTTTCCTGACAGTCTGCCAATTTACCCGGCAAACCACCCAAATCCAGGGCTCCTTTACGACGGGTCATCTCGCGGGCTTTTCGGGCCGCTTCACGGGCGCGGGCAGCGTCGATAATCTTGCCAACAATCATCTTGGCATCAGCTGGGTTTTCCAGCAGATAGTCATTCAGCTTCTCCCCCATGGTCTGTTCCACGGCACCTTTGACCTCACTGGAAACCAGCTTGTCTTTGGTCTGGGAGCTGAATTTGGGATCTGGAACCTTCACAGAAACCACCGCAGTAAGGCCTTCACGGGCGTCATCACCCGTGGCGTTGGTCTTGCCCTTCTTGTTGAAGCCTTCCTTCTCCATGTAGTTGTTCAGGTTACGGGTCAATGCCGCCCGGAAACCTGCCAAGTGAGTACCACCATCACGCTGGGGAATATTATTGGTAAAACAGAAAATGCTTTCCTGAAAACCGTCGTTCCACTGCATAGCCACTTCAACAGTGATGCCATCTTCCCGCTCTTGAGAAAAGTGGAAAACATCCTTATTCACCGGGGTCTTATTACGGTTCAGGTACTCTACGAAGGCCTTGATACCGCCTTCATAATGGAATAATTCATCTTTATTATCGCGCTCGTCAACCAGACGGATACCCACGCCTGAGTTCAAGAATGACAGCTCGCGAATACGTTTGGCCAGCAGCTCATAATGAAACTCGGTATCAGTAAAGGTTTCATGGCTGGGCCAGAAACGAATTTCAGTACCAGTCTTGGTCGCTTCACCGATTTCCTTGATAGGCTCTTGCGGCTCACCATGTTTGTAAAACTGCTCATAAACCTTACCATCGCGGCGAATGGTCAGTTGCAGTTTTTCCGACAGAGCGTTAACCACGGATACACCCACACCGTGCAAACCACCGGAAACTTTATAGGAGTTGTCATCGAACTTACCGCCGGCGTGCAGTACTGTCATAATAACCTGAGCCGCCGAAACTCCTTCTTCAGGGTGAATGGCAACCGGAATACCACGACCATCATCTTTTACAGAGACAGAACCATCAACATGAATGGTGATCACTATGTCACTGCAATGACCCGCCAAAGCTTCATCGATAGAGTTATCGACGACTTCGAATACCATGTGATGCAGACCCGTGCCATCGTCGGTATCACCAATATACATCCCAGGTCTTTTACGTACCGCATCAAGGCCCTTAAGGACCTTAATACTCGAAGAATCGTAACTGTTCTCTGACATATTATTCTCTCATCGGTTATTCAATGACCGTTACCCGCCCCTGTTCCACCTGAAAAATTCGGCTGGGGGGCGTGCTTAATGAATCTGATATTGCCGCCGGGTCAATCGCAGTGACAAACACTTGCGCCCCGGTTTCGCTCAACTGCCGCAGCAATAACTTCCTGTGTTTCGCATCCAGCTCTGACGGCAGATCGTCGACCAGATAGATACTATTCTTATCTATTTGTTGTTTAAGCAACTTTCCCTGTGCTATTCGTAATGCACACACCAACAACTTCAGTTGACCACGAGACAAAGCATCCTGAGCGGGCAGATTACCCACTCTGAGTCTCAAGTCAGCTTTATGGGGGCCACTGACTGTGTGCCCCATGGATAGATCCCGGGAATAAGACGCCTGCAACAGGGCCGCAAACTCAGTTTTACTATCCCAACCACGGGTAAAAGAAACCTTGATATCAACCTGTGGTAGAAACTCCCCGATTATACCCTTAAGTAGTTCATTTAACGAGTCTACATATGCCTTTCGTATCTCGGTGACCAACTCGGTGTAACGGACAAAATCCCGGTCCCAGAATGCGATTTGCTGATAGGCAGCACCATCCTTAAGTAACTGATTACGCTGTTTAAGAATTCGTCTGACATTAACCCAAGCCTGATAAAACTGCGGATCGCAATGAAACGCCCCCCAGTCGATAAACTGACGCCTGGCCTTGGGGCCTTCAAACAGCAACGAAAAGCTCTCTGGGGTTATTACCTGAATAGGCAGGGTATCAGCCAACACAGACAAACGCTTTATCTTCTCGCCATCCATTCTGACTTCGGTCTCGCCACTACGAAATCGTCGCAGTCCCAACTTACTGTCACCGGATGGCAGGCTCAAATTGGCAAACAGGGTCAACTGGTCCTGCTGGTTATTGATCACCCTCTGAGACAGATGACTGCGAAACGAGCGCCCCATCCCCAGAAAGTAAATCGCTTCCAGGACACTGGTTTTGCCACTGCCATTTTGGCCGTAAATAAGATTCAGCCCAGTGCCGGGGAGCAGTTGGGCTGAATCGATATTACGAAAAGCTTGGATATTGAGACGAGTTAGACTCATTTATGGCCCAAAGTCGCCCCTAGAGGCGCATCGGCATCACCACGTACATGGAGTCTTCCTCGACGTGGTTTTCAATCAAGGCGCTGGAGTTACCATCACTGAGGGTAATCCTGACTTCATCGGCCTTGAGGCCATTGAGCACATCCAGCAGATAAGAGACGTTGAAGCCGATTTCGAGCGGCTGACCGGCATAATCCACATCGATGATCTCTTCGGCTTCTTCCTGTTCCGGGTTGTTGGCGGTGATCTTGAGCAGCGCATTTTCCAGCTGCACCCTGACACCACGGAACTTCTCATTGGACAAGATAGATGCCCGCAATAGCGCTTGTTTAAGCTGATTGCGACTGGCCAGCACTATCTTGTCGCCGCCTTTGGGCAATACCCGGCGATAATCCGGGAAGCGACCATCCACCAACTTACTGGTGAACACGGCGCTGGCTGTGGTAGCACGAATGGCGTTATCACCAATGGCAATATGGATATCCTGATCTTCACTGTCCAGCAGGCGAGCCAGCTCCATCACCCCTTTACGAGGCACGATCACCTGATTTTCCGGCAAAGAGGCTGCTATCTCTCTGTGACTCAGAGCCAAGCGGTGGCCGTCTGTTGCAATGGCACGCAGTACATTACCCTCGGTTTCCAGCAGCAAACCGTTGAGATAGTAACGCACATCCTGGTTGGCCATGGAAAACTGAGTGGCATCTATCAGTGACTTGAGTGTGCCCTGCTTGAGATTAAATTCGATGGCAGGCTGGAAACTCTCGACATTGGGGTATTCTTCCGCCGGTAGCGTCGCCAACGAGAAACGGCTGCGACCGCTGCGGAGCAGCCACTTGTTTTCCTGCTGTTCGATTTTGATTTCGCTCTGCTCAGGCAGTGACTTGACGATATCGAGCAGTTTCTTGGCCGGCACTGTGGTGCGCCCTTCCTGCACTTCGCCACTGACCTCAGCACTGCCAACCAGTTCCACCTCAAGATCTGTACCCGTCATCTTGAGTGAGTGATTACTTACTTCCACCAGGAGGTTTGCCAGAATGGGCAAGTTATGGCGTCTTTCCACCGCGCCACTGACCAACTGGAGCGGCTTTAATAGGGCATCCCTATCGATCGAAAATTTCATGGTCCTGTTCCCTGATTAAGAAGATAAGGTTCTAATCAAGTTGGCATAATCTTCTTTAATGTCGTGACTCTCTTCCCGCAGCTGCGCAATCTTGCGGCAGGCATGCAACACAGTTGTATGGTCACGACCACCAAAGGCATCACCTATCTCAGGCAAGCTCTGATTGGTTAATTCTTTAGATAACGCCATGGCCATCTGCCTCGGTCTCGCCACACTGCGGGAACGGCGCTTGGACAGCATATCGGCCATCTTGATCTTGTAATATTCAGCCACTGTTTTCTGAATGTTGTCTATAGTGACTAATTTTTCCTGCAGAGCCAAGAGGTCACGCAAGGCTTCGCGCACAAAATCAATGGTTATTGGCCGACCGGTAAAGTTGGCATTGGCGATAACCCGGTTCAATGCCCCTTCCAATTCACGCACGTTGGAGCGTAAGCGCTTGGCAATGAAAAAGGCCACTTCATCCGGCAAGTTGATCCCACTCTCCTGCGCCTTGCGCATCAAAATGGCGTCCCGGGTTTCCAGCTCAGGCGGCTCGATGGCCACGGTAAGACCCCAGCCAAAGCGCGACTTGAGCCGATCTTCCACACCATCGATCTCTTTCGGATACCGATCCGATGTCAAAATGATCTGGTGATTGCCCTCAAGCAAAGCATTAAAGGTATGGAAAAACTCTTCCTGAGATCTGTCTTTATTGGCAAAAAACTGAATGTCATCGATAAACAGGGCGTCTACGCTACGGTAGTAACGCTTGAAGTCTTCAATGGCATTATTTTGCAGCGCCTTGACCATGTCCTGCACAAAACGCTCTGAGTGCATATAGACCACTTTGGCGTTGGGATTATTCTTGATAATGCCGTTGCCTACGGCGTGCAGCAGGTGAGTCTTACCCAGGCCGGTGCCGCCATACAAAAACAGCGGGTTATAGGCGCCACCCGGGTTTTCTGCCACCTGCAATGCGGCCGCCTTACCCAGTTGGTTGGACTTACCTTCAACAAAGTTATCGAACTGATAAGTAGGATTAATATTGCTGCGATAGCTGTGGTTTACAGCCGGCTCGGCAGCAGTATTAAAAGTAGCACCTTTGCCGGCTGCGCTCTTGGGTGCGCTGACAGAGGCCTTGGTCGCAGTTGGGGCCTGTACCTGAGGCTTGGCCGACGGACGACTACCTATGTCAAACCTGAGTTTGGGTGCATCATTGCCCAAATGCTCAGTAAAAAACTGATTGATAATGTTGAGATATTTATCTCTAACCCAATCAAGCACGAACCGGTTTGGCGCATAAAGCACCAGGGTATCCCCATCCATTTCGGCTTGTAACGGTCTGATCCACATACTGAATTGTTGAGCAGAAAGCTCATCTTGCAGTCGTCCGATACATTGCTGCCAAAGTGAAACCGCCACGTACTTATCCCCAAAAGATCGCCTCGAAAGGAGGGTATTCTATAGTGAGATCTGAATAATCGCTATCCTTTAAGTGTAATTATCCCCAGGCAGATCCCAACAGTCAGATCTGTCGGATCCAGATCGATCTCCCAAGATCCGCTATTTGGCGAGCCGGTTAAAATCCCGCTTTATAAAGCGATCCACCCTGATCTATAATCAGCGACCGCCGATCTGCCAAAAGATTAATGGATCCACAAGATGTAGTGTCCGTACACAGAGTTATCCACATCCTGTGGTGACAACAGCTCAACAGATCGCGAAAATGCCGAGATAAATTACCTTGAGAGGGGCTGCACGTGTTGACTGCCCTGACTAAAGTGATTACAATTCGGCCTCTTTTTTGCCCTTACCTCAAACAGAGATAAGGTAAATTCACTAACAAAGACGGATTGCCATCATGAGTAAACGTACTTTTCAACCTAGCAACCTGAAGCGCAAGCGTTCTCACGGCTTCCGCGCTCGTATGGCTACAGCGAACGGCCGTAAGGTACTGGCTCGTCGCCGTGCCAAAGGTCGCGCTCGTCTGTCTGCTTAATTGCGAGTAGACAACTAGGTGACTCGTTACACCTTTACGCGGGAGTTACGCTTGCTAACTCCCGCGCAATTCAAAACCGTATTTTCCAACCCCATTAAAGCCTCCTCAGCTGAGATAACCCTGCTTGCTGTACCCAATGAGATGCAACATCCGCGTCTTGGACTCACTGTGGCTAAACGCCATGTAAAGAGAGCCAATCAACGCAATCGTATCAAGCGGGTAATCCGGGATAGCTTCCGCCTCAATCAACATGATTTGCCACCACTGGATATAGTGGTCCTGGTTCGCGGCGGTGTGCTGGATATGGATAATGAACAGCTCAGAAAGCTGGTAGAAAAGTTATGGCGCAAACTCAGTCGCCGTTTCAATGGCTGATAATTAAGGCGATCAGAGCCTACCAACTCCTTATCAGCCCTATGCTGGGGCCTCGTTGTCGCTTTAATCCAACCTGCTCTCACTACGCCATAGAAGCGGTGCGAGTGCACGGAACGATTAAAGGGAGTTGGTTTGCAATCAAACGCATATTAAAATGTCACCCTTTACATCCGGGCGGCAGTGATCCCGTCCCCCCTAAAAATGACAGGTGTAATAAATAGGCTATGGAATCTCAACGCAATTTACTGCTTATCGGCCTGCTGTTTGTCAGCTTTTTGCTGTGGCAACAATGGCAAACCGATAAAGCACCCAAACCCGCTGTAACTGAAAATACAGTTGCCACTTCCGTTCAAGAGACAACTCACAGCGCTGACGTTCCGGTAGCCGAATCAGGCATGCCAGAAGAAACAGCCGTGGCGTCCAAAGATCTTATCAGAGTCACCACAGATCAACTGGATGTGCTGATCAACCCTGTCGGCGGTGACATTGTTCATGCCGCTCTGGTTTCTCACAAACTGGAGCTGAACAAAGACGAACCGTTCGTCCTGTTGGAACAGAAGCCTGGGTTCGTATACATAGCCCAGAGTGGCCTAATGGGCAGCGGCGGTACAGACAGTACCAAGGGCCGTGCTACCTATTCAGCCAGCGCCAAAGAATTCACTCTTGCCGATGGCCAGGACACACTGACTGTTCCATTGAGCTACACAGCAGCAAACGGCGCCAAGTACACCAAGATCTACACCTTCCACAAAGGTCAGTTTGCCGTAGACGTTGAGTACAAGATTAACAACACCACATCAGAGCCACTGCAAGTTCAGATGTACGGTCAGATAAAACAGACCATCAAGCCTTCAGACAGCAGCATGATGATGCCAACTTATCGTGGTGCCGCCTTCTCGACTGCCGATATCCGCTACGAAAAGTATAACTTTGAAGATATCCAGGAAAAGAACCTGGAGAAGAAGACAGAAGGTGGCTGGGCCGCCATGCTGCAACACTACTTTGTGTCGGCCTGGGTTCCGCCAAAGAATGAAACCAACACCATATTTACCAGAGATAGTTCAGGTACCGCCAACATTGGCTTCATGGGCGAGAAAAAGACAGTAGCCCCTGGCACTGAAATGACCTTGAGCGCCGACTTCTACGTAGGTCCAAAGGATCAAGCCGCCCTGTCCGAACTGTCTGACACCCTTAACCTGGTTGTGGATTATGGCTTCCTCTGGTGGCTGGCTGTGCCTATCTACAAGCTGTTGATGTTCTTCCAATCCATCGTGGGTAACTGGGGTGTGGCCATCATACTTATCACCCTAACGGTGCGCGGTATTCTGTTCCCGCTGACCAAGGCGCAATACACCTCTATGGCCAAAATGCGTAACCTGCAACCAAAACTGCAGGAGCTGAAGGACAGATTCGGCGATGATCGCCAGAAGATGGGCCAGGCCATGATGGAGTTGTACAAGAAGGAAAAAGTGAACCCTATGGGTGGCTGTCTGCCTATCTTGCTGCAAATGCCTATCTTTATTGCCCTTTACTGGGTACTGATGGAAGGTGTGGAACTGCGCCATGCGCCGTTCATGCTGTGGATTGACGATCTGTCGGTACAGGATCCTTACTACATCCTGCCTTTGCTGATGGGTGTTTCCATGTTCCTGATGCAAAAAATGCAGCCAATGGCACCGACTATGGATCCTATGCAGCAGAAGATGATGCAATGGATGCCGGTCATCTTTACCGTGTTCTTCCTCTGGTTCCCATCCGGTCTGGTACTCTACTGGTTGGTGGGTAACATAGTTGCCATTATCCAGCAGAAGATTATCTATGCCGGCCTGGAGAAAAAAGGCTTAAAATAAGCCTATTTCGGGTCAAATGATCAAGGGCGGCCTAAGGGTCGCCTTTTGCTTTTATAAATAAGTTTTCAAGGGTTAATGCAGTGACAACAGATACTATCGTGGCCCAGGCCACCGCTCCAGGTCGCGGTGGTGTTGGCATAGTCAGAGTCTCGGGGCCCAAGGCCCAAGCCGTTGCACAGGCATTACTGGGCCACCAGCCCAAGCCAAGATATGCCGATTACTGTGACTTCAAAGGAAGTCATGGAGAAGTGCTGGATCAGGGTATCGCCCTGTTCTTCAAAGGCCCGAATTCTTTTACCGGTGAAGATGTGCTGGAACTTCAGGGCCATGGTGGTCAAATCGTCATGGACATGCTGATCAAAAGAGTCCTGGAAGTCGAGGGGATCCGCTTGGCACGCCCAGGGGAGTTCAGCGAACAGGCCTTTATGAATGACAAGCTGGATCTAACCCAGGCAGAAGCGATTGCCGATCTTATCGATGCCACCAGTGAACAGGCCGCCAAAAGCGCACTACAATCACTTCAGGGCGAGTTTTCCCGCGAAGTGCATGAGTTGGTAGAACAGGTTACCAATCTGCGTCTCTATGTCGAGGCCGCCATCGACTTTCCCGATGAAGAGGTGGATTTCCTCTCCGACGGTAAGATTGCCAATGCCCTTTATCGCATCATAGATAAACTGGACTTGGTACAGGCCAGTGCCAAGCAGGGCGCCATCATCCGCGAAGGGATGAAAGTGGTGATAGCCGGTCGCCCCAACGCAGGTAAGTCCAGTCTGCTCAACGCCCTGGCGGGAAAAGAGTCGGCGATTGTCACCGAAATAGCCGGCACCACAAGGGATGTATTGCGGGAGCATATCCACTTGGATGGCATGCCGCTGCATGTCATAGACACAGCCGGCCTGCGCGACACCACTGACACAGTGGAACAGATAGGGATAGAAAGAGCCTGGGCCGAAATCTCCACCGCCGACAGAGTGCTGTTTATGGTAGATGGCACAGAAACCCAAGCCGTTGATCCCCATGAAATCTGGCCGGACTTTATTGATCGCCTGCCGGAAAACCTCGGCGTCACAGTGGTACGCAATAAGGCGGATCTGACCGGTGAATCACTGAACCCCAGCGAAGAGAAAGGCTATGACGTCTTTAGGATCTCAGCCAAAACCGGGCTCGGGGTCGATGCGCTGAAACAGCACCTCAAGAACCTGATGGGCTATCAAAGTAACCTGGAAGGCGGTTTTATCGCCCGTCGCCGTCACCTGGAAGCCCTGGAAGTCGCCGGTGAACATCTGCAGCAGGGCAAAGTACAGCTGGAAGTCTATCAGGCAGGTGAGCTGCTGGCCGAAGAACTGCGCATGACTCAACAGGCTCTGGCCGAGATCACAGGCCAATTTACCTCTGACGATTTACTGGGAAGAATTTTTTCCAGCTTCTGTATCGGGAAGTGAATTAGATCGTCATTTGCCGTTTGTTTTCATCTATTGCCGTTAATTGCCAAATCTAGCCCCCAGTTGGCCCCCAATGACATGATAAATGCCGTATTGGGGACCAATTGGGGGCTAATTTCCATTGAAAAACGAACACTTAGAACTGATGGCACACGCTCACTACGCTTAATTTATGACTATGGCTACACCACAAATACACAAGGTGGACGCCAAAATAAACCTAAGCGCAAGACACCTTAAACCTGTAAGTTCACAACAAACCTTAAACACCCGCCCAACGCCAACACAACAAAGACCATATGCTTCTCGCCAAAACAATTAAGAGTAAGCGACTGGTTGAATAGCGGTCCCAAAAGCATGGATTTGAGTAGCTAATTGTCAAGTCCCGCATGATTATAAGGTCGCTTTTTAAAAAGTTCCGGATGGGTTTTATGCCACTCCTTCATCGCCATGATGGGTGGTTTGGAGTCCAGAGCGGACTGCGGCAACTGATG
>Ga0114983_1001074_pt1 | contig 11067 bp, 6 predicted proteins | sample Shrwel_input2_RT_FD_87182 | JGI IMG/M metagenome (GOLD analysis project Ga0114983, IMG submission 87182) | Subsurface microbial communities from deep shales in Ohio, USA - Utica-3 well 1 S input2 RT | ecosystem: Environmental > Aquatic > Deep subsurface > Shale gas/oil reservoir > Produced...
ACATCACGCTGCTCGCCGATGGCTCGCTGAAGGTCAGCGACGACGGCCGCGGCATGCCGGTCGACATCCACCCGGAGCACGGTGTTTCCGGTGTCGAGCTGATCCTGACCAAGCTGCACTCCGGCGCCAAGTTCTCGAACAAGGCTTACGGCTTTTCCGGCGGTCTGCATGGCGTCGGCGTGTCGGTGGTCAACGCGCTGTCGAAGAAGCTCGAAGTGCGCGTGGTCCGTGGCGGTGGCGAGTATCTGATCGGCTTTGCCGACGGTCACAAGGCCAGCGAGCTGGCCCGGGTCGGCGATGCGCCAGCCAAGAAGAGCGGCACCACGGTGCATTTCTGGCCGGACGAGCAGTACTTCGATTCGCCGAAGTTCTCGATTCCGAAGCTCAAGCAGGTGCTGCGCGCCAAGGCCGTGCTGTGCCCGAACCTGAAAGTCACGCTGGATGACCAGATCAATGGCGAGCAGACCGTCTGGCAGTACGAGAACGGCCTGCTCGATTACCTGAAGGACGCGCTGAACGGCGCCGAAGTGCTGCCGGCCAACCCCTTCGTCGGCAAGTTCACTGCCAAGCGCGAGGAAGCCGAGTGGGCGCTGTGCTGGGTTGCCAGCGGCCCGGAAGCAGTGGCCGAGTCGTACGTGAACCTGATTCCGACCGCGCAGGGCGGTACCCACGTCAACGGCCTGCGCACCGGCCTGACCGAAGCGATCCGCGAATTCTGCGAATTCCGCAACCTGCTGCCACGCGGGCTGAAGCTGTCGCCGGAAGATGTCTGGGCCGGCTGCAGCTATGTGCTCAGCATCAAGATGCTCGACCCGCAGTTCGCCGGCCAGACCAAGGAACGGCTGTCGTCGCGGGAAACCGCCGCCTTCGTGCAGGGCGTGGTCCACGACTCGTTCTCAGTCTGGCTGAACCAGCACCCCACCGAAGGCGAGCAGGTCGCCGCGCTGGTGATCGCCAACGCCAATGCGCGGATGAAGCTGGCCAAGCAGGTGGTGCGCAAGAAGATCACCAGCGGTCCGGCGCTGCCGGGCAAGCTTGCCGACTGCGTGCTGACCGATCTCAACCAGACCGAACTGTTCCTGGTCGAAGGTGACTCCGCCGGCGGCTCGGCCAAGCAGGCCCGCGACCGCGACACCCAGGCGATCATGCCGTTGCGCGGCAAGATCCTGAATTCCTGGGAAGTCGACGCCAACGAAGCACTGGCGTCCAACGAAATCCACGACATCAGTGTGGCCATCGGCGTTGATCCCGGCTCGAAGGATCTGACCGGTCTGCGCTACGGCAAGATCTGCGTGCTCGCCGATGCCGACTCCGACGGCCTGCACATCGCCACCTTGCTGTGCGCGCTGTTCCTCAAGCACTACCGGCCGCTGGTCGCCGCCGGCCACGTCTACATCGCGATGCCGCCGCTGTTCCGCATCGACGCCGGCAAGCAGGTGTTCTACGCGCTGGACGAATCCGAGAAGCAGGGCATCCTCGATCGCCTGCAGTCCGAAGGGAACAAGTCCAAGCTCAATGTCACGCGCTTCAAGGGCCTGGGCGAGATGAACCCGCTGCAGCTGCGAAACCACGATGAGCCGCGACACCCGCCGGCTGGTGCAGCTGACGCTCGATGGCGCGATCGACACCGGCATTGCCGACGTCGAAGGCGCCGACGTGCCGGTCACCGTCGACGCGATCATGGACATGATGCTGGCCAAGAAGCGCGCCGGTGACCGCAAGGCCTGGCTGGAAGAGAAGGGCGACAAGGCCGAGGTCTGATCCGGCCGGTATTGCCCGCGGGCTCAGTACGGCGCCTTGCCGATGATGTTGCCCGGCGGATCGTATTCGGCGGTGATCACCATCGCGCCATTGGCGCAGCGCGCAACCCCCATGCCGAGCCGCGTCGTGGTGCGCCAGACCATCTGCGTGTAATGGCCGGCGGCGGACCAGTTGTCGTCATCGAGCACGGCGTACCGGTAGTCGTTGATCTCGCTGTACCAGGCCTCGGACGCGTCTTTCGCCGTCCATGCCGCGCCGCTACCGCCGAACAGGTTTTCGCCGTAGCGGTTATCCGGCTTGTGCATCAGGCCGCAGCGGCGGTCGCGAGCAAGCTGATCGGCCCACTGCTGGGCAACCGACGCCAGTTCGGCTGACCACGTCAGCGGCGGCACACCGACGTCCTGGCGCCTCGCGTTGTGATGGTCAAGCGCGTCCTGCGCCTGCTGCCGCGGCAGCGCCGAACCGGTCATTGCCGGCACCCGAGGATCATCGGCCGAGGCGGACAGCGACATGACCAGCGACAGGGCTGCGATCAGCAACGCTCGGCAAGACAGGCGCATCGGCGGAGTTCTCATTCGGGCGGGGGACGACGGATCTTCTTCAAGCGCGCCATCGCGCCACGCCCGGCCTGCAGGCTTTCGCTGTAGCGGATCACCATCCGTTCGGTTTTCCAGCGGCCCTGACGCATGATTTCCGCTCCGCTGAAGTTGGCGGCAATCAGGTCCTGGGCCGCACCGACGCGGGTGCTGTGGCCGGACACCAGCGTTGGGTCGATGCCGGCCTGCAGGGCGCGCTCCTTGAAGAGGCGCGCGACGTCGCGATCGGACAGCGGGTTGGCGTAGCGATCGGCCTTGTTCGACTTCGGCACTGACCGGAAGATCGGGCCTTCAACCAGACCGGCGATCGCCAGCCAGTCCTTGATCAGCTGCAGCGTTTCCGGCGACAGGTACTGCAGGAAGCCGCTGCCTTCCTGGTCGGTCTTGCTGCTGGGCAGGAAGATCCGCCCGGAGCCGTCGGCTTCCTCGGACAGATCCTCGATCCGCAGCGCGATCAGTTCCGAGCGCCGGAACATCGTTTCGAACGCGGTCGACACCAGCGCCGCATCGCGGACATCGCGCGGATTGCCCAGATCGAGCACGGCGATGATCCGGTCGATATCGTCCATCGTCAGCCCGCGCGCCTGGCGCTGGCGGGCGCTCAGATGCTCGCGGCGCAGGCCGCGCCACATCAGCCGCGCTTCCATCGAATCCATCGGCGACGGCAGTTCGGCCAGCCGGTGCACCACGGTCAGGGTGGCGAGGTAGTGCTCGATGGTCGCGCGCTTGCGACCGGCAGCGATCCGTTCCATCACGAAGGCGCGCAGCGCCGGCACGCTGGCCGGCAACGGCGCGTGGCCTTCGCGGGCGCAGAACTCGGTCCAGACCCGCCAGTCGGCACGCCAGCTTTTCAGCGTGTTCGGCGCGTAAGCGATCTTCAGGTCATCGGCCATCGCCTGCAGGCGGTCGACGGCACCGCTCGGCGTCTGCGCCAGCAGTTCGGCAACCGCGCCATGGCGGCTGAATGCGGGGTCCGGTCGGGTTTCGCGCGTGTTCATGCGGCGCGGGATCGGCACCGGGTGGCGGTGGCTTGCCCGGAGTCTTCAGGCAAGTCGCAGGGATCATCGGAAGCGATCGCCACGGTCGATCTGCGGCGGTGTGCTGCTGGGTCGGGATTCAGCATTCGATTATTTGCGATGACTGAAACGGTCTAAAGATCCGAATTTTTATTCAATACGATTGCGGCCGGCTCACCTGACATAACGCTCGTGTTCGTCCGTCTTCCACCGTCCAAGCTTGCCTTGCTGCTCGTCGCCCTGCTTGGGCTGTCGGCGTGTCGGGACGCCCGTTTGCCGGCCACCGAGCTCGATATCGAGATCAGCCATGTTGCTGGCGCTGCACCGTTGGTTGTGGGCAGCGAGATCACGACGCCGGCCGGCGAGTCCCTGGAGGTCACCCGGCTTCAGTACTACCTGTCGAACCTGCGCCTGCTGCGCCCGGACGGCAGCGCGTGGACGCCGACTCATGATCCGAAGACGGCCGATGGCTACTGGCTGGTCGATCTGGCCAAGCCGGACAGCCAGCATGTCGTGATCAACGGCGCGCCTGCCGGTGAGTACAGCGGCATCGAACTGCTGATCGGCGTCGACTCGGCCCGCAACGGCGCCGGCGCCCAGACCGGCGCACTGGACCCGGCGCTCGGCATGTTCTGGACCTGGGCGACCGGCTACATCCATTTCAAGCTCGAAGGCCATTCGCCAGCCTCGACCGAGCGCGATCAGGCCGTCGCCCTGCATCTTGGCGGCGAAGGCGTGCAGCGCAGCGTGTTCCTGTCGTTTGCGCCGAAGCCGCTGCGCCTGGCGCCGGACCTGCGCTCGACGGTGCACCTGCATGCCGATCTCGATGGCCTGCTCGGGGGCGAGACGCCGCTGACGTTCGCCAAGACCGCGCTGGTGATGCAGGCAGCGGAAGGAAAGGCGGTGGCTGCGCGGCTGCCGGCGTTCCTCAAGCTCGATCATCTGCACCACGAGCCACGGGCCACCCGCGCGCACTGATGTTCGACCGTTCGCCGGGCCGTCGTGCCAGCATCGGGCAGGTGTCGCTGCTGGCGGCCGTGATCCTCCTGTTGATCGGTGCTCTGGCGCTCGATGCGCGCGGCGGCATCGGCCTGATCGCCGACCAGCTGGCACTGCTGCGGACGCCCGTGTTCAGGGTTCCGGCCGGCTGGCCGCAGCCGGTCTACGACTTTCGCGACAACCCGATTACCGCTGCCGGTTTCGCACTCGGCCGCGAACTGTTCTACGACCCGAAGCTGTCGCGCGACGGCAGCGTGTCCTGTGCCAGCTGTCACCAGCAGTTCGCGGCGTTCGCGCACTACGATCACGCGGTCAGCCACGGCATCGACAACCGCAACGGCACGCGCAACGCGCCCGGCCTGTTCAACCTCGCCTGGCTGCCGCAGCTGATGTGGGACGGGTCGGCGCACAACCTCGAAGTGCAGCCGCTCGGGCCGGTCGCCAATCCGGTCGAGATGGACGCGAAGCTGCCTGCGCTGCTTGATCGCCTGCGCGCCGATCCGACGTATCCGAAGCGCTTCGAGGCGGCATTCGGCTCGCCCGACATCGACAGCCAGCGGATGCTCAAGGCGCTGGCCCAGTTCACCGGCACGATGATCTCGGCCGACAGTCGTTATGACCGCTACGTCGGCGGCGATGCATCCGCCCTGAACGCGACCGAGCAGGCCGGACTGGCCGCGTTCCGGGCGCGCTGCGCCAGCTGCCATGTCGAGCCGCTGTTCAGCGATTTCAGCAATCGCGACAACGGCCTCGACGCCGCACCGCGCGATGCCGGCCGTGCCACGGTCACCGCTCGCGAGCTCGATCGCGGCAGTTTCCGGGTGCCAAGCTTGCGAAACATCGGCCTGACGCCGCCGTACATGCACGACGGCCGCTTCGACACGCTGGCCCAGGTGCTCGACCACTACCGCGGCGGTATTGCCGGCAGTGACCACGTCGACCCGCTGCTGCGCGGTGGTCTGCCGATCAGCGCCGAGGAACGCGCTGCGCTGCTGGCCTTCCTGCCGACGCTCGACGATCCCGGCTTCACGCACGACCTGCGCTTCGCCGATCCGGCGCGCCGCCGCTGATGTTCCGCGCGCTGCTCGAAGCGAGCTTGCGCCACCGGGTACTGGTCCTGGCGCTGGCCGCGGCCCTGCTGGGCATCGGCCTGTTCGAGGCCGTACGACTGCCGGTCGATGTGCTGCCGGATCTGACGCGGCCGACCGTCGCCGTGCAGATCGAAGCGCCCGGTTTCGCGGTTGTCGATGTCGAGACACAGGTTGCCTATCCGCTGGAAACCGCGCTCAGCGGGTTGCCGGGCATCAGCCGGCTGCGCTCGCTGTCGACGGCGGGCCTGGCGATCGTCTACGCCGAGTTCGACTGGGATTCGGATCTCTATCGCAACCGGCAGCTGGTTGCCGAACGGCTGGAAGCTGCGCGCGGCCAATGGCCGGAAGGGCTGGTGCCGCGGATCGGCCCGCCGACCTCGCTGATGGGCGAGATCCTGCTGGTGGCCTTGCAGGCCGACCGCAGCGACGCCGATCCGCAAACGCTGCGCAGCTACGCCGACTGGACCCTGCGCCCGGCGCTGCTGGCCGTACCCGGCGTTGCCCAGGTGCTGGCGATCGGCGGCGAGATTCGCCAGTACGAAGTGCAGCCCGACCCGTCGCGGATGCGGCTGTTCGGCGTCACGCTCGACGAGCTGCATGCCGCGCTGCGTGGCTACGGCCAGAACCTTGGCGGCGGGCTGATCGAGTCGGGCGGACAGGAAGTCGCGGTGTGCGCCACCGGCAAGCCGTTCGCGTTCGACGAACTGGCGCAGGTCGCGGTCACCAGGAAGGGGGCCGCCGTGGTTCGCGTCGGGCAGGTGGCGGATCTCGCCGTCGGCCATCGCTTTCCGCGCGGCAGCGCCGGCGCCAATGGGCACGCGGCGGTGATCCTCGCGATCCAGAAGCAGCCGGGCGTCGACACGCTGGCACTGACCGAGGCGCTGGAAGCGAAGCTCGCTGCGCTCAATGGCGGCCTGCCGAAAGGCAGCAAGCGCCTGACCGTGTTCCGGCAGGCCGATTTCATTCGCCATTCGGTGGGCAACGTGCTCGACGCGCTGCGCGATGGCGCGCTGATCGTCGCGATCATCCTGCTGGCGTTCCTGCTCAGCGGCCGCGCCACCGTGATCGCGCTGACTGCGATTCCACTGTCGGTGCTGGCCGCGCTGCTGACGCTGACCGCACTCGGCCTGTCGATCAACACGATGACCTTGGGCGGGCTGGCGATCGCGGTCGGCGAACTGGTCGACGACGCGGTGGTCGGCGTCGAGAACGTGGTGCGCCGGCTGCGCCAGCAGGCCGAAAAGCCGCTGACCGGCGCGGCGCTGATCGAGACGGTTGGCCGGGCAACGCTGGAAGTGCGCTCCGGCATCCTCTACGCGACCCTGCTGATCGTGCTGGTGTTCGTGCCGCTGTTCGCGCTCGGCGGTGTCGAGGGCCGGCTGTTCGCGCCGCTCGGCATCGCCTACATCGCAGCGATTGTCGGCAGCCTGGTGGTGGCGATCACGGTGACGCCGGTGCTGTGCTCGGGGCTGTTCGGGCAGGCTGCGCATCTGCCGGTCGAACCGCGCTGGCTGCTGGCCGTGAAGGCCGTCTATCTGCGGCTGCTGGCAAGGGTGCTGGACCGTCCGCGCCCGGTATTGATCGGCACTGCGCTGCTGCTGACGGCCAGTCTGGCGCTGGCCGCGTGGCTGCCGCGCAGCTTTCTGCCGCCGTTCAATGAGGGCACGCTGACGATCAACCTGATCGCCGAGCCCGGCATCGCGCTCGGCGAATCGGATCGGCTGGGCCGGATCGCGGAAAACCTGATTCTTGAAGTGCCGGAAGTGGCTGCCGTCGGCCGCCGTACTGGCCGCGCCGAAGCCGATGAACATGCCGAGGGCGTGCATTACTCGGAAATGGACGTCAGCCTGCGCGATGACGGCAGTGGTCGGCCGCGTGGCATCGTGACTGCCGATATCCGCGCCCGGCTGGCAGTGCTGCCGGCGGCGGTGTCGATCGGCCAGCCGATCTCGCATCGGCTCGATCACCTGCTGTCCGGCGTTCGCGCGCCGCTGGTGGTCAAGATCTTTGGACCGGATCTGCTCACGCTGCGGCGCCTGGCTGCCGAAGTACAAGCCACATTGGCTGCGCTCGATGGGCTGACCGATGTGCTGATCGAGCCGCAGGTCGACACGCCGCAGTTCGAGATCAGCCTCGATGCCCGTGCTGCCGCCGATGCCGGCATTTCGCCGCCGCGGGCACAGTCGGCGATCAATGCGCTGACCGTGGGCAGTCGGCTGGCGCAGATCGTCGAAGGCGAGGCGCGGACCGAACTGCTGCTGCGCTTGCCGGAAGCGGCACGCAACGAGGCAGCGCTGGAAAACCTGCAGATCGACGGCCCGGCCGGACCGGCGCCGTTGAGCTGGATCGCCGAATTTCGCCAAGGTGCGGCGCCGAACCAGATCCTTCGCGAACACTTGCAGCGGCGCATCGCGGTCACCGCCTTTCCGGCCGAACACGGCTTTGACGCTGCCGCAGATGCAGCAAAGGCGAAGCTTGCCGCGCTGAGCCTGCCACCGGGCTACCGGCTTGCCATCGAAGGGCAGGCGGCGTCGCGGGCGGCGGCAACGCAGCGCATCGCAGCGCTGGGCCTGCTGTCGCTGCTGCTGATGGCCGCCGTGCTCTATGGCCGGTATGGCTCGCTACGGCTGACCGCGATCATTCTCGGCAATGTGCCGCTGGCGCTGATCGGCGGCATCGCGGCACTAGCGGTGACCGGTACACCGCTATCGGTTGCCAGCCTGATCGGTTTCCTGACACTTGCCGGAATCGCGGCCCGCAACGGCATTCTGTAGATCAGCCATTACCTGACGCTGATCCGCGATGACGGCGAGGCGTTCGGCAAGGCGCTGATCCTGCGCGGCTCTGCCGAGCGACTGACGCCGGTGCTGATGACCGCCCTGATCGCGGCACTTTCGCTGACGCCACTGTTGCTCGATGGCACAGCGCCGGGTCAGGAGATCCTCCATCCGGTGGCGCTGGTGATTTTCGGCGGCCTGCTGACGTCGACGCTGCTCGACAGTTTCGTGACGCCGCTGCTGTTCCTGCTGCTGGGTTCGAGATCCGCCGAACCGGCACGGCGAGACGACCTGCAGCCCTGATCGCTTATTACATTTTTTGCCAAGTTCGGATCGGAAACTGCTGAAGAGGCAACCAAATAACCTGCAGTTAATTGGTTATTTCAAATAAATTCGAAAAGCACCTGAAAGAAGTCAATCTTTACAACGATAACGCCCGTTCAATTCGTTAAATGATCTATCCCGAATCTGCCGTCATGACGCTTCCAGAAACTAATATGCCTGCGCAAATGTGGTTACTTGCGATGGCTGGTTGAAGTCGATGGCTTTTTTTGGATTTCGGTTTCGGTAAGCCATAAAAAATATGTTTTCGGAGCTTACACACGTCATGGGAGATGTTCAGATGAAGCAAGACAATCGACAGCGCAAGCTGAGCGGTGTCGCTTCGGCAATCGCGATGGCGGCAGCCGTCGTGGCAGCCGGTGCCCCCGTTCAGGCCGAAGCGCAGGCGACGCAAAAGCTATTCGGTGGCGAGACCACCAACGCCGCGCCGGCTGCCGGCAACGGCGTGCAGCAGCTGCTGCTGCCCCGCGATCAGACGCCGGCGGCGGGTGCCCCGGCGGCGATCAACAAGTACACCAACAAGGTCATTCCGAACGGCTCGGTCCTGCTCGTGTGGACGGCCGACGGCTGCTCGACGCCGGTCTGCAACCCGCAGACCGCGCAGGACTTCCTCGCCGTGGTCGATGTCGAGCCGAACTCGACGACCTACGGCAACGTGATCTGGACTGCCGAGCTGCCGAAGGTGCTGGTGTCGAACGTGCTGCCGGTGGCGACGTCCGGTGCCGCGACGGATTCGCACAACGATCCGCACCACATGCTCAGCTACACGTCCTACATCTCGGGCGGTGGCGATGGTCTGCGCGCGGGACGCAAGTACCAGTTCGCCGGCGGCGTGATCTCCAAGAACGTGTTCCGCTTCGACATCACCTCGGTGCGCAGCATCGGCAAGGCCGAGCTCGCCGTCTGCGGCACGCAGGTTCGCCGCTCGTCGCTGACCGATGACTTCGTGGTGATGCCGTCGAAGACTGGCAATCACAAGATTCTCTACACGTACATGTCGAACTACGTGTACGGGCCGGGCGGCTCGGTGACGGAAATCGAGCCGGACCGCACCGCACCGACGCTGCTGAACATCTGCCTTGCCACCGCACCGGCTGTGCTGCCGCTGCTGGAGTCGGTGCAGGTCGGCGGTCTGATCGGCAACATTCCGGGGCTGATCACCGACGACGCCAACGTGCTCGGCCACACCGGCATCACCGAATACGGTGCCGCCGTGCGCGCCAACCAGCCGCGCAACCCGACCAACTACACCAGCTACCCCGACCTGCGTCCGTCGCGCCGCTTCAATCAGGGCGCGTTCTATCTCGGCAACGATGACGCCGGCATTGAAGCGCTGCCGCACGGCATGGGCCTGCCCTATGACGGCAAGTACCTGGTGTCGTCGGATTACGCCGTTGCGGCGTCGATCGGCGCTGCAGCCATCAACGGCGCGCTGCGCGGCATCTGCAACCAGGGCGCTTTCAATGGCGGAACTGGCAACGGCAGCCCGCTCGGCGTCTGCGGTTCGACCTTCGGTTCGTCGGTGCGCGTGTTCGAGACCAGCTATGAGTACAACCGCGGCAAGACCCGTGACTCGCTGAAGGAATCGCGAATCTACGACTCGAACCCGTACATCCGTTCGGTGTCGGCAGTTCCGGATGGTCCGCGCGAGGAACTGGTGCTGTTCCACGAGGAAAACGAAGGCCTGATGCCGTTCGGCCTGCCGCACCAGTCCCACCACTGCAAGAACCAGAAGGGCTGGGTGGATCTGGGCGATCCGACCTACGACTCGGCGATCACGCCGGCCGGTCTCGCTGCCAACGCCGCGTCGGCCGTCAACGTCGACAGCTGCAAGCCGGGCGATCCGGACTACGTCCCGCATGACGGCGCCTTCACCGGTGCAATGTGCGGCGGCGTTCTGTACTACAGCCCGAACATCCGGCTGTCCGGCAACCAGACCAACGTGTTTGGCGGCAAGGGTCCGTACTGGCGTGCGGTCTATGACGTCGGCCCGTGCCCTGGCGTGTCGTACTTCAGCATCTCCGACGATGACCGCTTCCTGATCCAGCCGATCTCCGGCATCGAAAGCCCGGCGTCGATCGACCCGGTGGGTGCGGTCGAGTTCGACCGCGACTACCCGCGCGAGCACAGCCGTCGCGTGCTGACCATCGACATCCGTCCGCTGCTGGCCAAGGGCCGTGCGGCCACGGCGTCGACGGCGATTGCCTGCGACTTCCCGCCGCCGGATCGCAACCGGGCGTCGAAGAGCTCGCTCGGTGCGCTGGCGCAGCGTGCGGACCTGTCGGGTGGCATCTCCGGTGCCTTCAACGTGCTGAAGCACAACAACGAAGCGGCGGATTGCCCGCGTGTTCGTGGTGCGGTGGGTCAGTTCGAAACCGGCCCGACCGGCGTCGGCCTGCAGACCACGCTGTCGTCGAACGTGTCGCAGCTCGGCACCGGCTACCTGCGTGCTGCGCAGGTCATCGAGGAAGTCTCGGTGCTGAAC
>Ga0114983_1001077_pt1 | contig 11041 bp, 7 predicted proteins | sample Shrwel_input2_RT_FD_87182 | JGI IMG/M metagenome (GOLD analysis project Ga0114983, IMG submission 87182) | Subsurface microbial communities from deep shales in Ohio, USA - Utica-3 well 1 S input2 RT | ecosystem: Environmental > Aquatic > Deep subsurface > Shale gas/oil reservoir > Produced...
GATTAATACATATACTGTTCAAGACTCTGATGAAATAATAGGTATTAACACCAGGAAACAGCAGGCTAAAGCTGAAAAAATATTAAGAAATAGAATTATTGATCAACATTTAAATGAAGGTGTTACAATAATTGATCCTGAGACTACTTTTATAGATTCCGAGGTAGAAATTGAACAGGATGTTACAATTTATCCCTTTAATTATTTAGAAGGTAAAACCAAAATAGCTAAAAATACGGTTATTAACCAGAACTGTAAATTGAAAGACGCAGTTATAGGAGAAAATGTAGAAATTCTTTCAAATACCATTATCAAGGAAAGTAAAGTTGGGGCTGGAACTAATGTTGGTCCATTTGCTTATTTAAGACCTGGATCAACTGTAGGGGATAACTGTAAGATTGGTGATTTTGTCGAATTAAAAAAGACTACTGTTAAAAGTGGGGCTAAGGTTCCTCATTTATGTTATGCCGGTGATGCTGAAATTGGTGAGAGAACAAATATAGGTGCTGGTACGATCTTTGCTAATTATGATGGAGAAAATAAGTTTAAAACTAAAGTAGGAAAAGATGTTTTTATTGGCAGTGATTCTATTTTAGTTGCACCATTAAAAGTTGGAGATGGAGCTAAAACAGCTGCTGGTTCAGTGGTGACTAAAGATGTTAATTCTGGTGATACTGTAATGGGAGTTCCTGCTCGGATTTATAAATCTAAAAAGCAGGAAAACTAAATTATGAAAAGAAATAAGCCAGGGGGTCAAAGAATGTCCAGTTATAGTGAGCAGTTAAAAATATTTGCAGGAAATGCACACCCTGAGTTAGCCCAGGATCTTTGTGATTATCTGGGAACAGAATTGGTTAACGCTGAGGTAACTAGGTTTAAAGATGGGGAGATTGGTGTTCGCACCTATGAAACTGTTAGGGGAGCTGATGTTTTTGTGATACAGCCAACCTCACCTCCTGTTAACGAAAATTTAATGGAGCTGCTGATAATCATTGATGCTTTGAGAAGAGCATCTGCAAGAAGAATAACTGCAGTAATTCCTTACTATGGTTATGCACGGCAGGATAGAAAAGCAAGGCCTCGGGATCCAATTACTTCAAAACTTGTCGCTAATTTATTAACTCAGGCTGGTGCACGCCGAGTATTATCAATTGATTTTCATGCACCTCAGATTCAGGGATTTTTTGATATTCCGGTTGATCATTTATATGCTTCTCCAATTATGATCGACTATTTTAAGGATTTTGACCGCTCAGATTTGATTGCTGTTGCTCCCGATGTTGGGTCTGTAAAAAGAGTTCGCTCTTTTGCTGAGACTTTAAATATTCCGATGGCAATCATTGATAAAAGAAGGCCTAAACCCAATGTGGCAGAAGTGATGAATGTTATTGGAGAAGTAGACGGCAAAAATGTTATATTACTAGATGATATAATAGATACAGCTGGAACTATAACAGCAGCAGCTGAGGTTCTCAAAGAAAAGGGAGCTAAAGATGTTTATGCCTGTGGAACTCATGCTTTATTTTCTGGTCCTGCAGTTGAACGTTTGCAAAAGGCCTCAATTACAAAAATAGTTGTGACTAATACAATTGCCCAGAAAAATTATGGCCTAGATAATTTGGAAGTGCTTTCTGTTGCACCTCTGGTGGGAGAGGCTATTGATCGAATTTTTAAGGATTTATCTGTAAGCGTATTATTTTAAATAATTTTTCTAAAAGACTTGCTCAAAATGAGCTTTGATGTTATAATAAAATTTGTTATGTCTTATTTATAGTAGATTTGCCAGTATATTTTAATAAAACTGGTTTAAAATTTAATTTATGCAAGGAGAGGATAGTCATGGAGAGACATTCTATTGAAGCTGAACTAAGGACTAAAACTGGAAAGGGTGCAGCCCGTCAAATAAGAAGGAACGGACTTATTCCTGGTGTTGTTTATGGAAGAGGAAATGATCCAAGATCTATCAAAATAGATCCACTGGATATCGAAAAACTTCTCCAGTCAAATGCTATCTTTGATCTGACTTTTGTCGGAGAAGATGGAGAAGAATCGACTGTTATTATTAAAGATTATCAGAAAGATATAATCAAACAGAACCTACTTCACGTAGATTTTCAATTTATTTCTATGGATGAAAAGATCACTGTTTCTGTACCAATGCATCTAGAAGGAGAAGCAGCTGGAGTTCACGATGGCGGGGTATTACAGCAGCTCTTACGTGAAATTGAGATTGATGTTTTACCTTCAGAAATTCCTGAAGAAATTACAATTGATATTTCTGAGCTTGAGGTTGGAGAATCTTTATCTGTAATTGATCTTGAACTTCCTGACAGTATTGATCTGGTAACAGATAGTGACGAAGTTATTGTTACTGTTGTTACACCTACCGAACTTATTGAAGAAGATGAAGAAGAGGAAGAGGAAGAATTCTTAGAGCCAGAAGTAATTGGAGAAGAGGAAGAAGAAGAAGCAGAAGAAGGAGCGGACGAACCAGAGCCCTGGGAATAATTAAATTAAAAATATTGAGCGCGGCTTGAACAGCTGCGCTTCAATTAATTTAGTGGAGGTTTAAAGCTTGAAAGTAATTACTGGTCTTGGTAATCCAGGCGAAAAATATGCTTATACCAGACATAATATAGGATTTATGATTATTTCAGAATTGGCAGATAGATTTAAGGTTAAGAGCAGCTATAAATTTGATGGCCTTGTGGGTGACTTTTTTCTTGGTGGAGAAAAGATTATACTTTTTCAACCAATGAAGTATATGAACAAAAGTGGTAAGCCAATTTATAAACTGCTTGACTATTTCCAAATAGAAGCTGAGGACCTACTGGTTATTCATGATGATTTAGATCTTGATCTGGGTAAGATGAAATTAAAGCAGAGTGGTGGTAGTGGCGGCCATAATGGTATTAAGTCAATTATCAATAATCTGGGGACTGATGAATTCAAAAGATTGAAAGTTGGAATTGGCAGACCACCAGAAAATGTGCCGGTACCGGATTTTGTGTTAACAACCTTTCAGAGAGAAGAAAAAGATATCTCAAAGAGGGTTGTTCAGGATGCAGCATCAGCAGTTGAATTGATGTTAAAAGAAGATATAATGAAAGCAATGAATAAATATAATGGATAAAGAAGCCCGTACATTTTATGTAGGGGCTATTTTGCCATTTTTTCATAGTTAAATGCATAAAAATATAAATAAAGAAAATTTTTTCTATACGCAAAGATCTTTGTTTAAGGAGCATTATTAAGATGAACTTTAAAGATTTATTATTAGAAAATCAAAAATTTAAAAAAATTGCGAAAAATATAAATGCTTCTACCCAGTCAATTAGCGGTTTGAGTGGAAGTAGAATTTCTTATTTTGCAGTTAATTTTTTAAAAAAAGCAGAAAAAGATATAGTCTTTTTTTTACCGGATAATTATTATCTGCAGCAGATGCAGGAAGATTTAATTCGTCTGATTGGTAAAGATGAGTTTTTAGTTTTTCCGGAAGAAGAAATACTACCTCATGAGCAGTTAATGCCTGATCTAACAACAATGAGTGAGCGGACTAAAGTTCTGACAGAGCTTATTTTTTCAGTTGATCAGAAAAAGAAGATCATTTTAACTACTCCGGCTGCTGTTTTTAAGAAATTACCTCCTAAAGATATTTATCAGACTAAAAGTATAAATATTAAAAGTGGAAGTGAAATAAATATTGAGCAGCTCCGTCAGAGTCTTTTTTCTCTGGGCTATAAAAGAGAAGAAATGGTTGAAGCTCCAGGACAATATAGTATTCGTGGTGGGATTATTGATGTTTTTACACTCTTAGATGAGCATCCTTTTAGAATTGAGCTTTTTGGAGATGAAGTTGACTCGATTCGTAAAATTGATTTAACTGCGCAGCGTTCCAAAAAAGAAGTAGTTCAGATTACAATTCCTCCTTTTGCAAATCTGGTTATTGACGAAGAGGTTGTTGCCAGAGCTTATCCTAAGCTGGAAGCAGCTTATTCTAAAGCTGTATCAAAACTTGCGGAAAATAATTATCAGGAAGAAGCATCTTATTTAAGAGAAAAAGCTAAAAGAATGCTGGAAGATTTAAAGGAAAAACATCGTTTTCCTGGTTTTGAGCAGTTTTTACCCTTCTACTATGATGAGACTGCTAATTTCTTTGATTATTTGGAAGAAAGTATTATTTTTGCTGTGCGTCCCAATAAGATGGAGCAGTTGACACATGATTATTATCAGGAGATTACGGAGACACATACTCGACTCTTAGAGCAGGGAATGGTTTTTCCTGAATATCTGGATAATTTTATTACAGAAGCTGAATTTGAAAAAGAAATTACTAAAAATCGAGTAGTTGATATTAATTCAGACTTTGAGGATAATCAGGTGGCAGAAAATGATATTCATTTCAACACTTCAGCTTTAGAACCTTTTCACGGCCAGTTAGAATTATTTAGTGAAAAAATTATGGATCTTCTGCAGAAAAAATATCGGGTTGCAATTACTCTTAATTCAGCCAGTAAGAAAAGAAGAATTGAAATGTTTTTAGGAGAAAAAAATCTTGTGATTGGAGACAATTTTGATGAAAGCAGAATCGTTATTTTTCCTGACAGTCTGGCAGAAGGTTTTATTTTTGATGATATCAAACTTGCGGTTTTTAGCGATAAAGAAGTTTTTGGTAATGAGCAGAAACGCAAAAGAAAAATTGGAGACTTTGAAGACGGAGTTAAAATTTCCAGTATCAATGATTTAAAGGCTGGTGATTATGTTGTTCATGAGAATCACGGTATCGGTAAATATCTTGGTGTTAAAACTCTAGAAATTCAGGGTCAGCATAAAGATTATCTTGTTCTAAAATATGCAGGAGAAGATAAGCTTTATGTTCCAACAGAAAAAATTCAACTTGTTCAAAAATATATTGGTTCAGATGCCGGTAATCCTAAACTTTATAAATTAGGCAGCAGTGACTGGAAAAAAGTAAAAGAAAAAGTACAAAAATCTGTAGAAGAAATGGCTGTTGGTTTATTAGAACTTTATGCGGAAAGAGAAACTCTGACAGGTTATCAATTTTCTGAAGATGATGTCTGGCAGCAGGAGTTTGAAGATGCCTTTCCTTTTGAAGAAACTCCGGACCAAAAAGATGCTATTATAGACGTTAAGTCTGATATGGAATCTGAAAAACCAATGGACAGACTTTTATGTGGAGATGTGGGTTATGGAAAAACTGAAGTTGCAATACGTGCAGCTTTTAAAGCTGCTCTTGACAGCAAACAGACTGCAGTTTTAGTACCAACAACTATTCTGGCACAGCAGCACTATAATACTTTTTCCGAGAGAATCGATGATTTTCCGGTTCGAGTAGGAGTTTTAAGCCGTTTTATTTCTGCAGCAGAACAGCGGAAGACTTTAAAGAGATTGATTAAAGGTGAAATAGATATCTTAATTGGAACTCACCGCCTCTTATCTAAGGATGTTATTTTTGATGATCTTGGTTTATTGATTATTGATGAGGAGCAGCGTTTTGGAGTTACTCATAAAGAAAAATTGAAAAATTTAAAACGTAATGTTGATGTTTTAACTCTGACAGCAACTCCAATTCCAAGAACTCTGCATATGGCCCTGGTTGGAGTTAGAGATATGAGCTTAATTGAAACTCCACCGGAAAATAGATATCCAATTCGGACTTTTATTAAAGAACATAATAAGGAACTGATTGCAAGTGCTATCAGAAGAGAGTTGGCCAGAGAAGGTCAGATATATTTTGTTCATAATCGGGTTAAAGATATCGAGAAAACCGCAGGTAAACTTCAGAAATTAATGCCGGAAGCGAAAATAGCAGTTGCTCACGGGCAGATGAACGAAAAACGACTGGAAAAAATAATGTATGACTTTTATCATCAGAAATTTGATATTTTAGTCTGTACAACAATAATAGAAACCGGTCTGGATATTCCCAATGTAAATACAATTATTATTAATCATGCAGATAAGATGGGTTTATCCCAGCTCTATCAGTTAAGAGGTAGAGTTGGGCGCACAAATAGAATTGCCTATGCTTATTTACTTTATGAAAGAGATAGAATTCTACCGGAAGTAGCAGAAAAAAGGCTGGAAGCGATTAAAGAATTTTCTTCTCTGGGATCTGGTTTTAAAATTGCAATGCGTGACCTGGAAATCAGAGGTGCAGGTAATTTATTAGGTCCAGAACAGAGTGGACACATTGCAGCAGTTGGATTTTCTTTATATACTAAATTATTAGAAGGAACCATCGAAGAACTTAAGGGTAAAACGGATCAGAAAAAAATTGAGATAGAAATTGATCTTAATCTAAATGCTTATATTCCAGATGACTACATTAAATATGAGGCCAGAAAAATTGAAATTTACAAGAAAATAAAATCTATAGAAAATGAAGAGGATGCTTTAGATACTATCGATGAATTAATTGATAGATTTGGTGAGCCACCTGTAGAGGTGATGCGTTTAGTTAATACAGCCAGATTAAAATTCCTGGCTGCAGAATTAAATATTGATTTAATTAAAGAAGATAGTGGTAAAATCAAATGTCAATTTATTAATTCTGAAGTAGTTAATGGCAGTAAATTAGTTGAGTTTAGCAAAAAATATAGAAGGAAAATCAAAATTAAGTCTGCTAAAAAACCAGAATTATTAATTAAAATTGATGATCCAGAAAATATAGATAAAAGATTATTGAAAATGTTGAAAGAACTAATTAATATATAAATCCAAATCTTAATAATCTAAATAAGTAAATGAGAAGAGATAAAGGGTGGCAGATATGTCGGAAAACACAAAAAAAGATAATTTTATTAAGGGGGCAGCTATTTTAACTGCTGCTGGTCTGGCGGCTAGGGTTATGGGCTTTGGGTATCGGGTAATATTAACCAGGATTATTGGGGCAGAAGGGATGGGTCTTTATCAGATGGCTTATCCTATTTATACAGTTTTATTAGTTGTTTCTCGTTCTGGTATTCCGGTGGCACTGGCTAAATTGATTGCAGATAAAATAGCTGCAGATAAGAAAAAAGAAGCATATAAGATATTTAAAGTTGCGAGAAAAATGAGTTTTATAGTTGGCTTATTAATTTCAATTGTTATGGCACTATCAGCCAAACCATTAATTTCACTGCTTTCACTTGATCCACGCTCATATTATGCAGTACTGGCAATTTCACCGGCAATATTTGTAGTTTCAATAATGGCTTCCTATCGAGGTTTTTTTCAGGGACTGCAGGATATGGTTCCAACAGCTAAGTCACAAATTTTGGAACAATTCATTCGTATGTTTACTATGGTTGGTCTGGTAATCTTTTTAGTTCCGTACGGTCTCGATTACGCTGCTGCTGGCGCCAGTTTTGGAGCTGTAAGTGGAGCTGTTGGCGGACTTTTAATTTTATTATATATCTATTTTAAAAGAAAAGAAAAAATATTTACTTTTCTGGACAGCGGATATGATTCAGTAGAATTAAGCACTAAAAGTGTTGTTAAAAGAATTGTTTCGCTGGGAGTTCCAATTACACTGGGTGCTCTTGTAATGCCGTTGATGAGCCTTGTTGATTTGATCTTTGTTCCAAATAGACTGCAGGCGGCAGGATATATGGTCGAAGAGGCCACAGCATTATATGGAATGTTTGCGGCTGTAGCAATGCCCTTAGTTAATTTCCCAACCATTATTACAGTTTCTTTAGCAGCAAGTCTGGTGCCTGCCATTGCTGAGGCCTTTACTCTTGGCAAAGAAAAATTAATTAATTATCGGACTCAGACCGCTTTGAGATTAACTGTTTTAATTTCATTGCCTGCTGCGGCGGGACTTTTTCTGCTGGCTGAGCCGCTAACAGAGATCATTTTCGCAGAACCTGGGGCGGCAGTTCCACTGCGTTTTGTAGCCTGGGGAGTATTTTTTATCGCTTTACAGCAGACAAGTACTGGAATCTTGAATGGGATTGGAAAAACTTCTATTCCAGCCCGTAATTTAATGATTGGGGCAGCGTTTAATGCTTATATCAATTACACTTTAACTGCAGTACCCGCTTTTGGAATCAGAGGAGCAGCTATAGGTACTACTACTGGTTTTGCTATTGCAGCTCTTTTAAATCTGTATTATGTAAAAAGAGAAACTGGATTTATAATCGCCATTAAAACAATGATTTTGAAACCTGTCTTTTCAGTAGCTGCAATGATGATTTTTGTTGAATTATTTTATAATTTTTTATTCAATTTACTAAAAAATAAACAGATTATATATGCCTACCAGATAACCACTTTTATTACAGTAGCTGCAGCAGCTTTATTCTATTTTGCAGTTTTATTATTGCTGCAGGAAATAAAATATGAAGATTTAGCTGTGATACCTGTTTTTGGAGTTAAACTGGCAAATTTATTAAAAAAATTGGGATTTTTAAATGATTAATATTATTTTAATAATTATATGATATAATTTAGTTGATGTAATTGAATTTTTGTTAGGAGGAAATACTTTGGATGCCAGAAAGCGAGAGTCAATTTTAGAAGAATTAGATAAATTAATAAAAGTAATGTCAGTTTTGAGAGGTCCAGATGGATGTCCCTGGGATAAAAAGCAGGATTATTACTCAATAAAAGAGAATATTATAGAAGAGGCATATGAAGTTGTAGAAGCTTTAGAAAGAAATGATATTAATGCTTTTAAAGAAGAATTAGGTGATCTCTTATTACAGGTGGTATTTGAATCGCAGATTGCCTATGAAAAAGGGGATTTTGATTTAGCTGATGTCACAAAAGTATTAAGAGAAAAACTTATTCGCCGTCACCCCCATGTTTTTGACGAAGTCGAAGTAGATGGTTCCGAAGAAGTATTAAGGAACTGGGAGCGAATTAAGCAGGAAGAAAAAGAGGGGGAAAATCAAATAAACTCTCTCCTGGATAAATTTAATCAGGGACAGAGTGCTTTAAATCAGGCTTATGATATTCAAAAAATCGCCGCTGAAGTTGGTTTTGATTGGGATAACTTAGAACCAGTATTGGACAAAGTTGAAGAAGAATTGGGAGAATGCAAAGAAATTATTGGGGTTAATCCGGATAATACTTTATTTACTGATGGAAATTTAGATGTTGAAGATCAGGAAGAGCTTGAAGCTGAAATTGGCGATTTACTCTTTGCTGTTGTTAATCTAGCTCGGTTTAAGAATATTAACCCAGAACTTGCATTGTTAAAAACAATTTTAAAATTTAAAAACAGATTTAAATTTATTGAACAAAGAATTATTGATGAGAAGGCAGAATTTGAAGATTATACTTTAAAACAATTGGATCAAATTTGGAATCAGGCTAAAAGAGGAGAATAGACAATCGACAACAGGAGGATAATTAAAATGAAGAAACAATTATTTGCTATTTCAATTATTACTATTTTATTTAGCTTATTTATTTTAACCCCAGCAGCAGCATTTGATGTTAAAACCGATTCTGCTATTTTATTAGAAGAGGAAACAGGCCAGGTATTATTTTCAAAAAATGCAGATCGGAAATTACCACCGGCAAGTGTTACTAAGATCATGACTTTATTAATTGCGATGGAAAAATTGGAAGAAGGAAGCATTTCCTTAGATGATCAGGTAACAGTCAGCAGATATGCAGAATCTATGGGAGGATCACAGATATTTTTAGCTGCTAACACCCAGGTAAAACTGGAAAAACTACTAATGGCTGTTACAATTGCCTCTGCTAATGATGCTAGTGTAGCAGTAGCAGAATATATAGCGGGTACATACAGCAACTTTATAGCTATGATGAATGACAAAGCTAAACAATTGGGAATGGATTCTACTAATTTTGCTAATTCAACTGGTCTTCCAGATTCTAACCATTATTCTACTGCACGAGATATATCCATTATGGCTAGAGAATTAGTAAAACATCCTCAAGTTTTAGAATGGTCTTCAATTTGGACAGAAACTATTCAGCTGCCCAATCGAAAGGCTATGCTGGTTAATACCAATAGTTTAATTAATGAATATCCGAGTATGGATGGCTTAAAAACAGGACATACTCAAGAAGCTGGATTTTGCCTTGCTTCTACTGCTAAAAAAGGTGATACACGTTTGGTTTCAGTTGTTCTGCGGGGGGATACCCTTAGGGAACGAGAAGAATCTACAATTAGATTATTAGATTATGGTTTTAATGGCTTTTCAAAAAGACAAATTGCTGCTGCAGGAGATCAAATTCAAAATATTCCTGTGACTGAAGCGGCAGAGAAGGTTGCTGTTGGTGAAATAGCTGAAAACCTAAATGTTATGATTCAGAAGGGTCAGGAAAAAGAAATTTCTCAAAAAGTTAAAGTTAAAGATTTTTTGAAAGCACCAATTGAAAAAGGTGGGGTTCTTGGTAAATTAGCTGTTTATAGTGGAGAAAAAGAAATTGCTTCAGTTGATGTTATTGCTGTTCAAAAAATAGAACGAGCTAATATAGTAACAAGATTATGGAGAAAAGCACTTAGTTTTATTCAAGGATTATTTTCTTAGTTATCACTTATCTAAAGGTTAATTGTATTTCTCAATATTTTTAAGCAGCATTAGAAGTTATATATTTAAATATGTATATTTAAGGGCTATTAGCAAACTTCATTCATTTCAATAATTTTGAATGACTGGGGTTTGCTTTATGGATTTTAATTAAATTATTCATTGTAGAGAGTGTATTAATTAAATATTATTATATTGAATTTTGCAATAACCATTTTCACTTGTAAAATCTTATCAAAAAACCGCTTCTAATCCTTGACAAAAAGCTGTATTGATGTTAAGATAATGTATGTCGCTGAAAAGGTATAAATAATTTTTTTGGTCAGCCAAAAAATACCTTAAAAAGTTCTTGACAAAGAATGCGAGAGTTGATAAGATACTAAATGTCGCTGATAAATAAAGGTGGCGGAAATATAGAAGAGATTATGTGCGCTGGCCTCGATGGCCAAGTACAGAGCCGACCATTCGTAATAAAATGAAGGCTCAGTGAACCTTGAAAATTAAACAGCAAGCCAACGTTAATATAC
>Ga0114983_1001078_pt1 | contig 11038 bp, 11 predicted proteins | sample Shrwel_input2_RT_FD_87182 | JGI IMG/M metagenome (GOLD analysis project Ga0114983, IMG submission 87182) | Subsurface microbial communities from deep shales in Ohio, USA - Utica-3 well 1 S input2 RT | ecosystem: Environmental > Aquatic > Deep subsurface > Shale gas/oil reservoir > Produced...
CCTGTAGTTCAGTCGGTAGAACGGCGGACTGTTAATCCGTATGTCACTGGTTCGAATCCAGTCAGGGGAGCCATCTTATCTCTTCCTGCGTTTTGTATTTATAACAAATACGTATACAATTCTGACATCCCTTTAACCTAGTCTGAATTCTGGAAAAGATGGGCATTTCGCGCGTTTTTCAACTGTTACTGTTATTGAGCTTTCTGGCAACCGGCTTGGTCTTGTTGCAACAGGAACGACAGGTGTTGCAGCAGCAAGCTGATGTCCTGTTACAGCGATTACAACAAGCACAAGAGCAAGCCCAGGGCGCAGATGATGCCGCTATCTTTTACCGGCAATTACAAGACAAAGTGTCATTGCAGTTTTTTCAATATACTGATGACGTCGATGGTCAGAATAATCTCACTCGAGGACATTTCCTGCCGGAGATGAACTGGCAATATTATCTACTGCCATTGCAACTCGAATCCCAATACCGCTTCGCTTCCGGGCGAGTGTTACTTAAGCCCGACCTCAGCCCTCTTCGAGAACAAGGGATCCATACCCTCTGGCTTGAGGGATTACGCTTATTGCCCCTTTATTTGGTATTGGCGTTAATCTTTGCCTTGATGATGAAACGCCACAAAAGCGCCCTTACCTATGCCGCCGAGTATCTGACAAAAATGTCCCAAGGTGAGTTCGATGCCCTGGCGCAGAGCCGCTTTCGGGGTGAACTCAAGCCATTGGGGCAAGCATTGGAGCAAAGTCGACAGCTGTTTAAGCAGCAGTTTGAGAAACTTGAGTCAGAAAACCTGGCGCTTAAGAGGCTCGCCTACGAAGATCCGATAACCGGCTTAGGCACCCGCCAACACTTCACCGAAAAACTGCAGCAACTGTCTCTTTCCGGCAAATCACAAATTGGAGTGTTAATCCTGGTAAAAGCCACCGAGCTTGGCCATATCAATCAACTGCGCGGCCGTCAGGGCGGCGATGACTATCTTGCCCGTGTCGCAGTTTGTATTCGCCGGGCACTCCAGGGTTACAAAAACAGCGAAAGCTTTCGCATTGCCAGTACTGACTTTGCCATCTTTATCCCCTCAATAGTGCTGAAAGACGCGCAAACCTTTGCCACCCAGCTGAAACGTGAACTGGAAGAATACCAAGCAGAACTGCAAACCGACTCCATCGCCCATAGCGGCATAGTGGCCTACGCCAGCGACAAAGATCCCATAAGCACTCTTGCCATGGCCGATACCGCCGCCAATGTGGCGCAAACCTTGGGTCCGAATGCAGTGCAATTCCAGGATAAAAATTTGCTGAATGAAACACTCGGCGATAACCGCTGGAAACTGGCCATTGAAGACTTGCTGAAGCGCCGGGCACTCAAATTTTACCAACAGCCCATTCAACCCTGTCGCAGCGAGGTAGATGGCTACCGTGAGCTGTTGGCACGCTTTTACAACGGTGAAGGCAAGTTTCTACCGACAGCCACGGTGATCGCCATGGCCGAACGTCACGGCATGAGCCAAGAGCTGGATAAACTGGTGCTACTCAGCGCCTTGAAACTACTGCAGAGCCTGCCAAACCTCAGCGGTAATATCGGCGTCAATCTGAGCCCGGGCTCAGCCTCCAAAGAAAGATTTATTGCCTGGGCCAAAGATCTGCTCTCCAAACATCCGAGATTAGCCTCAAGACTGGTGTTCGAAATCAACGAAGCAGGCATGCAAGGTAACCTGGCTGCCAGTCACAAGTTTGTTCGCGCCATGCATAGCGTCGGTTGCCGGGTATCGGTAGAACGCTTCGGCATGAGTTTTACCTCATTCAAATTCTTCCGTGAGGTGCGCCCCGACTATATCAAACTGGATCCCAGCTATACCCAGGCAATAGATGAAGATACCAATAACCAGTTCTTTGTCCGCATGCTGGTCGATGTGGCCCGCCGCAGTGGTGTCAGGGTAATAGCCTGCGGCATAGAGCGCCAGGAAGAGAAAATGGTCGTCGAAAAACTGTTGGTTGATGGTATGCAAGGCTTCTACATTGCCAGGCCCCAACAGCTGGACCTCGCCGAAATGAACAGAAATTAATGCCGTTTATGACTCATTAAGGGCGCAAAGAAGGTAAACCCTGCTTTCTATATGTTGTTTATGACCACTGAAACACTGATAATAACCGCCAAGAAGTCACAACACCTGTAATGAGATGAGTGAGTATCTCCTGTTGTTGATTGGCACTGTGCTGGTCAACAATTTTGTATTAGTAAAATTCCTTGGGCTTTGCCCATTTATGGGGGTATCCAGTAAGCTGGAATCAGCCATAGGCATGTCCATGGCAACAACCTTTGTCATGACCTTGGCCGCCATTCTCAGCTACCTGGTTAACCGGTATCTGCTGCTGCCCTTCGATCTCGGCTACCTGCGCACTATGAGCTTTATTCTGGTGATCGCGGTAGTGGTACAGTTCACCGAAATGGTGGTACAGAAAACCAGTGCAACTCTGCATAGGGCGCTGGGGATCTACCTGCCACTTATCACTACCAACTGTGCCGTGTTGGGCGTAGCCCTGCTGAATATCAATGAAAACCATGATTTTATGCAGAGTGCTGTCTATGGATTCGGCGCTGCCGCCGGCTTTTCATTGGTGCTTATCCTGTTTTCGGCAATGCGCGAACGTTTGGCGGCGGCCGATGTGCCCGCGCCTTTCAAAGGCAGCGCCATCGCCATGATCACCGCCGGCCTGATGTCGCTGGCCTTCATGGGCTTTACCGGTTTAGTCAAATAGAGTTATGTCTTCCATGCTAATTGCAGTCATTTTATTGTCTCTGCTGGCGCTGGTATTCGGCGTTTTACTCGGCTTCGCCGCCGAGAAGTTTAAAGTTCAGGGCAATCCGATAGTGGACCAGGTCGAAGCCCTGTTGCCACAAACCCAGTGTGGTCAATGCGGCTACCCTGGTTGCCGCCCCTATGCCGAGGCGATAGCCAACGGCGAAAAGATCAACCGCTGTCCGCCGGGTGGTACCGCCACTATGGAGAAACTGGCCGATCTTATGGGGGTCGAACCCGAGCCTCTCGATGCCAGTGTCGAAACCCAGATTAAAAAGGTCGCCTATATTCGCGAAGAGGAGTGTATCGGCTGTACCAAGTGCATTCAGGCCTGTCCGGTAGACGCCATCATAGGCACCGGCAAGCTGATGCACACTGTCCTGACCAGCAACTGCACCGGCTGCGATCTATGTGTTGAACCCTGCCCTGTGGATTGTATCGATATGATCCCGGTGAAACAGGATCTGAAAACTTGGGACTGGCAGCTTAACGCAATTCCAGTGAAGTTGGTGGAAGAGGACAAGCCGTGCTGACATTACTCGAACAGTTAGATAAAGGAACTCAGTGGCGCCTGACCGGTGGAATTCATCCGCCGCAGATGAAACACCTCTCCAACAGCAGCCCTATTGGGCGTCTGCCGCTTGCCAGTGAATTCTTATTGCCCGTACCTCAGGTTGGTGACAGCGCCGTGCTCGAAGTCAAAGTCGGCGACAGAGTGCTCAAGGGCCAGGCGCTGACCCGCGGACTGAGCGCCATGTATCTGGCGGTGCATGCCCCCACCTCAGGCATCATTCGCGCCATAGAGCAAAGACCCAGCAACCACCCTTCTGCCCTGCCGGTATTGACCTGTGTGCTGGAAGCCGATGGCCAGGATCAAGCCATAGATTTTGATCAGCAAGACATCGCAGCATTGAGCCGCGAGCAGATCCTAGGCCGCATTCGCCAGGCCGGGATAGCCGGATTGGGCGGCGCCATGTTTCCGGCTCACATCAAACTCAACCCCGCCAGTGAAATTGAACTGCTGTTGATCAACGGCGTGGAATGCGAGCCTTATATCAGCGCCGATGACAGATTGATGCGCGAACACGCCAGGGAAATTCTGGATGGCATTGAAATTGTTCACGGACTGCTAAATCCCAAACGGGTAATTATCGCCATCGAGGATAACAAGCCCGAAGCCATACAGGCGATGCAGCAGGCACTGGATAGCTGCCACCTGCCGAAGGGAAGTATCAGGATCACTGTGATCCCGACCAAATACCCTTCCGGCGGCGAAAAGCAACTGATCCAGATCATTACCGGGCAGGAAGTGCCTTCCGGCGCCATTCCGGCGCAACTTGGAATAGTAGTGCACAACGTAGGCACCGCCTTTGCCATTCGCGAAGCCGTTTGCCTGGGTAAGCCTCTCATAGAGCGGGTCGTCACAGTGACCGGCGGCAATATTCCAAAGCCGGGTAATTACTGGGTGCCACTGGGCACGCCCATAGCCCATATACTGGAGCAAAGCGGTTTTACTGCCAGCGGTCAGGATACCGTCATTATAGGCGGCCCCATGATGGGCTACACCCTTCCCCTTATCAAAGTGCCCCTACTCAAGGGCAGTAACTGTGTCTTGGTGCCATCGGCCAGTGAAATCAGCCCTCCGGCCGAAGAAAAGGCCTGCATTCGTTGCGGTGAATGCGCTCAGGTGTGCCCGGCTTCTCTATTGCCTCAGCAACTCTACTGGCACAGTAAGGCAGAAGAGTATGACAAGGCCAGCGCCTACAACCTCAGAGACTGCATCGAATGTGGCTGCTGCAGCTATGTTTGCCCATCGGATATTCCTCTGGTGGAGTATTACCGCATTGCCAAGGCGGCCATCAAACACAGTCACGAGGAAAAACAGCTGGCCGAGCAGGCCAAGCAGAGATTCGATGCCAGGCTCAAGCGGCTGGAGGCAGAAAAACTGGCCCGGGAAGCCAAAGCCAAGGCAGCAGCCGACAAGCGCCGCGCCGCCATGGGCAGTGGTGAGAAAGATGCCGTTGCCGAGGCTATGGCCAGGATCAAGGCGAAAAAAGCTGCTGAAGCTTCTGTGGCGGCCACCACAAGCCCGATAGAAAAAGCGGCCGACACCGCCGACTCGGCAATTATCCAGCCAAAGGCAGACAAAAGAAAGAGCGATGTCGCAGCAGCGATTGCCCGTGCCAAGGCCAAAAAAGCCGCTGCACAAGGCACAGTTCCTACTAAAGAAGTTGTTGATGCGACTACAGATAATGCAGCTGAAGGCACAACATCCGGCTCGGACAAGAAAGCTCAGATTGCAGCCGCTATCGCCCGTGCCAAGGCAAAAAAAGCTGCCGCAGCCTCAGGGCAGACTGAGACTGACACTGGCAAAACTCAAGATGCACAGGCCAGAGCCACTCAAGCGACAGCCGATGATAATGGTGGGGAACATACGCAAGCCAACGAAGCAAGCCAAGCCGTAAGCAACGACAGCAAACAGGCCCGTATCGCAGCCGCGGTTGCCAAAGCCAAGGCCAAGAAAGCCGCGGCGGCATCTGAGTCAACTCCAGCAGCAGATGTCGACGGAGGATCAGCGCAAGGTGCCGAAGTAAACCAAGTCGCAAGCCAAGGAGAAAAACAAGCCACAAGTGATGACAGCAAGCAGGCCCGTATCGCAGCCGCGGTTGCCAGAGCCAAGGCCAAGAAAGCCGCGGCGGCTGAACCAGTGGAATCACCTGCGACCTATGATAATGGCGTGGGATCAGCGCAAACCGCCGAAGTAAACCAAAGTTCAAGCCAAGCAACAAAACAAGCCGCAGGCGATGACAGCAAACAGGCCCGTATCGCGGCAGCGGTTGCCAAAGCCAAGGCCAAGAAGGCCGCGGCGGCAAGTGAACAACCGCAGGACAACGGCGCAGCAAATACGCCTGTTTCGGCTGAAAGTCGGCCTCCAAGCGAGTCGACAACCGCTACCGAGCCCACGTTCCCTGAGAGTACCCCGCCTAATGACAGCAAACAGGCGCGTATTGCCAGGGCAGTAGCCAAAGCCAAACAAAAGGCCAAAGAGAAGGCGCTCAGCGCACAGGAGAAAGATTGATATGGCGTTTAAAATAGCCTCCTCCCCCCATGTCAGCCGGCCGCTGCAAACCAGCACTGTGATGCAAAGGGTGCTGCTCTGCGCCCTGCCCGGCCTGGTAGCCCAGTGTGTATTTTTTGGTTGGGGCAGCCTTATTCAGGTACTGCTGGCCGTGATGGTCGCTTTGATTTCAGAGGCCGCCATCCTCAAATTACGCAAACGCAAGGTACTTTCGACTTTGTCGGATAACAGCGCGGCTCTGACAGCGGTTCTTATCGGTATTGCCATACCGCCGCTCGCCCCTTGGTGGATGGTGGTGATAGGTACAAGTTTTGCCATCATCATGGTCAAACAGCTTTACGGCGGTTTGGGGAATAACCTGTTCAACCCGGCCATGGCAGCCTATGTGCTGCTGTTGGTGGCCTTCCCGGTACAGATGACCAGTTGGGTCGCACCGGCGACTGTTGCCCAGCATTCCCCTGATTTTCTCACCAGTTTGCAAGTGATTTTCGGCGCCAGCCAAGGCAGCGTTGCCGAGTACTTCCAGCTAGGTGTCGATGGCGTCACCATGGCGACACCGCTCGATACGCTGAAGACGGATCTCTCTATGGGAATGACCACCACCGAGAGCCTGCAAAAACCGATTTTTGCCGGCACTATCAACAGTGGCTGGTTTTGGGTCAACCTGGCCTACCTGTGCGGCGGCCTGGCGCTGTTGAAGATGAAGCTTATCCGCTGGCATATCAGTGTTGGCGTGCTGGCGTCACTGTTTATCTGCAGCGGCTTTGCCTATGCGCTTGGGCCAGATACCCATGTCAGCCCACTTATTCATCTGTTCAGTGGCGCTACCATGCTGGCAGCTTTCTTTATTGCCACGGATCCTGTAACCGCGCCCGCCAGTAACCGAGGCAGATTGATCTTTGGCGCCCTTATCGGCCTGGTGGTTTACCTTATCAGAAGCTTTGGGGGTTACCCTGACGCCTTCGCTTTTGCGGTGCTACTGGCCAACCTGTGCGCCCCTTTGATCGACTACTATGTCAAACCCCGAGCCTATGGCCATCGCGCCGGACATTGATAGCAAGAGAGATAGACAGTGCAAAAATCCATGTTGAAAAATGGCCTGCTTTTAGGCCTGTTTGCCCTGATATGCACAGCTGTGGTGGCGGTTGTCAATGACAGTACCCGGGATGCGATCCTGGCGCAGCAAAAGTTGGAGCTTAAACGCACCCTGGAGCAGATCATTCCCAATGAACTGCACGACAACCCGCTCGAGGAAAGCTGTGTTCTATTGCAGGACAAAGATGCTCTGGGTACGACTCAGCCCATGCCGGCTTATATCGCCACCCAAAATGCCGAGCCGGTCGCCATTGCCATCGAAACCATAGCGCCGGATGGCTACAATGGTGAAATACGCTTGATCATAGGTATCAAGACTGACGGCACAGTGCTTGGGGTTCGCACTCTGTCGCATCAGGAAACCCCTGGGCTAGGTGACAAGATTGAACGCAAGAAATCTGATTGGGTGGACAGCTTTATCGGCAAAAAGCTTCAAGGCCGTGATGACAAGGCCTGGTATGTGAAAAAAGACGGCGGTGAAATCGACCAGTTTACCGGGGCGACCATTACCCCCAGAGCCTACGTCAAGTCGATAAGAAACACCCTGGCCTTCTTTGAAGCCAATAAGCAGACCCTCTTTTCGCAATCACAGACATGTGAGGCAAGCCAATGAGTTTATATCGCGATATCGCCTGGCAAGGCTTGTGGAAAAATAACCCCGGACTGGTGCAGATGTTGGGGCTCTGTCCCCTGTTGGCGGTGACCTCTACTTTTACCAACGCCCTGGGGCTTGGGCTCGCTACCGCAGTAGTGTTAATTGGTTCCAACACTACAGTATCCCTGGTGCGCAACTTTGTACCCAAAGAGATCCGCATCCCCGTGTTTGTTATGATCATTGCCGCACTGGTAACCGCAGTGCAGTTGCTGGTCAACGCCTACGCCTACGGCCTCTATCTGTCTCTCGGTATTTTCCTGCCGCTGATCGTAACAAACTGCGTCATCATCGGCCGCGCCGAAGCCTTTGCCTCGCGTAATTCACCTATGGATGCCGCCTTTGACGGCTTGATGATGGGTATTGGCTTTACCTTGGTATTGATGGTGCTCGGTGGCGGCAGGGAAATACTGGGGCAAGGCACCCTATTTGACGGCGCCGATCTGCTTCTCGGGCCTTGGGCTGCGAGCTTGCGTATTGAAGTTTGGCAAGTCGATACCCCGTTCCTGCTGGCGATGTTGCCGCCCGGAGCCTTTTTGGGTATGGGGCTGCTGATTGCCCTGAAAAACGCCATCGACAAGAAACTCGCTGAGCGCCAACCTAAAATGCAAACCGCGCCAGTGGAGCGCGCCAGGATCACCAAAGTCAACTGAGGTCATTGAGTGAACAAAGACAAGAGACGGGCGATACTCGAACGCCTGCGGGACAACAATCCTCATCCCCAGACAGAGCTGAATTATTCCAGCCCTTTTGAATTACTGGTTGCGGTGACGCTTTCGGCGCAAGCAACCGATGTCAGTGTCAACAAGGCCACTGATAAGCTGTTTCCTGTGGCCAATACCCCCCAGGCTATCGCAGACCTCGGGGTTGAAGGGCTGAAGGAGTATATCAAGACCATAGGGCTTTATAACAATAAGGCCATCAATGTGGTGGCGCTGTCCAAGATCCTTGTAGAGAAGTACAACGGTGAAGTCCCTGAAAACCGCGAGGCGCTGGAGTCACTGCCCGGGGTTGGTCGCAAGACGGCCAATGTGGTGCTCAACACCGCCTTTGGTTGGCCAACCATAGCCGTAGATACTCATATTTTCCGGGTCAGCAACCGCACCCGTTTTGCGCCGGGGAAAAATGTTCAGGAAGTAGAAGATAAACTGCTCAAAGTGGTGCCGGCCGAGTTCAAGGTTGACGTCCACCACTGGCTTATTCTTCACGGGCGCTATACCTGCATTGCCAGAAAGCCCCGCTGCGGCAGTTGTCTGATTGAAGATCTGTGTGAATTCAAAGAAAAAATCTACCCGGAAGACTGAGCCGGAAACGACAATGCCGCCCCGAAGGCGGCATTGTCTTACGTATTCTTGCTCAACGCCAATCAGAACATCTGTACAATCATAGCGGCGAAAACGATTGCAATTACCAAGGTAGATCCAATAGCCATTTTCAATTCTGTAGTCATGCTTGTCTCCTGCATCCAGCTAAGATAGGGTTGACACCATTATTAATGAAGCAGACACAAATACCATGTTTATTTCATGGATTTGTGAACTGGCTATCAAGTTCGCAGCGGTCGGAGCCAATCCATTTGGGAGAGATTCTCAGTTCGCTGAATATAGCTTGATTATCCACGCTACGGAAACTCATTCAGTTTCCGCTATAGAACCAAAAGAGGTAGTAATGTCACAAGTTCTGCATACCATGCTTAGAGTGGGAAACCTTGAACGCAGCATCCATTTCTATACTGAAATCATGGGGATGAAGCTGCTGCGTCAGTCTGAAAACCCTGAATATAAATACACTCTGGCCTTCGTCGGTTATGGCGAAGAGTCAAGTGGTCAGGCTGTCATCGAACTGACCTACAACTGGGGCACAGAGCAATACGATATGGGTAATGCCTTTGGTCATATCGCCATAGGTGAAGAAGATATCTATGCTCGCTGTGAAGCCATCAGCGCCGCCGGTGGCAAGGTTATCCGTGCTCCAGGCCCTGTTGCCGGCGGCAGCACTGAAATTGCCTTTGTGGAAGATCCTGACGGTTACAAAATCGAGCTTATTCAAATGAGTTCGGCTGAAAACGGCTTGGGCTAACAACACGAATGCAAAGAAGCCATCGGCAAGGCAGGTGGCAGGTGAATTCAATGTAACAAAGAAAAGGCCGGAACATCTCCGGCCTCTTGCATTAATGCACTTATAAAGCGCTGAGATTAATCTCAGGCTTCATCCTGCTTGTACTTGGCTGCAGTGTCCTTGATCAAGGTCTGTAGCTCCCCTTTTTGGTACATCTCGGTCAGGATATCGCAACCGCCGATCAGCTCACCTTCAACCCACAACTGAGGGAAAGTTGGCCAATTGGCATACTTGGGCAGTTCAGCACGGATATCAGGATGCTGCAGAATATCAACAAACGCGAACTGCTCGCCGATATTGATCATGATCTGCGCCACCTGAGAGGAAAAACCGCAGCTAGGTAATTTGGGCGAACCTTTCATGTAAAGGATGATGGGGTTTTCAGCGATTTGCTGCTTAATTTTTTCAACAGTTTCCATTTACGTTCCTGAGTACGACACTATATTTGATTCGCTATTGTACGCGAGAGAAACGCAGAACAAAATCACACTATTTGTAAGGTTATTTAGTTATTTGATTTTCCAATGATGTCAATCTGCTCAATCACTCAAACAATGATTCACTTCACAAATTTTATCGGTACAATAGGTGGCAGTGAGCAAGTCTGAAAATGATAAACCAAGTCCATGGAGAGATACTAATGGCTTTCGAATTACCCGCATTACCATATGCCAAGAACGCACTGGAACCCCACATTTCTCAGGAAACCATCGAATACCACTACGGTAAGCACCACAACACTTATGTGGTTAAGCTGAACGGTCTGATCGAAGGCACTGAATTCGCCGGCAAGACCCTGGAAGAAATTGTAAAAACCTCCAGCGGCGGTATTTTCAACAACGCAGCTCAGGTTTGGAACCACACTTTTTACTGGAATTGTCTGGCGCCTAACGGCGGCGGTGAAGCCACTGGCGCTGTAGCAGAAGCCATCAATGCTGCTTTCGGTTCTTTTGAAGCCTTCAAGACTCAGTTCACTGAGTCCGCAGTCAACAACTTTGGTAGCGGCTGGACCTGGCTGGTTAAAAAGGCTGATGGCACTGTCGCTATCGTTAACACCAGCAACGCGGCCACTCCACTGACAGATGCTTCAGTGACCCCACTGCTGACCGTTGACGTTTGGGAACACGCTTACTACATCGACTACCGTAACGTTCGCCCTGACTACATGGCGCACTTCTGGCAGTTGCTGAACTGGGATTTTGTTAACCAAAACTTCGCCGGTTAATTCTCATCAAAACTGAGTTACTGAAAAGGAGCCTGATGGCTCCTTTTTTTATAGTTCACAGACACTTCCTC
>Ga0114983_1001079_pt1 | contig 11030 bp, 7 predicted proteins | sample Shrwel_input2_RT_FD_87182 | JGI IMG/M metagenome (GOLD analysis project Ga0114983, IMG submission 87182) | Subsurface microbial communities from deep shales in Ohio, USA - Utica-3 well 1 S input2 RT | ecosystem: Environmental > Aquatic > Deep subsurface > Shale gas/oil reservoir > Produced...
GGAGGATTCATGAGCAATCGGAACGATATCCAGAACCGCGCTGTTGGGGCGATTATGGGCGCGTTTATCGGCGATGCCCTGGCGTTGGGGCCGCACTGGTATTACAACCTTGAAGAATTGCACCGGGACTATGGCAAATGGATTGACGGTTACACCGATCCCAAGCCTGGTCGGTACCATGAGGGACTCAAGGCGGGCCAGCTCTCGCAAGCGGGTTTTATTCTTGATCTGATGGTGCGTTCGCTGGTGCAGTCAAACGGCTATGACGAACAGGACTTCTGTCACCGCATGGATAACGACCTCTTCCCGTTGCTGGATGGCAGCCCGACCTGTGGCCCCGGCGGGTACACCAGCCAGTCTATCCGCGATACCTGGCGAAAACGGGTCGAGCAGGGCTTACCTTGGGGGGAAGTAGGAGGCCATGCCGATACCACTGAAGCGATTGAGCGTACTCTCGCCATTGCCGTGCGACACGCGTTTGAACCCCAAAAGCTCGCTGCCGCCATTACCAACAACACCGCACTGACCCAGGTCGATGACACTGTAGTGTCCATGACCGTGGCGTTCGGAGCCGTTTTGGGCTTGCTGGTTCAGGGGCAGCGTCTGGATACGCATATTTCCAACAGACTGATGGCCTTGGTGAAAAGTGGCGACTTACCGTTTCATGCCATCACTAGCGATGACCTTCAGCCACCCAAGCCGGGTGAGCCGGAGCCGTCCCGTGCAGGGCGTTTTGCCTCGCCCGATGCCCTCCTGACGCCTTCTTTTATTGCAGCTGCGGCTGCTGATCCCGATGTGAGCATTGAACCGGCGTGGAAGGTCTCACTGGTGTACGGAATGCCCTGCGCCATTTATCATCAGCTCCCCGCCGCTTACTACCTATCAGCGAAATTTGCCGACGATTTTGAAAGTGCCGTACTGCATGCGGTGAATGGCGGCGGTCAGAATATGGCTCGGGCTATGCTGACCGGTGCACTGACAGGGGCCCAGGTGGGGATCGGCGGTATTCCCAAGCGCTTTGTTGACGGGCTGGAAAGTGCCGGTGAGTTGCAGCGCGGGGCAGAACAGCTGGCTTCAGCGTTGATAGCTGAACACCGACACTAAATCCTCAGCCCTTGCCGCCAGATTCCGTTTGAGTAAAGGCGCTTTTTCTCGGACTTGATCCGAAGCTTTGACGAGAACATGAAGCCGGATTGGAAAAGGTTAGCAAACGCACTCGGCCTTTTGCCCGGTCTAAGCTATGTGCATGCGTTATGATTAAATCCAGAAGCGTTCATTGAACACAGGCCCGAGAAATGCGGCTATTGCGTCTAACTTAACCGGCATCGGCGGCCATTTAATGTTTAAAGTTAAAGCGGTCCTTAGCGGAGTATGTGACAAGCTGCTGTTATACGATCCCTGCCTCGTTCGATTAATTTTTGCCAGTCGAGCGGTGTTGGGCTTGGGGGTTGTAGCTGGTGTGTGCTGGTTTCTTGCAAAAGAGATGGGGCATGATCTCTCGGGCGTTATGCTCGGAGTTGTGGGGGCTCAGTTCAGTTTGCTCCTAGCACGTGAGCCTAGCCGTGACTCCAGAATATACACCTCTTTGATAATGATTCCGGGATATTGGCTAGGGCTGATATTGATTCACGCTATCGCCGGTCAGCCAGTATTTCAGATCGTTTTGTTAACCATTATGGTCGGGCTCGGCTTTTGGTTGCAGGGTAGTTACTTCCGGTTGGCGACTATAGCCATGGCGGCGGCCTGGATTTTTATGTTCACGATCTATTTCCAGGCGCAACGTGAGCAATTGGCCTGGCAAATGATGGCTGTGGGTATTTCAGTCCCCATCATGATGGCGGTCCGTTTCCTTATCTGGCCCGAGGACCGCCCGGTAAGCACGTCCCTGATTCTACGTAGTCACCAGCTAATCCTGATTCGTGCAGCCCAACAGGCAGGCAGATCAAAACATAGGGCAGACGTGCTTGGTTGGTTACACAAGTCGATGTTGCCCGTCATTCAGTCATTAGCGACTCACACCAATATAGACAGCGCCACCCGTGCCACGTTATTGGACCAGCGACGGGCTTTGGAAATAGAGCTTCTTAGAGCGCCGTCTCGCGGAACGGAAATCGCCAAGATCCTTACGGCGAACCCGGTCGCCAAGCTTGCCGAATTGTCGCCCCAGGCTGCTGCGCTGGCAAGCTACAGGGAATCTCCCGAGACCGGAGAAGAGGAGGACTCAGGACATCTCCGAAATTCGTCAGTGAACATCTCTCGTCGACGAGCAATACAGGTAAGTGCTGCAGTGATGCCCGCAGCGTTGGCCGGATTTGTTCTCTCGCATGAACGATGGCCCTGGGCGGTATTGGTGGCTATGTTTATGTTTTTCGGAACAGAAAGCTCCGGACGACTCCTGAGCAAGGGAGTGCAAAACATTGTTGGGGTCATGTCCGGTTTTGTTATTGCCATCACTCTGAGCCATATCCTGCCCTCCGCTCCCTGGCTAGAGCTCTCGGTGATTGGGGTGCTTGCATTTCTAGCCTTCTATCTGATTCCGATCCACTACGCGGCCGGAATGGCGGCGGTCACGGCGTTGATTGGACAAGCGCTTGCTGTTGGCGGGGGCGACATCACGGTGCTGCTTCAGCTTCGGCTGACTGAAGTTATGGCTGGTGCGGCTTTCGGGCTCTTTGCAGGCCTGTGTGTAATGCCTGAGCGAGCTGGTGATCAGGTCCGGCGTGCCTGCTCTGGGTTACTTAACGACGTGGCCAATATTCTGGACCCGGATCAGACAGGACCAAGCGTTGTCCGTCTTCAGAGAAATCTGGACGCAGCTTATATGGCGGCCGACTTCGGTCGTCTTGCAGGTCTGCTGATCGATGGCGCAGGGATGCGAGCTGCCCTATTGGAAATGGGGCAACTGAAGTACTTAATTGGGCTCTACCGACACCTTGATGCCCGTTCCGAGGTGGAAATACCCGCCCACTATCTCTATGAGTTGGCCCGCCAATGTCGCACTGCGGCAGTGCAGGTTGTAAACCGCAAGCAAGAAGCTCTTACCCCTATTTCGTGGCCCCAGAACGACGCCCAGGAGTTTGGGGTCTTGGCTGCGATAGAGATCAGTATTCAGGCGATTGCCAAGCAAGCGTGAGGACGGCTGGCCTGGAAAGGAAAACCAGCGGTCGGGGTGAGCTAAGCTGGCAGATCCAGTCTCCATTCCGCTCTTCGTAACACTTAAATTGGTAACCAAATCGTTATCGAGGAATGCGCAGGATGAGCCACGATTCAAGGGAGTGATACGGCGCTGTCATCAAGTTTTGCACTGGTTTATGGCCTTTGATTTCGGAAACTGCCGATTCACCATCTTTACATTCGATTAGTAAGCTAAGTAAATGATTGGTCAATTTAGGTAGTCGGAGGTTGAGTGCATCTACGTTTGTCCAGACTAAAAAGCCGCTCAGCCGCAGCTCGTTTTCTGCTGTCACCGGTACAAATTAAAGAAAGTCTCGTCGTGGTGAATCAGCCCGGCTTTAGAAATTCCACGTTAGCTGGAGTGCAGGTCGCTGTGACTGCGTTGGTTGTACTCCCCCTAATTCAGTTATCAGCTTTCTCCCACCTCATCGGATTCGCATCGCTAGGGACCCTGGTAGCACTCTTCGGCCGATTTGCCCCACCGGCACGGAGGAGCCTCACGGTTTTCCTGTGTCTGTTGTGCCAAACGGCAACCGTCTTTGTCATGTCCATGGTGGCTTGGTCTGGTGTACCGATGATCGGCCAATTGGCGATTTTGGCATTAATATGCGGAACCCTTTTCTACATTGCGAATGTCGGTGATTTTGGTCCGCCTGGAGCCCTGATCTTTATCTTCGCTGCCAGCGTCTCGATGGGGCAGGTGACTGAATTTTCCGTGGTGCTCGAACGTTCAGGCGCAACCGCGGCAGCAGCGGCCCTGGCCTGGCTGGTTGTCATGCTAACCGAGATGTTTCGTCATGATTCACCGGTCATGGTGGACTGGTTTAAAAACCGGCCGCTCAGTCATCAACTGATTGTTGTCGGCCGTATGGTGTTAGGTGCCGCTGTTGCGGCTTATGCTGCCCATGGGTTTGGCGGGAAGCATGCGGGGTGGGCTGCCATGGGTGCTGTGGCGGTACTGCAGGGAAGCCATTTGCATATCAGCATGAGCCGAGCCCTTCAGCGCACTGGAGGCAACGTGCTTGGCGCTACGCTGGTGGCACTGTTGTTGATGACCCAACCATCGGTTTGGACGATTATTGCTTTGGTGGCTGCATTGTCGTTCGCTACCGAAGCGATCATCGGCTCAAACTATGGACTGGGCCAGATTTTGGTTACGCCCATGGCGCTTTTGATGAGCTATCTGGCAGCACCCGATCTCACAGGGATAGCCATGGCTCAAGAGAGGGTTGTGGATACTCTTATCGGTACTGCCGTGGGTATCACTTGTGCGATTGTGTTTTCGACTCTGGACGACCGAGCCAACCTCCTAACTCATCATATAAAACGTGCCAGATAGGTTGAGGATCGGATCTGTTTTTTATGGTGTCGTGGGTTCAGGGCCACTGCTATGGTTGGGAGCCTCTCCAGGCTGTTTCCAAAAGGGCTCGAGCAGCCGTAGCCAACAAAACCACAGGATTTCAGTTTAACCTTTCCCAGCAACCTAACCCATTCAAATCCATCCCATCAAACTCCACCACAAATAATCCAGCGGAAATAAGATGATGATGGACAGTGCCGCGAGAATTAGGCATAGCCTGCCCGCATGCCGGATTGGAATTCCCGCCAGTGGCATGGCCATCATCAGCGGTACTGACTGGTAGGTAAAAATGACGGTGGAGAAGCCCAGTACCTGAGTCATCAAGACGGCTTCGAGCGAAAAACCGGTTAACTCGCTGATCTGGCCCGCCAGAGGAGTGAGTGTGGCCGGAATCCCGGCCAGGGTTGTCAGTACCCCGGTAAACGTGGCGGTTAACGCCAGTACCATAAAATTGATAAAACGATTTTCCGGGTTTAGTGGTATCCACTCGAGAGCGTGCCCTCCGATCACCTGGCTGATATTTTGGTGGTTGATTAACGCGGCGATGCCCAGCAAGCCGCCCACCACAAGGATTGCACTTACATTCACCTTCTGGTTGAAGCTCTGGCTGGAAATCATGCCCACGCCGGGTAGTAGTAATAAGGTGGCCGCGGCTAGGCCAATCCACGCCACCGATATCTGGTGTAGGGAATCTGTAAGCCAGAGTACCAATGTGGCTAGCATGATAACGAGAAGCCGAACTTCCTGGCCTGAGAACTGCGATTTTTCTTTTTGTACTTGGTTGCGCCCTGGCGTGTCCGGGTAAAGCCAAAGGATGGCAGAAATCAAGAATAGTGCCTTAAGTAAACCAAGGACGGGGAAGTGCAACAGCAGATATTCTCCGAACATCGGGCTCCAGCCATGAATTTTCTCGGCTGAGCCAATCATGATCATGTTAGGGATGTTGGCGGGGAGAATGGCGAAAGTGGGGATATGACTGCCGAAAGCCGCCCCCAGGCCCGCCCCTATCTGACCATTGCTGCCGGCTTTAAAACCACAGTTCTGGGCGATGGCCAGGGCGATTGGGATAAATAATACAATGCGTCCGACCGACGACGGCATGACAAACCCAAGCAATATGCCGATAAACACAATGCCGGCAATGAGCCGGGCGTAACTAGTATCCAAGTGGCTGGTTACAGTGTCGGATAGTCGTTGTGCCAGGCCGGTTTCGGTGATGGCAATACCGATAACCAAACCGGAGATGATCAGCCAGCAGGCCGTGGATGTTAATCCGGAGAACACCACATCAGCCGGAGCTAGAGATAACAGCATCGCCAGGGTGAGGACGATCAGAGCCGACACAAACTCCGGCAGAGCGCCAGTGGCGAATAGCACTAAACCCGAAATGATCAATAGGACCGAGAGGAGCTGGTCGTCATCAAACCAACCAACTGCCGGAGTGACTATGAGTCCCAGGCATAGGGAAGGAACCAGGGTTAACGCCAGCCATTGAGGCCTCGTCACGATAAGCTCCCTCTGTTTCATCGAATATTGTTGTTCTTTTGAGGGAACAACCAGAAAGAGAACCATCTGGTCATGCGAGGCATCAGTACATAGCTCATCAGCCCCATAACGACCATGGTGACAAGCATGGTTCGGATCAGTAATGGAATCTGCGCAAGCCAATCCCCAAAGAGAGCGAAAACGAGCGTCACTGCAGGGTAGAGTGCCAGCCAGCTGACAATCGTCATTTTCCATCGGGCCGGTGGTCGAACGGGGTTTTGGCCAGGCAGGGTAAACCAGGTCACAATGCCTGACATGATCTCCCGTTCGCTTGGTTTCTCCAGCAGCTCTTCGATTTGCTCCAGCAGCTCGGCCCGCTCTTCGGAATTCTCCCAGGCTTTTAGATGTTCTCGGTCATTGAACTTGAAGACGATGCGGTATTCCGGGTCCTCCGCTGATGCAGGACGGAACATGGTTGCGCCAAGATAGCCTGGAAAGTGGGCGGCTCTCTCTGTCATCTGGCTGCTGAGCCGTTCAAATTCCTTTTCAAGTCCTTTCTTTACGCGCCTGGAGACGACTACCGTCAAGGGTTCAAAGCGCAGGGGCAGGGGGCTGTTATTGGTCATGGTTCGGTTCCTCTGTTGTTTTGGCAAAGGGAGTCAGGGTTATGTGCCCGGCGCCAATTGCTTAACAAGGTATTTTTGACGGGTTACTTGGTAGCCGACGGATTCACCAGCCTGAACGGTTTCAGTCAGTGTTTGTGCGGTGTCACTGGCAAGACCATGAATATCGGCAACCTCTTTACTGATCTGCTGTACGGTCTGGCTTTGCTGCTCCGTGGCAGCAGCAATCTGCTGGTTGAGGCCATCGTTGTCGTTCAGGACAGACACGACTGCTTCCAGCGCCTCGACACTCGCCTGCATCTGCTGAACACTTTGATTCGACTGATGTTTGCCGGTTTCTATGGACGTCACGACGGCCCGGGAGCCATCCTGTAGCGCTGTAATCATGTCCCGGATCTCATCGGTAGATTCTTGTGTGCGCCTGGCTAGCGAACGAACCTCATCTGCCACCACCGCAAACCCCCGCCCACTTTCGCCGGCGCGAGCGGCCTCAATGGCCGCATTTAGTGCCAGCAAATTGGTCTGCTCGGCAATGGCGATAATCACATCGAGGATTCGTCCAATGGACTGGCTGCTGTTATCCAGCTCCCTGACTACCGCAGTTGAATGATCCAGTTCACGTGCCAGTTGCTGAATGCTCTGTTGTGCGTCATTGGCGTACTTGGTTGCATCGGCCCCTGCCTGGCGATTGTGGTTGCTCAGCGTTGCTGCTTGCTGGGTGTTCTCGGACACCTCCTGAAGAGTGGCGCTGAACTCTTCCACCGAGGCAGCAACCGCTGATAAAGCGGTTTGCTGTTGCTCGGAGGCTTGAGTGCCGCTTTGGAGGAGCGTGTTGGCCTTCATGACAAAGCGTTCGGTTTGCTGGCCGCTGTCAGCTACGCGAGTGATAACAACATCCAGCCGAACCCGTGCCAGGCGAAGAGCCAGCTCAATCTGACCCACCAGGCCGGGGTGGCCGGTGTACACCATTTGTTTGATCGGGTGATGGACTAATTGCCGAGCTTGTGTAGCCAGTCGTTCAAGCGGGCGGTTGATTGCCCAAAGAGCAGCGAATATGGCACCACTTCCCAAGAGGAAAGCGATAGTTGTCACCCAGGGAGTGGATACAAAGCTGGCAATCAAGGCGGGTACGAATGCCAAGGCGGCAACCATGGTTTGAAGCACCGCTGGAGGTAACAAAGGAACTCTTAACAAACGCGGCTTTTTACCCTGGCCCCGGGCTTTGTAGACCTCTTGAGTACGTTTAATGGTCAACGGCGTGGGTAAATGGTAAATGGCCTGGTACTCGACAATGGCGCCGGTGTCATCGGTTATTGGCGTAATAAACACATCCAGCCACAAATCCTCGCCGCTGGCCGTTTTATTGAGGACCATGCCCATCCAGGAATCATTTCGACCCAGTGTTTTCCATAGATCGTTTAACGGTCCCTTGGGCATCTCGGGATGCCGGAGTTTGCTAAATGACTGCTCTTTGAGTTGTGCTTCTGTAAAGCCGCAAAGTTGGCAAAATCCTTTGCTGGCATAGATGATCCGACCCTGCTCATCGGTCAGGACCAGTAGCTGGTCGCTGGCCTGTTCGTTTTTCGGAAATGGTTCGTACCGAGACATAACACCCACCCATATAAAAAAGAAAAAGGGGCCTGCTCATGCAGGCCCAAAGGAGAGCCACGACGATGCGCAGTTCAATGGCTCTGAAGAAATCCGGAGGTGATGGGAGGTTTGTCTGGTCCTGTGAACCAGCAAGCAGTGCGCATTACGCAAGCAGAAGCATTTGTCATCTTGGGTCACCGTCTTTGTTGTTTGTGTAGCGACGGCGTGGTCTAAGCAGAATGCGTGCCGGTTGTTGGTTTATATCTCAAGTGACTGATATTGCTTAGATGTTAATTTTTTGGAGGGGTGGGGGGAAGGATGAGTGCGTCTTGTTCAGGTTCGAATTTTATCAAATGATAAAACTCAGGGAGGGTGGTGTTTATTTCATCAGACAAGGCAGCAGTCTGGCTGCTGCCTTGTCTGGTTTTTAGCTTTCGAGTATTCCCGATTTTTTCAATCGGTACGCCAGGGCAGGGCGCGTTAGCCCCAGTAGCCGGGCGGCTTTCGATACATTTTGGTTAGCCTCGTCCATGGCTTTGCGCATCAACGTTTCTTCGACCTGGTCGAGACTGATCTGTTGCTCGAAGATCTGATCTGGCCATTCCGAGCCGCCATCCTCCTCCATGTCTGAAATGACGTTGCCTTCCTGGTCAACGCGAACAATGCCCTCCGGATTTACCTCGGGGGGCGTAACGAACAACGCATCCTGACCAATGGTTTCATTGTTGTCGGTCAGTATCACGCCCCTCTCGATGACGTTTTCCAGTTCCCGGATGTTGCCGGGCCAGCGATAAGCCAGACAGAGTTCCAGGGCTTTATCTGAAAGCCCAAGCGTGCGTTTGTCATACTGGGCATGGAATTTTTCCAGAAAGTGTTCGGCCAGTAGGGGCAGGTCTTCCACTCTTTCCCGTAGTGGGGGAATTTTGACAGGGAAGACATTCAGTCGATAGAAAAGGTCGGCCCGGAAGCGGCCTTCTTCTACCGCTTTTTCAAGGCTTTCGTTGGTCGCAGCAATGACCCTTACATTAACCTTTCGGGTCTTGTTGTCACCCACCCTTTCCAGCTCACCTTCCTGTAGTACCCTTAAAAGCGTGGCCTGGGCTCTTGGCGTGAGTTCGATCACCTCATCCAGAAAAATGGTGCCGCCGTTGGCTCGCTCGAAACGACCTTCCCGGGACTGGTTAGCACCGGTATAAGCACCTTTTTCCACCCCAAACAGCTCCGCTTCGATCAGGTCCGGCGGAATGGCGGCGCAGTTTACCGCCACAAAGGGATCTTCAGAGCGCTCGCTACGTTGGTGCACACTTCGGGCAATCACTTCTTTGCCCACACCCGTTTCGCCCAGTAGCAAGACTGAAACCTTGCCCTGCGCTGCCTTGTCGATCATCCGGCATACTTTGTTGTACGAGGCCGACTGGCCAATGCCGTAATATTGGCCCTGTTGCTGGTGCAGGCTGCTGCGCAGGGAGGTGAGCTGTTCCTGTAAGTTGTAAAGCTCTTCAATCAGCGGATCGGCCTTGAAGTACCGGGAAAACTCCTCAGCGTTCTCCCATTCCTCCGCCGGCCGGCCTTCAATAATGCACTTTTCATCACCACAGCCCCGGCAGCTGATCTCCTGGAAAATGATTTCCCGCCCCATAAAAGATGAGCTGTAAGCGCAGGCATAACCAAGCAGAACCCAGCACGCGGGTTCATCCATCAGGCCCAGCTCGGTCTTGCAGATCTCCACTTCCCAGGAATTAATCCATTCCAATGTACCGTGCAGTTTTCCGGTGTCCCGGTCCAGCTCAAGCTCGATCGGCACGACTTTTACCATGCCCTTCAATGCATGCAATTGGGGGCCGGCCAAAAACGTGTCGATATCGTCTGAATCCGGACGAAGTTTACGGGCCAGCTCGGCGTCCTTTACCCCGGAGGTGTACCCCAGGCGCAGGAAAAAGCCCTTGGCACGCTCGATGCCCATGCTGTTGACGATCTCGCGGCGAAATGCGGCCAGAGATGACAGGCTCATCAGCAGCACACGCTGCTCGCCAAACCAGATTTTCCCTTCGTTGCTGTGAAACCGGATCTGCTCCGTCAGATCCTTGAAGTCTGTGTACTGGAGTTGTGGCTTGTAAATATCAGCCATTACGGTCCCCCAATTGTTGTTGTCGGTGGGGAAGGCTCTTATGGCCTTTGGAATATTCTGGACCGGCTATCTAGCCCATGATCGGCTTTAAAAATCAAATCAATCGATGAGCCCCCAAACCAGAACGGAAATGACACCACAGAATCTGATCATTTGCTGAGACAGAAGTTCAGTTTAACCATTTGATCAAAATTAAGTAGGTATTTTTGCGACCAAAAAATACCCAATGGCTCTGGCTCGCCCTGGAGGCTTATTCCAAAAAGCCCTTTAAAACAGAGAGCTATAACAACAAAAAAAACGTTTTCCCCGTTGGTGGCATAGCCGTTGCTCTCCCTCCCTACAGCCAACTACAAACACAACGGGGCTAACCATGACTACCGACATTCAACACAAATCGTTTGACGAGCTGACCCGTTACATCCGGGTGCGCAGCGAGCCGGAGGACCGCTTTGTCGAGTTCGACTTTGCGATCGGTTACCCGGAGCTGTTTGTGGAGCTCGTACTCCCCCGCGACGCATTCAGTATTTTCTGCGAGCACAACAAGGTTGTTCACATGGACGCAGAGATGATCCGCGAAATTGACGAGGACATGGTCAAGTGGCGGTTCGGTGAGCGCGGCGAGCGCTACTAAGCAATCCATCAACTCCAGTTTCACAACAACAAAACGGAA
>Ga0114983_1001080_pt1 | contig 11029 bp, 13 predicted proteins | sample Shrwel_input2_RT_FD_87182 | JGI IMG/M metagenome (GOLD analysis project Ga0114983, IMG submission 87182) | Subsurface microbial communities from deep shales in Ohio, USA - Utica-3 well 1 S input2 RT | ecosystem: Environmental > Aquatic > Deep subsurface > Shale gas/oil reservoir > Produced...
CTACGGCAGCGGGAAGTTGCCGATCTATGCCACCTCGCATCTCTTCGAGGGCCGTCCCCAGCCCCGACTGGATCATGACCTGAACGACGTTATGTTCCCCGATATTCCCTGGCAGATTCCCGACGCCGCCGTCGGCGGGGTCGAGGCCCTGCCGTTCCTCGACAGCTATCGCCGGCTGCGCGAGGAGTCCGACCCCGCCATGTTCCGGCTGATGGCCATGGGCGTGGATGCTTATGAGCTGGCCACTCGCCTGCCCCAACTGCAGGCCATCGGTGGCATCGAACTGCTCGGCGCCACCGGAACCCTGAGTGTCGGCGACGATGGCCGGATCCAACGCCGTCTGCCTTGGGCGCGTTTCGTCGACGGCATTCCCCAACCCGTGCTGACCGGCGTGTTTGACGATGACCGGGCCCCGTGACGCTCGCGCGCGCGGCAGCGCCATCGAACAACTCGCGGCACGCTGGTTAATGGCGCGCGGGCTCTCCCTGGAAGCAAGCAACCAGCATGCCAAGGGTGGCGAGATCGACCTGGTGATGCGTGATGGTAGCGTTCTGGTGTTCGTCGAGGTCCGCCACCGTGCCGACCCGCGCCATGGACACCCGCTGGAGACGGTAACAGCGACCAAGCAACGCCGCCTGATCCGAGCGGCGCGTTTTTATCTCCAGCACAACCGGCTATCATGTCCCTGCCGTTTCGACGTACTGGCCGTGACCGGCACGCCGCCAGACCTCGAGATGACCTGGGTGGCGAATGCCTTCGAAGCGTACTAAGCGGTCAAGCCCTTCAGCGTAAAGGACCAGGAACCCCGCATGGATTTCCAGCAGCGCATTCTCGGCCACTTCAATGCGAGCATCGACACCAAGACCTATGCCAGCGAGGTGCTGCCTCCGTTCATCGAAGTGGCTAGCCAGATGATGGTTCAGTGCCTGGTCAACGAGGGCAAGATACTGGCCTGCGGCAATGGCGGCAGCGCCGGCGATAGCCAGCATTTTTCCTCGGAGTTGCTCAACCGCTTCGAGCGAGAGCGCCCCAGCCTGCCGGCCCTGGCCCTGAGCACCGATACTTCGACGCTGACCTCGATCGCCAACGATTACAGTTACAACGAAGTCTTTTCCAAGCAGGTCCGCGCGCTGGGTCAGCCCGGAGACATCCTGCTGGCGATCTCCACCAGCGGTAATTCCGCCAATGTCATTCAGGCCATCCAGGCCGCCCACGACCGTGACATGGCGGTGGTCGCACTCACCGGGCGAGATGGCGGCGACATGGCTTCCTTGCTGGGCCAGGACGACTGTGAGATCCGCGTGCCGGCGACCTCGACGGCACGCATCCAGGAAGTCCACCTGCTGGCGATCCACTGCCTATGCGACCTGATCGACGAACAACTCTTCGGGACAAGCGAGTGACCCCCATGACCGGCAAGACCCTGCTCTCTTCTCTACTGCTCAGCCTCGGCCTGATCCTCGCCGGCTGTACGACCGTGACCGCTGTCACCAATTCTGGCACCATCGATGAGGACTATGGTGAGCGTACCTTCGGCACCCAGATCGAGGACGAGGGCATCGAAACCAAGATCAGCCACAACCTCGGGCGCACCGATGCCCGACTGGGCGACGCGCGGATCAACGTCGACAGTTTCAACGGCGTGGTTCTGCTTACCGGTCAGGTGCCCAGCGAGGAACTCAAGGAGAAGGCAACGCAGGTGGCCAGTAAGGTGCGCAATGTTCGCGAGGTACATAACGAGCTCGCCATCGCCGCCAATCTGCCGGCCAGCCAGCGCCTGGCTGATACCTGGCTGAGCACCCGAATCCGTACCAGCCTGGCGGCCAACCAGGAGATCGACTCGGGGCGCATCCGGGTCATCGTCGAGAACAACAGCGTCTACCTGATGGGTATCGTCACTCGCGACGAGGCACAGCGCATCGTCCAGGCCGTCTCCGCGATTGGCGGCATGCAGCGTATCGTCAAGGTCTTCGACTACCTGGATTGAAAGCCGATCCTGCATAACGCCAGACGGCAGGCCATGGGGCCTGCCGTCTGGAATGTCATCTCTGGATCACTTGATGACGCGAAGCGAGGGACGCCCCTTTCGCGGTGGTGACTCGTCATCCTGCCCCTCATGCGGCGAAGCGTCATCGCCACGCTCCACCTCATCGCTACTCTCCACTTCATTGAGCTGTGGCGCCTCATCTTCGGCGGCCTCAGAGGGGATCACCGGCTCGTGTCCGAACACCATACCCACACCGTTTTCCCGGGCATAGATCGCGATCATCGCCTCGCTGGGTACCATCACTTGCATGGGACGGCCACCGAATCGCGCCGAAAAGCTCACTGCCGCGTTCTCCATGGCGAAGTCACGCACGGCGGTCGGTGACAGGTTCAACACGATCTGCCCGTTCTGCACAAACTGGCGAGGCACCTCGACACCCTCCTGCTCGGCATCGACGACGATGTAAGGGGTAAGGTCATTGTCCAGCAGCCACTGGTATAGGGCCCTGGCAATATAGGGACGGCTCGATTGCATCGCTCGTCCTCCTGGGTTGAAGGCCCCGAAGCTCACTGGGGCGAAAAAAGGTTCAGGGGCGCATCTCGCGCTCACTTTCGCTGAGAGAGGCCTTGAAGCCGTCGCGGTCGAACAGGCGCTCCAGGTACCCCATCAAGGGCTTGACCTGTTTTTCGGGCAGCTCAATACCCAGCACAGGCAGGCGCCAGAGAATCGGTGCCAGGCAGCAGTCCACCAGGGTGAACTCCTCGCTCATGAAGTAGGGCATGTCCTCGAAGATCGGCGAGATACCCACCAGACTCTCGCGCAACTCCTTGCGGGCCTTCTCGGCATCCTTCTTCGCCCCACCCTGGATCTGCTCGACCAGCGGGCACCATTCGCGCTCGATGCGATGCATCCACAAGCGGCTCTTGGCCCGCGCCACGGGATAGACGGGCAACAACGGCGGATGCGGGAAGCGCTCGTCCAGATACTCCATCATCACCTTGGACTCGTAGAGCACTAGGTCACGATCGAGCAGGGTAGGCACGCTATTGTAAGGATTGAGATCGGCGAGTTCCTCGGGGTGCTGCTCGTCGCTCACTTCGACGATATCCACGGCCACGCCTTTCTCGGCAAGGACGATTCGCACACGGTGACTGTAATGGTCATCTCCTCCAGAGTAGAAGATCATCGACGACCGCTTGGTCACTACACCCATGTAACAATCCTCGCATCAGTTCGTGCCAATATGATAACACGGCCGACCCGCCGTGAGGGACATCGTGCGACCCACTATAGGATTGTGACCACGGGGGCGCATGATCGTAGACCATGCACCCCCGTAGTAGAGCTCTACCGCTAATGGATTAATGCACGTCGCGCCAGTACTCGCGCTTGAGCAGGTAGGAGATAACCCCGAAGATGAAGATGAAGATCAGCACCTTAGGCCCCAGCGACTGCGCTTGCAACTTGGAGGGCTCACCCACGTAGGCGAGGAAGTTGGTGATGTCGTAGACCGCCTCCTCGAACTCCGCCGGCTCCATCTCGCCGGGCTTAGTAACCTGCAGCGTTTCGCATGACTGGTACTTGCCACTCAATGGATCGAGCTCGGCGCCCTTGATCGGCTTGTCGGTGGCGGCGCAGACCATCTCCTGCACCCCCTGCAATGGCTCCAGCACATTGGGCATGGCCACCAGCGGGAAGACCTTGTTGTTGACGCCAGTGGGACGTGTCGGATCCTTGTAGAAACTCTGCAGGTACGTATAGATCCAGTCGGTACCGCGCAGGCGCGACTCGAGAGTCAGGTCGGGGGGCGGAGCACCGAACCAATTTTTGGCATCGCCGTTATTCATAGCGATATGCATCTGGTCGTTGAAGGCCAGGTCAGAGGAGAAGATCAGGTTCTTCTCGACGAGCTCCCGGGGAATGTTCAGATCCTCGGCGGCGCGCGCGAAGCGCTGATACGCCAGCGAATGGCAGCCCATGCAATAGTTGACGAACAGCTTCATGCCGTTCTGCAAGGAGGGCTTGTCCTCGAGATCCGGGGTCATCTCTTCAAGATGCACGCCACCCTGGGCAGCGAACCCGACCATCGGCACCAGCGCAAGGAGCAGTGCGAACAGTTGCTTTTTCATTAGCCAGTCACCCTTTCCGGAACGGGTTTGGTCTTCTCCAGCCGAGTATAGAACGGCATCAGCAGGAAGAAGGCGAAGTAGATGACGGTAAACAGCTGGGACAGCTGAGTTCGCCCCTCGGTGACCGGCAGCACCCCGAGCACGCCCAGCGCCACAAAGCTGAGCGCGAACAACCCTAGCATGACCTTGGACATCCAACCCTTGTAGCGCATGGAGCGCACCGGACTGCGATCGAGCCATGGCAGCACGAAGAGCACCGCGATGGCCGCACCCATGCAGATCACGCCGAGGAACTTGGCATCGAGGCCAAACAGCGAGAAGGTGATGGCGCGCAGGATCGCGTAGAAGGGCGTGAAATACCAAACCGGAGCGATGTGAATGGGTGTCGTCAACGGATCAGCCGGCTTGAAGTTGGGCTGCTCGAGAAAATACCCCCCGCCTTCCGGGAAATAGAAGATCACCACACAGAAGACGAACAGGAATACCGCCACGCCGACCAGGTCCTTGACCGTGTAGTACGGGTGGAAGGGGATGCCATCCAGCGGCTTGCCGGTCTCGTCCTTCTTCTTCTTGATGTCGATGCCGTCGGGATTGTTGGAGCCCACCTCGTGCAGGGCGATGATATGCAGCACCACCAGTGCCAGAATCACGATCGGCAATGCCACCACGTGCAACGCGAAGAAGCGGTTGAGCGTGATACCCGAAATCAGGAAATCGCCACGGATCCACTGGGTTAGGTCGGGCCCGATCACCGGAATCGCCGAAAACAGCGAGATGATGACCTGGGCGCCCCAGTAGGACATCTGCCCCCAGGGCAGTAGGTAGCCCATAAAGGCCTCGGCCATCAGCGCCAGGTAGATGGCCATGCCGAAGATCCATACTAGCTCGCGAGGGGCCTTGTAGGAGCCGTAGAGCAGGCCGCGGAACATGTGAAGGTAGACCACAGCAAAGAACGCCGAAGCACCGGTGGAGTGCATGTAGCGGAGTAGCCAGCCGTACTCCACGTCGCGCATGATGTACTCGACCGAAGCGAAGGCGCCCTCCGCAGTAGGCGTGTAGCTCATGGTCAGCCAGACACCGGTGAGTATCTGGTTAACCAGTACCAACAATGCCAACGAACCGAAGAAGTACCAGAAGTTGAAGTTCTTCGGCGCATAGTACTTGGCCATGTGGTCCTGCCACATCTGGGTGGCCGGGAAGCGGTCGTCGATCCAGCGCATCAGTCCGCGATCCGCCTTGACCTTGTTCGGGTTAGCCATCAGGCAGTCTCCTCATCTTCGCCGACAGTGATCAGCACGTCGCTATCGAGGCGGTAAGGCGGCACCTGGAGGTTCAGCGGCGCCGGCACATTGCGAAACACCCGCCCAGCTAGGTCGAAACGCGAGCCGTGGCAGGGACAGAAGAAGCCACCCGGCCAGTTGTCTACACCAACCCCTTCGGCATCCGGCTCGGGCTTGAACAGCGGCGAGCAGCCCAGATGGGTGCAGATGCCGACGATCACACCGATTTCCGGCTTGATGGAGCGCAGCAGACCATCCGCATAAGGCGGCTGCTGTGGCTGCTGGGAATTCGGGTCGGCCAAGCGTTCGGGGGCGATGGACTTGGTCCGCTCGATCATCTCCTGAGAGCGATAGAGAATCCACACCGGCTTGCCACGCCATTCGACGGTCATCCGCTGGCCGGGTTCAAGCTTCGACACGTCGGCCTGGACGGGAGCACCCGCCGCTCTTGCCCTAGCACTCGGCTGCCAGGAAGCCACAAAGGGGACCGCAACCCCGACGACACCTACCGCACCCACGACGGTAGTAGCACCTACGAGGAAACGGCGCCGACCCTTGTTTACGCCGTTATCTGCCATTTTTTGGTTTCTCCCATCAGCTTACCCGTTGTTCCATCACGGGCAGTGAATTCCCCGCGACCACGGATACCAAATGTAGTGTATGGTAAAAAATCGTCTCGCGCGGCACAAGGAAAGGTTCCCTGAGCAGCGTGGAAACCTGATGACAAATTCCTGATGCAGAACAAAAAACGCCCAGGTCACTGGGCCTGGGCGTTTTTGTCCGACAATTCGCGAAGTATCAGCGCTTGGAGAACTGCGGGCGACGACGCGCCTTGCGCAGGCCAACCTTCTTGCGCTCGACCTGGCGGGCATCGCGGGTGACATAGCCCGCTTCGCGCAGCTGGCCGCGGAAGTCCTCATTGTAATCCATCAGGGCACGGGTGATACCGTGACGGATGGCGCCAGCCTGGGCGCTGCCCCCGCCTCCTTTAACGGTCACGTAAACATCGAACTGACCCATGGTGTTGGTCAACTCGAGTGGTTGGCGAACCACCATGCGACCGGTGACGCGACCGAAGTACTGGTCCAGCTCACGGCTGTTGACGGTGATCCTGCCGGTGCCCGGCTTCATGAAAACGCGCGCGGTCGAGGTCTTGCGGCGCCCGGTCCCGTAATACTGCTGTGTCATGGCGAAGACTCCCTCAGATGTTCAGTGCTTGCGGCTGCTGAGCCGCGTGCGGATGCTCGGTGCCGGCGTAGACCTTGAGCTTCGAGTACATGGCACGCCCCAGCGGACCCTTTGGCAGCATGCCCTTGACGGCGGATTCGATGACACGCTCAGGCGCGTGGGCGATCATCTTCTCGAAATTCATGGAGCGCAGGCCTCCCGGGTAGCCGGTATGGCGGTAGTAGGTCTTGGCGCTGGCCTTGTTGCCGGTCACCTGGACCTTCTCGGCATTGATCACCACGATGTAATCGCCGGTATCCACGTGCGGAGTGTATTCCGGCTTGTGCTTGCCGCGCAGGCGGCGCGCGATCTCGGTAGCGAGGCGGCCGAGCGTCTTGTCCGCAGCATCGACGACGAACCAGTCGCGCTGCACGGACTGCGGTTTGGCAGTGAACGTCTTCATGGATGAATCACCATTTGATGTATTGGGTTCTACCGCCGGGCATCCGGCATGGAACCATCCCTATTTTTCTTGGTTGCCTGCAGCCGCGAGGCGAGACAACAGTCGAGCGAGCGCGCATTCTACACGAGGCTCCGGCGCCAGAGCAATGCCGGGTCACGGCTTGTGCGGCAAGGCCAGGTAGTCACGAGACTGCATCTCCTGGAGCCGCGAGAGAGTGCGCTGAAACTCGAACTCGAGACGGCCATCGCGATAGAGCTGTTCGGCTGGCACCTCTGCGGACATCAGCAACTTAACCCCACGGTCGTAGAACTCGTCGACCATGTTGATAAAACGACGCGCCTGATCGTCCGTTCCGGCGTTCATGCGGATGACGTTGGAGACCAGCACGCTATGGAATTCGCGGGCCAGCTCGATGTAATCGTTCTGACTGCGCGGCCCCTCACAGAGCTCGCTGAACTCGAACCACACCACATCGTCATGCAGCCGCCGGGTGTGCAGCAGCCGATGATTGATCTCGATCGACACCCCTGCCTCGCCCTCGTGGCCGGCGATCGCATAGAAACTGCGGGCCAATTCAGCCTCGGCCACCGCATCTAGTGGAAAGTGGAAGATCTCGGCGCGCTCCAGGGCGCGCAGGCGGTAGTCGATTCCCGAATCCACATTGAGTACCTCGCAATGGCGCTCCAACAGATCGATGGCCGGCAGGAAACGGGCTCGCTGCAAGCCCTCCTTGTAAAGCTCCCGGGGCACGATGTTCGAGGTCGCCACTAGCACCACACCGTGTGCGAAGAGCGACTCGAGCAGGTTGGCCAGGATCATGGCATCGGTGATGTCCTTGACGAAGAACTCGTCGAAGCAGATGACACGGGCCTCGGCGGCGAACTTGGCAGCGATCAGCGTCAGCGGGTTGCGCTCGCCCTTGTAATGCTCTAACTCGTTATGCACCCGCTGCATGAAGCGGTGAAAGTGGGTGCGCATCTTGTCGGGAAAAGGCAGCGTCTCGAAGAACACATCCATGAGGTAGGTTTTGCCACGTCCTACCCCTCCCCAGAGATAGAGGCCGCGGATCGTCGGAAGCGCCGGGTCGAATGACGCCCCACGATCACGACGACCGAACAGGCCGGCGACCCGCGACTTCAGCCCGCCGCGTTTCGGCACCACCACCCGGGAAGGCGGTGTGGTCACCAGCTCGTCGAAGAGACGCTGCAGATGCACCACGGCCTGTTGCTGAGCAGCGTCGGGCTGGAAGCCATGACGCTCGAGATCCGCCCGGTAGCGGCTCATCGGCGTCTGGGAATACCGCATGTTGCGCGAAGAAGAAGTGGAAGGTAGCGTCTCACTCATGGGATTGCGCGGGGCCTGTATCCGATACATTCGAGCACATCATTGTACGCCTCCCCTGGCCGGTTGGCATCGCCCCCATCGCGCTGACCGCGCGCAGCCCATCGCCTATCGCACTGCCTCTTGCCTAAAATAGAGAGCCAACACGCCAAGAGACTGGTCACACAGCGCCCCGGGAAGAACGCATCACGTGGACGAGAGCAACATCAACTGGCTGCTGGCCATCGCCTGCCTGCTGAAGGGCATCGGTATCGGGGTCTTGGACTACATTATTGCTCAGGCGGGGTTGTCGATATCGACGAAGCGGTGTTCGATAGTGAAGCCCCTGGCCAACCATTCGCCCAGGGCCTGGACGCCGTAGCGCTCGGTGGCATGATGACCCGCCGCCAGGTAGTGGATGCCCATTTCGCGCGCCAGATGGGTGGTGCGTTCGGCAATCTCGCCGGAGATGAAGGCGTCGGCACCAGCTTCCCGGGCAGCGGCGATCATGTCCTGGGCGCCACCGCTGCACCAGGCGACACGGCGTATCTCGCCGCCTTTCGGCGCCTCGATCAACCATGGCTCGCGACCCAGGCTCGCGGCAATTTCCCGGGCCAGGCCCGCCGGGCTCAGGCCGGCACGCGGTTCGCCCAGCCACAACAAGCCTTCGCCGAGTTCGCCATCGGCGCAGCCAGTGACGGCAAAACCCAGCCGCCTGCCGAGTTCGGCGTTGTTGCCGAGCTCGGCATGGGCGTCGAGCGGCAGGTGATAGGCCAGCAGGTTGATATCGTGAGCCAGCAGCGTCGCCAGGCGCCGGCGCTTGATACCCGTGATGGTGACCGGCTCGTTTTTCCAAAAGTAGCCGTGATGGACCAGCACTAGGTCGGCCTGCCAGGCCACTGCCTCGTCGAGCAGGGCTTGGCAGGCGGTTACCCCGCTCATGACCCGCGTGACGTGCTCGCTACCGGCCACCTGCAGGCCGTTCACGGTATAGTCCCTAAAGCGCTCGGGTTCCAGTAGTCGGTTGCATGCCGCAACCAGGTCGTCTCGATTCGCCATGTAGCCTCCAGACGCAAACGGATTGGCAATGTTACCATCCGCCCAGTGTAACCAGCGGGAGGATCGCCCGCGAGCCAGCCCCCATGAGGACTCTCACCGCATGCGACGCACCCTGCTCCCCTACCTCTGGCCCATCCTCATCGGTGTGCTGGCGGCCATCGTGCTGCTCAATGCCTTCCCCCAGCTGATCGGTCAGTCAGCCACGCTGACAGCCACCCCTGGCCAGGCAGCACGGCAAGCCGGCGAAGAGCAGCAGCCTCGTGAGGCCCCGGAGCTGCTTCAGGCCGAGCCGCTCAACCGCGGCCAGGGGCCGGTCAGTTATGCCCAGGCGGTGGATCGCGCCGCGCCGGCCGTGGTCAATGTCTACTCCAGCCGGGTGGTCGAGCGCGACTCGCACCCCTTGATGTCGGACCCTTTCTTCCGCCAATTCTTCGGTGACGAGCTTCCCGGCCGCCAGCGCATGCTCTCCAGCCTCGGCTCCGGGGTCATCGTCAGCAGCGAGGGCTACGTGCTGACCAACCATCACGTGATCCGCGGCGCCGACCAGATCCAGGTCGCCCTGCGCGACGGCCGCGAGACACTGGCGGAGGTGATAGGCACCGATCCCGAGAGCGACCTCGCCGTGCTGCGCATCGACCTGGACGCGCTGCCGGTCATGGAACTGTCCGACACCACCCGCGTCGCGGTGGGCGACGTCGCCTTGGCCATCGGCAACCCTTTCGGCGTCGGCCAGACGGTCACCATGGGCATCATCAGCGCCACCGGGCGCAGCCACCTGGGACTCAATGCCTACGAGGACTTCATCCAGACCGATGCCGCCATCAATCCCGGCAATTCCGGCGGCGCGCTGGTCAACGCCGAAGGCGCTCTGGTCGGCATCAACACCGCGATCTTCTCGCGATCCGGCGGCTCCCAGGGCATCGGCTTCGCTATCCCCGCCAACCTGGCGCGCAACATCCTCGAGGAACTGATCACCCAAGGGCGCGTCATCCGCGGCTGGATGGGTATCGAGGCGCAGGAGCTCAGCCAGGATCTCGCCGCCTCTTTCGGCCTACAGACACCCGCCGGGGTGATCATCGCCGGCGTGGTGCCGGACGGGCCTGCCGATCGCGCCGGCCTGCAGCCTGGCGACGTGCTGCTGAAGGTCGACGGCCAGCCGGTGCTCGATCCGCGACGCACGATGAGCGATATTGCCGCATTGGCGCCGGGTACCCGACTGCCGCTAACGGTGGTGCGCGGCGGCGAGCGACACGAGATCACCATAACACTCGGCGAACGCCCAACCCCCCAGACAAACCGCCCCGAGCCGCCGTAACGCCAACCCAGGACGAGACACCAACAGGGGCCTGCCAGTCGCGGTAGGGTCCTCTGCTATCAGCAATTCGGCTTCGGCTCATGCCTCGGGATCATACCTTGAGGCGATACTCGGCCGAGCGGGCGTGGGCGGTGAGCGACTCGCCCCGGGCAAGCGTGGAGGCGATCTTGCCGAGCGCCTCGGCGCCCTCGGCCGAGCAGTGGATGATCGATGAGCGCTTCTGGAAATCGTAGACCCCCAGTGGTGAGGAGAAACGCGCCGTTCCCGAGGTGGGCAAAACATGATTGGGGCCGGCGCAGTAATCGCCCA
>Ga0114983_1001082_pt1 | contig 11016 bp, 10 predicted proteins | sample Shrwel_input2_RT_FD_87182 | JGI IMG/M metagenome (GOLD analysis project Ga0114983, IMG submission 87182) | Subsurface microbial communities from deep shales in Ohio, USA - Utica-3 well 1 S input2 RT | ecosystem: Environmental > Aquatic > Deep subsurface > Shale gas/oil reservoir > Produced...
CACCGCGACCGCGATGCCGGCACCGGTTGCGATTGCGGCGGCGGCAGCGGCGCAGCCGGCAGCGGTACCGGTCGACCCGCGGCTGGCGGTGCTGAAGTCGCACTTCGCGCTGATGCAGGACTTTCTCGACAGCCAGGCGCGCGTGCTGGACGGCTTCGCTGGCGGTGTGGCGGCCATCGCCGATCCGTTGGCGGGCGAACCCGCCGACCCTGCCCGTCCGGATCCGGACCGCTATCCGCTGCTTGGCCGCGTGCTGTCGCACGACGGCGGCAAGCTGGTCTGCGAGCGTCGCTACGACCTTGCCAGCGATCTGTTCCTGCGTGACCACGCGCTCGGCTCGGCGCCCAGCGCACAGCAGGGCGCGCTGCTGGCGCTGAGCGTCATCCCGTTCACGTTCAGCATGGAAATCGTCGCTGAAGCGGCCTGCCTGCTGACTGGCGACGCACTGCAGTTCATCGGGCTCGACAGCTCCCGCGGCCATCGCTGGCTCGGGCTGGATGGCGGCACGCTGGACCTGCGCATCGTCGCCGAGCGTGCGGCCGCCGATCCGGCGCAGCCAGGCATCGAGCGTGTATCGGTGCGGCTCTTCCAACTTGGCTTGAATGGGGGCGCCGGCGGCCCGGCCGGCGGCGTGCTGGTGTTCGAAGCGATTGCGCTGCTCGGTGCCGGCTTTCCGGTGGCACCAGCCGTGCGGCCGTGGGCAGCCCCGGACAGCCGGCCGACGCGCAGCAACCCCGATGGCTCGCTGTACAGCCGCGGCATGTTCCACGGCCCGCGCCTGCAAGGCGTGACGTCGGTGCGCCGCTGGTCCGACGAAGCGATCGAAGCCGACATGGTGACGATCGCCACGCATGACTATTTCCGCTTCACGACGCGGCCGCAGTTCCGCACCGACCCGGCACTGCTCGATGCCGCCGGCCAGGTGGTCGGCTACTGGCTGACCGAGCGCTATACCTGGGGCTTCAACTGCTTCCCGTATCACGTCGGCAGCTTCCGCCAGTACGCGCCGATGCCGGCGGCCGGCACGGCCGTGATCTGCCGCTGCGATGTGAAGATGACCGATCCGCTACGGATCGAGGCGCACTTCGACGTGCTGGACGGCGACGGCCGCCTGCTGATGCGCGCGACGAACTGGGAAGACCGCAAGTTCACCGTGCCGGAGCGCTACTACGCGTTCCGCATGGCGCCGCAAACCGCGTTCCTCAGCGAGCCCTGGCAGGCCGATGCGCTCGGCGCAGCCGGTGTCGTCGCTCGCCGGGTTCCCGCCTTCGACGACGGCTTCCTCGACCAGGGTTTCAGCATCTGGAAGCGGGTGCTGGCCAACCTTGTGCTGAGCGAAGACGAGCGCCGCGACTGGTACGCGCTGCCGGTCACCGGCCCGCAGCGCGAAGCCTGGCTGCTGGGTCGTGTCGCCGCGAAGGATGCCGTGCGCATCTGGCTGCAGCAGACCCACGGCCTGCTGGTGGCGCCGGCCGACATCGCGATCGGCAGCAATGCCGAGGGCCAGCCGCAGCTGCTGCGCATCGTCGGCGTGAGCCAGAGCGCGTGGCCGTCGATCTCGATCAGCGAGCATGGTGGCCACGCGCTTGCCGCCTGCTCCGGCCCTGGTGTCGGCGTCGGCATCGACTACCGGCGGCTTGATCAGCCATCAACCGATGACCCGGTCGCTGCGGCCATCGGCGAAGCCGAACGCGCGCGCTTCCTGAGCCGCCTCGCCGGTGCCGAGCAGCATCGCGCCGCCGCCGCATTGGCAGCAGCCAAGCGCGCTGCGCTGCGCTCGTCCGGGCGAAACGGTGAAGCAACGTCAGGCGACTGGCAGGTCGTCGATGGCGCCGTGCCGCAGGCGGCAACGCCGGTCGGCGCGGTGCTCGTGCGCCATGCCGGCATCGATCACGCGGTGGCGCTGCACCTCGGCCAGGACGACGTATTTGCGTTGTCGCTGCTGCCGCTGGCGGCCAGCAGTGGCCCGAGCGCGGCGATGGTCTAGTTCCTGCGTGCGGGCAGCCAAGCCCGCAGCATTCCCTTTCTTGCGGCACCCCCATCAATCGATTCAGGCAGACCCCAGATGACGACCAAGACCCTATTCATCGGCATGGATGGCTGCACGTTCACCGTGCTGAACGAGATGACCCGCGACCTTCCCGGTGAAGGCGTCACCATGCCGTTCCTCGCCGGACTGATGGCCAAGGGCTCGCGCGCCAATCTGCGCTCCACACCCAATCCGCTGACGCCGCCGGCGTGGACGTCGATCATGACCGGCCGTGGTCCGGGGCAGCACGGCGTGTTCGACTTCATCCGCGCCGAGGACAAGGGCGGCGAGGTCTACTGGACCTTGTACGACTCGCGCGATGTCGATTCGGAAATGATCTGGTCGATCGCCAGCCGGCAGGGCAAGTCGATCGCGGCGCTGAACTTCCCGCTGACCGCGCCGCCGCCGAAGGAAGTCAACGGCTCGATCGTGCCGGGCTTCATTCCGGCCAAGCATCTGCGTCGCAACTCGACGCCGGGCCTGTTCGAGCGCCTGAAGGAAGCGATTCCGGGCTTCGATGCCAAGGAACTGGCCTGGGACTTCGACAACGAGAAGCAGGCGCTGGAAGTGCTCAACGACAACGACATGGAGCAGTGGGTGCGCTACCACCTGCCGCGTGAAGAGCAGTGGTTCAAGATCGCCGAATACATCCTCGAGAACGATGCGCCGGATCTGATGGCGGTGATGTTCGACGGCACCGACAAGATCCAGCATCAGGCCTGGCAGTTCGTTGACCCGGCACTGGTGCCGGCCGAGCGCAGCGACTTCTACAACCGCATGCGCGGCGTCTGCCGCGAGTACTTCGCCAACGTCGATCGCTACATCGAGCGTCTGGTGACGATGGCGGGCCCGGAATGCCAGGTGTTCTTCGCCTCCGACCACGGCTTCACGACCACCGTCGAGACGCTGCGCATCAACGCCTTCCTCGAAGAGCTGGGCTACCTGAAGTGGGCCGAGAACGACGGCTCCGAGCAGGCCATCCGCCGCGAGGCCAGCGACTTCACGAACCTCGACTGGGCCAACACCACGGCCTATTGCCGCACGCCGTCGTCGAACGGCATCCATATCCGCCAGTCGACCAAGCCGGGCGAACCGGGCATCGATCCGAAGGACTACATCAGCTTCCGCGACAAGCTGATCGAAGACCTCAAGACGCTGCGCAACGAGGATGGCGAGCCGGTGATCGTCGATGTGCTGAAGCGTGAGGAGTGGTTCCCGGGCCAGCACATGGAACGCGCCTGCGATCTGACGCTGGTGCTGCGCGACAACGGCTTCGTGTCGATCCGCAATCTGAAGCCGGTGGTCGTCAAGCGCCCGAGCCCGGCCGGCACGCATCATCCGGACGGCATCTTCATGGCCTACGGCAAGGGCATTGCCGCCAACGGCCTGGTCGACCGTCTCGACATCCGCGACGTCTGCCCGACCTTGCTGTACAGCCTGGGCCTGCCGGTGCCGAAGGACATCGAAGGCAAGGCCGCCGAGCCGTTCTTCACCGACAACTGGCTGGCCGAGCATCCGGTCAAGATCGGCAAGGCGACGGTCGGAGGCGGCGAGAAAGCCAAGGCCGAAGACATGGACGACGAGGAAAAGCGCCAGATCATCGAGCAGCTGCAGATGCTCGGGTACATGGAATAACGGGCGCTCACGCGCATCAGGCTCGATAACAATGGACTGCCAAGACGGACTGACCGCGCGGGAGCTGCTCGACTACGGCGTCTGCATCGATGACGGTAACGACAAGGTCGTGGATTTCCGTTTCGAACGCCCCGCGATGATTCACGGCCATCGGCTGAAAGGCTGTTCGATGGGGGCCTACGGGTTTTACAACGCGGCGGGTCTTGCGAGTGCCTACCGGACCCGCTTCGGTCGTTACTCGCAGGTCGGCGAATCGACGATCGTCGGTCCGCCGGAGCATCCGATGACGATGTTCAGCACGCATCCGTTCGCGTTCTCGCGGCCGTCGCACATGCCGAAGATGTTCCAGATGCCGGACTTCGCGCGGATTTCGCCGGAGGAGGAAGAGGGTCCGTCATGGGCAGAGTCGGAGACGCCGATCGAAACCGTGATCGGCCATGAGGCTTACATCGGCGCCGGCAGCTTCGTGCGTCGCGGCGTGACCGTGGGTGTCGGCGCGGTGGTCGGCGCACGCAGCGTGGTCACTCGTGACGTGCCTCCATACGCGATCGTGGCCGGGTCTCCGGCGCATGTGCTGCGCTACCGTTACCCGGACGCACTGATCGAGCGTTTCCTCAACCTGGCCTGGTGGAACTACGACCTCGGGCCGATCAAGCGTGAAGTGGACTGGACAAAGCCGGAACGCGCACTGGAAAGCCTTGAACAGAAGGCAGCCGATGGCGCCTTGCAGGTGCTGGCGCCGGAGGCCTATTCAGTGACGAGCACCCGCAGTGGCTACCGTCTCACAAGGCTTGCCGTTCCGCTCTACTGACGTCGCCCCCGAATTTCCGCATGACCGCGAACGTACTCACTGCGCACGATCTGATGCAGCACGGCCTGATGCTTGACCCAGGCCCCAGCCGGATCGGGATCGAGCTGCGCTTTGAACGGCCGGCGTTCATCTACGGCCACCGCCTGAAGGCCTGCTCGATCGGTGCGTTTGCATACTTCAACGCCGCCGGCACCAGCAGCGCGTACCGCTGCAACATCGGCCGTTATGCGCAGATCGGTGAATTGTCGATCCTCGGCCCGCCGGAGCACCCGATGGACTGGTTCAGTTCCCATCCGTTCACGTTCACGCGGCCGAAGTACATGCCGAACATGTACCGGTTCGAGGACTTCGCGCGGCTGGCGCCGGATGCGCAGGACGGCCCGTCCTATGCCGATTCGATGCCGGTCGAGACCACGATCGGGCACGAGGCTTATGTCGGTGTCGGCAGCTTCGTGAAGCGTGGCGTGCGCATCGGCCATGGTGCGGTGGTCGGCGCCAAGAGCACCGTCACCCGCGATGTTCCGGATTACGCGATCGTCGTCGGCTCCCCGGCCCGAATCGTCAAGATGCGCTTCGCCGAACCGCTGATCGAGCGCTTTCTGAAGTTGCAGTGGTGGCTGTACGATCTCGCCCCGCACAAGAACAAGGTCGATTTCTCGAACGTCGAGGCCACCCTCGCCTACTTCGAGGAACGGCTCGCCGAAGGCGCACTCGCGCGCCTGTCGCCGGCAACGTGTTCGATCCGCCCCACGGCAACGGGCTACGATCTGGACATGCTGTCGGCTCCGCTGTACTGACGCTTCCCCACCGTTCCAGACCCCGCCCATCATGTCCGCTGCGCACGACACCTACGTCAAGCAACTCATCGTCCTGCTGGAAGACTTCACTCAGGACTGGGACCACGAGTTCGAAGGCCGCATGAATGCCGACACCCGCCTGCTCGGCGACCTCGGCTTCGAATCGATCGACATCATCCAGCTGGTCGTCGCGATCGAGGAAGACATCTCGAAGAAGAAGGTGCCGTTCGACAAGCTGCTGATGAAGGACGGGCGCTATGTCGACGACCTGACGATCGGCCAGATCGCCGACTTCCTCGTCGGCTTCGTCTGAGCTGTACGGCCGTGCCGACCGCGCGTCGCCTTGGCGCGATCAGCTATCTGGTTCGCGACTACGACGAGGCGATTGCCTGGTTCACCGCTGCCCTCGGCTTCACGCTGATCGAGGACACGGCACTCGGCAACGACAAGCGCTGGGTCGTCATCGCGGCCAGTGCGACATCGGAAACCACCTTGCTGCTGGCGCGCGCCAGCGGCGCCGTCCAGCAGGCGGCAGTCGGCCAGCAGGCCGGTGGTCGCGTGTTCCTGTTCCTCGAAACCGACGACTTCGCGCGTGATCACGCGCGCATGCGCGAACGCGGCGTGGTGTTCCGCGAGGCACCGCGCGAGGAGGCCTACGGCACGGTCGCGGTGTTCCTTGACCTGTACGGCAACCCCTGGGATCTGCTGCAGCGCCGTGCGCCGCCACCTTGAGCGGCAATGATCGTGTTCCGGAGTGCGCATGGCTGAAGTGCAGTTGAACGAGGTCACGATCGCCTATCAGCAGATGGGCGAAGGGCCGGATCTGGTGTTCGTGCACGGGCTCGCCGCAAGCCGGGCGTTCTGGTTCCTGCAATACGCGATGCCGCTGTCGCGGCATTTCCGGATCACGCTGTTCGATCTCAGAGGCCACGGCTACAGCAGCATGCCAGCCAGCGGCTACGAGGCCGTCACGGCCGCTGGTGACCTGGCCGGTCTTCTCGACCACCTCGGCATCGCGCGCTGTCTGCTGGTCGGTCACAGCTATGGCGGCGGCGTGGCGCTGGAGTTCGCCGGGCTGCATCCGCAGCGCGTCGAAAGGTTGGTCGTGCTCGACACCAAGATCAACGCGCTGCAGTCGACCCAACGGCTTTCCGATTCCCCGCACCTGTCGCCGTTCGAGATCGAAGTCGCTGGCAAGTCCGGGCACGACTGGGACAACGAGCCGCAGGTCGGCCTGCTGTTCCTCGACGTGTTGGCGCGCTGGAAGACCAGTGGCGGCGGCTCGGAAGCCAAGGACGTGTTCACCCCGTTCGGCGAGGGCCGCGGTGCCCAGCGCACGGCCAAGCAGTTCGTCGCGCTGATGGACAGCACATCCGCATTGCAGGAGGTGATCAAGCCGGGGATCGATGCCGCTGCCATCGCCGCGTTGCCGATGCCATGCCTGTGGATTTACGGTGACTGGTCGCGTTCGATGCCGAGCTGTCGCGCGCTGCAGGCACTGCGCCCGGAAGCGGAATTCAGGATCGTGCCCGAAGGCGGGCACTTCTTTCCGATCAGCAATGCCGCCATCGTGATGGCCTGGCTCAAGCCGTTTTTCGGTGTTGGCGCGATCTCCGGATAAGCGCGAAAACGCCTGAAAGCACCTGGAAAAACGGAATAAATCTCGTTTCGTCATCGAACGAAAGAAACGCCTAAGCTCCGCGCACACCCATTATCCGAGGTCGTTTCGATGACTCAGCACAACCCGCTTTCGCGTCGCCGTTTCCTCACGCTGGCCGCTGCAGTCGCTGCCGTGCCGGTGGCGCTGCACGGGCGTGAAGCCGTGGCCGCAGACCTGCCGATGGTCGCTGCCGATGACCCGACTGCCAAGGGCGTCGGCTACGTGGCTGACGCCGCCACCGTCAAGAACCCTGCGTTCAAGGCTGGCAGCAACTGCTCGAAGTGCGCGCTGTACTCGGGCGCTGCCGGTGCGGCCAGCGGCCCCTGCGGCATCTTCCCGGGCAAGGCCGTTGCCGCCAAGGGCTGGTGCACGGCGTACGCGCCTAAGGCCTGATCAGCGGTAAGGCAGGTCAACAAAAAGCCCGGCGCGCAGGCTGCGCGCCGGGCTTTTTGCTGCCTGCTGCCTGGCAATCAGCTGACGCCGTGGCGCTGCAGCCAGTACTGCAATTGGACCCAGCCATCGGCCGCCTGCTTCTCGCGGTAGCTGGGCCGGTAATCGGCGTAAAAGCCGTGCGGCGTGTCCGGATACAGGATGATCGTCGATGCCTGTGCCACGGGGTTGCTGGACGCCTTCAGTGCCGCCTGCATCCGTTCGACCGTCTCGTTCGGAATGCCGGAATCGGCGCCGCCATAAAGGCCAAGCACCGGCGCTTTCAGCGCGTCGACGATATCGATCGGATGCCGTGGCGACAGTGGTGTGGCCTCGCGCACCAGTCCGCCGTACCAGGCCACACCCGCCTTCACGGCCGGGTTATGGGCGCTGTACATCCAGGTAATGCGCCCGCCCCAGCAGAAGCCGGTGATCGCGAGCTTTGCCGCGTCGCCGCCATGGTCCGCAGCCCAGCGCGCGGTGGCATCGAGATCGCTCATGACCTGCGAGTCCGGCACCTTCGAGACGATATCGGCGATCAGTGTCTTGACCTCGCTGATCCGGGTCGGGTCGCCCTGACGGGCGTACAGATCCGGCGCGATCGCCAGATAACCAAGCTGGGCCAGCCGGCGACAGACATCGCGGACGTGCTCGTGGATGCCGAAGATTTCCTGCACGACCAGCACGGTCGGCAATGCTGAGCGGCCGTCAGGCTGCGCGCGATAGGCGCGCATGCTGCCATCGGCGACCGGAATGCTGACGTCGCCGGCAAGCAGACCGGTCGACGGCGTCGTGATCAGGCTTTGCGCCTCGATCGGCTGTACCGACAGCGCGAAGCCGCCGGCCAGCGCGGCGACGACCATGCGACGGCGGCCGGGCTCGGCGCCGGGCTGAGACAGATTCGAGCGTGCTTCGGTCATGACGTGGCTCCGGGGTAACGAGTGGACATTGGCGTCGCAGGCCAGCGACCAGGATGGACCATGCTAGCCGCAGCGTTCAGCCGTAGCCGTAGCGACTGGCGATTGCGAGCACTTCCGGTGCAAAGCCGCTGCCGTCATCGCGCCACTCCAGGGGCCCATCGAGCCGCTCCGGCAGCCGCAGGCGGCGCGCGAAACCCGGATCCACCAGAAATCCTTCGTCGGCGCCGTACAACGCAGCGTCCGGGCCCAGGGTGGCGAACGGGCTGCGCTCGGGCTGCTGCATCGCCTGCACGGTGTCCGGTTCGGCAGGCCAGCCCAGCCATTCGCAGAGCGCGCCAAGGGCCGCCTCGGGCCGGGTCAGCAGATCCTCCACGCGCAGCACGTGGTACTGGGCGTTCGGCAGCACCGCGCCGGCCGCCGCCAGATTGGCATGGACGCGAAACCAGGCCACCTGAGGGTCGAGTGCCGGCGGATTGACCGCGTAATCCTTGTAGTCCGGCGCGATGAACAGACGACCATCGAGCGCGCGTACGGCGTCGCGGCACCAGCGACGCGGATGCTCGACCAGATGCAGCAGCCGGACGTCGGGAAGATCGTCAAGCAGGCGATCGATGAAATCGGGCCGCCAGCCGACCGAGGTTTCTGCACTCACCAGCACCTTCGGCGCCAGTTGCCTCGCCAGTTCGGCCAGCATCCAGGCACCGCGCCAGTCGGCCCGACGCTCCAGCCAGACACTGGCCGCCGCGACACCGGCATCGGTCTGGCCGCCGCAGTACAGCGCCGCCACGGCGCGGCGCAGACCTTGACTGGTCAGCCCGTCGGACAGGGCGCTGATCTCGCCCAGCTCGCCAAGCGTGTCGGCCATGAACAGCTTCAGTTCGGGCAGGTCGGCAGCGCGGCGATGCTGGCCGAGTATCGCGGCAAGCCGGGACGCATGCGCGCCGGGTGGCGCGACGATCAGCAGCGGGGCCTCAAGCATCGGCGGGCTTGACCTTCGGCGCGCCGAGAAACACTTCGCAGCCGCCGCGGTTGTTGTCGACGTACTTCCAGTCGTCGTCTTCCTTGATCGCCACTCGCGGTCCGAACGGATTGGCGGTTGCGAGGAACAGGCCGTGCGGCGTCGACGCGAAGTTGCGCACGCCCCAGTTGTACTTGTTGCCGAAGCCGTTCGGCGTCACGCAGTCCCAGCGCACGCCATCGTGCGTGCGCCACAGCGCGAAGCCGCCGTAGTTGCGGGTCAGGTGTTCCACACCCCAGTGACGGATCAGCTTCAGCACGTCTTCCGGCCACTTCGCGTTCGGCAGGTAGGGCAACGAGTTGGCCCACGAGAACGTGCCGGCATAGAGGTAGTCGCCATGCGTGCTCATGCGCCAGACGTAGCCGTTGAACAGGTTGTCGAAGCCGGCCGACAGCCCCGACAGCGGCACCTTCAAGCCGTCCGGCGTCACCCGCGAGTGGCCAACCAGCAGTTCCCAGCTGTCGTCCGGCCAGACGCGCAGCACTTCGGCCGCCGCCGGACCGAGCTTGAACGCGCGGTGGTAGCCGCCGTTGATGATGCCGGTACCGACGATCAGCGCTCCGTTGAACTCGCACATGCTGACGATCACTTCGTTGAACGGCCCGCGCCAGGCGCCGTGCGTCAGCACCCTGGTCCACTGGTACGGCAGCGTGTCGCCGCCGCGCGTCTTCCACAGTTCGAAGCCGGTGAACGGGTTGACCGTGCCGGCGTACAGATGGCCGTTGAACTCGGCCATTTCGAAAATCGTCAGATTGCCCTTGTTGCCGAAGCCTGCCTCGTTGGCCGGCCTCTAGCTACCGGTCGGCAGATCCTCGCTGGCATAGATCACCGCCTCGGAGCCTACCGAATCCTGCACCTTGCCGCCGGCGTTCGACGCGGTCGGCGACGTGTGCACGCGGCTCTTGAACACCTGCAGCGTGCGGAACGAGCGCACCGACACGTCCCAGGGCGGCCGCTTGACGACGGTGAAGTTGACGCCGTCCTCGCTGCGCAGGATGTCCGGCGGCTCGGCCATCGCCGGCGCCCAGGTCGAGCAGTAGATGCACGGCTTGGCATCGCTTCGGCCCTGAAACACGGTCATGCCGCGCATGCCGACGTAGCGCGGCACCATCCGCGACTTGTTGCGCGCCATCACGTCCGGCGCGCGGTAGACCATGTCCCAACGGTCGATCTCGGGCGTGTAGCGCCAGATCTGCGAATTGCGATCGATGTCGTAGACGTTGTCCGGCGACTCCACCGGCCACGGCTTGATGTCCGGCGGTGGCGACAGCAGCTTCATGCCCGGAATCGTGCCGCGCGTGGTGCCGACATACAGCCGCCCTTCGAACCACGCCATCGAATGCGCGTAGGCATTCCAGCCATCGCCGAAGCCGGACGCGCAGGTCAGGCGGAAATCGCCGCCATCGAGACGGCCGTTGCCGGGCGGCGCCGGACGCCACCTCGGCAGCGGCGAGATCCCGTCGTCCATCAAGGCAGCCAGGACCAGAGTTCGACGAAGAAGAAGCGCACGATCGGCCGCGTGAACGCGACGCTCAGCGGCATCTGCTCGGCCTCGATCTTGGCGTAGCCGGTCATCTGCGGCAGCAGCTTGCCGTCGACTTCGTCGATTGCCATCACCACGCGCACCACGCGGCCGTACGGGCTGACCTCGGCGCTCGGCGCGATCTCGCGAACGATGCCGGTGTAGTCGCGATCCGGGAACGACCAGGCCTTGGCC
>Ga0114983_1001084_pt1 | contig 11010 bp, 25 predicted proteins | sample Shrwel_input2_RT_FD_87182 | JGI IMG/M metagenome (GOLD analysis project Ga0114983, IMG submission 87182) | Subsurface microbial communities from deep shales in Ohio, USA - Utica-3 well 1 S input2 RT | ecosystem: Environmental > Aquatic > Deep subsurface > Shale gas/oil reservoir > Produced...
ATAATCATTCATTCTGTCAATGAACATTATACCGGGTTCTGACCACTCACAAGCGTTAGTAGCCATGCGTTTAAGCATATCTTTAGCAGACACAATATCAACTATAAGTTCACCTGTATGTCTCTTGAACCTTAATTCATGTGGGTTATTATTCATTGCATTACGCATAAATTTATTAGATGCTTCAACACTTAGATTACATTTGGTTATTTCATTGTTGTTCGTTTTAGCATCTATAAACTCAAATATATCAGGGTGTTCAGAACTAAGTGATAACATCGTTGCACCACGTCTACCATCCTGACCAATAAGTTCTGTTGTTTTATTAATAAGTTCAGCAAATGATACAGCACCGCTTGTATACTTGGCAGCGTTGTTTATGATTGAACCTTTGGGTGCAAGATTAGATAATGATGTACCAGCACCACCACCGTAACTAAATGTACGTGCAAATTTAGATGAACATTCCCATATACTTTCCAAATTATCTTCAGGTGGTTTAATAACATAACAGTTAGACAAACTTACGTTTCTATCATTAATACCTCTGTTAGCAAGTATTCTACCACCGAACATGAACTTCTTTTGTTCGATTAGCATACGTACACTTTCGTTACCACCGCTAACTCTATCTAACCATTCATCGAATGATTCATTGTTCTGCCTGTATTTGTTATTCCAAATATCTATACCTAACTGACTATCAAAATAATCTTCTGCTTTCATTAAATATCACCTATTAAAAATAAATAAAGTAAGGTATTACTCACGTTTGTAATACCCTGTACTGTTGAGTGCGTCTGAACCACGACTTGTCTCAGATAGTTCATCTACTTCATGGAATACAACATCTGGCAACTCATTCCATATACCCTGTGCTATCTTCATACCTTTATTTATAGTCATTGGTAAATCAGATATGTTATGGAGTAATACAAACACGTTACCACGATAATTCTGGTCTACTGTACCTACACCTTGTGCTACTACGATGCCATGTTTCTTAGTCATTCCAGAACGTGAACGTACACACAATTCTAAACCTTCCGGTATATCAAACTGTATTCCAGTATCTACCAATGCTATATCTTCTGGTTCTATTATGAAATCATCTTCAACTGAAATCAATGGAAATCCACTGTCACCTACATGGTCGTAGTAAGGTTTAACTGCGTCATCATCTACTATTTTATATCCTATATCATATATCTGCATTCTCAAATCACCTCAAGTCACTTGTAAATCCTTTACGTGTGTAAACATTCATACATTCGTTACACTGTACGAGACATCTCATTTTACCATCTTCTTTAACATTAAGTACACCGACTACTCTACATGTACCTTCACAATCTTCATCATCACAATATATATCTATCATATGTTATCACCTGCTTATCAAAGTTGCTATTGCACCTATCAATCCATACACTACCATTACTGCTGCTATTCCCATACCTATACCAAACGTATACCAAAATGTTATCCAAAAGTTTTCTATCATTTATTTACTCTCCAATCGTCTATGTAAATCACTGTTTCTAATCATACTACGATAAAACTGCTACTTCTCTGTATGTGACATTGTTCTCAATTTGCTTATAGATTTCCATAACTCATAATCTTCTTCCATAAAATTCACCATGAAAATATAAATACTGTGTTCATACCTGTATCCAACGTAGATATATCCTTAAGTTTTCTTGTGAAATATTCACCTGTTTCACTGTTGTGTATCGTTATATATACATTAGTATCAACTTCAAGCAATCCTGTTTTCTCATCTATACCGATGTCGTCTTCATGTTCCCCAATGAGTTCATATAACTTATACCTTTCGGATAATTTCATTACCCTAACAGTATTGCGTTTGACACCTATTAATTCTTTCTTAAAGTTCATCGGGTCACTCTTAAAGTGTATCATATTACCTATTACATCCATTATTACATCTCCTTATTATGATATTTGTCTGCAAGGAAATTTATACATTCATCAAATGAATTTAAATTCTCCAATATCATAATCTGTCTTAGTTCCTCTTTAGTTTCTTCTCTTACAACCTTTATTACTATGTCTTCATTGTTCATAAATGTTCCTCTATCCAATCTTGTGCTGCATGTTCTATTATATGTGCATTCTTTATATACTGATAGTAGTTACCAATTGGTATACCAGTGTAATCACATACCATCATTTGTAAATGTCTGAATCCGTAGACATCCGAAGGAAATGCGTTAAGTACATCATTACTACGCATATGTAATACCATATCTAACTTATCATCGACAACCTCGAACTCTACCTGTGTAGCACATGGTATCTCCATACCCACTATTGATTCACCCAAATCCGTATGTGCTGTTATTGGTATACACAATCGTCTACTTTTAGGATTATGTTGTAACGTTACCATGACAATCACTAACGCATCATCTCTACGTATACGTTCTCCATATCCATAATCAAACTTATCACCGATTATGTTTGCTTCACGTCTGTCTACCAAACCTTTCTTAAACTTCTCTGCTATCTCACGGTGTACAGGACACACAGACGGATATGTGAGGTCATCTGAGGTTATCTCGACCCATACGTAGTGTAGCACTCTTACAGCGTCACCACGTTCGTCTGTGTCCTTCTTACCGTAATGCCACACACGTTTCCATAACGCTTCGTAAGCAGATGGTATCGATGGTCGTATTATCTCAATCATCTAATACCTCTATTGTTATCTTTACTTTCTTATAGTGTCCAATATGTTCAAATGTATCTCTGAGTAAATCAGATTTAACACCTTCATCTATCGTGTACTCAAATACATTATTACTGAACATACCAAAAACTGGTGTAACAGTACCAGTCACATGATACTTCTGTCCGTTCATTGTTTATCACTGTTTCTCCGTTCTGCTAACTTTGATGCCAATACGTTTGTTGCTATATAAACAACCGCTACAATAACACCCCAAAGTGGGTTATGTATATCAATCATATTAATCATCACATATTTTTATAATGTGATTGACTTCCGTTGGCATATCTTTTAACATTTTGCTTAGACTATCACCTGATTTTCCTACCAATATGTATCTACCGAACACTTCAAAATATTTTATCTCATCTCCATTAACAATAAACTTAATTAATTTCATTTTGTTACCTCACATTTATTCGATATAAACTTAACTAAACTGCCTTTACTTCCAATTTGATATGCATTTGTTATTATGTCCTACGATGTAATAAACTTGTTGCCTGATTTCCACTTATCATAAATTATTTGATGTGGTACTAAAAACACTTCATCCATACATCTAAACTCAAATGCAATCAAACCACGTCTATCTGTGCATACCAAAAATTGATGTTGTCTATGTAATTGTGATTCACCGTTTTTATTGATGCGAAACAACTTACTAAAATAAAATCTTGTGTTTCTAAAGTGTTTACATTTATTATGAAGTGGGTGTCCATCTTCATATACACTCTTACATTCAATACCTATAAACATCGAATCAAAATTATCAATCAACACATCAATCTTTTGTGTATAGTTAGGATGTATTGGATACATGTAAGCAAGTCCATTCAAACTATATGTATCCATATACTCATTAAAATATTCTGTCATGAACCATTCAAACTGTTCACCTACATCAACATTGCTTATATTATTCTTCTTTTCTTGTCTGTTCAACCTACGTCTCTGAATACGTTTGGTTTTACTGTTCATATCTATCCAGACTCATATTATCCGTCTTCAATATTTCAAATCTATCATTAGGTATCGTAACATCTACTGGTGGACATATACCCATTACATCAACAAACCTTAATACTATTGCACCTCGTATTTCTTCTATTAACATTACTTTGTTTACATGTGGTACATTGTTATGTTTACAAAATCTTTCATCGATACGAATTGTTTTACCTATCCACTTATTGTCTTCATCGTCTTGTGTATTGTCTATATACACTCTCATATATATCACCTATGCGTTTACAATGATTTTATCATTGTTCGAGCATTGTATCTTCGATACTATGCGTTTCTACCCATTTTTGACCCTAAAAGGTATAGGGTTGTGGTTACAACCCAATGATACTTTTATCAACTTCTTCGTCAGTTAATATCTGTATCTCAATTCTCTTTGTTTCTATATCAAATTCCTCAAGTTTTGGATGTAGATAACCCGCTCTACATGTGCCTGACTCAGATGGTGATGTTATATACAATTGTGCTTCTCTTTTCACCTTCGTTATCTTATTTCCAATTTCAGATTCCTTACGCTCAAGTTCACGTTCCTTCTTACGTAGTTTACTTAGTTGTTCACGTACATCAGATAGTTCTTTAGTTACACCATCACGTTCATCATACACATCTTTATTGTTTTCTTTTAGTTCACTGAGTAGTTCTCTTACTAAATCACATCGTTGCTGTGCTCTGGTGTCTTTCATCAATTCAATCATTTTCTCTCTTGCGTACTTAGGTGTCTTTCCCATATTAATCACTCCTTATCTGTATCATCTACTTCTGTTTCTTCAGTTACAATTTCATACAAATCATTGAACAATTGTTTATCTGTCTCTTTATCAATGGTGTAACCACGCATACTGATATACTCTGATTTACTTTTATTGTAATCACAATCAAGTATACGTAGCAATTGTAACGATTCTTCCAATGACATCTTTATGGTCACGTCACCATTCTTCTGTATTTTACCTTTCATTATCTAACCTCTCATCTAAACTTATCTTACTCAAATTACATTCTATTGTGTTATCTTCATTAAACGTTACTGATATTAACTTTATTGGTTCATCGTATTGTTCACTTAGTTTATAACCAATCAGTGACCTAACAAACTCAGCAAAGTCAACATTATCATCATCAAACGATTCAAGTACTTCTTCAATATCCTTACTATTTATATCAAGTTTCATTATTTATCGCCCTTTCCTAATTGTATCTATCAACATGTTTATTTCATCAATCCTTACTTGTGCATTAATTATCTGTTGTTTAAGTTCAGATTTACGTTGTTGTAGATAATCCAATTGTGCTTCTTCACTTATACTCATTCTATCTCACCTTCATATGTGTCATCAATGTATTTAGATGCAAACATATCTGCTAAATGTGTTATGATAACATATTCACTGCTTTTGTCAAGTACATTCTGATATAGTCTGTATGCAGGGTCATAATTCAATGAATGCCAACGTATTGCTAACATTTCATCTTCTGTTAAGTCAATGTATTTGTTAGCAAGTATCACAGATTTCTCACTGTGACCCATTGGCAACTTATCGAACTTGTTGAACGGTGTCTTACCTACATTACCATTCTTTAAATAATTAATACTGTATGTATTAATCTTACATATGTCATGTAACAATCCAATTACTCTGAGTGAATCGTTATCAAGTTCAAGTTTGTAATCATTATTCCACTTCACCAATATGTCTGCTACATTTAATGAATGTTGTGCTAACCCACCTTTACAGTTCAAGTGGTATCTTGTACTTGCAGGTGATACAAAATAATCAGAGTTATCAAGAAACTCAATGATAGCATCTGTATCTCTATTAACATTCTGTAACATCTCAATTATGTTATCTCTATTCAAATCAATATCGATTCTTGTCTTCATTCAATACACATCCCTTACAAATATCTTCTACTATATTTTTAGACTCTGCTAAAATTCTACTGCAACTATACCTATTGTAATGAATCAATGATTTAACATTGCGTCTGGTTGCTTCAATATCAAAATCCATTTGATTCATAAACACACTTAATATGTCTGATTCAGTCATACCACAACAATCACGTAGTTCAGGTACTAATGCACATCTTAAGTTATGTCCACCTGTACCGACTGCACTAATATCACCAGTCTAAACTTTATATAAACATGGTCTCATTGTAAGCGGTAGCACACCGTTTGAACAACTTATGTTCAGACAGTTCGGAGAGTGCTTTGTGACACTCTTAGACTTACGTTTGTACACACTCGGTATGTATCTATCTAACTTAAGTTTATGTATACAATCACCTGAACTTGTTACGATATGTGACCAGTTATCGTTCTTCTTATTCTTACCAAATGGTAACTTAACTAAATTACCGTATGGTTTAACATCACTTAACTTCTTCTGTTTAGGATATACTTCACAATCTATATCGCCTATTATTTCCCTACCGAAACTGTATGCATCTGATACGTCAACGTTATCCATGAATATCCAGATATGTTTAGACACACTTGAACCAGATGATTCACATATATAATCTATACCTAACGCTTCAAGTTTTGTAATGATTGTTAACGTATCTAACTCTACATCTGTCTCATTCTGTTCATCGTTATGATGGTCTATATCAAGACATATCCACTTAACCTTACCGTCTAAACTTATTTGGTATGAACCTATCGTGATTTCACCTGATAAGTGTTGAAGTAGTGTGTAAGTATCCAACGGTCTGTCTGACCTACGATACGAACCGTTGTCCTGTTGTATAGCATAGTCATCATAACGATTAACAAAATGTTTGTATAACATATTTAGTTTGTTATCTGATAACTTAATACAATCATCAGATAACTCAAACATCAATGCCATACTATCACTTGAACTCCACCTCATCAAAATAACTTATGTTATATTCATCGTATTCTTTAGCCTTAAGTGATTTACTACCGCTATTCCAGAGTGTCCATAAGTCCAATGCATCGAATGTATAAATCTGGTTTGGTCTACCTCTACCCATTCTACAAAAGACTATTATCATTGGATTTCTACCTGTTAACATAGAATAATCAATTAATCTCTGTAACTGGTGTACACCATCTTTGTTGGTAGTGAAATCGTTATTGAAATTCAAAGCACGTTTACCACGTTTACTTTTTATTTCTAATGCAAGATACCATCGGTTATCACTACTGTCAACATTAATGTCACACCATTGGTCAGTAAACCTACCCTGTTTATGTCGATATGATAATGCATTGATACAATTATTATCAAAATAATTATTCAACGCATCAACTACATCAGACTCACCGTATCCCATGTTAACACTTCACTGATACATACTACTATCACATGATTTAGTATCGTTTATACTAAACTCAACTACTTCCATACAATCTTCATCATCAGGTACTTTAGCATGATTTTTTATATACATGTCATTACAATAATCTGCATATTCAGATATGCTTATCTTATATTCAATGTACTTTATATTATCCCAAGGCACATCAATCATTCTACCATCTGGTAATATCATACATTTCATTAAGTAACTACAATCTTCGTTACCTGCTGTGTAATTATAATCATAGTTAATCCTAAATTTACTATCATCTTGTTTGAGCGTTACTTCTGCATTCACTGCATTATTCTGTAAAATCAAAGATTCATCATCTACCATTTTGTTACCTCATTTTGCAAATAATTTATATACTTTGTTCTGGTCATCATAATAAATTATACCATCATCTACCATCGCTGGTATAATATCAAATGATATACCGTAATAATCTATACCATCAAGTTTATCCTGATTATCTGGATTGTTTAAAATACCGTAAGCAATCTCACTGGTATTTAAACCACCGTTATCAGAATTACTTATACAATCAATCACAAGTTCACGTATAGTCGCTTCTTTAATATTGACCTGTTTATGCTCAGACACATCATCTGTACACTCACGTATCTCATATTCTACTTCAGCATCCTTACCAAACTCAATGATGTTACTGTATTCTTTACCAGTAATTACGTTTCTAACTGTACTACTGTCATGTTTGTAAATCTCATCCCAATCTACACGTACCTTTAGTATCTGTTTCTTCTCGTTACCACTGTATAGATTACCTGATTCACCACCTTTACATTTAATGTAGTTTTCGTTGTATAGTTTGTCTAACCTACGACTGAGTTCAGTTTTTGTAAGTTCTGCTAAACCCATGTTCTGTAAGAATCTAATTAAACTTTCAGCGTTCTGATTAGGTTCTTTACTTAACTTCTTAAATATAGTCAAGTCAATAATATCTATCGACATCATTGTAGCACGTAACAAATCAAACATAATCAATACGTTTGTTACATCCTGTGCATTTGCTACAAGTTTACCATCGACTGATTTACGATTAATCCAGTTAGCACGACATGAACTCTTAATCAACGATGATATTAAACTGCTATGTCGTTTACTCACTGACTTGCTATGGTTAACAATATCAACTAATGCCGTTGCAAATGGTATGGTTACTTCCATTTCAGATTGCATTAGTGAATGTATGTTATCCATAATACGTGCTTCAAGTTCTTCATCTGGTACTAACTTATATTTAACACCCAAATACTCTACTTCATCTGCACCAAATTTGATTGCTGCTACACAACGATTGATTGTATAGTTATCCATTATTGGTATAACAAATACACGACTTTCAAGTTCATGGTCAATCTCAACCTGTGCATACGTAGCACTATAAGGTCTTTTCTTATGTTCAATCCTCATAGTGTTACCTTTTGAAGCATTGGTTACTTCATACACAAAATCATCATCATCACCAGACAGTGATTTTAGAAACTCAATAACTGCTGGTGGTAGTTTCTGATATTCTGCAAACTGTATGAACTTGATTTTGTCATCGTTACGTAAGTCTTCTGAGTATATTGGTGCTTTATCTGAACTACTTGTGATATTAAATATACATTCATTGGGTAGCAAATATAAACCAGTGCGTTGCAAATGTGTTTTACCACCACTACTTTCACCTACTAAAAATGTAGATACATATTCTTTGGGTGAAGGTGCAAAACACGTTAGCATTGATAATACAAATGCAAGGAATTGTTGCTCATTTCCTATGATATTATGCCTACCATACTCAATGATGTCTTCACAAAAATCACGTGTCATGTTTCACCTCATTCCATTAAAAAATAAGGGAACGTTTATTTGTTCCCTGCTTGTTTATCTCTTGCCTGATAATATTCTTCAACTGTACTCATTGCATCGTTGGTTGTATATCCAAGGTTATCAACGAGTATCTTTGCAGCCATGAATTTATCAGTACCATCATTGTATGCATTCTGCAAGTAATAACCTGCTGTACCCTGCTGGTTAGAGTAGTTTACAGTTGCATCAATAGATGAGTTCTCATTAGCCTGTGTCGTTGGTTCTGCATCTTCTGGCATAGGTTGTTCTGGTTGTTCTTCATATCCCCATGCAAGTACATGATAACGTTTACCTGCTGGCTGACCTTTACCCACCCATATTGGTACACCTTCAAACTGATGTTTCAACATAAAGTAACCTGTCTCATCATCCTGATAAGTGAATGTGTCAAGGAACTGTTTGTTGAATACAGTATTTTTACCATCTTCATCTGGTAGAGATACTCTCATAATTTTCTGTTGCTGTTCATCAATGTCAGTGAAGAACACGTTGAGATAACTACCATACATTTCGCTTACACCTGTTCTAAATGTATCAATAGTTATGTTACGTAGACGTTGGTTTACACCAAGTTTCACAATTGGAAGTTTCTCATCTTCGGAAAGTGGTTTCCTTGTCTGTACATTGCTCATATCAAATTCTTCTACACTCATTTATTTCATCTCCTTTACTGGTTTCTCTGGTGTAATGTATAATTCATTACTGCTACTTTTCTGGTATACAATATCAAGTTCTGTATACTCATTAATCTGTTCAATAATATAATTCATGTCATCGACACATCCACGTATAATCATACCGAATGTACCGTTTACATCCATGAATTTATTATCTTTAAACATCGAATTTCTCTGTTCACTCATCGTTTTCACCGTCTCCATGTACGCTTTCAAATGCTGCATCAATGTTCCATCCAGTTACTTCATTACATACTCGAATAAGTGCTTCTTTTGCGTCTTCTTTTGTATGTGATGAGTAAACTATGGTTGCAGCAACCATGTTTAAGCAACTCACAATGATGTCATTGACATCCTGTCCATCCATCATTTTGTTTAACTGTTCAGTCAATTCATCTACTGTGGTTTCTTCTTCTGTCATTTTATTTACACTTCCTTATGATTAAGCATGTTTATACATGCAATATGGGTGATGGGAGTCGAACCCATGAACTGCTACCAGATATGGTCTTAAGCCATATGCATTTGACCACTTTGCTACACCCATGCTCTGTTGACGTAACTCCAAGAATGCTTCAAAACTATTTAAACCTATCGCTTAACTTCGCCTAATATTTGTGCATGTTAAGCGATAGGTATTTATAGTATGATAACGTAGAGTAGTACTGCCAATGTTTGGCACTGAACACTCTACAACAACGTTTGTCCAGACAGACTTAAGCATGTTTTAATATCTCGATGGTTTTGTCATAGATATATCTATCTACATCGTCATCTAATTCAAGTACTCTTTGTATATCGCTTACACATTCATTGATTATCATTCGGTTATCTTTGTTATCCATTGTATTATCTCCATACTATCTTAGTCCAGACAGACTTAAGAAGACTTAAACAAATCAAAGATACATTAAGACTATCAATAATAGCCTTAGTCTGTCTTAGTTCTGTCTGGACTTAATCAGATTTAAACTATCTTAAACTAATATTGACTATCCTAACCTAACCCCTATAATCCCCTTCCCTTTCCTTTCACTTGTCGAGCCATTCATTGAGTGTTCCGTGATACTCTATTTTATCAACATATTTGCCCCATAACCAATTTTGCAGATGCCTATATGTTATCTTCTTGCCATGACACATAATGTCATATGATATGTATTCACCATTATCAACATTAGTTATTACTAATCTACTTAGATTATCACATGTGATAATGAATGTTTGGTCACCGTATGTTACAATCGATGTAGGTTCAATATATTTATCATGGTTTATACACATACATTGTGCTTTATAATATTGTTCAATATATAAATGATTGCAACTATGTTGAAT
>Ga0114983_1001086_pt1 | contig 10994 bp, 10 predicted proteins | sample Shrwel_input2_RT_FD_87182 | JGI IMG/M metagenome (GOLD analysis project Ga0114983, IMG submission 87182) | Subsurface microbial communities from deep shales in Ohio, USA - Utica-3 well 1 S input2 RT | ecosystem: Environmental > Aquatic > Deep subsurface > Shale gas/oil reservoir > Produced...
ATATTGCTGAAGTTATCGGCCGAGCTCGTGGTACGGACTACCAGTGCAGTCCGCATCATCTCGTGGCCAACATCGATGTGCATATTATCAAAACCACTCATCGCGGCATGGATTGGTATATCAAGTGGTACTTTGTCGAGCCGAACTGTGTCTTTATCAGCGTGCATCACTGAGGTGACGTCATGAAAATCTTCAAAGTTGGCGACTCGCAAAAGGCCATTTGTGAGCATTGCGGCTCGCTCCAAAATGCAACGTTCAGGCTTCGTGACGTTCCGTTGAGCGACGGCAGCGGAACAGTGAAACAAGTGTTGGTGGGCGTGTGTGATGCATGTGATCAGGTCTGCCTGCTTCCGCATCAATCTACCCCTGCGGTGCAGCGGCACCTGGAAGCGCGTCGGAAGGCGATAGAGTGTCGCTTACCCGCCCACATGCTGGACATTCTGAACCTTGCGGCGTTTGAACTGGGTGATTCAACTGATTTTGTGCCGAGTTTGATGAAGTACTACATACATAAACTTGCGAGCAACCCTTGCAAGGCGTCAAAGCTTCAAGCTTTGCTGGGCTCCGATCTGGCCAGGGGAAAGGCCGAGAAGCGATTGTCTCTAAAGGGCCGGCAAATCGCTGATGACATAGACAAACTCAAGGCGGCGTCGGAGATTGAGCACACCACGGATTTGATTAAAACCATTATTCTGCTGATCAACGAAGAGATACTCAGGGAGAAGCAGCCCCGCTCAATTCAGGTATTGAAAGACGTGTTTGCGGCAGTGTCTTGAAGCGGTTCGTTAGGGCCCTGAAGCATCTCGGTGATCTCGCTCTCTCCCATGCGGTCAAAATCGTCGGGCACTGTGAACTGGCCTGCCATGAAGCCGATACGCTTTTGTTGGCTCTGTTCCGGGCTGTCGATTGCCGTTACCCGGGCAACGGGCTTTCCCGCTTCGGCGATGATAAAAGCCTCTACCCGTGATGCCCTGGCGACGAGTTGCGAGAGCCGGGTTTTGGCTTCGTGCATGTTGGTGGGTTCCATAGCGACACTCTTTGATTCATCAGTTTACTGTGGTTAGTTTATATCTCTTTGCTGCGAAATTTTATAGTAGCTCGGCTGACCACAAGTTATTGGTCAATTCTGTATATTGGCAAGTCCGCGATACAGTAGCCCGGCTGGGGGCGTGCGGGGTATATTGACGGAGAGAGGATGTTGATTGGGGTTAAATTCACGGGTGAAGGTAAGTTGCATTGGGTAAATCGATTTTAGAGTTAATTGGCCGAGAAAAAGAGCTGTTCTCGACTGACGTTCAGAATAGCGAAGCAAAACTAACCAATGTCGTTAGTTCCTCCCGCTTTCTAGTCCTCGGCGGGGCCGGTTCCATCGGCCAGGCCGTCACCAAAGAAATTTTCAAACGCAACCCGGCCAAGCTCCATGTGGTGGACATCAGCGAAAACAATCTGGTTGAACTGGTCCGCGATATTCGAAGCAGTTTCGGTTATATTCCCGGAGATTTTCGCACCTTCGCACTGGATGTCGGCTCGATTGAGTATGATGCCTTCTTTAAGGCAGATGGCGGCTACGATTACATTCTGAACCTCTCCGCTCTCAAGCACGTGCGCAGCGAAAAAGATCCTTACACGCTTATGCGCATGATCGATGTCAACGTTTTCAACACAGAAAAAACCCTGTGCCAGGCCATAGATGCCGGTGTAAAGAAGTATTTCTGTGTCTCTACCGACAAGGCGGCCAATCCCGTCAACATGATGGGTGCCTCCAAGCGCATTATGGAAATGTTCCTCATGCGCAGAAGCCTGCAACTAGACATTTCCACCGCTCGCTTTGCCAATGTGGCTTTCTCTGATGGTTCCTTGCTGCACGGGTTTAACCAGCGCCTGGAAAAGCGCCAGCCGATTGTAGCGCCGAACGACGTTCGTCGTTACTTCGTGACGCCGAAAGAGTCCGGGGAGTTGTGCCTGATGTCCTGCATTTTGGGGGGCAATCGAGACATCTTCTTCCCAAAGCTCAGCGAAGAGCTGCATCTGATCTCCTTTGCAGACATTGCCGTGAAGTACCTGGCTGTAAAGGGCTTTGAGCCGGTGCTGTGCAAGGATGAAGACGAGGCCAGGGAACTGGCGAAAACGCTCCCTGAACAAGGAAAATGGCCCTGCCTGTTCACCGGCAGTGACACGACCGGTGAAAAGGATTTCGAAGAATTCTTCACCGACCGGGAAACACTGGATATGGCTCGTTTCGAGAATCTTGGCATCATAAAGAACGAGGCCGATTTTGATGAGACTCTGCTGAGTGAGTTTGAAGAGCGGATACAAGCAATGAAACGGGACCTGAGCTGGGGCAAACAGGACCTGGTCGACCTTTTCTTCCGGATGATTCCCGATTTTGGGCACAAAGAGACCGGCAAATATCTCGACAGCAAGATGTGAGGCAGCTTTGAGCGACCAACTGATCCGGTTTGTCCGGGACTATTTCAACACCTGCGACTTTATCCCGCTCCATGCGCCGGTCTTCCCCGGGCGCGAAAAGGAATACGTCGCCGACACGATCGAGTCCACCTTCGTTTCCAGCGTGGGCGCCTACGTGGATCGGTTCGAGCAGGATATGGCCAGCTATACTGGTTCACCGAAGGCCGTCGCAACCGTAAACGGCACCGCAGCTCTCCACATTGCGTTGAAGCTTGCCGGAGTAGAGGTGGGGGATTTGGTGATCACACAACCGCTCACCTTCGTTGCCACCTGTAATGCCATCGCCTACTGCAAAGCCGAGCCGGTGTTTATCGATGTGGACCGCGACACACTGGGACTATCCGCCAAAGCCCTTGAGGCCTGGCTGGACGAGAATGCTCAGTTGGATGCAGAGGGTGTGTGCCGCACTCGCGCAGACAGCAAGGTGGTTCGGGCCTGTGTACCCATGCATACCTTCGGGCACCCGGCTGATCTGGATGGGCTGGTAGCCGTTACCCGCCGCTGGAATATCGCTTTGGTGGAAGATGCGGCCGAGTCTTTGGGCAGCTTCTACAAGGGCCAGCACACCGGCACCTTCGGTGCGTTGGGCACGCTCAGCTTCAATGGCAACAAAATCATGACCACCGGCGGCGGGGGCATGATTCTGGCGGGTGGAACACTGGCCGCTCGGGCCAGGCACCTAACTACCACGGCCAAGAAGCCCCACGCTTTTGAGTACATTCATGACGAGCTGGGATACAACTACCGTTTGCCGAACCTGAACGCGGCGTTGGGCTGTGCCCAGTTTGAACAGCTGGACACCTTCATCGAGTCCAAACGAGCCCTGGCCGCCGCCTATGAAGCATTTTTCTCAGACACCAACCTGGCGTTCGTCAAAGAACCTGAAGGCTGTCGCTCCAACTACTGGCTGAACGCGGTTGTCTGTGAGGATAAAGTGCACAGAGACAAACTGCTTGAAACGACAAACCAGCAAGGTGTGATGACTCGCCCCATCTGGGTGCTGATGAACCATCTGGTGATGTACCAAAGTTGTCGCCGTGGCGATCTTAGTAATGCCGAGTGGCTGGAAGCTCGGGTGGTTAATTTGCCCAGTAGTGTAGTGACCAAGTGACAGTGATGCGCCGAATAGGCATTTTTGGAACATCGGGCATGGCCCGGGAGGCAGGTGATATTGCCTGGGCGCTCGGCCTGGAGCCAATTTATATTGCCCGGGATGAGGCTGAGTTGCGTGCGTGGAGCTTCTCGCATTCAATCATCCTGGAGCGGGATGTCGAGCACTATGCTGATATGTCATTTGTCATCGGCATCGGCGACAACATGATTCGAAAAGCCGTTGCAGAGCGTTTTAAAGGCGCACTCACGTTTATCAACCTGATTCATCCCAGTGCCACGTTTGGCTTCGCACAGCGGGAAGCGCTTGAAGAGGGCGCAGGAAATATCGTTGCAGCCGGCACCCGTTTTACCAGTGGCACCACTGTCGGTGACTTTTGTATCTTTAATCAGAACACCACCATTGCCCATGATTGTCTTGTGGATGGCTATGTTCACGTGGCCCCCGGGGCGAATCTCTCTGGCAATGTGCATTTGAAAGCAGGTTGTTGGGTGGGTGCGGGCGCTGTGGTCAACCAAGGCAGCAATTCCCAGAAGCGTGTGGTTGGAGAAAATACTTTGGTAGGTTCGGGCGCGGTAGTTGTCAAAGATTGTGAACCAAACGCCGTGTATGCCGGTGTTCCCGCAAAGAGGATCAAATGAAGACGCTAATTATTGCTGAAGCCGGCGTTAACCATAATGGTGATATGGTGCTGGCCAAAAAGTTAATTGCAGCTGCAGCCGAAGCCGGAGCAGACTCTGTAAAATTCCAGACGTTTATTGCAGCGAATATCGTATCCGGAAGCGCACCCAAGGCGGAGTACCAGAAGGGAACAACGGACCCTCAAGAGTCCCAGCAAGATATGATTCGAAAGTTGGAATTGACCCGGGAGAACCACCTTGAGCTGATTGCTGAATGCGCGAATTGCGGTATCGGATTTTTCTCCACTGCTTTTGATAAAGACAGTATCGACTTGCTGGAGGAATTGGCCGGTTCCGATGTTGTTAAGGTGCCTTCCGGCGAACTGACAAATCTCCCATACCTTCGATACCTTACCCGCTATGGCAAGCAGGTGTTGCTCTCCACCGGCATGGCAAACCTGGGTGAGATCGAAGCGGCAATCAATGTGGTCGAGCAGGCCGGGACTCCCAGGGAAAGAATCACCGTTTTGCATTGCACCACCGAATACCCTACTCCGATGGAAGATGTGAATCTGCGTGCCATGGTCAACATGGGTAAAGCTTTTGGTGTATCTGTGGGTTATTCGGACCACACACCTGGTATTGAAGTGCCGATAGCGGCCGTTGCACTGGGGGCAACGGTGATCGAAAAGCACTTTACGCTGGACCGATCACTGCCGGGGCCAGACCATCGAGCCAGCCTGGAGCCAGGTGAGTTGAAAGCTATGGTCCAAGGCATCCGCAATATCGAAAAAGCACTGGGAGACGGCATTAAGCGCCCGAGCCCCAGCGAGTTAAAGAATCAGCCGATTGCCCGCAAATCTTTGGTGGCCGCGCGGCCGATCAAAGCTGGTGACGTGTTTAGTGAAGATAATCTGATGGCCAAGCGCCCGGGTACCGGCATCTCCCCCATGCGGTGGGACGAAGTGATTGGACGTACGGCACCTCGCGATTTCAGTAAAGATGAGTTGATCGAGCTATGACGCGCAAGGTGTGTGTGGTTACCGGTACTAGGGCCGAGTTTGGCTTGCTTCGCTGGCTGATGGAAGAAGTTCGTAACCACCCAGAACTGGAACTACAGGTGGTTGCGACGGGCATGCATCTGTCACCCGAATTCGGTTCCACTTACCGCGAAATCGAAGAAGTCGGTTTCGAGATTGATGCCAGGGTAGAAATGCTCCTGAGCTCGGATACTGACACGGCAGTCACCAAATCAATGGGCCTGGGATTTATTGGGTTTGCGGATGCCTATGATCGCCTGGCGCCGGATATTGTGGTTGTGCTGGGTGACCGCTTTGAGATTTTCGCAGCGGCTTCGGCTGCCATGATTGCCGGCATCCCCGTTGCCCACCTGCATGGTGGCGAGACCACGGAAGGCGCGTTTGACGAAGCCATTCGGCACTCCATCACCAAGATATCCCACCTTCACTTTGTGGCAGCAGAGGAATATCGCCAGCGCGTGATTCAGCTTGGGGAGCATCCGGGCCGGGTGTTCAACTTCGGAGGCATGGGCATTGATGCCATTAAACGCATTAAGCTGCTCAACCGTGAAGATCTGGAACGTTCCCTTGAGCTCAGCTTTGGTGAAAAGAACCTTTTGATAACCTTCCACCCGGTAACCCTTGAAGGTGTCGCCTGTTCCGCTGCTCAGATGCGTGAGCTGTTGGCGGCATTGGATGCACTACAAAACATAACGCTGATCTTTACCATGCCCAACGCCGACACCGGGGGGCGGGAGCTCAGCGCTATGGTGAAGGACTTTGCCCAAGCGCACCCGAATGCCTATGTGTACACGTCGCTTGGCCAGCTCCGGTATTTCTCTTGCCTGGCACAGATCGACGGGGTAGTTGGCAACTCGTCGAGCGGTCTGGCAGAAGTGCCATCTTTTAATATCGCAACCGTGAACATCGGCGATCGCCAGAAAGGGCGCCTGAAAGCAAAAAGTGTGATCGACTGTGCTCCAGACCGGGAGTCTATCAAGGCCGCACTTGAAACCCTGTATTCAACCGAGTTTCAGTCAAGTCTTGCTTCTGTTTCCAACCCCTATGGGAATGGCGGGGCCAGCGAAGCCATTGTAAAGGTACTTGCGGAATACCCACTGGACAACATTCGCAAGAAGCAGTTTTATAACCTGTCAGTTAATGACTTCTCGTAACCCGTGGAGCGCTCCATGAAGCCTTGGCATAAAGCCCTTGTAAACAGTGATGCTACCCTGCAACAGGCCATCGAAGTTCTGGATAAGGCTGCCCTGCGTATCGCATTGGTTGTGGATGCAAACGACAGATTGCGGGGTACCCTGACCGATGGGGACGTGCGCAGGGCGCTGCTGAAGCACTTACCACTGGAAACACCTGTTACCCAGGTAATGAATGCCCAACCCAAAACTGCTGAGCAATCCTGGATGCGAAGCCGCATCCTAGCCGTTATGGAGCAGCATGAGCTGATTCAACTGCCCCTTGTGGATAGTGATGGGCATGTCGTCGGGCTGGTCAACCTGCACGACATCCTGAACAAGCACCGGCACGATAACCCGGTATTCCTGATGGCTGGCGGGTTTGGCACGCGCCTTCGGCCATTGACCAATAATTGTCCGAAGCCGATGCTCAAAGTGGGGGATAAACCCATCCTTGAGCAAATCCTGCTGAACTTTGTGGAAGCAGGGTTTCATCGATTCTACATCTCAACCCATTATATGCCGGAAGTGATTCGTGATTATTTTGGCAACGGTGAAAAGTGGGGCGTGAGCATCGAATACGTTCACGAAGAAGAACCGCTGGGCACCGGTGGAGCACTGGGATTATTGCCTCATGATGAAATCGACCAGCCCCTGTTCATGATGAACGGCGATTTGCTGACATCGCTGAACCTGCAAAGTTTCCTGGAATTCCACGAGACCCACAATGGTGTGGCTACCATGTGTGTGCGGGAATACGAGCATCAGGTGCCATATGGGGTGATCACCAGTGAAGGCACCCAGATCAAGTCCATGGTCGAAAAGCCAGTTCATCGCTTTTTCGTCAACGCGGGTATCTATCTGCTGGATCCGGCGCTGGTAAAAAGTCTGGAGCCTGGCACTCGCGTTGATATGCCAACACTACTTGAGCGCCAGATTGATGCTGGTAACGCGGTGAACATGTTCCCGATCCATGAGTATTGGCTGGATATCGGGCGGATGGATGACTTTCATAAAGCGCAAACGGAAATGCAGGACCGGATCTATGGCTGATACAGGTGAAATTCTGGTTGTTATCCCCGCACGGGGCGGGAGCAAGCGGCTCCCTCGCAAGAACGTACTACCCCTCGGCGGAAAACCCCTGATTTGCTGGACCATTGAAGTAGCGCTGGAAGCGGAGCTCAATGCGCGAGTTATGGTGACTAGCGATGATGAGGAAATACTGGCATTAGCCCGGCAATACGAAGGCCAGGGCGTGAGTGCGTACAAGCGGCCGGATGAGCTGGCTACTGGTGCTGCTTCCACCGCTGATGTTTTAATTGATGCGATAAAAGCCGAACAGGCGGCAGGCTATGACCCGAAGACCCTGGTACTCCTGCAGCCGACATCACCTCTTCGTAATTCAGATGATATTCGTGTGGCGTTGGAGGTTTTTCGGGAAGGTGGGTGTGAAGAGACTGTGGTGACGGTTTGTGAAGTTGATCATCCGACAGCTTGGATTGGGACGATTGGTGAGGATTCGATACTTGAGGGGATCGATCTTAGCGGGAAGCGTTCCCAGGATTATGGGAAGGAGTATCGTTTGAATGGGGCGGTTTATGTGGCTCAAACCATGCATTTACTAAGTTCCGGCTCACTTTTTACCGATCATTTATCTGCTTCAGTTATGCCTCGGCAGCGGTCGATGGATATAGATGAAAGCATGGATTTTCGTATTTGCGAGAGTTTGATCAGTGATTGACTGGCCAATGTAAGCTGGAGTGTTGATTAGGTTTTGTTCTGTATGCCAGTGGGATAGACTCCCTCCTTCATCCAGCTTTTGAGGTTCGAATTATGCAGATGGATCAACAAGAAACGGCGGAAACCTTTCTGCGCCGGAAGGCAAAGAACCTTGAGTTCTTTAAGCGCCGCTATCCGGCTATGTATAAGCATTACAGTAATCTGCTAATGAAGCGGGTTGAGCTGGTGGTAAGCCCCGTGGAAGTGGATGTAGATCTGCATGTAGACGGCGCTAGCCTTTACGGGGGGCGGGCGAAAGCCACTGCCCTGCATGAGGTGAACTCATTTCTTGCAGACAATGAGCCGGATACACTGCTTAAAACGTTCCAACCCCCACACCATAGCGGTTACAAATACCCCCGCTTTGCAAGCAGGAGCGCTTTCCACTGCCTTAAGTCCCTCCCGGATCGCAGTGAAGGATTTGTTGGTTACCCGATGGGGAACTTTTACCCTTTTCTGGTCTTTCTGGGGTGCGGGCTTGGCTATCATATTGAGGCCATGGTTGAGCGGGTGGATATTGTCAATGCGCTGGTTTTCGAGCCGGATGACGAGAAATTCGCGGCTAGTCTGTTTACTGTCGATTGGGAAAACATTTGCCAGCGGTTTCTTGGCAGAAAGGGTTACGATCTTCGTTTCGCCGTGGGGGTGGATGCATCTGATAAAAACCTGAAGGATTTACTGGAAAGAAACCTGAATAAGCGGGTGCCTCTCCACCCCGCGATGACGCTGTATTTCAATCACCAGGCGGATAAATCAAACCGCGCCATCGCCGACCGGATCCGGCAGGATCTTCCAACGCTGTTTTCGAACTGGGGGAATTATGATGACGAGATGAGGCGCCTTAATAATACGGCGTTTAATCTGCGTTCTGCTCCCAGATTCCTGAAAAATGAAAATCGGGGAACGTTTCATAAGCCGGTGGTTATTGTGGGTAGTGGGCCATCAATCGATGAGCGTCTGCCATTGCTTAAGGAAAACCGGCATAAAATAACACTGGTTTCAGCAGGTACCGGCCTGAAACCTTTAATTAGTAACGGCGTTAAGCCTGACTTCCATGTGGAGCTGGACCCGGACTACTTTATTTATCAGTTATTAAGTGAGATAGGCAGTGAAAAATTAAAAGGCATCACGCTGCTTGCCGTTAATGAAATTAATCCTCTGGTTACGGATCTTTTTGATGATGCCTACCTTTACGCCAAAACGGACAACCCTGCCCCGAAGGCATTGCAACTTCATAAATACGCATTCGAGCATTGTAACCCTACCTGTACCAATGCGGCCTTCGCTATTTTCCAACAACTGGGTTTTCGTAATTTCTTCCTGTTTGGTACCGATTACGGGTTCAGGGACAGAACCCAGCACCATGCCTCTGGTTCGGTTTACGGTAATAGAGATGAAAATAGCACCGTGTCAGTTCGCTTGAATGACCTGGCGAAAAAGAACTTTCTTGAAGGAAAGCTGATTGAGGTGGACTCGGTTGATGGCGGGAAAGTGCTAACCCGATCCGATTACTACACGGCAATGCGAAGTGTGGAGGAGCTTCTGTACTGGGCGGAGGAAAAGGATAAGCAGTTACAGGTTTGGAATTGTGCCGACGGTGCGAAAATTGCCGGTACTACCTGGTTGTCTGGCGAGCAGTTTCATGATGAGTTGGATCGAATCATTTCGGTGACTGCCGAAGAGCCGGCCCCGCGTGAGGTCGTTGGTGGGCTTGTGTGTGAGCACTCAGACCCGGAGATTGAGGAGAGGCTGCAAAAAGTGGGCGAGTTTGTGTCTGCGCGCTGTAACCAGGCAAGGCATATCCTGGCGGCAAGTTTGAGAGGTAAGAAGGATGTCGTGCGACTCATGGCTCCGTTAATCGATGCTTCGCAAATGGTTGAGACGCTGAAAGGCTTTAATGCGCCCCAGCCTGAACAGTACCTGGCGCAACACCTGCTTAGAGGCTCCTTGATGAACTTTATTATGAACGGTTTGTATCACTCAATGCCTTGTTGCGTAGTTAAAGAGGCGAATTCTGTTGCAGCGAATTGGCAGAAGAGCTTCTCTGGTTTCCTTGGAACGTTGCCGGGGCATTACGGCAATGTGATTACCGATATCTCCAGCGGTGAAGGCGAGCGCTGGCTGCACTGGAGTATTCACGATTCGGAAACCGTGATATCTGAGCAATAAACTATGAGTAAAAAAGGGGCCGCGTGGCGGCCCCGGTTCATTCTTCTCGAAATTTTACCCTTGCAGAAGCTGAAGCACCTGCTGCGGCCGGCCGTTTGCCTGGGACAGGACTGAAAGGCCAGCCTGCTGCAAGACCTGTGTGCGCGCTAGTTCCGCCGTCTCCTTGGCAAAGTCCGCATCCCGGATGCGACTGTTAGCGGCGCTCAGGTTTTCACTGGTTGTCGAAAGGTTAGCGATGGTAGATTCAAACCGGTTCTGCACCGCGCCCAACTCACTTCGCAGGGAGTTAATGGCGGTGAGCGCGGAATCAACCCGCATGATGGCATCGTTGGCTCCGTCCACGGTTTTGATGTTGACGCTCTCCATGCTGCCGGTTGTCTGGTAATCCGTGGACGTTCCTGAAGCGCCAAACAGCCCGTCGGTATCGGTAAGGGTGAATCCTTCCAACGCCTGGATTTTAAGTTCACCTTTGAGTGGCTTGCCTCCCGTACCAATTTGGGCTTCACTGAAGCCGACACCGGATGTTGCCACGCCAGAAACGCCAGTTCCGCCCTCGGTGATGGTGAGATCTTCTCCATCATTGACTGTGAATTTGAGCCCGGATGATGTTTCGGAGACCTGGAGCCCTTCAACG
>Ga0114983_1001087_pt1 | contig 10992 bp, 8 predicted proteins | sample Shrwel_input2_RT_FD_87182 | JGI IMG/M metagenome (GOLD analysis project Ga0114983, IMG submission 87182) | Subsurface microbial communities from deep shales in Ohio, USA - Utica-3 well 1 S input2 RT | ecosystem: Environmental > Aquatic > Deep subsurface > Shale gas/oil reservoir > Produced...
CGATTGGCCCGATTCGTCGAGCAACACGATTCGCCCGCGGTTCAACCCCAACAGTTCGGACAGTAGGTGAAGCATCTCCCTCAATACGGTCTCGGGAGAAAAGTCCCGCCCGGCCAGTGCGGTTACCTGCTGTAGCAGCAACATCTCTTGAGTCCGCCAGAAGGCGGGTGAACTCTCCGATTCTTTATCACTGCTGTTCATGATGGCCTTACCTTGTCTGACATAAGCGAAGTGTCAGTGGGCATTCGAAGCAATTTGCGGGCCCAGCTAACGACTTTCCCGCTAGCTGCAGATACCGGCGTTTGACTGGGTTTGCCGGGTCAAGCCGGCATACTCCGTACATCTCGCCTGACGGCCTGAGGCGGCACACCGAAGCCGCGGACGAAGGCTTCGCGTAGATGGCGCCGGTCGCGGAAGCCCGTTTCACGGGCGATGGTCTGCCAGCGCTTTTCAAATTCAGGCGGTGACAGGACAGCAGGCTGCGGTTCGCGAGCGACTACAGGCGCGGCGATAAAAGCATGAACTCGTCGTATCCGATCAACGGGCTTGAACCTCTCCTAGTTTCGTAGACGCCTGTGAACCACAAATTGAGCTTCGTGAACGCCCGCTTCTGGCCGCCTCATGCCTGACGCGCCTGGCTAGCTCTGGCCAAACGCGGGCGTTAATAGCCATCGGCCTAGGCAGCGTCCCTAGCTTGCGGATGACTGTCTGAGTGTCTGGATCAACAGGCTGTAAAGGCTGTCGACAGCCGCCGATGCTTGAGAGGCCCGGCTTCGATAGACCGCCACTTCCATCGGCTCAAGCGGCCCCAACCCGTGCTCGGCACCCAAGGTTTTCAGGTGGGCAGGCGCACTGCATTGGGTCAGCACCGCAATGGCCAAACCGCTTTCAACCGCAGCGAGTTGCCCAGCCAGGCTGGAGCTGTTGTAGACCACCTTGTATCGGCGCCCCTGCAAAGCGAGCGAATTGATGGCGCTGCGCTTGGCCAGGCTGGTGCTTTCGTAGACGGCAATCGGCAGCGGGTCGCGCCGCCATGTCTGGAACTGCGCCGAGCCGACCCAGACCAGCGGCTCATGAAACAGCAGGGTTCCGTGCCGGGGATGGTCGCGTGACACTAGTGCGAGGTCGAGTTCCCCTTTCTCGACACGAGGAATCAAGGCGGTCGACTGTTCGCAATTCAGTTCGATTTCGACACCGCCATGGTGCTGTGCGAAACGCTTGAGCACCGGCGTGAGATAGCGGGCGGCGTAATCATCAGGAACGCCCAGACGAATCTGCCCGGTCAGCTCTTGGCCATGAAAGGCGGCCTGAGTTTCTGCATGCAGGTCGAGCATCCGCCGCGCATAGCCCAGGAGTAGTTGCCCTTGTGGCGTCAACTGATGCTGCCTGGGGCCACGCCTCAAAAGCTGACAATTCAGCGCTGCCTCCAGTTTTTTCAGCTGCATACTGACGGCGGATTGAGAGCGATGAACCTCGGGCGCTGCGCCTGAGAGCGAGCCGGCATCCACCACGGCGACAAAGCATTTCAGCCAGTCGATCTGAAGATCCTGATAGTTCATGGTCTTGGCGTATGAATTCGATTAGCTGATAGCTTATAACCAAATTATTCGTTTTTCTTTAACTGATGCGCGCCGCATATTGCCGCCAAGATAAACCTGCGAGCTTGGAGCAAGAGATGGCAGACGCCGAGACGAATCTGCATGAACTCAATGGCCGGATGGTGTGGGACGGTTTCCGCCAGCTCATTCCGCTCTCGGTGTTCGTCACGCTGTTTGGTGCGGCATTTGGCCTAGCCGCCGTGCAAGCAGGTCTGGACGACGTGACCATCGTGGCGATGAGCACTCTGGTCTTCGCCGGGGCCTCGCAGATTGCAGCACTGGAACTGTGGGGGGAGCAGGTACCTATAATCACGCTCGCCATCACGGTCTTCGCCATCAACGCTCGCCACCTGTTGATGGGAGCCACGCTCTATCCATGGCTAAGCCAACTTCCGCCAGGGCGCCGCTACGGTGTGATGCTGACGGCTTCCGATGCCAACTGGGCCATGTCCATGCAGGCGTTCAATCGCGGCCAGCCAGGTTTTGGCTTGCTGCTGGGAGGCGGTCTGGCACTGTGGTCGTTCTGGGTGGTCGGCACTTGGTTGGGCGTCTATTTCGGTGGAGTCATCCAAGACCCGAAGAGCTTCGGCTTGGATATGGTGATGGGCTGTTTCCTGTTGGCGATGGTCGCCGGGGGAGAGAAGAATCTACGCCTGTTGTTCATCTGGCTGATTGCCGCAGCTGCTTCCCTGCTGGCCTGGCATTTCCTGCCGGAGAACAGCCATGTGGTGGTAGGTGCGCTCGCTGGCGGCGTGGCGGGAACATTCTGGATGGAGCAGAGCAAGTGAGCCTTGAGACAACGGGTTACGGCACGCTGATCCTCGTGCTACTGATGGCGCTGGTCACACTGGCGACCCGCTGGGGTGGTGTGTATGTGATGTCTTATGTGCCGATAGGCTACAGGGTGCGGCAGTTCATCGGTGCCATGTCCGGCTCTGTTCTGGTGGCGATTCTCGCGCCCATGGCCGTGCAGGGCGACAACGCTGCACGGCTGGCGCTTGTCGCTACAGCTGTGACCATGCTGCTATTGAAGAAGCCGTTACCCGCGATTGCGATCGGCATCCTAACTGCGGCGATGCTCAGGCAGATTTGATCAGATAAAGCTGGCTGGGTCTGACCGCTTATGGCCGATAGCCGCAACTCAGTGACTGCTTGACGTATACCCTAACCTGACACCCCGAAACGCAGCGGAAATCTGTCTGATTAGGGTCGGTTTTCCAGTAACTTGGCATCTGTCCGGCTGCCTTTAAAATCTCAGCCATACACATTTCGCTGGGAAGGCAACATGCACGGACAACGGATCGGCTACATACGGGTCAGTACGCTCGACCAGAACCCTGATCGGCAACTCGAAGGCGTTCAGGTGAGCAAGGTGTTCATCGACAAAGCCTCCGGCAAGGACACCCAGCGCCCGCAGCTCGAAGCGTTGCTCAGTTACGTGCGCGAGGGTGACACGCTGGTCGTGCACAGCATGGATCGTCTGGCTCGTAATCTCGATGACTTGCGGCGCATGGTGCAGCAGCTCACCGGGCGGGGAGTACGCATCGAGTTCGTGAAGGAGTCGCTGGCCTTCACCGGGGAGGATTCGCCGATGGCCAACCTACTGCTTTCAGTCATGGGGGCGTTCGCGGAGTTCGAGCGGGCTTTGATTCGTGAGCGGCAACGCGAGGGTATTTCCCTGGCGAAACAGCACGGAGTCTATCGCGGGAGGAAAAAAGCGCTGAGTGACAGCCGGCTCGAAGAGCTACGGCGTCGTGTTGAAGCGCGCGAACCGAAAGCCGCGCTGGCTCGTGAGTTCGGCATCAGCCGAGCCACGCTCTATGAGTATCTGCGGGCTCCGGCGTAGCGAATACAACCTTATCCCTGGTAGGGAAAAGCTTCCCATCCAGGGGAAGAGCTTCAAACCCCCTCCACCTCGATGCCATGCTCGGCCAGCCAGCTCTTTCGCTGGGCGTAATCGGGCATGGCGCGCTCCAAGCGTAGCCAGAACTCCGGGGTGTGGTGCGGCTCGTGCAGGTGCACCATCTCATGCACAACAACATATTCGGCGATGTGCTTGGGCAGCAGGATGGTTTTCCAGTGGAAATACAACACTGCGCCTTTTCCGCATGACCCCCAGCGATAGCCCAGGTCCTGCACGCGCACGCCGCCAGGTGTCACTTCCATACGCGCCTGGTGATTCGTGACGCGGACTGCCAGCCAGTCGCGGGCGTGTTCACTATACCAGCGGATAAAATGCTCGCGGGCGCGTGGCAGCTCGCTGCGCAGCAGGTGAAAACGCCCGGCGGTCAGCTTCAGGGGTACAGCCTGCTCGTCCACCAACTTCAGACGATAACTGCGCCCCAGATAGAGGAAGCCCTCACCATCCACATATTCCTTGGTAGGGATAGCCCGCTGCAGGCGCTCCTTCTCGGCCAGGCGCGAGTAAATCCAGAAGGTTTTTTCCGCCACAAATTCCCGCAGGGTTTGTTCATCCACGTCCGGCGGGCTGGAGAGAATCAGCGCCCCATCGCGCTCGACGGTGATCTGCAGGGTCTTGCGCCGCGTACTGCGGCGCAGCGACAACTGCAGGTCGCCGACGGTCAGTGTCTGACTGCTCACACCCGCATCAACCTGTCATGGTTGGCGCGCGCCTGGTCGAGCATACGGTCGGCTAGCAGCCCCGCCGTGTCGGTATCCACTAACGGTGGGCGTAGGCGCATCAGGTGATCGAACAGCTGTCCGGCCAGTTCTTCCTGGGCGGCGCGTTTGCGTGGGCTCCAGATATCGCGGTGGCTTTGCAGCTCATCGACCAGCAAATCCACCAGTTCTACCGTGACATCCTTGAGTCGCAGCAGCTCGGCAGGTTGCGCATCACGCTCAGCGCAGACGACATCCAGCAGCGTGCGCAGGAACGGTGCGTAATGCTCCGGCACGTCCAGCGGTGTGTTCTCCTCGCTCAACTGGCCGCTGCGCAGTTCGTCGATGATCTTCTGCATCTGCACCACCAATTGATCCCACTGCTCACCCAGAGACTTGAGCAGCTCATTCAGCCGCTCCGAGAGCTTGCGGTACAGCACTGGGTCTTCGTCGGCATGCTTGCGCACATGCGAGCGGATGGCGTGTTCCATTTCCGATGCCTTGGCGCGATCGTTGGCGCTGCGCGACAGCTCCTTCTCGAAATTGGCATCGGTCAGCTGGATCGGCGGAATCTTCGGGTCGATACCCAACGAGATAACGTGATCGTCGATCAGCTTGCGGACCTTGACGCCGACGTCCTTGCCCAACTGCGGCAGGTCCTTGTAACGGCTGCGTGCACGGGCATGGATATAGGCCAGTCGCTTGGCATCCTTGACGAACGGCAGGCCTTCGGGACGCGGCAACACGGTATCCAGGGAGGCAAGAAACGCTTTGAGTTTTACCGTGAACTCAGCTCGTACTTTCTCCTCCGCCAGAGCGTCAATGCAGGCTTCAGCGTCTTCCAGGTTTTCGATGTCCTGACGACGTAGCACATCGATGACGCGCAGATGCCGATCACGCAGCACCGGCACCTCATCCTTAATGCTGGTCAGCGCGCCCTCAATATCCTCGTCGGCATAGGCCGCCAAGGCTTCCCGCAGATGGTTGGCGACCCCGTAGTAATCCACCACGATGCCGCAACGCTTGCCGAAGCCGGTACGGTTGACCCGCGCAATGGCTTGCAACAGCTCGGCCTCCTTGATCGGACGGTCGAGGTACATCACGCCTTCAATGGGTGCATCGAAGCCGGTCAGCAGCATGGATTTGACGATCAGGAATGCCAGCGAATCGGCCTTGCCCGGCTGCTCATGGTGCAGCGGCTTCTTGAAGCGCTTGATCAGCTGTTCATGCTTGGCTCCGTCGGTCCACACCTTCCATTCGGAGGGATCGTTATTGGTCCCGGAAATGATCGGCGCGAACTCCAGCGCTTGCAGCGTCTCGCGATAGCGCCAGGCCTGCACCCGCGCTTGCAGCTTGGGCGGGCGTTGGCACAGGGCTTCGTCGTCGAGTGCCTTGTCGGTGGCTGGCAGGGCATCGGCCTCTGCCAGCAACTCATCGCGGGCGGCCTGCAGCGCATGGTAATAACGCACCGCCGCTACCCGGCTGTAGGCCACCACCTGGGCCTTGTAGCCGTTGGGCAGGATGTTGGTGACATAGTGCCGGATGATGTCCCGCGCCTTGTCGGCAATCAGTGCCGGCGCGTCGAAGATATGGCCCTTGGTCGCGTACTTCTTCTTGATCAGTTCCAGTTCTTCTTGGGTGTGCTCGCGGAACAGATCCTCGAACAGCTCATCGAGGCTGGCCCCATCCTTCACCGCGCCCTGAGCCGTGCGCCCCTCGTACAGCACGGGCACCGTGGCGCCATCGGCCTCGGCTTCGCGGATGGTGTACCTGTCGATGAATGCACCGAAGATCTCGTGGGTGCGTTTCTTGTCGCCCATGATGATCGGCGTGCCGGTAAAACCGATACGCGCGCAGTTGGGCAGGCCGGCCAGCAGGTTCGCGTGCAGATCGCCCGCCTGGGTGCGGTGCGCCTCGTCCACCAGCACTAGAATGCTCTCGTCGGTGTTGAGCACTTCAAACGGCTTGTTCCCCTGGTAGGGAGCGCGTTTTTCAGCCGCCTTGGCAGCCGGATTTATCTCACCGATCTCAACGGCACCGGAGGCTTCTTCTTCCAGCTCGGGGTTGCGGTACTTCTGGATGGTGGCGAATACCAGCCCCGGCCCTTTGCGCCGGGCCAGGGCTTTCACGCCCGCGATATTCGCGGCCACTTCCGGTGGCTCGCCGCTCAAGGTGGCGGTGGCGGCCAGCTGGCTCTGCAGATCCTTGCGGTCGGTGACCACGATCACCTTGAAGCGCCGCAGCTGTTCATCGGTACGCATCTTGCGCACCAGAAACACCATGGTCAGGCTCTTGCCCGAACCCTGGGTGTGCCAGACGATGCCGCCACGCTGGTCGCTCTCGCCATGCTGCGCGCGGGTTTGTCCGCGTTTCAGGCGACTGATGGCATGGTTCACCGCGCGATACTGCTGGTAACGGCATACCGTCTTGATGGTCTGCCCGCCCACCTGCATGAACAGCATGAAATGGCGGATGAGATCGAGCAGATGCGCGGGCGACAACATGCCCGCAACCAAGCGCTCCTGCTCCGACAGCTTCGCCTTGCCCAGCGACTCGGCGACCGCCTGCTCGCTGCAACTGCCATCCGGGCCGACTACCGTCTTCCACTGTGCGTAATGGGCAAAGCCGGCCCCGATACAGCCGACGCGAGCTTCGTCGAAGCTACTGGCAATCAGCAGTTGCACGCTGGCGAACAGCGCCTCGTTGCCCTCGTTGTGCTCGACCTCGGCGTCCGCCTTGCGCTGGTTGCTGTAGCGGCGCAACTGATCCACCGCCTCGGCCAGCGGCTCGGGGATGGAAGGGCTCTTGCACTCCACCACCACCAGCGGGATGCCGTTCACCAGCAACACCAGATCGGGGACGATGAATTTCTTGCCGCTGTCGTAACCGGCAGGGCAGTCCACGCGGTACTGGTTGATTACGCTGAAGCGGTTGTTGGCTGGAGTATCCCAGTCGATGTATTGGATGGTCTGCCCACGCCCGCCATCCCAGCCCGGCAGGCCATCGACGGTGATGCCCTTGAGCAGCAGCTCGGTGGCTTTCTGGTTAGCTTCAATGAGTTTCGCCGTACCCAGGCGGGTAATGGCCGCGACCGCCTCGGACAGTCGCTCATCATCCAGCCAAGGTTGGCCGTCGCGCAGGTTGAGCGCGCGCAACCGATCACGCAGCAGCGCCTCCTGTATCACCTCGGAGAAACTGCCACGCCCGGTCAGTGCCGGGTCGTCGAGGCTGCCTTCTACTGGCGTCCAGCCCAGACCTTGCAGCTGCGTAACAAAGGGCTTCTCGACATCTTCCAATTCCCAACCCACAGGCCACTCCTTTTAATCCGGCCCTTATGGGAGCAACACCCCCATAACATCCATAACCCCTGCGCGGTCCCGAAGGGCGCAATTCCCAACCAGAGGATGATCCATCCGTTCCATCCGATTTTCATCCGATCCATCCGATCCGTCCGATCCGTCCGATCCGTCCGATCCGTCCGATCGATCGGCTATTCGGGGAGCTGATAGGCCGATGCAGGCCCCCTTCCGTGCAACGCCAGGGCGCCGCTACCCTTCATGCGTTTGAGCAGATCTTTCGCCTGCCCCTCGCTTAACCGGCACAGCTCCATCACCTCGGCCCGCTTGATCTGCCCATGCTGCTGCACATAGTTGAGAACCATTTGCTCATGCTGGATAGGACTGAAGCCGGCTTGCCGGGTATAAGCCGCTTTGTTACCTCCGGCCTGATACAAACTGGCCGACAGGGTGTAACTGCGTGCCCGGGTGGAGCCGTGCGCTTCCACCAGGCCCGCCTCGGTCAGGGCTTCCAGGGTGCGCTTGGCGCTGGTGGTGTCGCGTTGGATCTGCACCGCGAGCTCATCCGCAGTGACTCGCTTGGTCGCGCGCAGGGCGGCCAGCGCAATCAGGCTATCGATGGGCAGTTCGGCGTTGTGGGCGCGTTCGTGCTCGACAACCAGGCGGCGGAACTCCAGATCGGCCTCGGCGGTGGGCAAGCGCAGCACCACGCTCTGTGCGGTGGTATAGCTATAGTCCGGTGCGGGCCGACCGAACTTGAGCATGCCGCGAAAGACCTTGTCCACGCCGCGACCGGAGCGTTCGACCACGCCGATGCGTTTCATGGCATCGGCCAGCGCCGGGTTGCGCGGGCGCGGCTCGGTGACCAGCAGGTTGTCCAGGGTCACGCCATCCACCAGCCCGCCGGGGTTGCTGACCACCAGAGCATCGTCCTCCAGGCGCACATGCACCGCGCCACGGCCATGATAGTCGCGGTGAACCAGCGCATTGGCCACCGCTTCGCGGAAGGCGCCCATGTCCACCTTGGGCACCGGCACGCGGAACAGGCCGACCTGCAGCTCTTCCTCGGGGTTGTAAGGGCGGAAGTTGGTTTCCAGCCAGTCCAGCGCCTTGAGCAGCGGGAAGCGGCGGAACTCGTTGAAACGCACCGCCTGCTGGGCCAGCACCTGGAAGGCGAATTCGTGGGTGGGCACTAACTGGCGCAGGGACGTTTCCCGGCCAACCAGCAGCAGGCCGGTCAGGGTTGGCACGCGCGAACCATCAGGCTGGCGTGCGGTAAGTGTCAGTGCACCGTCGAGGGCTTCGTCGTCCAGTTCGAGCAGCACGCGGTCGCCGCCGTACTGCTGCACGGCCTGGCGCAGGCGCTCGCGCTCCAGCGGGTCGAGGTCTGCCAGGCTGGCGCCGGCCACCGGCTGGGCCGACACGTCGATCAGGCCGAAGCTGGAGGCGCGGCTGGCCCGCTCGTGGGGCAGCATGGCCACGCATTCGGGGGTGCCGTCGTGCTTGAGACGGCGGCGCAGGTAGACGCCGTTGGTGGTGGCCACCTCGCCCTGGGCCTTGGGCACGCGGATGCGCGCCACGCTCACGTCGCCCAGCTCGACCGCCTCTGCCTGCACGTTCAGCGACGGCGAGGTGCGCGCCGCCACCATGCCGGCCAGGCCTTCCAGCAGGCGATGCTCGGCATGCAGGCCGGTGGGCGTGCCGTCGTCCTCGACGCCCAGCCACAGCTCGCCGCCCTCGGCGTTGGCCAGGCAGACCAGCGCCTCGATCAGCTCGCGGTCGGGGAGCTTCTTCAGGTCGCTCTTGAACTCGACGGTCAGGGTTTCACGGGGCGGCAGGCGCTGGGTCATGTCAGGCTCCCGTTTGTGCAGCAGGCTGCTGCACAGATTCCAGCAGCGGGGTGACGCGCACGCGGCCGGTCAGCAGGTCGTCCATCAGGCCGGACTTTTGCTGCCTTAGTTTTTCAAGCACGGCCATTTCTTGCCGGAGCCTCAAAGCCAAGACGTTGGCTCGAACACTGATCTCAATCTGCTCCTGCAAGGGAGCGACCGCCACAAGCAAGTTTCGGATAGCCGCCTGACTGACGTTTTTCATGCTCATGCTGGTGCCGGTTGCTGAACTCTCAATCTGAGATCGGATGTACGGCTGTTGCAAGCAGAGGAATAAGTACTCCTTTGATGCAAAACCATCATTCACCAACAAGCGCAGGGTCTTGTCACAAAGCATCAATTTTGGCTGTGGGTCTTCTACCAGACATGCCATTCCAACCAGCTCAGGGGTATTCGCACGCGTAATCAAAAGATCACCTGAGTGGACCTCGTAAGCTGGATTCACAAGAGATTCATGCTCTACAAGCTTGTTTTGGTCGGACCGGAAGCCGTCGGGATGAACAGCGCTCACCTTCAATACGCCCCAACTTCCAGAAGGGGCAGGTGTGTCGGGGCAGCTCGGGCTTTTTCCCGCCTCAATGTCAGTAAGCAGTGCAGCGGTTGACTGTACATCCCACTCCCTCGGAATCCACCCTAACGGAGACTCCTTGTAAAGCTGCGGCGCTTCGCTCTGTGGCGGGCGCAGTTGGCCGTTGGCATCGATGCCGCGGGTCAGCAGGTCGTGCAGCAGGCCCTGTTTGACGGCCTTGAGCTTGTCGATCAGCGCCTCGGTTTCGCGGATGGCGGTGTCGAGGGTGTCGAGGAGTTGGGCGATGACACGTTGCTCAGCCAGGTCAGCCGGAACCTCGATAGTCGCATTGAGGTACTCCTCAAACTTGAGGTTGATGATGCCAGTGGTCTGCTGCTGGAAAGTCAGCAGCGTTGGCTGACGGTAAAACCACATCAGCTTCCGCCACAGGAATCTAGGCTCGGCCACGCGCCGGTCAGGGCGCAGAGTTTTGAAGAAGTTCGAGCAAACTGCGGGGCCTTGATGCTCGACAGCATCGAAAAATGCAACCCGCCCTACAGGTTTGTCAGGCCCGCCACCGGAGCCTTCCAACAAAATATCGCCATCTTCCAGTTGCCGACTCGTCAGCTTGCCAAGGGGGAGGCGTCGCAAAGCGCCAGAGCCAATGACGTGACCCTCATCGTCAATATCGGTAGCGCGCAGAACGCGAGCATTTCCTGGCAGAGGCTCCGCACCCCACTCGCCTGCAAAGCTTTCTGCCAAGCACTCCCGGATGGATCGGGTAGACCAAGAAATCTCAGACATACCCCAACCCCTTCAAGAATCCCTGCAACGCCTCCGCCGCTGCATCGCGCTTCTGCTCGATCTCGTTCAGCGTTACCCGGTACTTGTCCCACCAGTTCTCGAAGGCGGCGACGATCTGCTTGCGCTGGGCGGCAATGTAGCGCTCGACGATGGCCTGCATATCGTTGTGCAGGATGGTCAGCAGCAGCTCGCCGGCCTGCTGCTCGTCCAGGCCGTCGACGGCCTTGTTCAGGTGGCTGGCGAAGTTGTCCTTCTGAGTTTTGAGCTGCTTTTTTACC
>Ga0114983_1001090_pt1 | contig 10985 bp, 7 predicted proteins | sample Shrwel_input2_RT_FD_87182 | JGI IMG/M metagenome (GOLD analysis project Ga0114983, IMG submission 87182) | Subsurface microbial communities from deep shales in Ohio, USA - Utica-3 well 1 S input2 RT | ecosystem: Environmental > Aquatic > Deep subsurface > Shale gas/oil reservoir > Produced...
CAATATTGAGTTTGTGGACATGAACCGCAAACTAAACCTTGCTACACCTTCACAATCTATTCCTTCAGAGTTCTGCTTTAGCGGTGTAGATGGTAATGGCGACACAAAGGTTGACCTGTTCCCTGTTCCTTCTGGTGCTTTTACTCTGTTGTTTGACCTGACTATCCCACAGGCTGCTTTGTCTGCTGATGGCACATCTGTCAAGGTTTTGGACTATTTAGTAACTCAGAGTGCGTATGCTCGTGCTTTGATTGAGCGTGGTGAAGATGGCGGAACAAACTCTGCCGAGGCTTATGCCTTGTTTAGAGGAATGCTCTCTGATGCAATTGCCTTGGAAAGCACTCGTTATCCTGAAGACAACTTTGTGGCGGTCTAATGGCTTCTCAACTTCAAAGTTACAGTCTCTCAGCACCAGGCTTTTATGGCCTGAATACTGAAGACTCTCCCCTTGATTTAGGGTCTGGCTTTGCTTTGGTTGCTACCAATTGCATCTTGGATCAGTATGGTCGTATTGGTGCTAGAAAAGGTTGGTCGAGGGTTAACTCTTCCTCTGGCAATCTAGGTGCTAACGATGTTGGTGTAATCCATGAGTTAGTTCAGAATGATGGGACTTTGACAGTTCTGTTTGCTGGCAACAACAAGATATTTAAACTTGGCACTTCTAATGCGGTGACTGAGTTGACCTATGGTGGTGGGGGTTCTGCTCCTACTATCACGGCATCTAATTGGCAGTGTGCATCCTTGAATGGCATTGCATACTTCTTCCAAACTGATCACGATCCACTTATTTATGACCCTGCCGTAAGTACCACAACTTATCGCAGAGTCTCTGAAAAGTCAGGTTATGTAGCTACAGTTCCTCAAGCCAATGTTGCTATCTCTGCTTTTGGTCGTCTGTGGGTGGCTAATACTGCTTCTGATAAGGTGACTATTTCCTTTTCTGATCTGATTGCAGGTCATGTATGGGGGGGAGGTACTTCAGGAACATTAGATGTTTCCCGTGTATGGCCTAATGGTGCTGATGAAGTGATGGGCTTGGCAGCGCACAATGATTTCTTGTTTATCTTTGGTAAAAAGCAGATTCTTGTTTACTCAGGAGCTTCTACACCCGCATCTCTCGTTTTGAGCGACACAGTAGGCTCTATTGGGTGTATCGCAAGGGATACGATTCAAAGCATTGGCTCTGACGTTGTTTTCTTATCAGACTCAGGTGTTCGCTCTTTGATGAGGACTATTCAAGAAAAGTCTGCTCCTTTGCGAGACCTATCTAAGAATGTTCGTTTCGACTTAGCTTCATCTTTGGCGGGTGAAACTCTTGCTAATCTGAAGTCTGTTTACTCAGAAAAAGAAGCCTTTTATCTACTTGTTTTACCTGCTACTTTGCAAGTCTATTGTTTCGACACAAAGCAAAACCTACAAGATGGTTCTTCCCGTGTAACCAAATGGGACAATATTTCCCCAACAGCACTCAGATCGTTGCGTAATGGAGACTTATACATTGGAAAGAATGGCTACATTGGTAAGTATGGTGGTTATCTTGATGATTCTTCTTCTTATCGATTCTTGTACTACACAAACAATGCTGACTTAGGAAACCCTAATCAAATTTCCATTCTCAAGTCTATTACTGCCATTGTTATTGGTGGCTCTAATCAGTTCCTCACAATCAAGTGGGCTTTTGACTACTCAGGCGCTTATCAGTCAGAGAACGTCTTTATTCCACCTCAAGGTTATTACGAGTATGGGGTTGGAGAGTATGCAATTGCAGACTTTTCAAGCGGTATACCAATTAAAGCATTGACAAGTAATGCTTCAAGTGCAGGTAAAATTGTACAAACTGGTTACGAAGCCACCATTAATGGCACTCAGTTGTCAATTCAGAAAATTGAACTTCAAGCCAAAGAAGGCAAGATAGGATAAATATGAGCAATTATTCAAAATCCACTAACTTTGCAACCAAAGATAATCTCTCGCCTGGCAATCCTTTAAAGATTGTTAAAGGTACTGAGATTGATACAGAGTTCAATAACATTGCAACTGCCATTGCTACTAAGACAGATAACTCCTCTGCCACCATCACTGGTGGTACGATAAATGGTGCTGTGATTGGTGGAACTACTGCTGCAGCGGGTACTTTTACCAACCTTACTGTTAGCACAGCCGCTACGATTGCTTCTGCCGCTATTAGCGCAGGAACAATCAATGGTGCGGTTATCGGTGGTTCATCTCCTCTTGCCATTACTGGTACAAACATTACTGCAAATACAGGCTTTAGTGGCCCATTGACAGGTGCAGTAACTGGTAACGTCACAGGCAATGTAACGGGTGATGTTACGGGCAATGTCACAGGTAATGTAACTGGCAATCTGACAGGTAACGTAACTGCCGCTACTGGAACTTCTACGTTCAACAATGTGACCATCTCTGGCTCATTGGACATGGATAGTGGTACATCTGCAACCATTACTGGTTTGGCAAGCCCTACAAACGATTCTGATGCGGCTACCAAGGGTTATGTGGATGCACTAGCCCAAGGTATTGATGCTAAAGCCTCTGTGGTTGTAGCTACAACGGCTAATATCACATTGTCTGGCACACAAACGATTGATGGAGTTGCGGTTTCTGTTGGAGACCGAGTGTTGGTTAAGGATCAGTCTACTGCTTCTGGCAATGGTATTTACTTGGTTGCTTCAGGTTCTTGGACTCGCACAACTGATGCTGACACTTATGCTGAGTTGGTGGCGGCTTTTACCTTTGTTGAAAAAGGCACAACCAACGCTGATTCTGGCTTTATCTGCACAATAGATGCAGGTGGGACACTAGGTAGCACATCAATTACTTGGGCGCAGTTCTCAGGTGCGGGTCAGATTACTGCGGGTGATGGTCTTACAAAGACAGGTAATACTCTTAATGTAGGTACTGCATCCTCTAGCCGTATTGTTGTCAATGGCGACAACATTGACTTGGCTTCTTCTGGTGTAACGCCAGGCACTTACCAATCTGTGACTTTTGATACTTATGGTCGTGCAACGGCAGGAACAAATCCTACGACTATTGCTGGCTATAACATCACAAATGCTTATACCAAAACTGAAATAGATTCGATATTTGGTTCGACTACTGCGGCAGCTACTTCTGCATCTAATGCGGCTACTTCTGCTTCCAATGCGGCAACAAGTGCTTCTAATGCTTCTACAAGCGAGACAAATGCGGCTTCTTCAGCAACAGCGGCAGCGGCTAGTTATGATTCTTTTGATGACAGATACTTAGGTTCTAAGTCTTCTGCTCCTTCTGTAGACAATGATGGCAATGCTCTCCTAACAGGTGCTTTGTACTGGAATTCAACAGTAAGCACTCTTTATGTGTGGACAGGATCGGCTTGGTCACAGGCTGCTTTTACCGCAGGTGGATTCTTAGTTAACACTAATAACCTATCTGACGTATCCAATACTGCTACTGCTCGGACTAACTTAGGCTTGGCAATCGGAACTAACGTACAAGCCTACAACGCTAACACAGCAGTTACCAATTCTGCTCAGACATTCACTGCTACCCAGACATTCTCAGGTTCATCATCAGCTACTGCCATTGTCTTAAACGATGCGGCTGAAGTGGCAACTGTTTCAGCTACTGCGGCTACTGGAACGATTAACTACGACATTACCACTCAGTCTGTTTTGTATTACACAAGTAACGCAAGTGCTAACTGGACAGTTAACTTTAGAGCCTCTAGTGGTACGTCACTCAACACTTTGATGAGTACAGGTCAATCAATGACTGTGGCTTTCTTAGTCACTCAAGGCTCTACTGCTTACTACAACTCTGCTGTGCAAGTTGATGGCACTACATCAGGTGTTACGACACGTTGGTTAGGTGGTGCGCCTACTGCGGGTAATGCTAGTGGCATTGATAGTTACCGCTACCTCATTATTAAAGTTTCGTCTGGTACATTTACAGTTCTTGCCTCTGTGACTCAGTTTAAAGCCTAATCATGTGTATCTGCAAAAGATGTAATGTTGACAAACCATTGGATGAATTCCAAATGGATAAGCGCAGGAACAAGCACTATGGTACTTGCAGAAAGTGCCGTGTCAAAGCGCAGAACGACAGAAGACTTGCAAACATTGACGAAAGCAGAAAGAAAACTCGTGAGTATTTGCGTGAGTGGAGGGCTAAGAATCCTGAGAAACAAGCCGCCATCTGCAAAAAATATGACGAGAAAAACAGGGATAAGCGTAGTGCTTATGCCAAACAGTATCGCAAAGACAATCCTGAGAAAGTCAAAGCGTTGTTTGAATCATGGGCTAAAGCCAATCCTGAGAAAATAAAAGGCTATATGAAGAAAGCATCAAAGGCTTGGCACGAGCGTAATCCTGATTATCAAAGCAACTTTTACAAGGCCCACAAAGAACGTTATGTTGCGGCTAGAGCAAGGCGTAGGGCGGCTCAAGAGTCAGCTACACCATCTTGGTTAACAGCCATTGATAAAGCTATGATTCAAGAGATGTACGATGTTTCTGAAGCAAGGTATATACAAACTGGTATAAAACACCATGTTGACCATATCGTTCCAATTAACGGCAAAGGCGTAGCTGGTATGCATGTTCCTTGGAATTTACAAGTTATAACTGCTCATGAGAATTTGAGCAAAGGTTGGAGGTTTTAATGCCATTACAAGCAACTTCTGGTGCGGCTAGTTACGATGCCTTTGGTGGTGGTGTTCCTGCTGTGCCTAACTACATTGAGGATGTGTTTAGCACGTATTTGTATACAGGCAACGGCTCTACACAGACCATTACAAATGGTGTTGACTTGTCTACCAATGGTGGATTGGTGTGGTTAAAGTATAGAAGTGGGGCTGCTGCTTCAATTTATCATCATCTTTATGACTCAGCCCGTGGTAAAAGTGGCAATGCGTCATATAACTATATATATTCAAACGAATCAGGCCCACAAGGAACTGGTGCGTATGGCCCAACTTCATTTAATACAAATGGGTTTACTCTTAACGATTATTTAAATGAATCTTCAATTCCGTATGTGTCGTGGACTTGGAGAAAACAGCCAAAGTTTTTTGATGTTGTGACATGGACAGGGACTGGTTCTAATCGCACTATTTCACACAATCTTGGTTCTGTTCCTGCTTGTATTATGGTGAAACGAACAGATAACACTGGTGATTGGCAGGTTTACCATTCAAGTTTAGCCAATACTGAATATCTTGTATTAAACACTACTGCCGCTAAAGCAACTGGTGCAACTAGATGGAATTCAACAACTCCAACAAGCACAGTTTTTTCTATTGGAACTGATGCAACTGTTAACGCTTCTGGTGGCACTTATGTGGCATATATTTTTGCAAGTGACGCAGGAGGCTTTGGCCTAACTGGTACAGACAATGTTATTTCGTGTGGGTCGTTTACTGCTGATAGTTCTGGTTATGCAACAGTTAACCTTGGCTATGAGCCTCAATTCTTAATTACTAAGGTAGTGAGCGCAGAAGGGTATTCTTGGAGACTGCTTGACACAATGCGGGGGTGGTCACAGTTAGGCAACGACAGGTTTCTTACTCCTAATTCATCCAGTGCAGAAGGCGGTGACGGGTTTGGCACTCCAACCGCTACAGGATTTGAATATGGGCAAACTGGAGCAAACACACAACACATCTACATAGCCATTCGTAGAGGCCCAATGAAAGTGCCTACTGATGCGACTAAGGTGTTTAGTCCTCAGACTGCAACATATTCAGCCAACCAAGTTGTCACTACAGGGTTTCCTGTTGATATGACGTTGATAAAAGGCAGAACAATTACGCTTGGCACAATTGCTTATGACAGATTGCGGGGGCTGGCTTCTACCAACACATCGCCTGTTGACCCGCAATTGATAACAAGCGATACAAGCGCAGAAACTTCTGGTGATTATGTAAACACCGCCAATAACACTGGCTATCAAATCTCTGCGGGATTCTCTGGATTCTCTTCAGTTAACTGGAACTTCAAACGTGCCCCTAGCTTCTTTGATGTGGTTTGCTATACAGGGACGGGAAGCAATAGAACTGTTACGCATAATCTAACTGTAGCCCCAGAATTAATTATTGTTAAGCGTAGAGATTCAGCAGAAATTTGGCCTACTTGGTCGTCTGCTATGGCTTACGGCTCTAACAATTATTTAAATTATGCAAGTGCTGTTGCTAGTGGAAATACTGATGTTTTAAATTATTGGGATACAGTAGCGGTTCCTCCAACAAGTACAACATTCGCAGTTGGTACTCATGTTAGAGTTAATGCTTCTGGTGGAACTTATGTCGCCTACCTATTTGCAACTTGTGCAGGTGTTTCCAAGTGCTTCAATTACACAGGAAATGGCTCATCACAGACAATTAACTGTGGCTTTACAGGCGGGGCGAGGTGGATTCTCATTAAGCGCACCGACTCTACAGGGGACTGGTATTGTTGGGATTCGGCTAGAGGAATTGTGAGTGGGAATGACCCGCACCTTAGCCTTAATTCAACAGCCGCTGAAGTCACTACAGACGATAGCGTAGATACTGACAGCACAGGATTTATTGTTAATCAGCTATCAGCAACCAATATCAATGTTTCATCTGCCACCTACATTGGCATTGCCATAGCTTAAAGGACTTATATGCAAATCAGAACACAAACAGGCGCAGTAATGTACGAAGCAGAATTTCGTGCATACACAAAAGCCAATGGTGGCCCATCATGGGACATAACAACAACTGAAGTCTTAACGGCTTTGGGTGCTGATGTAGTCTTTGAAGGCGCACAAGCTACAGGCGGTACTGTTTATCAATACTCTCAAGCCTCTGGTGTTGAGCAGATTGATGGTAAGTGGTACACCAAATATATCCTTGGCCCTGTGTTTATTGACCAAGTGGTTGATGGTGTAACTACTACTGCTGCTGAACAAGAGACTGCCTACAAAGCCACTAAGGATGCTGAAAAGGCTAAGAGTGTTCGTGCTTCAAGGGATGAGAAACTAAAAGACTGTGATTGGACACAAGTAGCTGATGCTCCTGTTGACAAAGCAGTATGGGCTACCTATCGTCAAGCCTTGCGTGATGTCACTACGCAGACAGGTTTCCCTTGGACTATTACTTGGCCTGATGCGCCACAATAAGGAGTAATCATGGCTACAACTGTAGAACAACTTTATACCCAGATTTTAGGTCGTGCGCCTGATCCTGAAGGGTTAGCTTTCTGGCAAAGTGCCTTTGGGGGTTCTGTAGACCCTACTGAACAAGCATCGTTTATGCAAGCTGCTCAAGCAGAATTAGCAAATCGTTCAGCTCAAGAACAAGTATTACTAGCTCCTAAAATTGTTGATCCTACCTCTACAGGTGTAACTAATGCTGATATTCTTGGATGGTTTAATGCTAATCCTGGCGCAAGTGATGCTGTAATTGCTAAAACAATGCAAGAAGCAGGGGTTACTCCTACTCGATTAGCAGCGGTAACTGGAACTCCCGTGGCACAGATTGCTAGTCTTTATCAAGCTGCAATTGCGCCTACACCTGGACTACTTACGCCTACGCCAACTCCTGTTGCTCCTGTTGCACCTACTGCTCCTGTTGATCCTACAGTCAAACTGTTCCAAGATACTTTAGGTAGAGCGCCAACTCAAGGAGAGATTGAGAGATTTGGTGGAGATATTAAGGCAGGACAACTTAGTAATTTCCTTGGTTATGCACGAAATCAAGTTGTCAATACTATGCCAACAACAGGTGCAGTAGGCAACATAGCTAATCAGATTTTAGCTCAGGGAACTACAGATAAGTGGGTTGGTGAAGGTTTTGGTTCTGCTGAAAAGAACGCCTATGACATGGCTACAATGTTGGCTGGTCAAGGTATTAAAGACATCAATGATTTTGGTCAGCGCACTACTGCTAATGGAGAAACAGAGTTCTTCAATAAAGCCACAGGAGAGGCAATTAAGCCTTTCTATGATAGAGCAGGAGACAATATCTGGGGTGGAACTTTTGCTGGAAAAGACTCTACTGCTTATGGCGTTGAGTTTGACGCTACTGGTAAACCTCTTTTTTATTCTCAATCTGGTGGAGATAGCGCTGATGTTCCAAGTTGGGTAAAACCTGCCTTAATCATTGGCGGTGCTTATCTTGGTTTGAATGCCGCAGGTCTGTTAGGTGGTGCAGGAGCAGCAGGTACGGCAGGTTTAAGTGCTTTAGATGCAGGTTTAGGTGTTTATGGCACAGGTGCAACAGCCACAGGTTTGGGGGGTGCAGCGGGGTTAGGAAGTCTAACGGCAGGTTTTACACCAGCGCAAATTGCGGCTGCAGAAGCGGGGTTAACTGGATCGGGATTGTTAGGTGGTAGTCTTACAGCAGGATTGACAGCCGCTGACATTGCGGCACTAGAAGCAGGATTGCCAACATCAGGTAGTTTGACTGCTGGAATGACAATAGCAGATATTGTGGCTGCAGAAACAGGATTGCCTGGCGCAGGATTGGGTGCAGCTTCTTTATTGGGTGGCGCATCTTCTGTTTTAGGAGGAGCTGCAGGAGGAGCAACAACAAGTGTTCTTCCCGCAGCAGTTACAAACGCAATCACTAACGCAGGTGTAGGTTCTGTTGTTAATAGTGTTCTTGGTGGTGGAACAGGTGTTAGTAATCTGATTTCTGGTGGACTAGGAACAGCAGGTAATCTGCTTCAAATGCAACAATCTAGGGAAGCTGCTCAAAAAGCACAAGCAATGATTGATGCTGAAACTGCTGCAGCTAAACAAGCTGCCGCTTTCCGACCTGTTGGCATGACTACTAGATTTGGTACTTCACAGTTTGGCTTTGATCCTAAAACAGGTCAGTTGACAAGCGCAGGATACACATTAAGCCCTGAAGCTAAAGCCCAACAAGACAGGTTTATGGCTTTGTCTAATGCAGGTCTGACTCAAGCTGAACAAGCACAAGCTCAATTTGCTCCTCTTCAAACAGGCGCTCAGAACTTGTTTAACCTTGGTAATCAATACTTGGCTCAATCTCCTGAAGCTGTTGCTCAGAACTATCTCAATCAACAGATGGCTTTGTTGCAACCAGGCAGAGAATTAGAGTTAGCTAATCTGCAAAACAGACTACAACAACAAGGTCGTGGCGGTTTGGCTGTTGCTCAAGGTGGCACTATGGGTGCTACAACTCCTGAACTACAGGCTTTGTACAACGCTAGAGCGCAACAAGAGGCTCAATTGGCGGCTAATGCCCAACAGTATGGACAACAGAATGTTGCATTTGGTGCGGGATTACTTGGTCAAGGCGCTCAGACAATGGGTCAGTACTATGCAGGTCAACAAGCCGCTTATGCTCCTTACACGACTGCAATGGGTCAGGTTCAGGGTCTTGAGGCTTTGGGTCAACAACCTTTCACTTTAGGCGCACAACTTGGTCAAACTGCATCGACTGCAGGTGCAAGAGCAGGTCAATTAGGACTAGAAGGCGCTAGATTGAGTACTGCTTTGGCAACAAGTGCAGATGCAACAAGAAACCTTGGCGCTCAAAGTCTGATTGCGGCAGGTAATCCTAATGCTCAGTTTGGTTCAGCAATAGGTGGATTGCTTAGTGGTGGCCTTCAATCAGCGTTTAGCAATACGGGTTTAGGTTCATCAGGCTTTGGAACTGGTCTAGCCTATGGTAATCAAGACCTCGGCTTATATTTGTAAGGAATCATCATGGCAGAAAATATCGTAGCGGGTCTGTTTGGTATGACTCCACAAATGTATCAAAACCAACAATATGGGCAAGACTTAAATCGTGGCATTGCATTGGCTCAACTCTCGCCTGGTGCTGCGGCTCAAGCGGGACTTCAGGCTAGTGTTGGTCAGCTAGGTCGTGGCATTGCGGGTGCTATGGGTATTGAAGACCCACAACTAAAGATGATTAGTGCTCGTCAACAGATTCTTGGTCAACTAGATCAATCTGATCCTGAGTCGATTTTAAAAGGCGCTCAGATGTTGGCACAAATGGGCGATCAACAAGGTTCTTTTGCTCTTGCTGAGTATGCTCGTAAGGCTCAAAGCGAGAGTGCTTTAACTAAACAACGTATTGCTCAAGCTAGTCGTGAGCGTCAACAAGCTATTCCAGAGAAAATTCAAATTTCAGATCGTTTATCTCAATTAGAACTTGCACTAGATAAGCTAAATGCAATGGAAGCATCTCCTGAAAGAGATGAAGCTATTAACAAAGTAAGCCGAACAATTAAATCTCTTGAAATGCAAATTGAGAAGCCTGAAAAAGCAGAGACAAAACCTGACATTCAAAAACTTCAAGAATATGCCGCAACATTGCCCCCAGGTTCTCCGCTGTTGGCACAAGTACAAGCGGTAATTAAGGCCAAGAGTGAAGCAAAAGGTACTACGATTACCAATGTATTGCCTGGTGACAAAGCCTTGGCAGATATTCCAGCATTTAGGGCAAGTGTTCAACGCACGATTGATCCTCAACTTAAAGCAGTAACTGCTGCTGATAATGCTTTGGAAAATATCCAAGACTCTATTGATACAAACAACTTTGCATCTTTTAGGGCAGCGCAAACACAATTTGCTAGGGCTATTTCTGGTTCTGGAGATTTAAGTCAGAAGGAATTGTTAGCGGCTGGCGCTGATCCTTCATTGCTTGGTGGAACTGCTGATTACGTAGCTAGATTGTTTACGTCTACTCCAACTCTTGACACACAAGAAAAAATTAAGAAGACACTTTTAGCTATTAAGAAAGTTTCTACAAACAAAGCTACGACTGAAATCGAAGCACAACGCAAAATTGCTTACAGTAATCCTGGCTACGAAAAGGCTCGTGTTGACCAAGCCCTTGATTTCCCAGAGTTCTCAGGTGCTGGTCGTGCAGAAAAGAAAACCAATACTAGAACATTAAAAAGCGGTAAAGTTGTTACTGTTGTTGAAGAATAAGGATACATCATGGCGGTTTACGAAATTGATGGTAAGCGGTATCAAAGCGA
>Ga0114983_1001091_pt1 | contig 10979 bp, 8 predicted proteins | sample Shrwel_input2_RT_FD_87182 | JGI IMG/M metagenome (GOLD analysis project Ga0114983, IMG submission 87182) | Subsurface microbial communities from deep shales in Ohio, USA - Utica-3 well 1 S input2 RT | ecosystem: Environmental > Aquatic > Deep subsurface > Shale gas/oil reservoir > Produced...
ATCCGCGATGAAGCACACCGCTTCGCGATCACCGGGCACCGCGCCCGCCGCGACAAGGCGCGAGTGACTTCGGGGCTCGAAGCGATCGAAGGGCTTGGGCCGACGCGCCGGCGCGCGCTGCTCAATGCGCTCGGCGGGCTCGGGCAGATCAAGCGTGCCGGCATCGACGAGCTGGCGCGCGTCGATGGCATCAACCGGCGACTGGCGGAGCGGATCTACGCGCACTTTCATTGAGTCGGCAGCGTCATCTGCCGTTTTCGCAAGCGGCAGGCACGCAGCAGCGATCGAGCACAGCGGCCTGCTTTTGCTGGACACTAGCCACCGAGCACCGGCCACGGACTTCCACAGCTTCAGGACATGCGGATCAATCTCCCCACAGCGCTGACACTCGGCCGGGTCGTGGTCATCCCGATCGTCGTCGGACTTTTCTATGTCGACTGGCACCACGCGCGGCAGGCGGCGGCCATCCTGTTCGTTGCGGCGGCGTTCACAGACTGGCTCGATGGCTGGCTGGCGCGGCGCTGGAACCAGACCTCGAATTTCGGCGCCTTTCTCGATCCGGTGGCCGACAAGTTGCTGGTCGCGGTGGCGTTGGTGATGCTGCTGCGCGACGACCCGCGCAGCGTCATGGGGGTGCTGGTGGCCATCATCATCGGCCGCGAGATCACCATCTCGGCGCTGCGCGAATGGCTGGCCGAGCTGGGGCAGCGCAAGCGTGTCGCGGTGGGCGTGGTCGGCAAGGTCAAGACCGCGTTCCAGATGACCGCGATCAGCCTGATGCTGTGGAAGCTGCCGGTCGCCGAGATCGATGCCTACAGGCTGGGCTATGGCTTGCTGTTCGCCGCCGCGGCGCTGACGCTGTGGTCGATGGTGGTCTACCTGAAGGCGGCTTGGCCGGTGATGCGCGACGAGTTCTGAACCGCTCGCGCCACGGCGCTTGTGCCGCCGGATGCGGTTCCGGTGCAGCGGCGGCAAGCAGCAGGTTTTTCGCAGGAATTGCTTGACAGCCCACCTTCAACCACTAGAATACGCGCCTCGGCAACACGGTGCGGGAATAGCTCAGCTGGTAGAGCGCAACCTTGCCAAGGTTGAGGTCGCGAGTTCGAATCTCGTTTCCCGCTCCACTGTGTCGCCAGACTGAACCTCGTTTGCAACGAGGTTTTTTCGCTTCAGGGGTCTTCAATCCGCTGATCGAATGCAGGTGTTTCGCGCAAGGCGAACCGCCGAAGTGTTTCAAGAGCAGCACGTTGGCTACATGGCAGATCGGTTATGCAGAGGACTGCAAATCCTCGTAGGTCGGTTCGACTCCGGCTGTAGCCTCCATCATCGAACTTCGCTCGCGGAGTTCAGTTGCACACGTTGCGGGAATAGCTCAGCTGGTAGAGCGCAACCTTGCCAAGGTTGAGGTCGCGAGTTCGAATCTCGTTTCCCGCTCCATCGCAACGACAGATCACATCCTCGACTTCAGCCCGACAGCGCCAGTACCTCGGCGAGGGCCCCGGCTGGCAGTCACCCGTCAGCGCGAGGCTCTCGGCCGGTGCGCGCGCAGCGCCACCGCTGCACCCGCCATCGCAACGATCACCATGCCGCAAACGCTCAGCGGATCGGCGATGTGGCCGAACACCAGCCAGCCCAGCAGGCCGGCCCAGATCAACTGCACGTACATCACCGGCGCCAGTACCGACGCGGGTGCTTCGCGATGGGCAGCCGTGAACAGGAAGTGTCCGACGCCGCCGGCGGCACCGGTGCAGACGAACAGGGCGACTTGCCGGGTATCGGGCTGCGGACCGTCCCAGAACCACGGCAACATCAGCCCGTAGATCACGGAGCCGATCACCGCCGTGTAGAACAGCATCGGAACGGTGCGCTCGGTACGCGCCAGCAGTCGTGACATCAGCTGATAGCTTGCAATCAGCACAGCGCCAATCAGCGCGCAGGCCACACCCAGAGGGTCAAGCCCGGCGCCCGGGCGGGCGATCAGCAGCACGCCGGCGAAGCCGGTGACCGCTGCCGCGATTCCGAAAGCGCCGACGCGCTCCTTGAGCACCGTGCCGCTGATCAGCACCACCAGCAGCGGCGACAGGAACACGATCGCCGTGGCTTCCGCCACCGGCAGGCGGTGAAAGGCGATCGCCATGATCAACGAGGCCAGCGCCAGACACACCGAGCGCAGCACGACGAGGCCGGTGCGCTGGGTCTGCACCAGGCTTCGGCCCTGGCTGGGCGCGAGGATCGCCAGCATCAGCAGGCACTGGACCGCGTAACGCACGGCGATGACCACCGGCGGTGCGTAGTCGCTCGTCAGCACCTTGGTGGTCGTGTCCATGCCGGCGAACAGCAGCACGGCCGCGATCACCAGCAATGCCGCGCGCAGGGGATGGGCGGCAGCACCGGGCGCAGCGCCGGCGCCGCTGGCAACCGGGACGGCAGGAGCAGCGTCAGCGTTGCGGTGCATCGTCATCGGAGGTCGCGCAGTTGCGGCAGGCGCGGCATCTTAGGGCGTCGCACGGCGAGCCGCCTGCGCCGGTCAGGCATTGGCACCACGATGGACAGCATCCACCGTGGTGCGGAAGGCGCTTAGGCAGCGCAAGCCTTTGCGGTTCGCTGCCAGGCAGGCCGTTGCTCAAGGCGGGCGAGATAGGCACGCACCTGCGGAAAGCGGTCCATCGGCGCATGCGTCGGGAATGGAATCGCCGTGCCGGCGGCCATTGCCAGCGTGTAGTAGACCATCACGTCGGCCGCGCTGAAGCGGTTGTCGACGAGGTAGTCGCCGCCGGCCAGCGAGCGCTCGACGTGCTCCAGCATGGTCTGGTATTCGCCCATCGCGAACGCTTGCAGCCCCGGTGCATTGGACTGGGTCAGCACCGACAGCAGATCGATCAGCACCGGGTACATCAGGGTCGATTCGGCGCAGGCCATCCAGTAGTCGTACTGCCGCCGCGCCGCGGTCCCGGCGACCGGTCGGAGTCCATGATCGCCGTGGCGATCAAGGAGGTAGTTGCAGATCACCGACGATTCCTCGACGACGGTCTCGCCGTCCTCGATGACCGGCGCCTTGGCCAGCGGGGTGACAGCGCGCAGCGACGGCGGAGCCCGGAATGTTGCCGGGTCGCGCAGATGCCGGACCAGCTCGTAAGGAATGCCCATTTCCTCGGCAAGCCAGACGATGCGTTCGGAACGCGACAGCACCAGATGATGAATCTTCAGCATGCGGCGTCTCCTCGGATGCTGCAGTGGCGTCCGGCCCCGGATCGTGCGCCGGGGCCGGATCGGTGGCCGCTCAGTTCATGCGCTGGTGGGCAACGGCCAGCAGTTCGCGACACTCTCTGACCATGCGGTCGATCAGCTCGGCGCAGGTCGGGATGTCGTCGATCAGACCGACCGACTGTCCGGCCCAGATCAGGCCGGCATTGACGTCGCCGGTTTCCAGCGCCACGCGTCCCTTGGCACCGGATACCAGATGCTGGATATCGGCGAAGGTGCAGCCGCCGGGGCGATTCTCGATCGCCACCACCTCATCCGATACCGCGGTCTTCAGCACCCGGCCGGTGTTGTGCAGCGTGCGGAAGATCAGGTTGGTGTCGCGTTCGGTCTTGGTCACCAGCAACTGCTTGATGTTGTCGTGGATCGGCGCTTCCTTGGTGACGCAGAAGCGCGTGCCCATGTTGACGCCTTCAATGCCGAGCGCGAATGCTGCAGCCATCGTCCGGCCATCGGCGATGCCGCCGGAGGCGATCAGCGGAATCTTGACCTTTCGTGCTGCCAGCGCGAACAGGATCATGCAGCCGATGCCATCTTCGCCCGGGTGGCCGGCGCACTCGTATCCATCAATCGACACGGCATCAACGCCATTGCGCTCGGCCGACAGTGCATGCCGCACTGCGGTGCACTTGTGGATGATCTTCACGCCGCGGGCCTTGGCCTTGACGATGAATTCCTTCGGGTTGTTGCCTGCGGTTTCGAGCACCTTGACGCCGTTGTCGAGCGCGGCATCGAGATAGGCCTCGTAGGGTGGCGGCTTCGCACTCGGCAGGATCGTCAGATTCACGCCGAACGGCTGGTCGGTCATCTCGCGGCAGCGAGCGATTTCCTTGGCGAGATCTTCCGGAGACGGCTGCGTGAGCGCCGTGAGGATGCCGAGACCGCCGGCATTGGAGACGGCAGCAGCGAGTTCGGCGCGGCCAACCCACATCATGCCGCCCTGGATGATCGGGTAACGGGTGCCGAGCAGTTCGGTGACTCTGGTCTTCATCGCGGGGGTTCGTCTGTTAGTGGAAAGGGCAGGTCGCCGGCGACAGTCCGCCGTAACGGCTAATGCCGGATTTTCGAGCATGCCTCGTAGGGCACGTCGGCTCGACCCGCCTTTCGTCTGGACATCAAAAAGGCCCCGCCGATCATCGATCAGCGGGGCCAGCGTCAGCGCAAGGCGCGTCGCCGCTTCAGCTCATCGCGAAGCCGGCGTAGTCATTGGCCGCCACTTCGTCGCACTTGCCTCGATAGGTGCCGACGCCGCCGCAGTACGACAGCAGCCGGCGCGGCTTGCCTTCGACGTTCGAGCCCATGTACCAGCTGTCGGTCTTGACGATCAGCGTGGCGTTGGCGATCTCGTCGTGGTGCTGCACCCAGGCGTCCTCGAACTCCTTGGTCGGCTCGATTTCGGTGATGCCCTTGTCGCGCAGGCGAATGAGGCAGTCGCTGATCCAGTCGACCTGCTGCTGCAGACAGGTGGTCATGTTGCACAGCGCCGCCGAGGGTGCCAGCGGTGCCGCCGTCGTGAACAGGTTCGGATAGCCGTGCTTGCCGAGGCCCATCGCGGTGCGGATGTCCTTGCCCCAGTCTTCCTTCAGCGAACGACCACCGCGGCCTCGGACATCGATGCGGCTCAGCGCGCCCGAGCCGGCATCGAAGCCGGTGGCAAGCACCAGGATGTCGACCTCGTGCACGGTACCGTCCTTCATCTGCACGCCGGTCGGCACGATGCGTTCGATCGCCGATTCACGGCAGTCGACCAGCTGCACGTTCGGGCGCAGGTAGGCCTCGAGGTAGTTCGATTCCAACGGCACGCGGTGGGTGCCGAAGCCGTAGTCCGAAGGCTTCGGAATCAGCTTGTCGCACAGGAACGGATCGTTCTTCAGGCGCTCGCGCATCTTCTCGCGCACGAACTCGGAGATGTCGGCGCTGGCGGCCTCGTCGGAGAACACTTCCGGAAACGCCGACAGCCACAGCGCCAGCGAGCCATCCTTCCAGTAGTGCTCGTAGATGGCGCGCCGCTGCTCCGGCGTCTTGTCGTACCAGGAGCCGTTGGCAAAGTCGTACTCGAAGCCCGAGAACGTCGACTGCACGCGCGCCTTCAGCGATTCGAAACCGTCGACCTTCTTCGCCCAGTCGGATTCCGAGTACTTCGGGTTGTTCATCGGAATGATGTACTGCGGCGTGCGCACGAAGGCCTTCAGCTTGCCGACCTTCGGTGCGATCGTCTGGATCACCTGAATGCCGGTGGCCCCGGTACCGACGACGCCGACGGTCTTGCCGGTCCAGTCGATCTCGTCCTTCGGCCAGCGCGCGGTGTGGAAGATGCGGCCCTTGAACGTGTCCTGGCCGGGGAAGCGGTTCTCTAGCGGTGCCGACAGCATGCCGGCGCAACTGATGAAGAAGCGCGCCGTGACCGTGTCGCCCTTGTCGGTCGAGATCGTCCACAGCTTCCGGGTTTCGTCGTAGTGAGCAGCCGTGACCCGGGTCGAAAAGCTGTAGTGCTTGCGAATGTCGTGGATGTTGGCGACGTGGTTCAGCCACTGCTCGGTTTCAGGCTGGGCCGGGAAGCGCTCGGACGGCTTCCACTGCGCATACATGTCCTTCGAGAACCAGTACTGATAGATCTCGGCTTCGGAGTCGAAGCGGGCACCGGGGTAGCGGTTCCAGTACCACGTGCCGCCGACGTTCGATCCGGCCTCATAGGCTTTGACGTCGAAGCCGGCTTCGCGGAGTCGATACACCTGATAAAGGCCGGCGACGCCTGCCCCGATGACAACTGCGTCGTGATGAGCCGTGGCGCTGGCGGGGGTCTTGGCAACTGCGGACATGGAATCTCCTCCGGTTGATGTCTTTGGGAGCCCTGGTTCGTACCGGGAACGGTCGGGGCCCTACTGACATGAAACCAGATGCGCCGCACGGGGAACAGATGGGGCGGCCCATGGCGAAATCCTGCCCGATCGGGTGGCGCGAGCAGGCGCCGGGACGGTGCGGGTGGCGATGGTATGCCCCGGGCAGGCATCGAATTGCGCGCTGAAACGTAGCAACCACGGGGGGTCGTTGAATTTGGCTTTCCGAAATACCATCACGGATACCATCAACTAATGCCGGTGCCTCGATGCCCTCAACGCTGCGTTCAGTACCGGGCGTAGGGCCGTTAGGGTGAAGTACCAACGACCGGGTGACCTTGAAAACTGCTGCGATCTAGGTGCCTGTACCCCGAGCTATGTACGGAAGGTTGGCTCTACATACCAACGACGGTACGCCTAACGCGGGGCACAGGCTGAAAAGGGGACACCGGGTAGAAGTAAGGAGACGCTTGACGCCGCCGTATGCGCGACGCTGAATCTGCCCTTCCTACAACCCAACGGGCCGCCGTCGGGGCGGTGTCCTGAGTAAGTTTCGCGCCGTCGGCTTCGTGCGGTCAAGCGAGGGAACCCTGCGCGCTACAGGTAGCCGCCGTTATCGTTACCGGCGCGCCGGGGTGCAGATTACAAGCGTCGCCCTCGGTCGAACGCGGGCGCTAGAAGGGCGATTCCGGCGAGGGGACGCAGCTATACCCCCCATTCGGTCTAGGCCGTAGCCAGACCAGCAGCATGCGACGAATTTTCTGACTTTCGTCGGAATCGATTGATAATTTACCGGACGTGGCTTGTCTACGTGTTCGGTTTGCTTCAGCGGAAGGCTGCCTGCAGCATGTAGCGGCGGTGCCTACCCCTATCTGATCCGAATCGCCAAGCGAGCGTCTACGTGACACAAACAAATGGCTTTGGTGACTACCACCATGGTCCCGAATTCGTTTACGTCGATTCTGCGGATGCTTCGCAGCTAACAGCCGGTGAATCGCCCCTTCTACGTCCAGGCGCTGAACGCTACATTCTTTCGGTCCCAGAATGCGCGCTTGAATACTTGAACCTGCTGTCACGTGGCGCAATCGACCTAATTGCACACCGACAAATGTGTTTCGTCCTTTACCGCCTGCATCAGCTTGAACCGCTGCCGAGCAACCCGTGGCATGCGGTACGGCAGAAGTTGATCGAAACGCTCCGCGTCCTCGCGGCAAGCGCCGGTACCTTCATCGAAGACCACGGCTACGAGCTTGAATTGAATGACAGTTCGTTGTCGAACTATTCAGGTGGTAACGGATCGGGCTGGATTCAGTACGGCCTTTCAGTAGCCGAGACACTTGCGTTAAAGGTCTTCATCGAAGGCTTCGCTCGGAAATTTTCCGATTTCGACCGGCCGGCCGATCTGTGCGGCGAGTGCCTGCTTCAAATTTCAAAGCCGCAGGACCTGCCGCTATCACGGCAATTTGCCGGCGACTATGACGGCCCTTCGCATGCGCTAATCATCAAGCGCGAGGATGCTTTGATTTGGCACCTTCGGTTTCGTGGATTCCCGCCGCTGGTCAACTGGTACAGCCTCGAAATGAGCGCGTACAAAGCGGTCGCGCCTATGATTGCGCAGATTTTCTGCGCAACCGTTACCCCAATTGGGCGGCTTTCTGATTGACACCAGCGACTACTGACTGCTTTGCGCCCGCACCTGTTGCTGTCTGCAGCGCCATGCAACAGGAAGCAAGCGGTCTAGGAGGGGCACCAGCGCCAGCGTAATCATCTTCACCGTAACCTTGGCGCTCGCAAGTATCGTCATGGCAGTCGACGACATTTCTGCTGGTCTATATGGCCCACATATCCGGCACCGAAGGCGGGAAAGTAACGGCAAGGCTTACGATGCCGCAGATTTTTTCGAAGCAACGGCGGTAGTCAGCGCTTGAAATGTAGTGGTTCTGGCGGCGACTCGATGCAATTCGCCAAGATCGCCCGCGTTAACGTTGGTGCTCCGAAGCCATTCACTGTATCGATCGGCTTCTGGACTAGTCCAAAGCCGGAGGCAGATCGCCCAACTTCAATCAGGTCGGCCCTAAACGACGGCGCTTCCGTCATAACAATTACCGCGACCGACGCGCCGGTTTTGTCCTGAATGAAGACGGTATCTTCTTCGATCCCGCTCACTGTCCCCGCAAAAAAAACGAACGTACCCCAGTCATTCAGCTTGGCTCGCATCCCCATCGGCGCATTCGAAACCGGGGGGCCGACTCTTAGGGCGAGTTGCGCACAAGAAATCGCTGTGTGTTTTGGGCTGATGACGATTTTTTCATACAGGGGCTTAACGTCACGCTTGCATTGGTAAACGATGCTGTCGAAATCCCCCTTGTAGGGCACGGCTTGGCCATTCTTTCTGCGCTCTGCCGCTGCCGCTGCACAGCCCCAAAACAGGCTGTCATCCTGTGCTGCTAGGGCCGCGGCTTCTTCGAGCATGCCTGCAGAAGCCGCGCATGCGGAAAGCCCCCAAAGCAAAGCTGCGGCTCCAATGCCGCAGGTAGTTGAGATTGATTTAGTTTTCAAAGGTCAGCCTAGGCTCGAAGGTAGTGGCCAAACAGTCGCGGAAGGCTCAATCAGCTAAAGCCAGCGAATTTTTTACTCTTTCCAAAGCGATGATAGCGTAGCCCTATTGGTCAGGGCGTGATGTTGTTGGCGAATCGCCAGCTGCTGTTCTTTTCACTAGAACGCATCAGCACAAAGCTCGGTCGCGTAACGCAGTGGTTTAGGCTTTGCGTAAGTCGCCAATTTCATGCGGTCTGAACAGCCTCCCGGTCAGCAACTTGCGCTGATATCTGCGCTGACGTTGACCGTAGCGGCGCCATTAGGCGCACGGTAATCGTTCGGCCGCGTGCCGCCGCCAAGCAGGCAGGACACAGGGCATCAGTTGGGGTCATCCGATATGCAAAGCCGCGCGTCCATCGTTCCCGCGTGATCCGGTGCTTGACGGCGGCGCGCGATGTACCGAACAGCCTCGCGATTTCGTCCGCATTGGTCCGAGGGTGCTGCTCCCAGTACCGCTGCGCTTCCAGCCAGACGGCAGCAGACAGGCGGGGCACGTAAGGGCGGGGCATCAGCAGGTGCCTCGGAAGGCCTGCGGGGCGGCCTCTGGCGCTGTTCGCTCATGACCGCAGGCATCGGCTGCCAGCCGCTTCGCCGCGCGCTCTGAGGCCCGCTCTGCAAGGGTGTCATGGCGTTGAATCATTCGCAGGGCATCGATAGCGGCGTCTGCCAGTTCGACAGCGGCCGATTCGAGCATCGCACCGGCCGGCAACTCGCCGAACTGTTCCGCATTCCGGGCTTTGAAGCGGTCGTAGGCGTGTATCCAGCGCTGCGTGCACTCGACGAGGCCGCGTGCCATCTGCACGGCCGGCAGCCCGGCTTCCAGCGCCTGCGTCGCGGCGAGGGACACGGCAGCGGCATTGCGGGTCAGCATGGCTTCGATCTGTGCCGTCAGGGCTGCGCGCTCAAGCCCGAATTCCTCAACGTCGGCTTCTTCGATCAGGCCGAACAGGTAATCCAGCGGCACGCCGTACTGAATCGCAGCGTTGACCACTGCCCATATCGGCGGGAATCGGGCCTGTGTCTCGAACAGGCTTAGCTGCGTCTTGTTGCCGCCGTAGCCGATCCGGTTGCTGGCTTCTTCCATCGAAAAGCCGTTCAGCAGGCGCGCTTCCCGCATGCGATGACAGACGACACGTGCCCAGGTCTCCGCGCCTCGCCACGTGCCGGTAGTGCGTTCGCCGCTACCTGCCTCGTCTGCTACTGCGCTGTGCTGCGCCGGGGGCTTCCCGGCACGGACGATGGTCGCCAGTGCTTTCCGGGTGGCGAGTGATGCGGACGGCGCGGTATCGGTCATGTCGGCAGGGGTGTAGGCGACGGCGGGAACAAATGGCTTCAGTCGCCATTCTTGAAGTTCCCGATTACCTCACCGACAGGCCGTTTCCCGTTCCACGCGTACCGCCGGTCGACCTTGTTCATTTGCCGGAACGGCCTTGCCGAAACGTCTGCGTCGGTCCGTCGAACTCGAAGCAACCGTTGATCCACGACTTCGGCCCCGCTCGATTCTTGACGACACCGATTTCGACGGGCTTGCATAGGTCTTCCCGCCGGTCAGGCGGCGTGTGCAACAGGATGATCATGTCTGCGTCCTGCTCGACGTTGCCGCTGTCGCGCAGATCGTCTTCGCGTGGTCTGCGATCCTCGTTTTCGCCTTTACGGCTAAGTTGCGAAAGCGCGATGACCGGCATTTTCAGTCGCTTGGCGAGTGACTTCAGGGTCCATGAAATGTGACCTAGCTTGTCGTTGCGGCTGCCGAACTTCTGTTCCGTGCCGACCAGCCCGATATGGTCGATCGCCACCCAAGTGATGCCGTGCCGGGCCTTGTGAACCTCGGCCTGCGCGCAGATGCCTTCGATCGTCGACGTAGCGGTATCGATCCAAAGCGGCACGTCCCCGATCCGACTCGCCGCGTCGTAGGCGGCCTGCGCTTCGTTGTCGTAGCCGCGCATGATTCGGGTGACGTTCGTCCTCGCCTCGGTCGCCAGTGCTCTGATGACCAATTCGTCACAGCCCATTTCGAGCGAACAGATCAATCCCGGAAAGCCGTTGCGGGCGCTGTGGATGGCGAACTGATTCAGCAGCGCGGTCTTGCCGGTGCCCGGACGCGCGCCGATCACAATCAGACGCTCGCCGACAAAGCCACCCGTTATCCGGTCAAGGGCGGGCAGGCCCGACGGCGCACCGATGATACCGCCGGCAATGCGCTTTGCCTTGTTGGCGGTGATGGTCGCCTCGGCTTCTTCAACCCCTTCAGCGAACCGCTTTGACGTACCGGCCCTGCTGCTG
>Ga0114983_1001097_pt1 | contig 10955 bp, 9 predicted proteins | sample Shrwel_input2_RT_FD_87182 | JGI IMG/M metagenome (GOLD analysis project Ga0114983, IMG submission 87182) | Subsurface microbial communities from deep shales in Ohio, USA - Utica-3 well 1 S input2 RT | ecosystem: Environmental > Aquatic > Deep subsurface > Shale gas/oil reservoir > Produced...
GTTCGGCATGCTGCTGGCCCTGGTGCTGGGCTATGCGCTCTTTGAGTCGGTGGGCGTTAAGGGCGACCTGGGGGCGCTGGTCATCGGGCTGCTGCTGGCTCCCCACCCGGCGGCGCAGAGCCTGGCCCGCTCGATGTTCAGCCTCAAGGAGCTGCTGCTGGTGGGCTTCTTCCTGAGCATCGGGCTGACGGCCATGCCCAACACCGAGATGCTCGGCGTCGCCCTGCTGCTGGTGCTGATCCTGCCGCTGAAGAGCCTGGCCTATCAACTCGTCTTCATGCGCTTCAAGATGCGACACCGCACCTCGCTGCTGGCCACCCTCAGCCTGACCAACTATTCGGAATTCGGCCTGATCGTCGGCGCCATCGCAGTATCCAGCGGCTGGCTGCCGGAAGCGTGGCTGGTGGTGATTTCCCTGGCGGTGGCCATCAGCTTCGCGGCCTCGTCGATCCTCAACGGCTACAGCGAGCGACTCTATCGCTGGCTGGAGCCGCGCCTGCCGCCCGTCCCGGTGTCCGAGCTGGCCCCGAGCGACCGACCCATCGAGGTCGGCGATGCCGAGGCCGTGGTGCTGGGCATGGGCCGCATCGGGCGTAGCGTCTACCGTCGCCTGCAGAAGGAATACGGGCTGCGCGTGCTGGGCATCGACAGCAACCCTCATAGCGTCGAGACCCTCAGCAAACGTGGCTTCAATGTTCTCGAAGGTGATGCCGTCGACTCGGACTTCTGGGACAAGCTGTTGATGTCCCAGGGTGTCAGGATGGTAGTGCTGGCTATGCCCCACCATGCCGGCAACCTCTTTGCCCTCAAGCAACTTCGTTCCCGGCAGTTTCCAGGCAAGATCACCGCCGTGGTGGAGTACCCCGAGGAGATCGAACCGATCCGCGAGCTGGGCGCCAACGCGGTCTTCCACGTCTATGACGAGGCTGGCCGGGCATTGGCCGACAGCGCCGCCGAAGAGGCGGGCATCGTCTCCCGTGCCAACCAACTAGGGTGAGCGGCTTGCCCTTCAGGCCAGAGCCTTCTCGACAAGCTCGTAGACATTCGGCGAGAGCTTCTCGGCACGGATACGCTCGAGCTCACCCTTCATCAATGCCTGGCGATCCTCATCGAAGCGCGCCCAGTGCGTCAGTGGCGTAACCAGACGAGCGGCGATCTCCGGATTGAGGCGATTGAGCTCGATCACGGTATCGGCCAGCAGCCGATAGCCCGCCCCGTCGGCGCGATGGAAGTTCACCGGATTCTGGTTGGCGAAGGTACCGATCAGTGCCCGCACCTTGTTGGGATTTTTCAGCGAGAAGGCCGGGTGCGCCATCAGGAACCTGACACGGTCGAGCACATCCGGCTGCGGACGGGTCACCTGGATGGCGAACCACTGGTCCATGACCAGCGGGTCGTGGGCCCAGGTCTCGCCGAAGGTCTTGAGGGCGGGGTCGGCGATATCGCTGCGCGAGCTGTGTACCAGCAGGGTCAGCGCATGGCGCACATCGGTCATGTTGTGGTCCGCCTCGAACTGCTCGCGGGCGAGTTGCACGGCGTCCTCATCCTCGATGGCCATGAGATAGGCGAGCGCCACATTCTTGAGGCTGCGCCGGGCGATCTGCTCGGGTTCCGGCGCATAGGGGGCGTCGTCCTGGTTCTCGCGGTAGATGCGCAGAAAGTCGTCACGCAGCGCCAGGGCCAGGCCCTGCCTGACGAAGGTGCGTGCGGCATGGATGGCATCCACGTCGACCAGCGGCTGCTGCTCGGCAATGTAGGCCTCGGAGGGCAGGGTCAGCATCTGGGCCAGTATCGCCTTGTCGTCGGGCTGTGCCTCCAGCAGCACGCGAAAGGCCTCGACCACCCGCGGGTCCATGACCTTCTCGACGCCATTACGATGAGCCGCGATCAGATCGTCCAGGGCCAGCAAGGAGAGACGCTGCCCGGCATCCCAGCGGTTGAAGCCGTCGGTGTCGTGGGCCTGCAGGAAGGCCAGATCCTCGCGACTGTAGGGAAAGTGCAGCTTGACCGGGGCCGAGAAGCCGCGCAGCAGCGAGGGCACTGGCGCCTCGCTGACCTCGGTGAACAGGAACTCCTGCTCCTCCTCGCGCAGGTGGATCACTGTATCGGTGCCAAGCGTTTCACCCTCCAGGGTGAGCGGTAGGTCACGTCCAGACTTGGTGCCTACCAGGCCCAGGCGGACCGGGATATGCAGCGCCTGCTTTTCCGGCTGGCCCGGGGTCGCCGGGGTACGCTGGCGCAGGATAAGGCGGTACTCGGCGTTGGCATAGTCGTACTCGCCGTGGGCGTCGATCTGCGGGGTTCCGGCCTGGGAGTACCAACGCATGAACTGCTCGAAGTCCTGGCCGGAGGCCTCGGCCATGCAGCCCACGAAATCCTCGATGGTCACCGCCTGGCCGTCGAAGCGTTCGAAATAGAGATCGCTGCCACGGCGGAAAGCCTCCTTCCCCACCAGGTTCGAGAGCATGCGCACGATCTCCGCGCCCTTCTCGTAGATGGTTAAGGTGTAGAAGTTGCCAATCTCGATATAGTGGTCGGGGCGTACCGGGTGGGCGGTGGGACCGGCGTCCTCGGCGAACTGGGCCGTGCGGAAGAAGGCGACGTCCTCGATGCGCTTGACCGGTGCCGAGTTGATGTCAGCCGAGAAACACTGGTCGCGAAATACCGTGAAGCCCTCCTTGAGGGAGAGCTGGAACCAGTCGCGACAGGTAACCCGGTTGCCCGACCAGTTGTGGAAGTACTCGTGGGCGACGATCCCCTCGACGCGCTGGAAGGCGGCATCGGTGGCGGTGCGGGGATGAGTCAGTACCGCCGCCGAGTTGAAGATATTAAGCCCCTTGTTCTCCATGGCGCCCATGTTGAAATCGTTGACTGCCACGATCATAAACAGGTCCAGGTCGTACTCGCGGCCATAGGTCTGCTCGTCCCAGCGCATGGCGCGCTTCAGTGAGGCCATGGCGTGCTCGGTCTTGTCGAGGTTCTCCTCCTCGACCCAGATCTGCAGGGTCACGTCACGCCCGCTCATGGTAGTGAAGGCATCCTCGACCTTGCGCAGATCGCCGGCCACCAGGGCGAACAGGTAGCTGGGTTTGGGGTGCGGGTCCTCCCAAGTGACGAAGTGGCGTTCGCCGGGCAGCTCGCCACGCTCCACCGGATTGCCGTTGGAGAGCAGCACCGGCTCGCGCTCGGCGTCACCGATCACCGTGGTGGAGAAGCTCGCCATGACATCGGGGCGATCCGGGTAGAAGGTGATGCGGCGAAAACCCTCGGCCTCGCACTGGGTGCAGAACATGCCGCTCGAGCGATAGAGCCCCGACAGCGCCGTGTTGCCGTCGGGGGCGATCTCGACCTCGGTGTCGAGCAGGAAGGCCTTCGGTACCCGATGCACGACCAGCCCCGCCTCGCCGACCTGGTACTCGTCCGGCTCCAACGGCTGGCCATCGATGGCAATGCGCTTGAGAACCAGCCGCTCGCCGTCGAGCTCCAGCGGCGTACCGGCCTCGTGCTCCGGGTGGCGCTCGATATGCAGGCGCGCCTTGACCCGGGTGGCGTGGGGGTCGAGGTCGAACGTCAGCTCGGTGCGGGTCACTCGGTAGGCGGGCGGGCGGTAGTCACTCAGAAAGATCGGCTGCGGTTCGGACATCGAGGATGGCTCCTGTCGGTGATGGCTATCCATTGTACGGTGCCTCACGCCTGGAGCTCAAAGCCATGCGATAGCAGTCATGATCAGCGCAGGCCAAGCGGCTCGGGCGCAAGAGGATCCAAGCGCCCACCATCAAGGCGCCAACACGGCCATCAGTCGCGGAAGTTGTCGAACTGCAGCGGCAAGTCGGGGCCCTCCTCGCCGCGCAGCAGCGCCATCACAGCCTGGAGATCATCGCGCTTCTTGCCGGTGACCCGGACCTTCTCGCCCTGAATCTGCGCCTGCACCTTGAGCTTGCTCTCCTTGATGCGCTTGACGATGTCCTTGGCCTGCTTCTGGTCGAGCCCCTGCTTGAGGATCACCTCCTGGCGGGCGCGAACCCCCGAAAGCACCGGCTCCTGGACGTCCATACAGCGGGCATCGACGCCGCGGGCGATGAGCTTGTTGCGCAACACGTCGAGCACTGTTTGAGCTGGAAGTCGACCTCGGCCTCCAAAGAGACGGTTTCGCCGTTGAGCGTGAAACTCGCGGTTACACCCTTGAAATCGAAGCGGGTCTGGATCTCCCGGTTAGCCTGATCCACGGCATTGCTGGCTTCGTGCTTGTCGAACTCGGAAACGATATCGAAGGAGGGCATGGACATCTCCTGATGGCGGGAAGATGGCTGGTCGAGGAAGACGAAAGCGGGATTCTATCAGCCCTCGCGGGATTGTGCGGCCAGCGGTTCGCTCAGCAGCGGCTTGGCCATCTGCCAGCCCGCGCAGCCATCCTCGTAGTAGTCGGCCAACCAACGCTCGGGACAGAAGCCCATCCGCTGGTAGAGTCCCAGTGCCGCCTGGTTATCGACCCGCACCTCGAGGCCGAGCACCTCGGCTTCACGCGCCAGCGCCTTATCCTCCAGGGCTTCCAGCAGGCGCCGGCCCAGCCCACCACCGCGTGCGTCAGGATGCACGCAGAAGGAATACAGCCTGGCACGACGGGTACCACGACGAAACAGCAGGGTGCCATAGCCCAACAAGTTCGACGGTCCATCGTCGTGTGAGCGCTGCTCGGCGAGCAGGGTCAGGGCATTGGCCCGGTTGAGCAGATGCCAAAGCTGGCGGCGACTGAAGCGATCGCCGCTGAAGGCCACCTGTTCCAGGCGATAGAGGGCATCCAGGTCATGGCTCAGGGCCTGGCGCAGAGTGACGGTCATCTCGTATCTCCAACATCGCAGAGACGATTGTGATCATGGCCAATATCGCTGTCATCAGCATCGTCCATGAAATCTTTTCACATGAACGCCATCTTGTCGGAGAGCCGGCTCAAGGGCATGCTGGCCACATTCCGGCGGCATCTCGCCGCCTTGCCTGGAAGCCCTGCCATGTGTCCGCTGCGCATCGTCGTCGATCGACTGGAAGACTGGCGGCCCTATTATCCCACCGAAGACCTGATCACCGCCGACGACTTTCTCGCCCAGGACCGGCTACAGCGCCTCAATGATGATCAGGATCGCACCACCCATGTGATCAACCTGTGCAGCGAACTCGACTACCTGGGCACGGGCTACTATGTCTCGCTGCTGGCCCAGGCCCGCGGGCAGCGGGTACTGCCCGCGGTCGAGACCCTCAACGCCCTGGGCCGCAAGGCGCTGGTCGACCTCCAGCTCGATGGCCTCGACCCGCTGCTCGGCGAGCTGGCACGCCAGGGGTCGCTGCCCGGCGACCAGCTGACCTTGCGAGTACTGTTCGGCGAATGTCGTGAGCCCGGCCTGGCGCGGCTGGCACGCCGGCTCTTCGAGCGCCTGCCCTGCCCCTTGCTGGAGGCCCGCCTGGTGCGTCGCCACGCCGTGTGGCGACTGTCGCGCCTCAAGCCGCTGAGGCTGCGCGAGCTGGCGCCCGAAGAGCAGGACCTGTTCGCCAGCGCCCTCAACCGCCACTCCCGCAAGGTGTGGCGCACCCCCAAGGCACGACGCCGCTACCGCTTCGACCTGGCGATCCTGGTCGATCCACAGGAGGCCCTGCCGCCCAGCAATCGCGCGGCGCTGAAGGCCTTCATTCGCGCAGGACGCCGCCTGGGCATCGATGTCTCGCTGGTCACCCGCAAGGATGCCGGCCGGCTTGCCGAGTTCGATGGCCTGTTCATCCGCGAGACCACCGCGCTGGACCACCACACCTATCGCATGGCCCGGCGGGCGGAACATGAAGGGCTGGTGGTGATCGATTCCCCCCGCGACATCCTGCGCTGTACCAACAAGGTCTATCTGCACGCCCTGTTGCGGGCACGGGGCGTGCCGGCACCACAGGGGGTTCTGCTCAAGCGCGGCGATCGCCGAGCGTTGGAAGACCGCCTCGCCGGCCTCGACTTCCCCCTGGTGCTCAAGATTCCCGACGGCGCCTTCTCGCGGGGCATCGTCAAGGTCGAATCGGTGGAGCAGCTCGAACGCGAGGCCAGCCGACTGTTCACGACCTCGGCACTTTTGCTGCTGCAGGAATGGCTGCCCACCGACTACGATTGGCGAATCGGCGTGCTCGATGGCCAGGTGCTGTTCGCCAGCCGCTACTACATGGCCCGCGGCCACTGGCAGATCTATGACCACTCTGGCACACGGGTGAAGAGTGGTGGCTTCACCACCCATGACCCAGCCGAGGTGCCCGCGGCGGTGATCAAGGCGGCGCTCAAGGCCACTCGGCTGATCGGTGACGGCTTCTACGGCGTGGATCTCAAGCAGGCCGGTGACCGGGTGGTGGTGATCGAGGTCAACGACAACCCCAACGTGGACGCCGGCATCGAGGATGCCGTGCTCGGTCGCGCGCTCTACGAGCGCATCATGGCGGTCTTCCTGGCCCGCATGGAGGCCCAGGTGCGCGAACGGGCATGAGCTGGGATAGCTGACGCCGGGCTGCTGGGGGCGTATGCTGTCGACTTACTGGACAAGCCTTGTACAACCTACGGAGCCCCGATGAGCGATCGCGACACCCGCCACCAGCAGGCCATGCAGAAACTCAAGTCCCGCGTCGACGAAAAGATCACCCAAGCCACCGAGCAGCGCGGGCTGCTGCTGGTCTTCACCGGCAACGGCAAGGGCAAGACTACCGCGGCCTGGGGCACGGTGACCCGTGCCCTGGGCTACGGCTATCGGGTCGGTGTGGTGCAGTTCATCAAGGGGCTCTGGGAGTGCGGCGAGCGCGAGCGGCTGGCAAAGGACTCCAACCTCGAGGTGGCTATCATGGCCACCGGCTTCACCTGGGACACTCAGGACCGCGAGGCCGACACCCGGGCCTGCCAAGCGGTGTGGGCCGATGCCCAGCGGATGCTTGGCGACCCGGGCGTCTATCTGGTGGTGCTCGACGAGATCACCTACATGCTCAAGTTCGGCTACCTGAACATTCAGGTCGTGAAGAAGGCTCTGGAAGAGCGCCCCGCCGAGCAGACAGTGATCATCACCGGGCGCAATGCCCATCGCGAGCTCATCGCCATGGCCGATACGGTCACCGAGATGCAGGAGGTGCGCCACGCCTTCAACAGCGGCCTGCAGGCCCGTCGCGGCATCGATTTCTGAGCGAGCCGCCGCATCGTCAGTCAGTCCGCGAAGGGATTGCGCAGCACGATGGTCTCGTTGCGATCCGGGCCGGTGGAGATGATGTCGATGGAGGTGCCCACCCGCTCTTCCAGAAAGCTGATATAGGAGCGCGCATTGGCCGGCAGGTCCTCGACACGACGCGCCCCAAGCGTCGACTCGCTCCAGCCCGGCAGATCCTGGTAGAGCGGCTCGATGGCTTCATAACCTTCGGAGTCCACGGGGGTGTCGAGCACCTCGCCATCCTTGCTGCGATAGCCCACGCAGACGCGGATGTTCTCCAGGCCATCGAGTACGTCGAGTTTGGTCAGGCACAGGCCCGAGACGGAGTTGATCTGCACGGCGTGACGCAGGGCCACGGCATCGAACCAGCCACAGCGGCGTGCGCGTCCGGTGGTGGCACCGAACTCGTGACCCTTCTTGGCCAGGTGACGGCCGTGGTCGTCGAATAGCTCGGTGGGAAAGGGGCCTGAGCCGACCCGCGTGGTATAGGCCTTGGTGATGCCCAGCACGTAGTCCAGATAGAGCGGCCCCACACCAGAACCGGTGGCGGTGCCGCCGGCAGTGGTGTTGGAGCTGGTCACGAAGGGGTAGGTGCCGTGGTCGATGTCTAGCAGCGAGCCCTGGGCCCCCTCGAAAAGAATGTTCTCGCCGGCGCGGCGCATCTCGTGGACCAGGCCCACGGTGTCGCAGACCATGGGGCGCAGCTCCTCGGCCATGGCCATCGCCTGATCGAGCACCTTCTGGAAGTCCACCGGCTCCACGCCATGGTACTGGGTCAGCACGAAGTTGTGATAACTAAGCACTTCGCCGAGCTTGGAGGCGAAGCGCTCACGGTGGAGCATGTCGCCGAGGCGCAGACCGCGACGCGCCACCTTGTCCTCATAGGCCGGGCCGATGCCGCGACCGGTGGTGCCGATCTTGGCTACGCCCCGGTCCTTTTCGCGGGCCTGGTCCAGGCTCACGTGGTAGGGCAGGATCAGCGGACAAGCCGGCGACAGGCGCAGGCGCTCGCGCACCGGTACGCCCTTGCCTTCCAGCTCGCGAATCTCCTCCATCAACGCCTCGGGCGACAGCACCACACCGTTACCGATCACACAGATCTTGTCGTTGCGCAGGATACCCGAGGGAATCAGGTGCAGGACGGTCTTCTCGCCATCGATAACCAGGGTGTGGCCGGCATTGTGCCCGCCCTGGAAGCGCACCACGGCGGAAGCGGATTCGGTGAGCAGGTCGACCACCTTGCCCTTGCCTTCGTCACCCCACTGGGTGCCCAGTACGACTACGTTCTTACCCATTGTGCTCTCGTCTCTCGTTGCGGCACCGTGCCCGTGGAAAGGCCCAGGGCCAAGGTCATTGACCGCCGGCCCTCAGGCCCGGTCATGTAAGCTCTCGAGCAAGCGCGGCTCCCAGCGCCCGTCGATACGTTCCAGCCGGCGGTTGCAGCGATGCTCCGCCGGCCCGGTGCGCTGCCCGGGGAGCGCCTGGACAACCCGCTCTCCCTGCCGACGAAGCGCCTGAAGGGCTTCGGCAAGCCCCTCCCCTTCGGCCGGGGCCCAGATGCCATCCGGCCGAGGGTCCGCGCTGTCCAGGGTGGCCAGCAACTTGAGGTCCATGGAAAAGCCGGTGGCCGGCCGGGCGCGGCCAAAGGCGCGACCGGTGTCATCATAGCGTCCGCCCTTGGCCAACGCCTGACCATAGTGCGGCACATAGGCGGCGAACATCATGCCGGTGTGATACTGGTAGCCGCGCAGTTCGGCCAGGTCGAAGTAGGGGGCTATCTCGGGATGCTCGGCGAGCACCCCGTCGACCAGGTCACGTAGCTGATCGAGTGCCGCGCCCACCGCCTGGGGCGCCTCCTCGAAGGCCTCACGGGCGGCCTCCAGCACCTCCAGCCCGCCGTGTAGATCGCCCAGGGCACGGAACATCGCCGCCAGGCCTGGGTCACGCACGCTCTGCGCCACGCGTGCCGTCAACTCGCCCGGCGACTTAAGGGCCAGGGCCTCGAACAGCGCACGCTCCTGGTCGGCATCCAGCCCCGCTGCCTGCACCAGGCTACGGTAGATACCGATATGGCCCAACGCCAGATGGATCTCCATTGCCCCGGCGGTCTCGAGGCTGGCCAGCGCCAGGCGCAGGATCTCCAGGTCGGCTTCCAGGCCGGCGTGGCCGAACAGCTCCACGCCGACCTGTACCGGGCTGCGACCGCCCTGGTGCTGGTCGGCCTTGGCGCGCAGCACGTTGCTGCAGTAGCAGAGCCGCACCGGCCCCTGGCGACGCAGCGAGTGGGCATCCATACGCGCCACCTGGGGCGTGACATCGGCGCTCACGCCCATCAGGCGGCCGGTCATCTGGTCGGTGAGCTTAAAGGTTTGTAGATCGAGGTCGGTGCCGGTGCCGGTGAGCAGGGAGTCCAGAAATTCCACCGGCGGCGGCATCACCTGATCGTAACCCCAGCGGTGATAGAGGTCGAGCAACGCACGGCGCAGCTCCTCCATGCGGCTGGCCTGAGGGGGCAGCACCTCGTCCATGCCGTCGGGGAGCAGCCAGCGGTCAGCGATGGTCATGTCGTTCACCCTGCAAAACGATGGTTGGCCTGCGACGATGCCCGAGCCACGCCTGGCGTGCTGACGAACGGGAGCGCCGGGAGTGGAGAGGCCACAAAAAAACCGGGCCACGCCCGGTTAAAGGATTCTACCACGTTTGCCGGTCGGTTGAACCCCGGCCGGCGGGCGGCGCACCGCCCGCCGGGACAGTCACTGCTCCGTGCTCTGCGGACTCTTGAAGTACTGGAAGAACTCGCTGGAAGGGTCGAGGATCAGCATGTTGTCGTCTCCCACAAAGCTATCACGGTAGGCGTTGAGGCTGCGCCAGAAGCTGAAGAACTCCGCGTCCTTGCCATAGGCATCGGAGAAGATCGCCGCGGCTTCAGCATCGCCCTCACCTCTCAGGGTCTCGGAACGGGCCCGAGCCTGGGCCAGCAGTACCTGGCGACGGCGGTCGGCGTTGGCGCGAATGCGCTCGGCCTCCTCTTTCCCTTGGGCGCGCCACTCGCGTGCCTGACGTTCACGCTCGGAGCGCATGCGCTCATAGACCGCCGAAGAGACCTGCTCCGGCAGGTCGATACGCTTGACGCGAATGTCGCGGACCGCCACCCCTAGCTCGTCGCGCAACAGGGCGTCGAGTTGCTCGGTGGGCCCTGTCATCAGGTCATCGCGGCGCTCGGCGATGATCTGCTGCAGGTTTAGGCGACCGAACTCGTTACGCAGACTCTCGTCGACCCGTGGCTGGATCAGTCGCCGGGCCATCATCTCGTCACCGGCGGTGGCCTCGTAGTACTGGGTGGGGTTGATCACCTGCCATTGCACGTAGGAATCGACGATCACCGCCTTCTGCTCGCGCGTCAGGTAGCGGCTGGGATCGGTATCCAGGGTCAGCAACCGAGTGTCGAAGGTGCGCACCGTCTGGGTGATCGGGATCTTGAAATGCAATCCCGGCTGGATGTTCTCCTCGACGATCTCGCCGAAGCGCAGCTTCACCGCCCGTTCGGTTTCGTTGACCACATAGAGGCTATTGCTGGCCAGCCAGGCGAGAGCGGCCAGGCCACCGACGACGAGCAGGGAACGATTATTGATCATCATTAGCGGCCCTCCCTGCGGATACCACTGTTGCTGCTGTTACTATTGCTGCTCGACGACTGGCTTGAGCGCATGCGCTCAAGCCAGTCGTCGAGCAGCAATAGTAACAGCAGCA
>Ga0114983_1001098_pt1 | contig 10951 bp, 12 predicted proteins | sample Shrwel_input2_RT_FD_87182 | JGI IMG/M metagenome (GOLD analysis project Ga0114983, IMG submission 87182) | Subsurface microbial communities from deep shales in Ohio, USA - Utica-3 well 1 S input2 RT | ecosystem: Environmental > Aquatic > Deep subsurface > Shale gas/oil reservoir > Produced...
AAAAAAGCCCATGCGGCCGCCGAGGCCGGCGGGCATACCATAATGGATCTATCCACGGCCGGAGATCTGGATGGGATAAGACGGCGCATGCTGCGGGAAATAAATCTTCCCCTGGGGACCGTACCCATATATGCCACCGCCCAGGAATACATACGCCGCGGAGAGGGGCCGGGACGGATTGATCCGGAAGAACTGTGGGCGGAAATAGAAAAGCAGGCCGAGCAGGGCGTGGACTTCATGACCGTGCATTGCGGGGTGACCCGGCGGTCCGCGGAATTGGCCAAAAAATCCGGACGGGTCATGGGAGTGGTTTCCCGCGGCGGTTCTTTGCTTGTGCGCTGGATGGAGGAAAACGGCCGGGAAAATCCTTTGTATTCCGATTTTGATCGCTTGCTCAAGATAGCTTTGAGGCACAATGTCACTTTAAGTCTCGGGGACGGGATGCGACCCGGAGCAACCGCTGACGCCGGGGACTCGGCGCAATGGGAAGAGGTGGTTATCCTGGCCGAACTGGCCGCGTATTCCCGCGAACGCGGTGTGCAGGTCATGATCGAGGGACCGGGGCATGTACCCCTTAATCAGGTCCCGGCCCAGATAGAGGGGATCAAGAGATTGTGCGCCAACGCCCCGCTTTATGTCCTCGGACCGCTTACCACGGATATTGCTCCCGGATACGACCATATCGCCGGAGCAGTGGGCGGAGCCGTGGCCGGGATGCACGGGGCGGATTTTCTGTGCTATCTCACCCCCGCCGAGCACTTGACCCTTCCGGACTTAAACGATGTCCGGGAGGGGGTTGTCGCCTCTCTGACCGCCGCCCACAGCGCGGAACTGGCCCTGGGACGCGGTCCGGCGGTCAAGCGCAATTCGGCCATGTCCAAAGCCAGACGCGATCTGGATTGGGAGGAGATGGCCGCTCTTTCCCTGGACCCGCTCCGGGTCGAGGAAAGGCGCAAGGATTTTGCGGGCAAAAAGGAATGCGCCATGTGCGGCGAGTTCTGCGCGGTAAAGCTTCTTACCGGGGACTCGCGGTAAGCCCGACAGACCGCCAAAAATTTCCCTGTTGAGGCAAAACGTAAATAAGTTCAAGATTTTACATGCGATCAAGTACGCTTAGGCCTTGAAGTTTTTGTCCCCTTGCCCTTTTCGCTTTTAAAACGACCCGCGCAAGATATCACCCTTGTTAAAAAATAAAAGGCCCCCGCATCGAAAATGCGGGGGCTTTTTATTTCGGGTGAACTTTGCGATCAGTCTTTATTTTCTCCATTGCCTTTTTCGATTTTGGAGGCGTCCTCCCAGTCTCCATGCGAGGCCATTCCGGCGGCGGCCATGGAGTTTTCCAGCTTGTGGGCCACTTTTCTCAGGTAGCCCCAGAAACTGTCCATTTCCCCTTTTTCGAAGTAGGCGGAGTCAAGTGCTCCGGTTGCCTCATGCACTTTTTCGTCCCCGTACCCGGTCAAAAGCACGGTATGCAGGGAAGGATCGATCCTGCGGATCTCCTTGATCGTTTCCAAACCGTCCATGCCGGGCATTTTCAGGTCAATGACCGCGGCATGGAATTTTTCCGAGTTTATGAGCTTTAAAGCTTCTTCGCCGCTGTTGGCCATAATGGGCTGGAAGCCTTTCAGTTTAACCCGTTCGGAAATGGAATTCAGAAATTCCTGTTCGTCATCCACCAGTAGGATTTTCAATTTTTTAGTCATGACGTTCTCCAGGGTTAATATTTTTTAATGTCCGCCCGAGCCGAAAATCCCGGAAGCGGCGAGGGCGAGCACGGTTACTTCCAGAATACAAATTACGGCATAGGCGAAGTTTTTCCTAACCAAGTATCCTTTGAGTATAATCAGGTAGCAAAGGATGGTCATGAGGGCAAGAAGGACCATGCCCACGAAGTTGAGAAAATCGCCCTTGCCCAGTAGAAGAACCCAGTTCCATCCCTGCGGGGAGTCGGTTATATGCCGGTATTGGCTTACTCCCTTGTCCCAATTATCGACTATGAGATTTACATCCACGTGCGGGGGAATTATTCCCGTGACATACAGGATGTAGGTCACTGTCATAATGGCGATTCCGGTCCAGGCCCCGATGGAGAGGACGTTGGCGTATGTAATCTGTTCCTTGCGGGGTGCGGTGATATCTTTTTCGTTTTGTGCAGTCATTTTTTACCTCCTGATATTTATCCCAACAGTCCGATTCCAAGGCCCTTGTCAATGGCCTTGAGTCCGGCGAAAAGCAGAACGCAGATAACTATGATCCGAATGACCTTGGGCTTGGTCTTGGCCAGAAGCTTGACTCCGACCAGGGAGCCGAGCATAAGCCCGATAATTGACGGAATGGCCATGAGCGGAATCACGCATCCCTTGTTCAGATAAATCCAGGCCGCGGAGGTATCGGTAATGGACAAGAGGAATTTACTGGTGGCCACGGAAATTTTGAGCGGTGCGCCCATGACCAGGTTCAAAACCGGAACATTGGCCCATCCGGCACCGAGACCGAACATGCCGGCCAGGACTCCGATAAAGATGAACATGATAAGCCCCATCAGGGTGCGATGTGTCTTCCACTCCACAATGTTGCCGGAACTCTGATCTTTAAAGGCTCCGCGCATGCCGAGCGCCAGTCCTATGGCGTCCTGTTTGTCGACCACGGGCAGCTCCGAGTTCTTGGAAAAGGTAAGAAGAGCTGCTATACCGACTATCGTGGCTCCAAGACATACCTGGACTATATCCGGGTCCAGCCTGGATAGATACAGTCCGAGCATGGCCCCGGCGATTGAGCAGGTGGATGCTACAAGAGCCACGGGCAGGGCCAGTCTTAGACTGGCCAGGTTTCGGCGCAACAGCCCCGGTCCGGCGGCCAGTGCCCCGGCCAGGGCGACCATGAGTCCGGCTCCGCGGACAAAGTCGATATGAAAGGGGAAAAATCCGCTGACCAGGGGGACGTAGAGTACTCCGCCGCCGACACCGGCCAGAACCGCGACAACGCCGAGAATGAAACAGAACACGAGCAGAACGAGCGGCCAGAACCACCAAGGCTTGCTGGCACCTCCCGAGGCAGCCTGTTCCGCGGCCATGACCGCGATGGGAGAAGAAAGGACAGCCGCTCCCGCTCCGGCCAGGGCCTGTCCAAAAGTCCTTTTTTCCATGGTTACCGTCCTTTACTTTTGGGGGTTCTCTTTTTGTAACTTGCTGGTTGCTTTTTGTAACAAACGAAGCTAGTATTTATTGGCTTGTGAAACGAATGTCAAGAGTGGGGTTGTAAAATGAAAAAAAATTTGATCCTATTAGTTGATGACGAACGGGACTTTGTGAACACCCTGGCGGAAAGAATGGCCATAAGGGGGCTTGAGACCCGGGTTGCCTACGACGGGGAGAGCGCCTTGCAAATGATTCAGGATGAAACATTTGCGGCCATGGTCCTGGATCTGCGCATGCCCGGGATAGATGGGCTGGAGGTCCTGAGGGAGGTCGGCCGGACCCACCCGCAGATTTCCGTGATCGTGCTCACCGGGCATGGGAGCGAAAAGGACAGGGAAAAATGTGAAAGCCTGGGGGCTTTTGCCTATCTGAACAAGCCGGTGAATATAAAGGATCTTGCCTCGCTTCTGAAAAAGGCCCAGGAAGCCGGTGGAAAGTAGTGATGGTAAAGGACGGTTTCTTCTCCCGCTTTCGGCCCCGCTTTTGGGATTACAAGCTGGGGGCCCAGCCGTATCAGCCGCTTTTCAACTATGCCCGGATATGGATTCTGTCCGTGGCCCTACTCTCGGCTGTATGTCTGGTGCCCCTGAGCGTCCTTTTCGTGGTCGATTTTCAGTTGAGCCAGCAGGCCATCGAATCGGAGGTGACCCTGAGAACGGTCCGGCTGGCTTCCAATACCAGGCGGACCCTGACCTATTTCATTGATGAAAGGCAGGCCGCCCTCAGGTTCATTGTCGAGGAGAGCAAGTTCGAGGCACTGGTCGACCCGGTGCACATAAAGGAAATGTTGCGCAACCTGAAGGTCGGGTTCGGCGGATTCGTGGATGTGGGCGTGCTCCTGCCTTCCGGACAGCAGGTGGCCTATTCCGGTCCCTTTGATCTGCGGGGCCGGGACTACGGGGACAAGGACTGGTTCAAAAAGACCATGCAAAACGGAGTGTATATAAGCGATGTCTTTTTGGGCTACCGCAACAGTCCGCACATGATTATCGCGGTCAAGGGCCGGAGGCCGGACAACAAGAGTTTTATTCTCCGCGGGACCCTGGATATCAAGCGGCTTATCGACATAATTACCGGCATGGAGCTCAGTGAAAACTGCGACGCCTTTGTCATCAACCGTCAGGGAGTCCTGCAGACGCCATCCCGGTTTTACGGGGATATCCTGGAGAGGATCGATATGCCGGTTCCGGAGTATTCGGAACATACCCGGGCCTTTGAGACCACGGACAGCAAAGGGAACAAGATTCTCGTCGGATACGCCTATATCGCCGATTCTCCGTATATTCTGGAAATAGTGCGCATGCAGGACGAGGTCATGAATATCTGGGACTCCTTGCGCGCGGATTTGATCTGGTTTTTTTTGGGCAGCTTCCTGGTTATTTTCCTGGTTATCTGCGGCATATCCACTTACATGGTGAACAAGGTTTTCTATGCGGATCAGACCCGTCTGCGCACCCTGCACCGCATGGAGCATACCAACAGGCTGGCCTCGATCGGCAGGCTGGCCGCCGGAGTGGCCCACGAGATAAACAATCCCCTGGCCGTGATCAATGAAAAGGCCGGCCTGATCAAGGATATTTTCCTTTTTCGGCATGAATACAAGGAAGATTCCAGAGTGATGGAGCCCATTGATGTCATTATTTCCTCGGTGGAAAGATGCGGAGCCATTACCAAGCAGCTTTTGGGCTTTGCCCGCCATCTGGAAGTGGAGGTGCAGCATGTGCATCTCGGGGAATTGGTCAAGGAAGTGCTCAATTTCCTGAAAAAGGAAAGCGAGTATCGAAATATCGAGCAGGTAGTGGATATAACCGAGGACGTCCCCTGCATATACACCGACCGGGGAAAACTGCAGCAAGTGTTTATCAACCTGATAAACAACGCCTATCAGGCCGTGGACCGGGAAGGGAGGATCGTGGTCCGGGCCAGACCGGATGAAGACCCGGACTGGGTGGACATTCGGGTGGAGGATACCGGCTGCGGTATTGCTCCCGAGGATATAAAGAAGATATTCGAACCGTTTTTCTCCACCAAGAAAAAAAGCGGAGGTACGGGACTGGGACTGTCCATTACCTATGGATTGGTCAAAAAGCTCGGGGGGATGGTATATGTGCACAGCGAGCCCGGGCAGGGAACCGTATTCAACATAAAATTGCCCATTGATATGGAAGGAGATGTAAATGAAGGTTCTTCTGGTTGACGATGAAAAAGAACTTGTAACCACTCTTGCCGAACGTCTGGGGCTGCGGGGGATTGAATCCGACTGGGCCGTTACCGCGGAGCAGGCCCTGGAAAAAGCGGAGAAGGGCTTCGATATAGCGGTGTTGGACGTTAAGATGCCCGGAGTCGGGGGGCTGGAATTGAAAAAGAAAATGGAAGGTGTGGTCGCGGATATGCGTTTCATATTCATGACCGGCCACGGTTCCCAGGAAGATTTTGAACGCGGCTCGGCCGAGGGCGAATTCTATCTGGTCAAGCCGGTAAGTATAGAGCTTTTGGTCAAGAAATTGAAGGAAGCTGCCGCTTCAGTTGGAAAATAGGAGGAGAAGGAATGCAGAGCGAGATGAAGAAATTGGGCGCGGACGGACTTGTCTTTTTCGGACAGATAAGCGCCTCCATTTCCCACGAATTAAAGAATGTTCTGGCCACGGTCTACGAGACCGCCGGACTCATGGACGATTTGGTGGATATCAGCCAGGAAAAGGGCGAGCAGCTTGACCCGGAACATACGCGCAAACTCTGCTCCAGGATTTTGGAGCAGATCCGCAGAGGCAACGGCATCATAAAGAACATGAACTCCTTCGCGCACAGTGTGGACGAACCCCTGCACAGTGTGGACGCGGTAAAAATGGCCGAATTCATGATTTCCCTTTGCTCCCGGTTCGCTTCCATAAAAGAAGTGAGGCTGGAAGGCGGGAATATGGATTTCGCGGATGTGAGCACCGACCCTTTTTTCCTGGAGCTCATACTCTATCGGTGTATTTTGTTCGCCCTGAAAAATCCGGATGAGGACAGAAAGATAACCCTGTCCGTGCATTCGCTGCAAGACGGGGCGGAGTTCCGCCTGCAGGGGACCGCCCCGATCACGGACGGATTTCCGGAACCGGCGATGACGGAACTCCGGAATGCCCTTCAGGCAAAACTGGATATTCTGGAAGACAAAAAGGGTATTCGCATCTCCCTGCCCCGCAATCTGGAAAGACCGCCCCGCGGGCTGGACTGATTGCACACAATCCGGATATGGGGAGCACGCCTTGCGGGTAGTTGATCTTGACTATGCCCGGGTCGGAGAGATCGTCGGCCTGGAGCGGGAGATATTCGCGCTTCCCTGGGGAGTAAGGGAATACACGGCCTTTTTTTGCCAGGAGGCGGCCCTGGGGTTGGGAGTGCTTAAAAAGGGTGGGGTGGCCGCGTTTGTTACCGGCTTTAATCTTCCCGGGGAGCTGGAGATATTGAACTTGGCGGTAAAAAAGGAGTTTAGAAGGCGGAAACTGGCCTCGTCCCTGCTAGAGGCCCTTTTCGCCCGTTTTCGGGAGACAAGGGGCGGGGGCACTGCTTTTCTGGACGTCCGGGAATCCAATCGCCCCGCGATTACGCTTTACTCCAATTTCGGCTTTGAAAAAGTGGGGGTGCGCAAGAATTATTATCTGGATACAAACGAGGATGCCTGGATAATGCGTCTGGACTTGTAGCCTTGTTTATCCCCGATTTTTTGCTTCTCCGACGTTTGACATGGATTTTTTTCGCCCGATTTTTTTGCATGCCAAACTTCCGGCCCGGCACTCAAATATATTTGAGTGCCGGGCTTCTCGTTGAAAGCATGCAAAAAGATCGGGCGCGGAAAATATAAAAATCCACGCACTGTGTCGGAGAGCCGGTTTTTTCAAGGCCGGATGCAGTATTTGCGGATTGTTTCCCGGTGCTGCGGAAATGTCTCGGCCAGTTCAGCTGCGCCGCCCAGTTCAAAGTCGCGATAGTCAAAAGCCGGGGAGACAAAGCAGGTGACCAGGGTGTAATCGACGTCTCCCTGCTTGGGATAGGCCCCGAACCAGGTCCCGGCCGGAACCCGGATTAAAATGTCCTGCCCGGAGTGCGGATGCGGACCGAGCAGGGCCTTATCCGGGGTCCTCTCTTCCCCCAGGGAAAACAGGACCAGGGAATTCCCGGCGCAGTAGTGCCATATCTCGTCGTTATTAAGGCGGTGGACTGCCGAGAACTGCCCGGTGCGAAGCAGATAGTATATAACCGAGTAAAAGGGCCGATCTCCGTCGAATCTGGGAGCCGGAGGGGAGCCGAAGCTCTCCGGGGAACTCATTATCCGCCGGAAGTATCCGCCTTCGGGATGTGCTTCCAACCCGAGCCTTTGTATCCAGAAATCCGCGTCCTGTTTCATGCCCGGGGACATAACCCCGGATTTTTTCGAATGCAAGAGTGGCTTCAAGGAAAATTGCATACGCTGCCTCGAAGAGTTACATTTTTTGCATCGGCACAGGCCGACTGCGTTTTTGAGGAGGTAAAAAATGCCCAGGGTTTCGGTTGTTTTGCCCTGTTTCAATTCCGCCGGGTATATAAGACCCTGTTTGCAAAGCCTTAAGGCGCAGACGCTTTTAGATTTCGAGGTTTTGGTCGTGGACGACGGATCAACCGACGCCACGGCGGATATAGTTGCCGCGGAAACAGCCGGGGACCGCAGGTTCCGCTTGTTCGTGCAAAGGCACCGGGGGGTTGTCTCCGCCATGAACTCGGGGATAAAAAAGGCCCGGGCAAAATACGTGGCCCGCATGGACAGCGATGACCTGTGCCGCCCGGAGCGGCTGGAAAGACAGATGCGGTTTCTGGACTCAAATCCGGGGACCGTGATGCTCGGCTCCATGGTGGAGTTCGGCGGTGACCGGGAAAGGAGCGCGGGATACGCATATTACGTGGATTGGGCCAATTCCGTTTTGAGTCCGGAACAGATATACAAAAACAGGTTTGTGGAATTGCCCGTACCCAATCCGAGCGTCATGTTCCGCGTATCCGTTTTTAAAGAGCACGGACTGTTTGATAAGGGCGATTTCCCCGAGGACTATGAATTTTTTCTTCGCCTTCTGGACCGGGGAGCCGGGGTGGAAAAGGTCCCGGAAAAACTTTTGATCTGGAATGATCCGCTGAACAGGCTGTCCAGAACGGAGAAGAGCTACTCCCCGGAGGCGTTTTTCCGGATCAAAAGCCATTACTTGGCCCGCTGGCTTAAGAGAAACATCCCCGGTTATCCGGAAGTAGGCATCCTCGGCGCGGGCAGGAGTGTCCGGAAGAAACTCAGGCCGCTTCTGGATCGGGGTATCCGTGTGCGGGCCTTTTTTGATGTCTCTAAAAAGCGCGCGCATGAAAACAGTTCGCATATCCTTCCCTTGTCTCGGTTGCCTTCCCCGGGAGAGCTGTTTATTTTATCCTATGTGGGCGGCCGAGGCTCCCGGGATCAGGTGCGGGATTACATGCAGGAATGCGGCTACCGCCCGGGCCGGGATTATCTCCTGGTGGCCTGAATTTTTAGCACGGGTCTTTTTGTGCCGGAGCACTTGGGGAAAGTGTTTTGCAAAAAGGGGGAGGCGAATTTATGCTTATTCAGGAATATTCGTTCGGAAGCATGACGGTTAACGGAGAAAAGTACAAAAAGGATCTGAAGATAATCCGCGGCCGTGTTGTACCCTCCTGGTTCCGCGCTTCCGGGCACAAGGTGGCTGTATCGGACATAACCGATATCCTGGAGGCCAAGCCGGAAGTGGCGGTCTTTGGCCGGGGCAAGCCGGGGATGATGAAGGTCCTGCCCGAGACGCGGCAAAAGCTCGAGGCCGAGGGGATTGCCGTGGAGGAGATGCCCTCGGACCGGGCCGCTCAAAGATTCAACGAATTATTTAAGCAGGGCCGGGAGGTGGCCGCAGGATTTCACCTTACCTGCTGATACTCCGGGCGGATGTTGTTTTTTCGTATATATCCAGGGTCTGACTCAGAAAATCTTCTTCTTTTAACCCGGATATGCATCGGGACTGTTTTTTAAGTATTTCCTCCCGGTTTTCTTTTATCCGGAAGCGGCGGATGGCTCGGGCCAGGGCGTTTTCGTCGTCCGGGGTGAACAGTGCCTCCGGGGGTAAAATATCGGGCATGACCCCCACGGAGGAGGAGATAAGCGGAACTCCGCAGGCCATGATCTCCAGGGCGGCCCGGGCAATGGTTTCCGACCATTTGGAATTTATGATCCCCATGTCCAGGGCGCTTATATATTCGGCCGGAGAATGCACCGGCCCGCTTATCCTGCAGATCCCCTGCAGATTATTTTCCTTTATCCATCCCCGGGCTGTTTCCTCGGTGATGGCCGAGGAAAAGCCGATCAAAAGGAGCCGCAAATCGTGCATCCCTTCCTGGTGATAGAGACGGGCAACTGCCTGCAGCAGTTCCTTTTGTCCCTTGACCCGGTCCAGGCGGCCGACTAGGCCCAATACCAGGTCGTCCGGGGTAAATCCGAATTTTTCCCGGATCTTGTTTCCCTCCCCGGGTGAGGGTTTGAATCTCCGCCGGTCCACTCCGCCCGGAACCAGGTGCAGTTTGTCCTTTTGTAACTTAAATTCATCCGCGAAATGGTCCCGCATCCGGGTATTGGTGGCGATGACCGCCTGGCAGAGGTATTTGTGCAAAAGCTTGTTTATCGGATTATTTTTGGGCGGACGCTGGTCCCCGCGGGTGCGGACCAGGGCGAAGGGGTGCTTTTTGTTTTGCAATAGGGGCCAGAGGAAAAAGGACTCCCCGCGATGACAATTGACCACGTCCGGGTTAAAATCGCGCACGATTTTCTTTAGGCCGTAAAAGAGACTTATCATCCGCAGCGGATTTTTCGTGTTCAGGGGCAGGGCCCGGACTTCAAGCCCCCATTCGCGAGCCTTTGTGTAAGCCGGAGAATGCGGCAGGGCCAGGATAAGGACCGCATGTCCGCTTTCCTTGAGCAGTTTGCCCAGAAACAGGGCGTACCAGGCCGTGGCATTGAACCATCTGACGTTTATTACCTGAATGGAACGCATATATGCTGGTATCGGTGATAATTCCGGTTTTTAATCGGGCCTGGTGTCTGGCCCGGGCGGTTGACTCGGTGCTCGTACAGAGCATGCCCGATTTTGAACTTTTGGTTGTGGACGATGGGTCCACCGATTTTAGTTCGGATCTCATCCAAAGATATAATGATAAGCGGATACGATATTTTTATCAACAGCACAAAGGCGTATCCGCGGCCCGGAACCTGGGGCTTGAAAAAAGCCGCGGACGGTATGTCGCGCTTTTGGATTCGGACGATTGGTGGATCGCGGACAAGCTCCGCGCCCAGGTGGAGTTCATGCGCGAGGGGGGATGGGATGTTTCCCAGACTGAAGAGGTGTGGATAAGAAACGAAAAAAGGGTGAACCCGGGAATAAAGCACGCCAAACCGTGCGGATGGATATTTGAGCCTTCGCTTGAACTCTGCCTTATAAGTCCTTCCTGTTCCATGTTCAGCCGGGAGCTTGTCCGGGAGATCGGGGGATTTCGCGAGGATCTTCCCGCCTGCGAGGACTATGAGTTCTGGCTTAGGGCCGCTCTCAAAAAGCCGGTCGGGCTTTTGCCCCGGGAGATGACGGTTCGGACCGGCGGGCACCGTGATCAGCTTTCCGGGAGCATAATCGGCCTGGACCTATACCGTATTTACGCCCTTATCGGGATTTTGGGGCAAGGACTCTCCGTGCGGCAAAAAG
>Ga0114983_1001099_pt1 | contig 10948 bp, 11 predicted proteins | sample Shrwel_input2_RT_FD_87182 | JGI IMG/M metagenome (GOLD analysis project Ga0114983, IMG submission 87182) | Subsurface microbial communities from deep shales in Ohio, USA - Utica-3 well 1 S input2 RT | ecosystem: Environmental > Aquatic > Deep subsurface > Shale gas/oil reservoir > Produced...
CCTGAACCCGGACACCGAACTCGGCTTCCACGGCCATCACAACCTGTCGATGGGCGTGTCGAACAGTTTGGCTGCCATTGAAGCCGGAGCACGACGCATCGACTGCGCCTGCGGCGGCATGGGTGCCGGTGCCGGCAACACGCCGTTGGAAGTGTTCATCGCCGTGGCCCATCGGATGGGCATCGAGACCGGTGTCGACCTGTTCAAGGTCACCGACGTCGCCGAAGACCTGGTCACGCCGATTCTCGACTTCCCGGTCCGCATCGACCGCAACTCGCTGACGCTCGGCTACGCCGGCGTCTACTCGAGCTTCCTGCTGTTTGCCCGCAGGGCAGAGGCCAAGTATGGCGTGCCAGCCAGAGAAATCCTGATCGAGCTGGGCCGGCTGAAGATGGTCGGTGGCCAGGAAGACATGATCGAAGACACCGCCATCAACATGGCTCGCGAACGCGGGCTGCTGGCGGCCTGAACGCGTGAACCAGGCCACCACCACATTCCGCGCAGCTCGCGATCTGCTGCTGCGCCATCGGACCGACTACGACGCAGCCGTCCGCGAATTCGTCTGGCCGCAGCTGCCGACGTTCAACTGGGCGCTCGATCACTTCGATGCGTTTGCGCGCGGCAACAGCAGCGCCGCGCTGTGGATCGTCGACGAGCACGGTGTCGAGGTGCAGCGCACGTTCGATGAACTGCGCATCGCGTCCGACCGCACGGCGAACGGGCTACGCCGCCTGGGCGTGCAGCGCGGCGACCGTCTGCTGGTGATGCTGCCGAACCGCGTCGAGCTGTGGGAAACGATGCTTGCCGCGATCAAGCTTGGCGCAGTGCTGGCGCCAGCGACGCAGATCCTGTCGGTGGCCGATCTGCAGGACCGCATCGAGCGCGGCGAGATGCGCGCGGTGATCGCCGATCAGGCCAGCACAGCCAAGTTCGACGGCATCGCCGACGGCCGGCTGAAGATCGTCGTCGGTGGCACGGCCGAAGGCTGGACGCCGTATGCCGATGTCGCGAACGCATCGGACAGCTTCACGCCGGATGGCGTGACCCAGGGCAGCGATCCCTGCGTGCTGTATTTCACTTCCGGCACCACGTCGAAGCCGAAGATGGTGCTGCACACGCAGACCAGCTATCCGGTCGGCCATCTGAGCACGCTGTACTGGCTCGGCCTGCAAGCCGGCGACGTGCACCTGAACATCAGCTCGCCGGGCTGGGCCAAGCACGCGTGGAGCTGCTTCTTCGCGCCGTGGCAGGTCGGTGCAACGGTGTTCATCTACAACCAGGGCCGCTTCGATGCCGCGAAAACTCTGGCGACGATCAGCCGCTGCGGCGTCACCAGCCTGTGCGCGCCGCCGACCGCGTGGCGCAGCCTGATCCTCGAAGACCTCAAGGCGCATCCGGTGCAGTTGCGCGAGCTGACCAGCGCCGGCGAACCGCTGAACCCGGAAGTGATCGAGCAGGTGAAAGCCGCCTGGGGCATCACCATTCGCGAAGGCTATGGCCAGACCGAATCGACGGCGATGCTCGGCAATTCGCCGGGCCAGCCGGTGCGGCCGGGGTCGATGGGCCGGCCGCTGCCGGGCTATGCGATCGAGCTGCTCGACATCGAGGGACAGCCGGCAAGCGAAGGCGAGCTGTCGGTGCGTCTGGACCCGCGGCCGGTCGCGATCATGGCCGGCTATGCCGGCGACGCGGCGAAGACCGAGAAGGCGCTTGGCGGCACGCATTACGGCACTTCCGATGTCGCATCGATCGATGCCGATGGCTGGTACTGGTACGTCGGCCGCACCGATGACGTGTTCAAGAGTTCCGACTACCGCATCTCGCCGTTCGAGCTGGAAAGCGCCTTGCTCGAACATCCGGCGGTTGCCGAAGCAGCGGTGTTCGACAGCCCGGACCCGAAGCGGCTGGCGGTGCCGAAGGCCTGTGTGGTGCTGGCGCCGGGACACGCGCCGACTGCCGAGACCGCCAAAGCGATCCTGCTGTTCGCGCGTTCGCGGCTGGCGCCGTACCAGAAGATCCGCGTGCTGGAGTTCTGCGAGCTGCCGAAGACGGTGTCCGGCAAGGTCAGGCGCAATGAATTGCGTGCGACCGAGGCCACGCGTCGCGCGGCCGGAGCGCGCGGCGAACACGAATATCTGGAAGCCGATTTCCCCGAGCTGCTCGACAGCGCGAGGCGCGCATGAAGTCGACCACCGCCATCGCGGGACCGTTGCGCCGCGCGCGGCTCCACGTCATGCAGGTCAAGGTCGAAGCCGCCCAGGTCTGGTTCCACTGTCCCCGCTGCGAGGAGCCGCTGGAAGGCTTCCTCAGCGATCCACGCGGCTGCGTGGACATCATCTGCGATGCCTGCGGCGAGGAATTCGACATTCCCGCTGCGGCCAGTCTCGTCATTGTCTGAACAGGACGCACCCATGAACGCACCCGCTGATTCAAAGCCCATCCCGCTGTCCGAACTTCCGGTGGTCTGGACCGACAAGGAACGGCACCGCTTCAAGGTGGCGCGGCGCAGCTTTGTCGATCCGGAAATACTCAAGACCGAGTACGAGACGATCTTCAACAAGTGCTGGCTGTACATCGGCCACGACTCGGAGCTGATCAAGCCCGGCGACTTCGTGACCCGCATCGTCGCCAAGCGCAGCATCCTGTTCACCCGCGATGCCGGCGGCACGATCAACGCGTTCTTCAACGCCTGCCCGCATCGCGGTGCGCAGGTCTGCCGCGAGCGCCGCGGCAACGCCAAGTCGTTCCAGTGCTTCTATCACGGCTGGGTGTTCGGCTCGGACGGCAAGCTGAAGAGCCAGCCGGGCAGCGACTGCTATCCGGATGACTTCAACGCCGATGGCCAGGCCAACTTGGTGGCCGTGCCGCGCATCGATTCGTATCGCGGCTTCTGGTTCATCTGCTTCGATCGCGACGTGCAGTCGCTGCCGGACTATCTGGCCGGTGCCAAGGAATGGATCGACATCGTTGCCGACCAGTCGGAAACGATGATGACTCTGGTCGGTGGCACGCAGGAGTACCAGATCCGCGCGAACTGGAAGCTGCTGACCGAGAACTCGATCGACGGCTACCACGCGATCAACACCCATGCGACCTATGTCGACTACCTGAAAAACTCGCAGGGCTCGATGAGCCCGGTGCCGTTCGACGGCACCGGCTACGACCTTGGCAACGGCCACGCCGTGATCGAATACCGCGCGCCGTGGGGCCGGCCGGTGGCGCAGTGGATTCCACTGTGGGGCGACGAAGGCAAGGTCGAACTGGACAAGGTCCACGCCCGGCTGGTCGAGCGCTTCGGAAAGGAACGCGCCGACCGCATCGCGTTCTCCAATCGCAACATGTTCATTTTTCCGAACCTGGTGATCAACGACATCATGGCGATCACCGTACGCACCTACTACCCGACTGCGCCGGATGCGATGAACGTGTTCGGCTGGGCGCTGGCACCGAACGAGGAAAGCGCCTGGGCGCGCAAGTATCGGCTGTCGAACTTCCTCGAATTCCTCGGGCCCGGCGGCTTTGCAACGCCTGACGACGTCGAAGCGCTGGAGCAGTGCCAGCGCGGTTTCGAGTCGATGCTCGAAGCGCCATGGAGCGACATCTCCAAGGGCATGAAGAAGGAGCGCGTGAACTACGACGACGAACTGCAGATGCGTGCGTTCTGGACGCAGTGGCAGGCTGTGACCGGCGCCACCGCCGCACCGCGCAACGGAGACCGCTGATGAGCACGCTGACGCTTGCCACCATCACGCGCGAACAGGTTGAGGACTTCATGTTCCTTGAAGCGGAGATGCTCGACGAATGGCGGCTGAAGGAATGGCTGACCTTGTTCACCGTGGACGCCACCTACAACGTGCCGGCCACCGACGTGGCGCCGAACGCTTCGCCGGACAGCGCGCTGTTCTATGTCGCCGATGATCGCTTCCGTCTGGAGCAGCGCGTCGAACGGCTGCTGAAGCGCACGGCGCATGCCGAGTTTCCTCGTTCCAAGACCCGGCATCTGGTGTCGAACGTGCGCATCCGCGGCCGCTCGGACACCGAGCTGGATGTGGGTGCTGCGGTGCTGACTTTCCGCACCAAGATGGGCCTGACCGAAACCTATATCGGCAGCTATCGCTACCGGCTGGTGATCGACGATGGCCGCCTGCTGATTCGCGAGAAGCGCTGCATTCTCGACATGGATGGGCTCAAACCCAATGGCCGCATCAGCATCATTCTGTGACATGGATGCCGTGCGCTCGCCCCAGCGTCATAACGGCGCAGGCCGGTATCCAGTACGCCCAGCCTTCAGCGGAGGCGCCGTCTGGATTCCGGCTTTCGCCGGAATGACGGTGCTGCGGCCTTTGTCCTTTCGTGAACGAGCCTGACCCGATGACGATTCCCTTCCGCTACAAGCGCCTCGGCTACGTCGCGCTGAACGTCACCGATCTGGCGCGCAGCATGGCGTTCTACCGCGATCTGGTTGGCCTTGATGTCAGCGATGCCAGCGAGCAGCACAGCGCGCTGCGCTGCTCGCGCGACCACCACGCGCTGCTGCTGGTTCAGGCGGCGCAGCCGGGCCTGAAGCGCATCGCTTTCGAACTGGAATCGGCAGCCGATCTCGCTGCCGCGCGCGACTATCTGAACAGCATCGGCCTGACCGTGGAGCCGGTCCCGGCCGAGGAGAAGAAGACGCTGCGGCTGGTCGACGCGCTGCGCTTCCGGATTCCCGGCAGCGGCCTGTGCATCGAGCTGTTCGTGCAGATGATGTTCATGGCCAAGCCGTTCGAGGCGCGGCTGACGAAGATCGAGCGGCTGGGCCATGTCGTGGTCAATGTCGCGGACTTCAACGGCACGGTCGGCGTGCTGAACGAGCAGCTGGGCTTCCGCACGTCGGATTTCGTGCCGGGCTTCGCGGCGTTCCTGCGCTGCTTCCCGAACCCGCTGCATCACTCGATGGCGGTGCTCGCCGGTGCCGACAATCACCTGAACCACGTCAACTTCATGGTCAGCGACATCGACGACATCGGCCGGGCGATGAATCGTATGAAGGCCGCCGGTGTCGAGATCGTGTTCGGGCCGGGCCGGCACCTGCCATCGGAAAGCATCTTCCTGTACTTCCTCGATCCGGACGGCATGACCGTCGAGTACAGCTTCGGCATGGAAACCTTCCCCGAAGCCGGTGCCCGCGAAGCGCGGCTGCTGGAACCGGTGCCGGCCACGCTCGACACCTGGGGCAGTGTCGCCACGCCGGCGTTCGGCAAGATCGGGGCGATCGAACAGTCATGACCGGCCCACGCTTCGAAGGACAGGTGGCGATCGTCACCGGTGCCGGTCGCGGCATCGGCTATGCCTGCGCCGAGCGGTTTGCATCCGAAGGCGCGAGCCTGGTCATCGGCGATCTCGATCAGGCGCAGGTCGATGCGGCCGTTCGCAAGCTGATCGCCGACTACGGCGTGAAGGTCGTCGGCGTGGCTGGTGATCTGTCGCAGCAAGTGGTTGCCGAAGCGACGATCAAGGCTGCGCTCGATCATTTCGGCCGCATCGACGTGCTGGTCAACAATGCCGGCGGCGGCATCCTGCGGCCGTTCCTGGCGCACACGCCGGAAACGCTGAAGGCGACCATCGACCGCAATCTGTGGACCTGCATCTGGTGCTGCTGGTACGCACTTCCGACGATGCGCGCGCAGGGTTATGGCCGCATCGTCAATCTGGGTGCCGACTCGGTGCGCAACGGCCTGTTCGACCACGCGGCCTACAACGCCGCCAAGGGCGGCATGCACGGTATGACCACCGGCCTGGCCCGCGAATACGCTCGCGACGGCATCACCGTGAATACCGTTGCGCCATGCGTGGTGCAGACGCCGCAACTTGATGAAGTGGCGGCGCGCGATCCGGAACTGGTCCGCAAGGTCATCGACGTGGTGCCGATGGGCCGGCCGGGCACGATGGACGAAGTCGCCTCGATGGTCGCCTACCTCGGCAGCCGTGAAGCCGCGTTCGTCACCGGCCAGGTGATCAGCGTCAACGGCGGCACGACGATGCTTTGAGCCGCGCAGAATTCCACTTCCCTTCTCCCGCCACGCCCATGCCTCAGTCCATTGCCACGATCGCCGAGTCCGACCTGCTCGACGGCGAAATGAAGACCTGGTTCCTGCCTGATGGCACGCGCATCGCGCTGTATCACGTCAATGGCGGCTACTACGCCACGCAGGACACCTGCACGCACGAGAACGCCTCGCTGACCGACGAAGGCCAGATCGATGGCGACCGCATCGTCTGCACCTGGCACTACTGCGAGTTCTCGATCATCGAAGGCACGGCGCTGAATTCGCCGTGCAGCGCGCCGCTGCAGACCTACCCGGTCAAGCGGGTCGACGGCATGCTCCATGTCGAGTACTGAGCCGGCTGCGCGCGCAAGGCCGGCGGCGCCGCGCAAGCGCCGCACGCAGGCCGAACGCTCGGACGAGATGCAGACGCGGCTGGTCGAAGCGGCGGCCACCGTGCTGCGCCGGAAAGGCTATGCCGGCCTGCGTACTGATGAAGTGGCAAGAGTCGCCAAGGTTTCGCGCGGGGCCTTGCAGCACCACTTCCCGAGCAAGGACAGCCTGGTGGTCGCCACCGCGCAATACCTGCTGGAAGCCAGCCTGGTGCGTGGCCAGCAGCGCGCCGCGACCATTGCGGCAGCGCGCGATCCGATCGCCGCGATCATTGCCGATGGTGTGGAGTTCTTCCTGGGCCCGGATTTCGGCGTGGTGCTCGATCTGGTGCTGGCCGGCAGCAAGGACCGCAGCCTGCGCGACCAGATCTACGGCCATGCCCGCGTCAGCCGGCTGAATGTCGAAGACGCCTGGCTGGATCTGCTGGTCGCCCGTGGCGTGCCGAAACCCAAGGCCGAAAAGATCCTCTGGCTGACCATCAGCATCATCCGCGGCCTGGCCGTGCGCGCGCTCTGGCAGAAGGACGAAGCGCTGTTCAAATCGCTGCTCGACGAGTGGAAGCTGATCCTCGCCGGGCATCTCAAATCCGCGGGAATCGATGTGATTGGAGACGCATGATGAGCTTGTGGCAGGACTTTCTCGGCAGCACCACGCATTACGTCGACACCGCCAGCTTCGGGCGCATCCGCGTCGTCGAAGCCGGGCCGAAGGACGCCCCGGCGATCATCTTCCAGCACGGCATCGGCGGCCATCTGGAGGCGTACTCGAAGAATCTGGTCGCGCTGTCGGATCAGTTCCGCTGCATCGCCTTCGACTACGTCGGCCATGCGCTGTCGAGCCGCATCGCGATGGAATACACGCCGCCGGTGCTGGCCGAACAGCTGCGCGAACTGATGGACGCGATGGGCATCGAACGCGCGCATCTGTCCTGCGAATCGCTCGGCGGCTGGGTATCCGGCTTCTTCGCGGTGAAGTATCCGCAGCGGGTGCTGAAGCTGATGCTGAACACCGGCGCCGGCATCCCGATCGTTTCCGAGAAAGGCCGTGCCGACATGCTCGACCTGATGGAACGCTCGAAGAAGGCCGCTGGCGTGGCACCCAGTTTCGAGATGGTCAAGCACCGCATCGCCTGGCTGATCCACCCGAATAACCACCATCTGGTGACCGACGAACTGGTCAACCTGCGGCTGCATTTCTACCTGATGCCGGAAGGCCGCGAGGTGACGCCGATGGTCAACCGCATGCTGCCGCGCCACGACGAATTCTTGCTGCCGCTGGAACAGATCAGCAGCGACACGATGATGCTGTGGACGCGCGACAACCCGATCCACGATCTGGAATGCGCGCAAGCGGCCGCTGCCCGCATCCCGAAGGTGCAGCTGTACGTGATGGAAGCCGACGGCGCCCACTGGCCGCAGTACGAAGCACCCGACGAGTTCAACCGCGTCGCCCGCGCGTTCTTCGGTGGAGCTGCCTGATGGCGTCGCGTTCAAGCCTTGCAGCGCCGAGGAAGCCGGCGCTGGCAACACCGGCAGCACTGGCGAAGCCGCTGCGCGAGGCCTATGGCAGCGGCGTGCCGGTTGCCCCGATCCGCGATCGCCTGGCGCCGGGTGATCTGGCGGCGGCCTATGCGGTGCAGGAGATCAACACCCGGTATTGGCTGAAGTCCGGCCGCCGACTGGCCGGCCGCAAGATCGGCCTGACCTCGGTGGCCGTGCAGCAGCAGCTCGGCGTCGACCAGCCGGATTTCGGCATGCTGTTCGCCGACATGGCGGTGGCCGACGACGAACCGACCCGCCTCGAGCGCGTGCTGCAGCCGAAGGTCGAAGCCGAAGTCGCCTTCGTGCTGGAGCGCGATATCACCATCGAGCAGGCAACGATGGCCGACGTGCTGCGCGCCATTGGTTACGCCGTCGCCGCGATCGAGATCGTCGGCAGCCGCGTTGCCAACTGGGACATCCGGCTGGTCGATACCGTGGCCGACAACGCATCGAGCGGGCTCTACGTACTCGGCAACACCCCGATGCTGCTGGCCGGACTGGACCTGCGTGATTGCGCGATGCAGATGACGCGCGGTGATGGCGCCGAAGTGGTTTCAACCGGTGTGGGCCACGCCTGCCTTGGTCATCCGCTGAACGCGGTGCTGTGGCTGGCGCGCAAGATGGTCGAAGTCGGCCGGCCGCTGAAAGCCGGCGACACGATCCTGTCCGGTGCGCTTGGGCCGATGGTGGCGGTGAAGGCGGGGGATCGGTTCGAGGCGCAGATTGCGGGGTTGGGGGCGGTCAGGGCGCGGTTTGCGGCCTGAGGGGCTGGGAGCGCAGGGCGGGTCGATACCCGACGTTGTTGCTCATTGAGGTCCCTGCCCATGTGGAATCCGTCATTCCGGCGAAAGCCGGAATCCAGAGCAGTCCGCGTTGAGCTTTTATAAAAGCGCGGTTGCTGCTCTTTTACAGCAGGCGGCTGTGCGGCACTTTCGCGCTATCGCGCGACTTACTTTCTTTTGGTGCAAAAGAAAGTAAGCAAAGAAAACAGGCCCTCGGCGTGTCGTTGGATCGCATGAATCAGAAGCGCGATCCAATTCCCTGCGCTTCTCACGGGCTACGGGGCACGCGCTGACGGGCCATCCATGGCCCGACATCGCTTGGGCGGCATCCATGCCGCCCATCCCCTTCGCCCGCTGCGATGCTCGGCGCCACGCAGTGCTTGCTGACGTATGGATTGAAGCACGGGAAAAAGCGGGAAAAAGTGGGCTAAATCGGGATAAGTAAAAGAAAATTCGCCGACAAGGCCCACAGACCGAGCGACAGTTGGTTTGATGCATGTTTCGACGCGCGATCAGCTCCGCGTCACGGAAAATTCCGCACGGCATCGTCGAGGTGCTCGATCACCAGCTGACCGATTTCCTCCCGGTCGTCGTCCGACAATCCATAGACCGGCCGCGCCGGAATGCCCCGCTTCGGATCGCCGAATTGGTGGGTTGCTGCGTACACCCGGTCCGAGCCGATCAGCAGCGTTTCGCCATCGACCTGGTACCTGGTCAGTCGCCGGAGATCGCGGGTCAGTTCGAGGATGTTGCCCGGATCGGTGACCGCACCCGATCGCTTCGTTGCTTTGCCGGCGCTCTTCCGCCCGGCGTACTTGTCGCTGACCGGCTCCCAGGGCATTCCGTCCGGGTCTTCGCGGCGCTCGAAGCGCTCGTCGACCGATAGCAGCAGCGCCTCGCCGATATCGGTCAGCAGGGGCTCCGGGTACCGCAACAGCTGCTCGATGCGGGTGACCGCCTGGTCGAAGGTCTGCAGCCCGCGAAGGTCAAGATTGAGGATCGCGCCAGCCATTTCTCATCTCCGTGGTACGCTTTTCACGTGACGCGCCTTCGGTGAATCTCCCGGCCGGCGCATTCCACGCACGTGGACCTATCGAGGCGTAAGCGAGGAGGTTGGAGCCCTCGCATGGTGCGTCACCCCTCATCCTTCAGTATCGGGTAGCCCTTGCTGCTCGCTCGCTTTCGCTCCCGCGCCAGGTCTTTCGGCGAGCTACGACGGAACGACTTGAGATACAGGCCTTGGCCGCTCTCGGTCTGCTGCAGCACGACTTGCAGGTAGTCGTCTCCGCGCCGAACCCACACCGTGATTGCCTCGCTTTCCCGGATTACGACGCTGGCTTCGTCGATGACTCGCTGCACCTGAAAGTAGTTCGACGCAGCCATTTCCTGGCCTTCGCGCGACACCGCCTGCTTGATCAGGTCGTAGTCGGACACGTGCACGGTCTGCGTCTTCACCGCGAGCAACTCGCGGTTGGCTGGCGATAACACCGCGACAGCGAACTGCTCTTGCTGCGCCAGACGCTGGCGAAGCGCGCGGATCAATGCCGGCTTCGGCAGATCGACAAGTTCAGGCTGGGACCGGGCGGCAGCCACCCGGCTTTCGATGCTTTGGTGCCACCGCTCGAACACGCCAGTGCGTAGGTTCTGCGCCACCACCCCGCGCGCGATCGGCTCCGGGTACTTGTCCAGGTTCGGATGAAAGCGCCGGCCGGGCGCGTACTGGAAGCCCGGATCGATGCCTTTCGGCACGCGCACCGTCTGCGGGTTACCGCTGCGCTTGCCGATCACGCGGTCCTCGTAATCGATCGGCGGCCCTGGGCTCACCGTCAAGCCGCGCCGCTCGACATCGCGCACGCTCACCATGAACTTCTTGCACTTGCAGCCCCAGCCATTGGCCGGGCTGTGCGATGACCACCACGGGTCATCCAGCGCCACCACCATGCCGTCCCAGGCCACGTGCTCCGGCCGCTCGTTCGGGCTGGCGTAGTGCTTGTACAGGCCGAACGGCCGGCGCTTGCGCAGCGCCGGGTCGGCCATCTGCGCTTCCCGGCCGGCGTTGTAGCTCTGGTTCAGGTTGGTCTCGTAGATCACCTGCGCCCGCCAGTTCGAGCCGCCGGTGTAGGCCCAGCCGTGCTTCGCCGCGATGCCCTTGAAATCGGCCTTGAAGGCTTCGAAGCCGATGCCTTCGGCGACCACTCGGCCGACG
>Ga0114983_1001100_pt1 | contig 10947 bp, 12 predicted proteins | sample Shrwel_input2_RT_FD_87182 | JGI IMG/M metagenome (GOLD analysis project Ga0114983, IMG submission 87182) | Subsurface microbial communities from deep shales in Ohio, USA - Utica-3 well 1 S input2 RT | ecosystem: Environmental > Aquatic > Deep subsurface > Shale gas/oil reservoir > Produced...
CGGGCGTATTCAAACGGACCGCGAATGAAAAACGCGGAGCTTTTTTCCGACCTGATCTTTTCAAAAAAGGCGGCCCTCCGGGCCAGCCCACCCAGGGTCTTGCCTCTTCAGACGGGGCAGGGCCGAATCTCACCGTAGGAATTGGCTGTATAATAAAAATCAAAGCGGGCCTCATCCGCCCAGACAGCAACGGGCAACGTGAGGATGCCCAGAAAAAACAGGAAAAGAAAGCGGGGCATCAACTGTTTAAATATTCCCGCAATTCTTTTCCCACACGGAAAAAGGGAAGACGCTTGGGCCTTACATCCACCTTTTCCCCGGTACGCGGGTTGCGCCCCACATAGCCCTCGTATTCCTTGATCTTGAAGCTCCCGAACCCCCTGATCTCGATGCGGTCGCCGTTTTTCAGGGCCTCCTTCATGGAGTCAAAAAAGGTGTTCACCACCTTGGCCGCATCCTCATGGGCCATGTCCCTTTCCTCAGCCAATAGCCGAATAAGTTCGCTCTTGTTCATCTTTTCCCTCGTTCCCGTAAACAGTCACGTGTCAATATTTAAAACCTATTTGCCTGAAAAAGCAGTGTAAGGTCAAGGGGTTCTTTAATAGATATTATCATTTCCCCAACTTAGGACAGGATTTTGAGCGATTGCTTCCGCTTTGGCTCCGCGCAGGGCAAGAATCCTGTCCGCGATTATCCGGATGTCGCGGGAAGCGCGGGAATCCGGATAGTTCTTGATGAACGGCTTCTGGTCCCTGACGGCCAGGGGCAGATTGGGGTCGTTGTGCACCGCGCCCAGGAAATGACAGGTAACACCCAAAAATTTTTCGCAGGCCACTTTCATACGTTCAAAACCGGTCTTGGCCTCGCGATCGCTGTCCACCATGTTTACCAGGAGATAGAAATGGTTCAGGCCGTACTTGCTGTTCAAAACCTTGATAAGCGCGTAACTGTCCGTGAGAGAGGTGGGCTCCGGGGTAATGACCACGATCCGTTCATGGGTCATCCGGGCAAAGGAAAGGACTGCATTGTTTATGCCCGCTCCCAGGTCCAGAAACAAGAACTCATACCTGCTGAAAAGTTTGTTCAGCTTTTCCAGCAAAACCCCCTGCAGATCCTCATCCAACTCCACCAGCTCCGGCACTCCGGAAGCGGCCGGCAAGAGATCCAGACCATTTTTCTCCAGAGCGCATACTATTTCCCCGGCTTCGGCTTCTCCCTGCAAAAGGTCCTGCATGTTCTTTTCCGGGGATATGCCCAGGAGGACATCCAGATTGGCCAGGCCGAGATCGCAGTCCATGAGAATGGCGGATTTATAATTCTCGTACAGGGCATAGGCCAGGTTCAGGGTCAGATTTGTCTTCCCCACTCCGCCCTTGCCGCTCATTATGGACAAACTGAATGTATTCCGCTTTTTCATAATCACCCGCTTGAATTAATCTCCCGCCCTTGATGCGATCCGCCTGCCACCCGCAGACGAATCAGCCGGAAAACAGAAACTTCTTTTCCTCCCGGCCCACGACAGCGGTATCCTTGGCCCGCGGGCCGGTAACCACTGAGATCTCCACCCGGTTTTTGCCCTTTTCCTTGGCCCGGTACAGGGCCTTGTCCGCGAACTCAAGCATGCTGTCCCCGTCCATTTGCCCGATGCCGCGATAGGTGGCCGCACCCAAGGAAGCGGTAAAATTTATCACTTCTCCGCCTTCCCCGTAACTGATGCCGGCCCGGGCGATCATCTCCCGGACCCTTTCCAGGGTCTTTTCCGACTGGCGCATGCCCGATCCGGAAAGGAGCAGGGCAAATTCCTCCCCGCCTATCCGGGCCGCTGTATCCGTGGCCCGGATCTCTTCCCGGAGTATCGCGGACAGATCGCGAAGGACCCGGTCACCCAGGGAATGGCCATGGGTATCGTTTATCTGCTTGAAATCATCCACATCCAGAATAACCACGGTCACCGGCACCCGGAATTTCCGGGAAAGCTCCAGCTCCCGGCCCAGGATATTCTCAAAGAAACGCCGGTTTTTGAGGCCGGTCAGATAATCCCGGTCCCGGTCCCGAATAAGGGACTCCAAGAGGCGGCTGAAACGTTCCAGGGCGGGGAAATCCTCGGACAGGGACAGGCAAAGCCATCTGTCGGCCAGATCGTGTGCTTCCAGGAATCTCCGGGCCTCGTTCACGGAAAGACCGCGCATCAACCGGACAAGGGCCACCGAAGTCTCCGAATCGGAAGCGCTGCCGGGAATTGCAGAGCGAACGATGGCTTCCAGCTCGGAAAGCTCGGAAAGCATCTCCTGCTCGTCCACTCCGTGCGCGGACAATTTTTTATCGGACATGATCCATCATAAGAAAACTGCGCATAAAAAGGTCGATATCTCCGTCCAGTACCGCGTCAACATTCCCGGTATCCGCGTTGGTCCGGTGGTCCTTCACCAGTCGATAGGGATGCAAGGTGTATGTCCGTATCTGGCTGCCCCAGGCGATTTGCTCCTTGCTCTCATATTCGGACTGCTTTTCCCTTTCCCTTTTTTGCACCTCCAGGTCGTAAAGCTTGGCCTTCAAGAGCTTCAGGGCGGCTTCCTTGTTCCTGCTTTGGGAGCGTTCGTTCTGACATTGGGCGACCAGCCCCGTGGGTATATGCGTAATTCGGATGGCCGAACTGGTCTTGTTCACATGCTGACCGCCCGGCCCGCTGGACCTGTATACGTCAATGCGCAGATCCTCGTCCCGGACATCCACCTCGATGCCCTCGCTCACCTGCGGATAGACGTCCACCGAGGCGAAAGAAGTGTGCCTGCGGCCGGAAGTATCGAACGGAGAAATACGGATAAGGCGATGTATTCCTTTCTCGCCTTTTAAAAGACCGTAGCAATAAGCCCCGCTTATCTGCAGGGCAACGCTTTTGAGTCCGGCCTCGTCCCCGGGGAGGTAATCCAGGTATTCCACCTTGAAATCCCGCCTTTCCGACCAGCGCTTGTACATGCGCAAAAGCATCTCCGCCCAGTCCTGGGCCTCGGTTCCGCCGGCGCCGGGGTGTATTTCCAGAATAGCCGGAGCCTTGTCTCCGGGACCGGAAAGATAGGCCTCTATTTCCGCCCGCTCCAGTGCGAGGCTCAAGGAGGAGATATTGTCCTCAAGCGCCTGCAGGATCTCCTCGCTCTGCTCCTCGTCGGCAAAATCCAGCCATTCCCGCAGGTCCTGCTCGTTCTTTTTAAGGCTCTCAAGCTTTTGCACGGACTCGTCCAGCTGGCTCTTTTCCTGCAAAAGCGGAGTCAGGGCTTCCGGATTGTCCCAGGCACCCGGCTTGGCCAATTCGCTTTCTATCTCATTTTGCCTTTCCTTTTGCCCGCTAAGGTCAAAGCCGCCCCCAAAAGGATTCGAATCTGGTCAACAGTTCCTCGGCCCGGTTCTTTAGTTCCGCTAGTTGTAACATATTTGTCTATAATTGTTTGTAGCTATTTAGAAAGTCCCGAATTAAAAAAAATGCACTTAAAGTGTGTTGAACCGCGAAGTACCCGAAGTTTAAGTATTGTCCAACACCGGGTAACGGTTTTGGACAAGGCAATCTTTCAATTTACCGAATCCCGGCAAATTGAAAACATCTTCCCTTGGTCCGGCACTCAGAATCCCTGAGTTCCGGGTCATATTTTATGTTTCACACCCGAAATCCGGGGAATCTGGGTTTAAGCTGAGGCCGCCTGTAAGCGGTGCCGGACCGAAAATCATTTTCTCCCTCCATGTCCGCGCCCCCGGCAAAAAACCGCATACAAAAGCAAAAACCCGGCCAGAACGAAGAAAAAAGCATGTACGGCCGGGTAATGACGGCTGAAAAAGGTCCGGGAATGGAAAACTGATACCGTGCGGTAAAGCAGATCGGACCGGTACAAAACGCTTTTCTCCAGAATCCGTCCGCTCGGGGATATAAACGCCGAGATTCCGGTATTGGTGGCCCGGGCCATGAACCTGTTCTGTTCCACGGCCCGCATCACGGCCATGTACAAATGCTGCAACGGAGCCGACGTCCGCCCGAACCAGGCGTCGTTGCTCATGTTCACCAGCAGATTCGCCCCGGCTTGCACCTCGCTTTGCACCTGTCCGGGGTATGTGACCTCATAGCAAATGAGCACTCCCAGGGCAAGGGAGTCGATTTGGAGCACCCGGGCACGTTTTCCGGGAGAGAAATCCTTAACCCCGTGCGTGAGTTTGTTCAAAAAAGGAAAAACGGACTTAAGGGGGACATACTCCCCGAAAGGCACCAGGTGCATCTTGTCGTACACGGCTTGTATTTTACCCTTTTCATTCAAAAAAAACGCCCGGTTAAATAGCCTGTAATCCCCTTCGGAGCCGAGCATTTCATACCCCGGGGCTCCCAGGACAAGACTCAGATTTTCCGCGCGGACAAAGGCGCGCAGATCGCGGCTGTGCTCATTTGTCTCCTGCACATAAAAAGGCATGGCCGTTTCCGGCCAGATGACCGCATCCGGCTGCGGCCGGCCGTATTCAAGGCCTTTTCGGGTAAGTTTTTCGTATTTTTTTAAGGTAAATTTCTTGTACTCCTTGGTCCATTTTTTGCCCTGATCAATATTTCCCTGGACCAAAAGCAAGGAGGCCTTTTGGCCGGGCTGGGGAGAATGGGGAAAAATCCCGGGCAAAAGCAGGACGAGCCCCAAAACGATTGCCGCGGCCGCGGTACGGCGGGAAAAAAGATTAAGCCACACGGCCATGCACACGATGGAAGCGGACAGACCTATTTCCCCGATCCATGCGGCGGCCTGAATGCAAAGCGGCCACCCGGCAAACGCGGAGCCGAGACTGAGCCAGGGAAAACCTCCGAAAAGCCATTGCCGGGCGCATTCCAGGCAGGCCCACAAGCATCCGGCAAAGACCCCCGAGAGCAATCCGGAAAGCCGCCTGTGCAGATAGTGCAGCAAAAGCACGTACACCGCTGCATACAGGGCCACGTAAAAGGCCAGAAGAACCGCGGCGGGCACGGCCAGGGCCCAGGGAAGATGGCCGTAGTAGCGCACCGGGACCACTACCCAGTACAGGCCGGCCAGATACCCGGCCCCGGCCAGCAAAAGACCGTTTCGGAAAGCGGCTCCGGGGGATGCGGACTGAAAGGAGATCCGGTTCAAAAGCAACAAAAACAAAAAGACAAAAGGCGGGAAATAAAAAATCGGGTTGGCAAAGCCGAAGAACACGCCCACTGCGGCTCCGGGAATTGCACAAAAAAGAAAAGAATGGCGCATGCGGTTATTCCTGGGCGGGCAGGGTTTGAATGGAAAGGTTTTTTATCTGCTTGGCATCCGCTTCCAGAACCCGGAACAGATAACAACCGTCGCGCACTTCCTCGTTTTCCTCCGGCACCCGGCCCACAAGACCGCAGACATATCCGCCCACAGTCTCCACCTGTTCGGAGTCGAGCTCGATCCCGGACCGTTCCGCGAGTTCTTCCAGGCTGGTCCGGCCGGAAGCGGTGACTGTACCGTCCTCGCTTAACTCCACTTCCTCCTGCTTGGGCGGGTCGTATTCGTCCTCGATTTCCCCGACGATTTCCTCCAGGACGTCCTCCAGGGTGAGTATGCCCGAGGTGCCGCCGTATTCATCCAGGACAATGGCCATGTGGTTCTTGTTATTTTGGAAATCGACCAGAATCTGCTTTATATTCTTGGTATCCGGGACAAAAAAGGGAGCACGCATTATGTCCTTTACATTTGTGTTTGCACCGTCTTTCTCCAGCAAATACTTAAGAAGGTCCTTGGCGTGGATTATGCCCACGATATGATCCCGGTTATCCCGGTAAATGGGTATCCGGGAATGTCCACTGTCAATAATGACCTGGACCACCTCCTGCAGCGAATTTTCCAGGGCCGCGCAGACAAGATCGGTGCGGGGGATCATGATCTCGCTGGCCTGCTTTTCACCCAACTGAAGAACATTCAGGAGCATGGCCACCTCGTCGCCTTTGAGCTCCCCCTCGTCCTTGGCCTCCAGAATCACTTCCTCCAGGGGCAGATCGCATCTCTGCCCGAAAATACGCCGCAAAAAGGACCAGAATCTATTGTCAGAACTATCCTCCAAGACATCCCTCCTGAAAAAGCAGTTAGAAAATAAGGCTTTCCGACACGGCGTGCGGATTTTTTATATTTTTCTCCGCCTGATCTTTTTGGATGCCGAGAAAACGCGCGAGCCTCTCGCTAAAAGCATCCGAAAATATGCGGCGGGAAAAATCCGCATCAAACGTCGACACCCCCGGAATAAAAGCACCCCAACCCGGGTTTACTCCGGAACCGATCATGCCCTATAAGATTTTAATTAAACCCGCCCAGTTACGCAACAGCCCCAAAAAACCGGTTTCTGGAAACGCGGTGCGGACTTATCGCCCAAACGACGACTGAAAACATTTTACATCATCCCGCCTCCGGAGTTCGGCTCTGCGAACGGCCGAAAAGATCGGTTCCGGCGGCTTGGCTTGCAAAACCCAAGCCCCCCTCATCCGGTCCCCCTCTCCCGATACAGCTTCAAATGCCTTTGGAAAACCCAGTTCCCCAATTCCTCAACCCCCTGAGCCGGGTCCACCGCTTCCCATTGCACCTGCTTGTTTTTTTTGTCCTTTATCCGCCCGCTGCGGACAAATTCCAGACTCACGGAAAAAAAATCCCGTTCATATTGCACATAGCTGTGTTTGATCCTGGCCGCCAAAAGATAGCGCTCCACGCCCCTGCTCTCGTGATCAAGCCCGATATACAGGAATACATAGGGAAAGACCTCGCGCATTTCCTCCACCCGGGAAGAAACTTCGCGGGAAAGCCGCAGGCGCGCTCCGCCGGCGGAGATATCCATAAGACCCAGTTCCGGAACCCGGGCTTTTTTATCGCCCATCCTGGCCACGGGCTTTCCCCAGGCACCCATGCCGGGCTCAAAATCATTTCCGCCGCTGCCCGCAGCCGGCCACAGGGCCAGTCCTTTTATCCAACGCGTGGGCGGCTCCAGGCGCAAATGCCTTCTCTTTTGCCCCAGAAAAAGACTCCTCGGATATGCCAGACGCAGCATGCGCACATCCTGCATGTCCTCAAAGCCGATTATGGGAGAAACAAAGGTGTAAAAAAGAAAATTGCTTTTATCCAGGCCGACCCGGAAAGTACATTCCAGATTGCGCCTCAACCACTTGCGGGTGGGCTTTACGAAATACGGTGGCTCCAGGACCATCTCCCCCTTCTCCGCCCGGTATATGGCGCAGTCAAAGGCCTTGTTCCCGGGGCCGAACCTGGCCGAAATCTTGCTCCGCTGGATAAGGGCCTGATCAATAATGGAAGATACCGTATCCTGTCCGGTTATCTCCCCGAAATACTGTTTTTCATCCCGGTGCCTGGCCTTTATCCGACTTGAAAGCGCATAGACGAGTACGGAAACCAGAACAAGGGCCAGGGTGACCAGGACAATATACATCATGAGCGGAGTGGTCCCGGAAGACTGAAAATCCCGGTATACCTCCCCGAAAAGATGCCTGGAATTTTGTACGCTTAAAATCGGATCGAGATTCATGCGTTAGCCGGAATTTTTGCTTGCAAAGATTTCCTCCCCGGGGGAAATAAGGGAACGCAAATATTGAATACGGTTTTTGATTTCCTGTTTCTTTTTTTCGCTTTCCTGCAAGGATAAAAGACCCTGCCAATCCCGGACCAAAAACACAACCCATCCCCGGCGACCATCCACTTCCCGGGCCAGTTGCAAAAACCGTGCGGCCTGGTCCTCAAGACCCTTGTTAAGCGCCTTTTTTGCCGCCCTACGGGCGTAAACCGATACATACAAAGGATCCTCTTCCTTTTTCAGAAAATCATACATCTCCCGCACATTATTCAAGCGGGAGTTGAATTCCCTGCTTTTGGGCGCGGAGACCGGATTTCCGGCATCGTCCAGGACATCCGGGCATCTCTGCCCGGTATTTTCCAAATCCCGGGCCTTTTGCAGAAGCTCGGGATTATCGTGTCCGGCATATTTAAGAAGGCGGTGGGCAAGGACATAATTGCGGGCGGCGGCGCAAAAATCATCCTGGCTCAGGAAATTTTCCACGCTCAAACGAAAAACCGCTTCGGCCTCGCCCCACCAGCCGCGCAAAAAAAGACCCACGAATTCCTGGCGCTGCACCGGGGCCTTGCGGATATTCTCCGGAACCGGATAAGGGCCCCGTTCCCCGCCCAGACACGCGGACAGGAAAAAAAGCCCGGCCAGCAAGATCACCGCAGGCTTTGCAGGGCAAAAAAACGATCTTTTTTGTTCTTTATTAGTCATGGATTTCCTTGGCAAAATCAAATTATCCGGCCAATAACTCGGCTTTTGATACCATTTCCGGCTCGGGATCGCTTCCTACGGATCAGGATAGCTCAGCTTTTTATCCAATTTTTCACTGCCCTGAAATATCCAGCTGTCGCGCAGGTCCTGCAGAAGCTCGGTCCCCAGGCGTATGGTATGCTCGGTCTGCTGCCGCATCCGGTACAGATCCCGGCTTGCACGCCGGATATCCTCGGTTATCTCTTCTATATTCTTCAGGGAAGGGGACAAGTCCTTTCTTATGCCCTGAAATTCCTGGACCAATTCCCGGGCGTCCCTGGTTATGCCCAGAAACTCCTTCTCTATTGGGGCCATGTCCCCCACCCGGGCCGTGGCATTGTCCACCAGGCCCTGGACGCTGAGCATAAGGGAGTCGATACGGGTAAGCATGCGGTCCACCTTTTTAACCGGCCGTGGGTCCTCGGTCAGGTAGTAAAGGAGCCCCTTGCTCTTCATCATCTTCTCCGTGATCTTTTGCATATTAGTCAAAACGGTCTGCATGGTCCCGTTCGGATTCAAAAACTGGTCGGTTATATTGCGCACATTGCCCACTATGACTTTGAGGTCTTCCAGGACCGGATCCAGTTCGGCCAAAAGCTCCTTCACTCCGGCAATCTTGCTCAGGGGGATGCTCTCTCCTTCTTTCAGGATCGGGGAATCCCCGGATCCGGGAATCACCTTTAAGTAACTGTTTCCGATCACCCCTTCCTGATCCAGGATTATCCGGGTATCTTCCCGGAACCACTTATGATATCTTTCCAGGATGCGGATTCTTATATGCACCGCGTCCACACTGGCCAGCTCCACCTCTTCCACCTGTCCGACCTCGAATCCGGAAAGGCGTACCGGGATGCCTCGCTCAATATTTTCCCCTGTGGAGCTTAAGACGATAAAGTCCATGCGCTCGGCAAAGATGTCCTTCTCCACTCCCACGTAGACTAAAACGGCCAGACCGGCGGCGACAACGGACAAAACAAAAAGTCCCGCCCGGAATTCCTTTTTCCTGAAATCGTCCATATCAGTCCCGATGCATATCGCGGACCTCGAATCCGCGCTTTTCGAATTCCCGCAGGGTTTCCTTTTCGCTCGGAACCCATAACCGAATCTTGCTATCCATTCCGGCCAGGCAGTCAAGGAAAAAATCAACCTCCCACATGCGGGGCCAATCCACGAACACGGCTCTATTCCCGCTGGCCTCGGCCCGTAGCAGATACCCGGCCAGGGTCTGCCTGCGGCCCAGGCGCTCCTTTCTTTCATGCAGGGAGTCCCGGATATCCAGGGCATCGAACAAAGGGGACATCCTTTTCCGGGCCGCACTCTGGGATATATTTTTGTGATACAGCATGGGCAGGGTAATATTCTCCACCAGGTCGATATTGGAGATAAACGGGGCCAGTCTGTCGCTTATAATCCCGATATGCCCCTGGGACTGGCTTATGGAATGGATAAGCAGGTTCTCCCGTCCATGGTAGCTGAAGGCCAGGGCCAGGTGAGAATTAGAGTCAAGCAAATTATGTACCTGCATTAAAACATCCCGAAAATAAGTTCCACAAATATAAGCAACATAATGATATTGATCATCCCCTGGATCAGGTGGATGGGCACTTCGGTAATGGAATTGCGCACCTCTATGCCCTTTTGCAGCCCGACCAGGACAATGACCAGGGCCATGACCGCAGGCTTTAAAATAAGCAGGATAAAATCGGAAAAATTAAGGGCGGAAACCAGCTGATACACATAATTATCAAAGGTAATATTGTGCACGAAACCCAGAACCAGGTAGCCGCCCACCAGGGCCACGGCGGAAAAGACAAAAGTCAGGCACGGCCCGCAGAGCACGAATGCGGTTATGCGCGGGAGGTGGATATAGTCAAGGAGATCTATATCCATGAAGTGCAGAGAATCGAATTCCCGGCTTATCTTCATAAGCGCCACCTCGGAAATAACCGCGGTCCCGGAGCGAAGCAGGATGATCAAGGTACAGACAATCGGACCCACTTCCTGGACGACCACATACACCAGAAACTCCCCCACCCGGTCGTAGGCGTTCAGGCTGGTCAGAAAAGACAACAGGTAATTGACCAGAATGGAACCTATAACCAGGGCGGCTATGCACACCAGGGGCAGGGCCTGGACCCCGGTGAAATACACCTGGCGGACAAAGACGCGGAAAACGGCGTGGTTAAGAAGCGGAAAACGCAGGAAAGCACCCGCGGCCTGCAAAAACAGATGCAGGATGAGCCGCCAGGAGGCCAGCCGAGTCAAAACGCCGCGGCCTATTATATGCACAAAAGTATCAGACATGCCCTTTCCGTGAGAAATACCATTCCCGGACCTTGCCCGGGATCGAATCCCCAAAAAGCCCTTCGAGAATTACCGGGCGCCGCCGGTTTGAATTCATTTACGGGCGTTTTTGGACAAAGCCGGTTTATATTGCGGATAAACATGCATACAACGACAACGGGATAAAAGGCAAAGGGAATTGTCGGCTTCGGATTGTGATTATGTTATTAAGTGTTAAGTGATTATGTGATGAAGAAACAGGTGGCTATCTGCCCGGGATTCAAGAAAGCTTGATTTAAGAAATTGCATTCCCTCCTTAACCACCTAACCACTTAACAC
>Ga0114983_1001101_pt1 | contig 10946 bp, 11 predicted proteins | sample Shrwel_input2_RT_FD_87182 | JGI IMG/M metagenome (GOLD analysis project Ga0114983, IMG submission 87182) | Subsurface microbial communities from deep shales in Ohio, USA - Utica-3 well 1 S input2 RT | ecosystem: Environmental > Aquatic > Deep subsurface > Shale gas/oil reservoir > Produced...
CGGCGGCAACCAGCCAGACTCCTCCTGGGTCTCCTGCTCTCTCGGGGTCTTGGATTATCGCCTGGTGGCTTCCCCCGGGTATCTTCGAAAGGCGCCGGTATTCAATCATCCGCAGCAGCTCAGCCAGCACAAGGTTATCAAGGTCTGGCCTCTGTTCAACTGGTCGCTGCGCCATCCCGATGGCGACGCCTTCTATTATGACGGCCCGGCCAACCTGACCCTGACGGATCTCCACGGTGCCATCCGCGCAACTTTGAATGACGGCGGTATTCTTTACGGCCCTGAGCTCTTTTGCAAACAGGAGTTGAAAGATGGCCGGCTACAGGTATTGCTGCCGGAGTGGAAAGGAGAAAAACGCCGTATCTCCCTGCTCTATCATCAACGCAGCCAGCAACCACTCAAGGTAAAACTCTTTATCGAGTTCATGCAACAGCGCGCCCCTGCACTGTTTTCCATGGACTGAAACGCAGACGCAAAAAAGCCCGCGATGCGGGCTTTTGTTCGAAGGGGTAAGTCTTACAGACGGATACCAGCCTTCTCCAGGTCTTTGGCAATCACACTTCTTGGCAGTGCAACATAACCGTCTTTCTCAACAACCTGCTGACCCTGCTTGGACAGGACATAGCGGACAAACTCGCGCTGCATGGGTGACAGCTCTTTGTTTGGATGCTTGTTGATGTAGACGTAGAGGTAGCGTGACAGTGGATAAGTACCGCTGGCAGCGTTCTCTGGCGTTGCAGCGATATAGTCGTCGCCCTTCTTCGACAGAGCCACGGCTTTAACACCGGCTGTCTTGTAACCTATGCCTGAGTAACCGATAGCGTTCAGCGACTGAGATACGGACTGAACCACTGAGGCGCTGCCTGGCTGCTCGTTCACATTGGCTTTGAAGTCACCCTTACACAGGGCTTTCTTCTTGAAGTAACCGTAAGTACCGGATACTGAGTTACGGCCATACAGCTGAATGTCCTTGGCAGACCAGCTTCCGTCCAGACCGGCATCACCCCAGCGAGTGATATCGCTGCCACCACACTTATGGGTAGAGGAGAAGATGGCATCAACCTGCTCTATGCTCAGCCCCTTGATTGGGTTGTCCTTGTGAACAAATACTGCCAGAGCATCAATGGCAACACGAATCGCAGTTGGCTTGTAACCAAAGTGCTTTTCAAACGCTTCCTCTTCGTTTGGCTTCATCTTGCGGCTCATAGGGCCGAACTGAGAAGTCCCTTCAGTCAGAGCTGGAGGCGCAGTTGAAGAACCGGCAGCCTGGATCTGGATGTTGACGTTAGGGTACATCTGTTTGAATTCTTCTGCCCACAGAGTCATCATGTTGGCCAGAGTGTCAGAACCGACAGAAGACAAGTTACCGGATACGCCACTTGTTTTCTCGTAGGTTGGCAGTGACTGATCGATAGCAGCCATAGATGCTGCTGAGAATACACCAGCGGCTGTAAGAGTCACCGCACCGACAAGCTGTTTCAATTTCATTATTTGCTCCAGTGTTTACCGAAATTGGTTTCTAAAACGCAGCCAGTATCAATTGCCACAATGACAAGTCTATGACTTTAAAATGACAGTTGCATGACAGCCCAAAATAAATTCGAAACCAATAAGGGATTGAAATTAGCCGGTAGCACAGTTTCAATAGTTTCGACATAAAGGGCCTTCGACTAAAGGTACTGTTTAAGCCGCTCACTTTTTGTGGCGAAGAGTTTGTATAATCAAAATCTGAAGCTTACTGCCGGTGACACAAGCACCAAAGTAATTCCCCTTCGCACCAGATAACAAAAAGGAGCCAGCGGCTCCTTAATAACATTCGTCCATTCTAGCGCTTCAAGAATCTTGCTGCTCCAGCAGATGCTGCGGGATCACAAAGCTGAAAGTACTGCCCTTACCCAGCTCACTGGCCACCTTAAGTTCGCTGTGGTGATGACTGAGGGCGTGTTTCACTATCGCCAACCCCAAACCACTGCCACCAGTTTGCCGCGAGCGTGCACTGTCGACCCGATAGAAGCGTTCGGTCAGACGACTGATATGCTGCGGTGCAATCCCTTCACCACTGTCTTTAACACTGAACATGGCGCCGGTTGCCACCCGTTGCCAGCGCACCTCAATACTGCCGCCCGGCTCTGTGTAACGTATGGCGTTAGACAATAGATTGGAGCAGGCACTGCGCAGCTGCAACTCATTGCCATGGGTATTGAGCCCTGGTTCGGCATAGAAGCTCAGTTGGTAGCGGCCACGGGAGAGCGCTTCGCCCTCCTCTTTTAAGGTGGTCATCAACTGCTGCATATCCACTGTGTGTTCCAGGTTGATATCGGCGGCATCTTCAATCCGCGACAACGCCAACAGCTGCTCTACCATGGATTGCATCCGGCCGGTCTGCTGTTGCATCAACTCCAGCGCCTTGACATTGGGGGAATCAGGTTCGGCCATGCTCTGCATCATCTCAAGGTATCCCTGCAGCACAGTGAGCGGCGTCTTCAGCTCATGGGAGACGTTGGCAACAAACTCTTTACGCATTCCCTCGAGTTGCCTAACCCGGGTGATATCCCGAGCAATCAGCAACAGCTGCCTGTCGCCGTAAGCCATCAAACGCACTTCCAGCAAACGTCTATCCGAAACCGGGGACGGCAGCTCCAGCGGCTCCTTGTAATGGCCCTTTTTCAAATAGGTCGAAAAGTCGGGATGCCGGATAAGGTTATCTATTCGCTGACCATTATCCTGCGGCCAGACAAAGCCGAGCAGCAACTGCGCCAACTTGTTACACCAGAGGATATTGTGCTCTGAATCAAGTACCACAGCCGCATCAGGAAGCGCTTCTGCCCCCTGACGAAACCGTCCCAATAAGCCGGCCAACTGACTCACCCGCTTGCGGTTTTTCCCCTGCAGGCGATAGATGCCATTGAACACCCCTTCCCAGCTGCCGCTGCCCTGAGGCGGCGTTAAGCGGCGATCGCGCCACAACCAGTAATTGAGCCGAATAAGCTGGCGATAATGCCAACCCAATAATAGAAAAGCTCCCAGACACAGTACCAAGAGCAACTGACCAAGCAGCAACCCAAGAAGCAGACAAGCCGCCAGGTACAGCATCAGACGGGAAAACAGCCGATAACCCGAATAGGAATCAAACATAGAAAATGCCCAGGCAAAAGGCCGATGGTTGCACAAGATAACGCAAAACCCGGCCCGTGCCCATTGTTACCCCGCTAGATACGGGTAGAGAAGCGGTAACCTGCGCCGCGAACCGTTTGGATCAGTTTATCGTGCCCGGACAGCTCCACAGCTTTCCTTAAGCGACGAATATGCACATCCACGGTTCTGTCTTCGACATAGACATTGGTGCCCCAAACATTGTCCAGCAGCTGCTCACGGCTGTAGACCCGTTCCGGGTGAGTCATAAAAAAGTGCAGCAAACGAAACTCGGTCGGCCCCATCTCCAGCACGGAATCTCCCACAGTGACCCTGTGGCTGACAGGATCCAGGGTCAGGCCCTGCACATCTATGGTTTCTTCCAGGCGGGTTGGCGCGGCGCGTCTGAGAACCGCCTTGATGCGAGCCACAAGCTCCTTGGGGGAAAACGGCTTGGTAATATAGTCATCGGCGCCCACTTCCAGGCCTTTGACCTTGTCCTCTTCCTCACCGCGGGCGGTGAGCATGATAATGGGGATCTGGCGGGTAAACTCATCTTGCTTCAATCGCTTGGCAAACTGGATACCGCTACCACCCGGAAACATCCAGTCCAGCAGAATAAGATCCGGATAAGGTTCCTTGAGCAGTGCTAGCGCAGAGTCAAAGTCCTCGGCGGCACTGGTGGTGTACCCGTGTTGTTCCATAACAAAAGTCAGCATCTCACGGATAGCCAACTCATCTTCTACTATTAAAATCCTTGCAGTCATAACGGTTTCTGTCAGTGAATTTCCACGTGGCCATTATTGGACAGTTTTATTACAAAATTATGAAAAAGACTCGTTTAAGCCCTATTAACGCCACCATTTTGTCATAATTTTCCGGATTAAACACTTGAAACCCTGATAAAAATATCTTTAAAACCTCTCCATTAGCCGCTATCGGCAACAATCCTAATGCGTGTAAATCCATAACAAAAACATATATCAAACAATATCTTACCTAGAAATAAATCCAGCATTTCCCCAAAAGATAATCATCAAATTGAACCCGGCTCGGAACATATGACACAGACCAAGGCGCTGACACATATTCTGCCGATGCTTAAAGTGATCGCATACCCGGTTCACTTGCCAGCCTGAAATCAAGTCAACTGGTGAGATTACCGGAAACTTTTGGCTATAAACAAACACGGGAGTTCAATGAAACACCATCAGGTTAATACCTGAAACCAGCCCGAAAACGAAAAGCAACTCATGGCCTTCGAGTACGAACCTGAGGCTGGCGACGCCATGCTAACGAGTTTTGTTTGCCAAGACGCTGGATGAGGCTGGGAAGCAACGAAGCTGAATGACAAAAAATCCGATGACATATGAGCATCGGATTTTTATCTTTTGCATGAACCCCTTCAAGTCGCCAGATACATCTGTTCGGGATTAGATTCTTTGGGCGCTATTGCAAACTTATCTAGGCCTTGAACAAAGCCTCTACCGACAATCCCTGAGAAGAGAGTATGTCGCGCAGGCGTTTCAATGCCTCCACCTGAATTTGCCGCACTCTTTCTCGGGTCAGGCCAATTTCCGAGCCTACATCCTCCAAAGTGGAAGGTTCATATCCCAGTAGGCCAAAGCGTCTGGCCAGCACTTCTCTTTGCTTGGTATTGAGCTCATTAAGCCACTTAACCACAGAGTTGGAAATGTCTTCTTCCTGCACCTGGGCATCCGGTGTCATATCATCATCGTCTGCCAACACATCGAGTAGGGCCTTGTCGTTGTCACCGCCTATCGGGGTGTCGACCGAGGTGATCCTCTCATTCAGCTTCAGCATCTTGCTGACATCGCTGCTTGGTAGTTCCAGCTTTTCGGCTATCTCTTCGGCTGTGGGTTCGTGATCCAGCTTATGGGCCAACTCCCGGGCAGTACGCAGATACACATTGAGCTCTTTAACCACATGAATAGGCAGACGTATGGTGCGGGTCTGATTCATTATGGCTCGCTCAATGGTCTGGCGGATCCACCAGGTGGCATAAGTGGAGAAACGGAAGCCGCGCTCGGGGTCGAACTTTTCTACGGCACGGATCAGACCAAGATTGCCTTCTTCAATCAGATCCAAAAGCGCCAAGCCACGGTTGTTGTAACGACGGGCTATTTTGACCACGAGGCGTAAATTACTTTCGATCATGCGGTTGCGTGATTTTTCACAACCTTTGAGGGCCTTGCGCGAGAAAAAAACTTCTTCTTCTGCACTCAGCAAAGGGGAAAATCCGATTTCACTCAGATAAAGTTGGGTCGCGTCTAAGTTTTTTTGCAGGTCATCCTGAACCATTTCGGCCAGAGCTTCTTCCTTCTTTGACGCCACTTCCGTGTCGTTTACGGATAAATCTACAAGCTCTTCCACGGGTGCGCTAGCATTTTTGCGGCTCATAATATTCTCTCCCAAACCTTAACAAACTAATTTACATCGTTTTTTATCCTCCATATGCCAATTTTGGCTCCCAAACAATCAGCGTTTGGGTAAATAATTGAGTGGATTGACAGACTGACCATGGTAGCGGATCTCAAAGTGCAGCATGACCTGGTTGGTGCCTGTGCTTCCCATCTTCGCAACCGTCTGCCCGGCAGACACATGCTGCTTTTCCTTGACCAAGATCTTATCGGCGTGGGCGTAAGCGCTGAGATAGTCATCACTATGTTTGATAATGACGAGGTTTCCATAACCCCGCAAAGCATTACCCGCATAGACCACCCGACCATCGGCAGTGGCTTTAATAATATCGCCTCGGTTACCGGCTATCTTGATTCCTTTATTTCCCTGCTCTTTGGCAGAGAAAGCGCCAATCACCCGGCCATTGACCGGCCATATCCAGCGACTGACTTTGTCCGGCAGAGTCGAACTCGGCTTGCGGACAACACGGTTAACATTCTGTTTACCATTGGATACAGGGTAAGCAGACTTTGGTTTGGGATCAAGTGTTTTTTTCGGCTTATTTTGCTTAGCTTGAGCAACGGCCTGTTTCTGCTTAACCGTTTGTTTTTTATATACCTTATCTTTTGGTTTTTGAGATTGAGGTTTGGAGTTTTTACTCGAGTTCAGCCGTGATGAATGTTTAACATTTTTTTTACTTTCAAGAATAAGTACCTGTCCAGGGTAGATGGTATAAGACTTATCTAGCTGATTTAACTTGGCTATTTGCGCATAGTCTTTACCGGCTCCCCAGGCAATGGAATAAAGGGTATCGCCTTTTCTCACCTTGTAAGTATCAGATTGGATTGAGCCTCTTTCTATTGCCGGCCGTTTTACACCATAAATAGATTCGACCGGAGCCGGCCTGTGAGCCTGAAAACTACATCCAGAAACCAGAGTGACCAACAGCACTGAGCCAAGGCGCCAAAACAATGACGTCTTTCGTTGCAATAACTGGCTGAAATGCAATGGATTCAAGAATACTCCTGCACGCTGTAATAAGTATCAGGCTAAGCCGCCACTGATTAAAGGCACAAATTTCACCGCCTCGATCACCTGAGAAATAAACTGTCCCTTTTCCCGACGGATCTTCAACAACTGCTGACTCTCATCACCGACAGGGATCACCAATACTCCCCCCTCAGCCAACTGTTCCAGCAAGGCGGCAGGGATATCCGAGGCCGCCGCTGTCACCATGATGGCATCGAAGGGTGCCCTGTTGGGCCAGCCTTGCCAACCATCACCGTATTTGAAATGGACATTATGTAGATCCAGGCGTTTGAGACGTTGACGAGCTTGGATTTGCAGGCTTTTGATCCGCTCAACGGTGAAAAGTTCAGGCACCAACTGCGCCAATACCGCCGCCTGATACCCTGAGCCGGTACCAATTTCCAACACCTTGGCAGGATTATGCTCCAACAATAACTCAGTCATTCTCGCCACAATATAAGGCTGGGATATGGTCTGGCCTGAGCCTATAGGGAGAGCAGTGTTTTCATAAGCCTTATGCGCCAATGCGCCATCAAGAAACAACTCTCTGGGGGTTTTGGCCACCACCTGCAACAGACCCGGATGACGGATCCCTGCTTCCTGCAGTTTTTTGGTTAAATTCAATGCCGATGTGGAGGCTACCCGGGTCATAGTTTTTCTATCCAGTGTTGCAATTGAGACAGCTGCCGATAGGCGGTTAAATCTACAGTTAATGGGGTGATGGACACATATCCCTGAGACACAGCATAAAAGTCGGTATCTTCACCCACATCCAGTTCAATCCCGGGTGGCCCCAACCAAAATACCTCACGGCCGTGAGGATCTCTGGCTCTGACCATACCCTCAGCCTTATGACGGGCGCCGAGCCGAGTAACCCGTATCCCCTTGATTTCATCGAGAGGCAGATCCGGCACATTGATATTGAGGATCTGATCAGAGGCAATAGGATGCTTCTTAAGCCCCATGATGATCTTCACCGCATAGGCCGCCGCAGTGTCATAATGCGTAAACTCACGTCCCACAAGGGATACGGCCACAGCCGGTAACCCCAGAAAACGCCCTTCCATCGCTGCTGCCACTGTGCCTGAATAGAGGGTATCGTCTCCCATATTGGCACCGGCATTGATCCCCGAGACCACCATGTCGGGTTCGCCTTCATAGAGTTCGCGAATCGCCAGATGAACACAATCGGTTGGTGTACCGTTTACCGAGATGTAGCCATTGTCTAACTTATTAATCCTTAAGGGGTTCGTCAAGGTTAAAGAGTTACTGGCTCCAGAGCAGTTGCGATCCGGTGCCACAGTGAGCACTTCGGCAACGGCTGACAAGGCTTCCGATAGGGCGCGGATCCCTGGTGCCGTTACCCCATCATCGTTGCTGACCAAGATTTTCATGCGGGATTTCCTTCCTGAGCCGCCTGGCGCTCACGCCACAAACGTTCGGTCACATCATCATAATCGAGCAGTTCCCGCAGTACTGAAGTTGCAAAGCTGCCGGCTGGAAGGCTGAACTCCAGCTCCAAAGTGTCCGGCTCGATAAACTGGTACTTCATCCCTTCGGGACGCAGCAACAGTGGTCGCCTTTCCTGCTCGAGCCCAGCTTTTTCCAGGCCTTCACAATCGGCGCGGTATTCGGCCAGCACCTGAGTCTCAAAGGCTAACGCATCGGCACTGCTAAGTGGCTGGCCCCTACCCCACATGGGCGCCGACAGCAAAATATCTTTCTCTGCCAGCCTTTGTTGCAATACCTCATCCCAGCGCTCGGCAACAAAGAAACTGCGGCTGCCGGCCAGCATGACACAGTCACCATCCAGACACTCAAGCCCATGGGTCGCCAGGCGCTGAGAGACCAGTTGATTAAACAATAATGAGCGCAGCGCCGACAGGTAGATAGAGCGCTTGTTTCTGTCTTTCACCTTGCGCCCCTGCAGCATCTGCCGCGCCATTTCTATGTTACGGCCGTTGTGACCAAAGCGCTGTTCACCGAAATAGTTGGGTACGCCGCTCCCGGCAATCGACTCCAGCCGCTGCAATACATCTTCCGGCTGGGTTATCTGGCGCAGAACCAGCTTGAAACGGTTCCCGGAAAGCGCGCCAATGCGCAGCTTCTTGTTATGACGCGCCGCACTCAATACCGTGATCGACTCACTGTTGAGGCTCAACCAATCCGGTGTTTCCTTACCCGGAATTCGTACGCCGAACCACTGCTCTGTGATGGCATTCTTGTCCTTCTGACCGGCAAAGGTCACCTCTTTGGGATGCACCTTGGCCAATTTGGCCAGCATCTCAGCCACCTGAACCGTATTCAGGCCATCTTTACGAATATGCAGCAGATGGTGCTCACCCTCGCCCGAGGGTAGAAAAGGCAGTATTTCCTGCACCTGAAAATCGCTGTTGCTGGTGCGCATATCGCCTTTGGAGAGAGGCTTGCCATAGAGAAAGTGTAATGAATTCATCTTATTTGAAATCTTTTCCTGTAAATGAGTCGGTATTACATACCGAACATCAGCACCACGGCTTCTACCGCAATGCCTTCACCGCGGCCGGTAAAGCCGAGTTTTTCTGTCGTGGTCGCCTTGACGTTGATGGAATCGAGATCTGTGTGCAGATCTTCAGCCAACATCTGCCGAATGGCTTCAATATGCGGCGCCATCTTGGGCGCCTGGGCAATAATGGTCACATCCAGGTTGCCGAGACGAAAGCCTTTGTCCAGTGCCAGGCGATAACAATGACGCAGCAGCACCCGGCTGTCGGCTCCCTTGAATTCGGCATCTGAATCGGGGAAGTGTTTACCTATGTCACCAAGTGCCATGGCGCCGAGTATCGCATCTGAAATCGCGTGCAATACCACATCACCATCCGAGTGCGCCAACAAGCCTGTGTGGTGCGGCACTTCCACCCCACCCAGGACCAAGGGCGGCTCACCACCAAATTTATGTACATCAAAACCGTGTCCAATACGTATATTCATTGCTTGTTCCTGTATTCAGTTGCCCCGCTGATGCGCCAGATAAAGCGCTGCCAGCGGCAAGTCGTCCGGATGGGTTACCTTGATATTGTCACTGCGGCCGCTGATAAGCGCCGGGTGTATTCCGCGCCACTCCATCGCCGAGGCTTCGTCTGTCACCAGCACACCGGCGGCCAACGCCGCTTTCAGCGCCTCGGTCAAAGTAAGCAGTGGAAACAGCTGCGGCGTTAGCGCATGCCAGAGTGCTTCTCTGGCAACCGTTTCACTGATGCAGCCATCGACGCCACTGCGTTTCATGGTGTCGCGCACCGGTGCTGCCAGTATCGCCCCTTGTGGATATTGTTTCCGTGAAGCAAGCAGCTTATCAATATCGCCATGGGTAAGGCAGGGTCTGGCAGCGTCGTGTACCAAAGCCCAGGTATTAGCGGGCAATTGCTTGTCGGCTACCAGGCTCTCAAGCGCCGCCAACACAGAATCGGCCCGCTCTTTACCGCCAGTGACAGTCTCCAACTTGGGATGACTGGCCACCGTCAGTTTGCCAAAAAAGCTATCTTCTGGGTTCAGCGCTACTATCACCTTTGAGATGCCATTGTGGCTCAGCAAACCCTTGAGGGTTTGCTCCAAAATACAGGAGCCGGCAAGCGGCAGATACTGCTTGGGACAATCGGCGCCCATGCGACTGCCTATCCCCGCCGCAGGCACTATGGCAATCACTTGTTCATCACTGGGGAGCCCGGCCGCTATGGCTCGGGAAGAAATAGCTTCGCTCATGGATATCCGTTATGTTGAAATTAGGCCGTTATTGATTGGCCAAAGACATGGAACGCTGCTCACCACCAACAACCCGATAAAAGGTTTCACCCTTCTTGATTAACCCCAGCTCATTGCGGGCACGCTCTTCCAGGGCTTCGGTACCGCTGCGTAGATCGCGGATCTCCTCTTTCAGTACCTGGTTACGTTCTTCGAGCCTGGCATTGCTGTCATTTTGAGCCGCTATCTGCTGTTCAAGATGGAAGTACTCCGGCAGACTGTTTTCTCCCAGCCAAAGACGATATTGCAGTAGCCCCAGCAGCAAGACGATGACAAAAAGCAGTCGTTTCATGGTGATAAATTCAGCTCATGTCCTAAAAATACGATTAGTGTTGATAGTACAACAAAAAAGGCCACCGAGTGGCGGCCTTTTGTAGCTGGGGGCGAAAATTACGCCTGACCTTTGATCTCACTCAGGCCGTGGTAGGCTGCCTTGGCGCCCAGTTGCTCTTCAATACGCAGCAACTGGTTGTACTTGGCAACACGGTCAGAGCGGCACAGAGAGCCGGTCTTGATCTGGCCGGCGCAGGTGGCGACCGCGAGATCAGCGATGGTGGTGTCTTCGGTTTCACCAGAGCGGTGGGAGA
>Ga0114983_1001105_pt1 | contig 10920 bp, 9 predicted proteins | sample Shrwel_input2_RT_FD_87182 | JGI IMG/M metagenome (GOLD analysis project Ga0114983, IMG submission 87182) | Subsurface microbial communities from deep shales in Ohio, USA - Utica-3 well 1 S input2 RT | ecosystem: Environmental > Aquatic > Deep subsurface > Shale gas/oil reservoir > Produced...
GAGTTCGCCGCCGTCACAGGTCGTGCCGTCGCTGGCTGATAAAGGCGTCTATCTGGCCTCTGAGTCATCGTTTTACAGAGTACTGAAAAAACACGAGCAACAGAATTACCGGGACCGTATGAAACCGCCTCGCAAGGTGCCGGAGCCGACCAGTTTCACGGCAACAGGCCCAAACCAGGTGTGGACCTGGGACAGTGTGCCGCAGAGGCACCAGATAGTGGACGCAAGGATGCAGACACTTTACTGAGCCATAAGCTCAGCAAGAGATGGTGGTGGGCCCACCGGAGTCGGCTGTCGGAAGCAGGCTTCAAACCAGCCCAAGCTGCATGCATTAAGAGTGCTTGTGGTGAGCATTGGGTCAAAAGGCTGCACAGCGATGCAGTCAGGTGTGATATTGAGAGGCGAGCGAGAGCGAACCCATGATGACGTGCCGAAAACCATACGTGACATCAAAACCGGGGGCGTGTCCCATCCCCGGGATGAGCTTGCGGGTGTATTCCGAATGCTGCGCAAGTGGTGTCCGGCATAAAGTGGGCGCGACTCAATATCAGGCTCTTGCTGGGAACTGCGGGAACCAGTCATCGTGATGTTCAAGGGAGAAGGCACAAGTGGCGACCACCACAAGGCCGAGAGTACCGAAGCACGATACTGGGACGGAGCTGTTCGTAGTAGTGACGAAGCCTCTGTAATGGAGGTGGAGCGAAGGGACAGCGTCAAGCAGTCTGAATCCCGGTTTCAACTGCGAAAGCAGGAGGAGGGTCGGTGTCAGACAAAACCATTCGACATTGATAAGTGGTTATTTGTTGAAGCTTACAATCGGGTCAAAGCCAAGGCAGGATCTGCTGGCGTAGATCGGCAGTCCCTGGAAGATTTTGACCGTGATCGCAGAAACAATCTGTATAAACTCTGGAACCGAATGTCTTCGGGCAGCTACATGCCGCCCCCTGTTCGTGCCGTCTCAATTCCAAAGAAATCAGGAGGTGAGCGGACACTGGGCATTCCGACCGTAACGGATCGAATCGCCCAGATGGTGGTCAAACTTCAGTTCGAACCTGAGGTAGAGCCGCACTTTCTTCCTGACTCCTACGGGTATCGCCCGGGAAAATCGGCGATACAAGCAGTTGGAGTCACTCGAAAGCGGTGCTGGCGCTATCCATGGGTGCTGGAGTTTGATATCCGTGGTCTATTCGACAACATCCCGCATGAACTCCTGTTGAAGGCGATTGATCGGCACACCGCGAATCCATGGGTGAAGTTATACATCAGACGATGGCTAACAGCATCTTTGGTGCACGCGGACGGCCGAACGGTTGAGCGCGACAAGGGAACACCGCAGGGCGGAGTTATCAGCCCTGTTTTGGCCAATCTCTTTTTGCATTACACCTTTGACCGATGGATCAGTCGGCACTTTCCGGCCATTGAATGGTGTCGGTATGCTGACGATGGTCTGCTTCATTGCAGTACTCGGAGGCAGGCTCGATTCCTGCTGCACAGCCTGCGTGAGCGGTTCAGGGAGTGTGCGCTTGAGCTGCACCCAGAGAAAACCAGAATTGTTTACTGCCAGGATCACCGTAGAACCGGAACCCATGCACACACATCTTTTGATTTTCTCGGCTACACGTTCAAAAAGCGTGTGGTGAAGGGCCGATCCGGCGATCTCTTCATGGGATTTTGTCCGGGCATCAGTCGCCCTTCAATCAGGGAAATTATCCAGAAAGTGCGATCGTGGCGAATAGGGAAGCGAACTGATCTATCCATCATGGATATCGCTGACTTTATCAATCCATACCTGCACGGTTGGTGGAATTACTATGGGCAGTATTACCGGTCTTTGATGTACCGGATATCGCGCTACGTAAATCAGCGACTGGTCAGGTGGGCTATGCGAAAGTTCAAGCATCTTCGAGGACGGAAGACCAAAACAATTGCCACACTTGAGCGACCAGTGCGCGACCGACTCTGTTCGCGCACTGGTCGCGAGGAATGTCGGGTGCGTTTGCTTGATGGGAGCGGTGTGAGCCGAGAGGTTCACGCACCGTTCTGCGAGAGGCTGAGAGTGAAATTCCCTTGGTCTACTCACCTCAGCTATTGCCCGTCAGCGGTGCGTGGCCAGCATTGGTATCTGTACCTGATCATGGACATCTACAGTCGCAAGATCGTTGCCTGGGAAGTCCATGAGGCGGAGTCTGGCGAGCTGGCCCGGAAACTGGTTGAACGCGCCCTGTTACGAGAGGGCTGCTGGCATAATCAGCCGGTTCTGCACTCAGACGGAGCGCCGATGACCTCTTATCTGCTCAAGGCCCGACTGGCTGAGCTGGGCATGTTGATGTCTCACAGCCGGCCTAGAGTCAGCAACGATAATCCTTACTCGGAATCATTGTTCCGGACAGTCAAATACTGCCCGGAGTGGCCGTCAAAGGGCTTTGAATCGCTCACGGCGGTGCGTGACTGGATGCTGGCGTTCGAGTACGCCTACAACGAACAGCACCTGCACAGCGGCATCCGGTTCGTGACACCGGCAGACCGGCATCGTGGCGTTGATCACGAGCGCCTGGCGCACCGGAAAATGGTTTATGAAAGAGCAAAGCGCCGAAATCCACGGCGCTGGTCTGGCAACACCCGGAACTGGGACGTCACCGGATCGGTATCGCTTAACCCTGGCAAGTTGCAGGAAATTGAGCGCAATAAACTGGCTGCTTAAATGCGGTCATTTGGACAACTGGCTTGAAAATCGCCGCCTGTTTGAACGGCGAAGTGACCAAAATCAGAAATTCGGCCAAGTTGATCGCCGGCCAAGAAATTAAGAGCACGGGGGCAGACGTTGCTCGGAATCAGGTTTTTTAAAGCCTCTTATCCGACCTTCTAATCGGCGATAATAGCTCCTGAAGTAGCTCAGTATGCCTTTTTTATCCCAAACTGGCAGGGTAGGACAGGAAGTGCATATGTAAAAGAGGAATACTGCCTGAGCCCTGAATTTTTGACCTCAAATCAGGATCGGAAAAAATACGCAGCTATTCAGGTCTTTCTTAGTTATTGAGAAAGTGGGGATGTCCAATGGGACTAGTAGAATATTATTTAATTTCGGTGTTGTTTGTTTCATGGCTGATCGCATTAATTTGGTCCCGGCTCATCTCGCCACTATTCATATTTATTTCTGTTAATAATTTCAGTATAATCTCGTTAACTGTTATTTCTGAGAGCGTTGTCTCAGAATATCTGTTGATGTTAATAGGTGTTTCTTACTTATTTTTTGCGCTCGGAGTGCTGTTAGCTGAACTTATCTCAAATGTAAATGAGAAAAAGCTTTTAAGGCGCTCGTTTTTCAGAGCACCTGAGTATTTTCTGGAAGTAACAATATTTGTATCGTTGTGTCTATTGTTTTTTTATCTCTGGAAAGCATATGGATTTATCGGTAATGATATTTCCCCAAAAAGTATTTACAAACTGAGGCTGGCCTCAATAGGCGGTCTATATAATGAGTTAATGATATCCGAGCTTTTTGTTGCGACGCAAGTTTTTCTTGTCTATTATGCTTTGTCTGGCGGTAAAGAGCATAAAAAAGCTATTGTCATTCTGTTGCTTTTCTCCTTTGCTGTTGCTATAATAAAGGTTGAAAGAATAGGTATATTCCAAGCAGCTTTTTTTACGTTTTTGGCTTCTTATTTTATGTGTTTTTACAATAAAGGCTATCGAAGAAATATTCTAAGCCGTAAAGCGATTTTGGCAATGATTGGTTCTGTTGCCTTACTGTTTAGTTTTTTTATAGGTTTTTCGGTTTTTCGTGATAACTTACCAGTAAGCGTTGCACTCACCTCTTTGTTGAATTATTGGGTTGGCAGTTATAATGCCTTAGATGTTAATCTTGCGAACAATTTGGCGTATGGTGATTTTAGGGGGGTTTTGGGGAGGCTTTCAAGTTTGCCAATTATTGAAAAGTCTTTTTATGAAGAGATAACTTATGAGCCTGTTGGGTCGCACAATACTTTCACCTACCTAGCTGACATTTATAAGGCGGGTGGTGTACTATTCTTGATGCTTGGCATTTTTCTTCTGGGGGTAATATATCAATTGCTCTATCGGCAAGCGTTGGGCGGTAACGTATATTGTGCGACCTTCTACTGCTTTTATTCTTTTGCTTTATTCATTTCTTTCTTCGACTATATGTTCTTTTCCACATATTGGATTTATGTTTTTTTAGCTGTCGCTTTTCTATGGGTCATGCCCAAAAGAAATATAGGATGGTCTAATAATGCCAAGATTGCTTGACATGCTTTGATTGGTCGGGATAATAAATGCAATAGATGTGATTTGGGTGCAGATTGTTTATTTAATATTGATATTCGCGTAAGAGTAAAATCTAGATATCATTTTCCAACTAAGAAACTGATGGTTAGGTTATAAACTTAGTGCTATTCTAACGACAATTTTGGTTCGCGATAAAATTCGGTCAGTGTTAAATTGCGTAAAAAAGGGGATTTTAATGGGAAGTGTATATGCAGTTTTGGTTGCATTTAATCCCGATTTGGATGAGCTTTTTTCCAAAGTTTTATTGCTGTCAAGTGTTGTTAATAAGGTGATTGTTTGTAACAATTCAGATTTTGATATTGCTTTTCCTTTTGACGGAGTCGAGGTAATAAATTTTAGATGCAATATTGGTATTGCGCATGCTCAGTCGATAGGCATGGAGAGTTCTTTTAAAAAAGGTGCCGACTTTGTGTTTCAATTGGACCAAGATAGTGTGGTTCCGATAGATATGGTCGATATGCTACTTAAATCGTATTATCAATTAGAAGATAGTGGTTATAATGTGGGGCTTATAGGCCCATTGGATTTTGATAAGTTTACAGGCGAAATAAATAAGGCCAGAGTTAATAAAGGCGTTTCTGTTTTTAACGGTAAATATTCATTTGTTGACTCTACTTTAAGTTCTGGCAGCCTCATTCCAAAAAAGGCGTATGATAAAGTTGGCGGGATGTTTGATGAGCTATTTATTGACGTCGTTGACCACGAATATTGTTGGCGACTCCAGGCTTCAGGGTTTAAGGTTGTAAGAGTTAATGACGCTCGGTTGCCACACCGTCTGGGTGAAGGGCGGAAAAAATTGTTAGGTCTTATTTCAGTAGGAGTGCCTGCGCCTTTTCGGCATTATTATGCCATGAGGAACACTGTTTATTTATTTCGGAAGCGCTACGTTCCGTTAAGGTGGAAGATTTCATCGATACCCAAAATCGTTTTTAAGTTAGTTTTATACCCGGTTTTTCTCGACAAAGGATTCATGCGCTTTCGTTATATGATAAAGGGAGTCTGGCATGGTGCAACCGGCAAGCTTGGTAAGCTTCAATAATAAATATTAGAGTTTTTTGATGCCTCTGAGTCGGTCTTCGGAATCAATAATGGTACGACTGTTCGAAATCGGAAGGAGTTCGCTGCCAACAAGCGCCAGATGACCTTCCTCTTACGCGAGTACTAGAACGGAAATCTCAAGACGCGCTTCAGGTTATTTCTGGAACGAATGGATAATTTAACGGATCCTAAATAACCGCTAAATCTCATACTGGTTGTCAGTTTAAGTCGATGGGCTACAGACAGTAAATATTAGAATCTAGTCTTAGGCAAGTTAGAAGGGGTCGTTCTTGGGATTTTCTGTTTTGTTATCAGTGCATTCCGAAGAAAATGCGAATTTTGTCGATCAGTCTATGAGAAGCATTTGGGATGATCAGCACACGAGGCCGGATCAAGTAGTTATAGTGAAGGATGGACCCTTAACTCCTGAACTGGATGTGTTGATGACATACTGGAAGTCGAAGCTTGGGTATAGGTTGAAAATAATTAATATATTGGAAAACAAGGGACTCGGCGCTGCTTTAAATATTGGGCTGATTTCGTGTGACAACGAGCTAGTTGCTCGGATGGACACGGATGATATAGCGCTTCCAGAGCGATTCGAAAGACAGATCGAGTTTCTTGAATCTAATCCGAAAGTAGACATTCTGGGAAGTTTTGTGGAGGAAATGACGTTCAGAGGAGACTTTATGGGTATTAGGAGATCTCCGATAGTACATGAAACTATTGTGGCAAATCTATGGGCTTCTCCTATGGTCCACCCATCCATAATGATGCGTCGCTCCAGAATTCTTGCAGCCGGAAACTATGATCCCGCCTATCGGCGTCGGCAAGATTACGAACTCTGGTTCCGATGTGCTGAAAGAGGGTTGCGGTTTCATAATCTGCCCCAGGCTCTGTTGCGCTACCGGTTCGGCCTTCACACCCATAAGAAGCAATCGAAGAAGCTTGCCCTGGAGCAGGCAATGGTTGGATATAGGGGGGCTCGAAGGCTTGGAATGCCCCTATATCAGCAGGCTGCATGTTTCATACCGTTCCTCCGTTCGTTGCTACCTGCCCCCGTCCAACATATGACTTATAAACTGCTTAAACCTTTTGATCCCAGGCAGAAAACGAAATGACCAGAAGGCCGAGGGTTCTTGTTACCGGCGCAAGTGGCTTTATCGGTCGGTTTGTAGCGCTGGCCCTGATCGACGATGGACGATTTCAGCCGGTGGTTGCTGGTAGAAATCGGCCTGCTGGGCTTGACCAAAACGCCTATGAGTTTTTTCAGGTGGGTGACCTAAACGCCGACACGGATTGGGGGGAAGGCCTGGAGGACGTCGATGCGGTACTCCATCTGGCGGGGATAGCGCATGTGAAAGATCCCTCCGAGTCGACGGTGGCTGCTTTCCAACAAGTAAACGTGGATGGCACGCTGCAACTTGCTCAACAGGCGTTGGGCGCTGGGGTACGGCACTTTATCTTTATGAGCTCCATAGGGGTGAACGGTAACGCCAATCTTCGCCCGTTTTCTTCGGAGAACACCCCCTCACCGAAGGAGGCTTATGCGAAGTCAAAACTCCACGCCGAATTTGGATTGAAGTCTCTGTGTGCTGCTGCGCCTATGGCGTATACCATTGTTCGTCCGCCGTTAGTATATGGGCCGGGTGCGCCAGGTAACTTTGGGCTACTGAGCACCATCGTGAGCAAAGAAATGCCGCTACCTCTGTCGGGTATACCGAATAGACGCTCATTTGTCTCTGTCTGGAATCTGGCTGATCTCCTGGTGCACTGCCTATTGAGGGAGGAGTCCAGAGGGAAAACCTTCGTTGTCCGCGATGGCCAGGATGTATCGACGTCAACATTTCTGAAGATGATAGGTGAGGCGTCCGGTCACAAAGTTCGGCTGATTCGAGTGCCACACCCAGTGTTAAAACTTGGCGCCACCTTGCTCGGTAAACGAGGGATGTACGATAAGCTCTTTGACTCCTTGCAGGTTGATGATACCGACACAAGGCAGGTGCTAGGCTGGCAGCCGCCTTATACGCTACAAGAATCCCTCAGGATGTGCTTTCAAAATGATTCGTCTGTTTGATGTTGCTTTTTCGGTTGTAGGTCTAGTGGCTGGCTTCCCCGCCCTTCTGTTGCTAGTGGCTATTGGCTTTTTCGATACCGGCTCACCCCTATTCCGGCAGGAGCGGGTGGGGCGGAACAAAAAGCCATTTACACTGGTGAAGTTTCGCACTATGAAAAAAGATACAGCTTCGGTCGCCAGTCATCTGGCCAGTGCCCGTGCGATCACACCATTCGGAGGTTTCCTGCGCCGCACCAAGCTTGATGAGCTGCCCCAGCTCTGGAACGTGCTGAAAGGGGAAATGAGTTTGGTGGGCCCCCGGCCTTGTTTGTTTAATCAGGAAGAATTGATTGCTGAACGGGAGCAACGCGGGGTGCTGGCTTCCCGCCCCGGCATCACCGGGCTGGCGCAGGTCAACGATATTGATATGTCGACACCTGTTCTGCTGGCTGAAACCGATCAAAAGATGTTGGAGAACCTCACCCTGGGAGCTTACTTCAAATACATATTCATGACCGTTGCCGGCAAGGGTGCCGGGGACCGGGTGCCGGGAAGGGACTAAGAGCAGATGAAAATTCTGGTCACCGGCGCCGCCGGCTTTATCGGTTTCCATGTTTCTCGGAAGCTCCTTGATCAAGGGCATCAGGTTGTCGGCATAGACAACCTGAACGACTACTACGACGTTTCCCTGAAAGATGCCCGACTCACCGAACTGGCGCCTTATTCAGGTTTTCGTTTTGAGGCGTTAGACGTCGCGGATCGCGAAGGTATCGCCAGGCTCTTCGAGGTGGAAGAGTTTGATCGGGTGGTCCACCTGGCTGCCCAGGCCGGTGTTCGCTATTCCCTTGAGAACCCCCATGCCTATGTAGACAGCAACCTGGTCGGATTTGTGAACATCCTGGAAGGGTGTCGTCATCATCAGGTGGAGCACTTGGTCTATGCCTCCTCAAGTTCGGTGTATGGCGCCAACGAGACGATGCCATTCAGCGAGAATGACAACGTGGACCACCCGGTGTCCCTGTACGCCGCCACCAAGAAGGCCAATGAGCTGATGGCGCATACCTACAGCCATCTGTATGGTCTGCCCACGACCGGTCTGCGCTTTTTCACCGTTTACGGCCCCTGGGGCCGGCCAGACATGTCGCCCCTCCTGTTTGCCAATGCCATCACCCAGGGTAAACCGCTCAAGGTATTCAATTACGGCAAACACCGCCGGGATTTCACCTACATCGATGATATTGTTAACGGTGTACTGCTGTCGCTGATGCGGATACCCCAAGGGAACCCCGAATGGAGCGGCGAGCAGCCAGACCCGTCCAGTAGCAAGGCCCCCTGGAAGGTATACAACATTGGCAACAGCCAGCCGGTGGAATTGCTCCGTTACATTGAGCTGATCGAGCAGGCTCTGGGTAAGACCACCGAAAAAGAACTGCTTCCCCTCCAGCCTGGGGACGTCGAGCATACCTATGCCGATGTAAGCCAACTGCAAAAGGACACGGGCTACCAGCCAACGACTTCAATCGAGGAGGGCGTTGAAAAGTTTGTTGCCTGGTACCGAAGCTTCTACAACGTCTAAAAATCCCTTTAGCCACGGAATCCATATATGGTCTCCTCCCCGTTTGCAAGGCTCCAGAGTCTGATGAGGGACAGGTTGCTGCCATATATCCGGCCTGTTGACGAGGCGGCTTTGCCGCCTCTGGCCCTGATGAGGATTCGCCGCGCACCTGCCTAATCACGGAAGCGGCCTGCAAGGCCAGTGGATTCCACAGGTTTCAGGTGCGCCGGTTTGACCTGTTGTGTCATCAAGCGTCTGTTGCCTTCGCAACCTTGGGTAAGACTCCTTTTCTGGATCCGTCGCGTTCCGCGCGTTCAGTTTATTTTTTTGAGGCCGGTTAACTCAGGCCTCAGCCAACATCCGGTTTTCCACCGGACGATAGTGCTCTTGCCGGGCCACAATGACCCAGGCCATTCGTATGATCTTGTTCGCCACTGCCACGACGGCCCGGTTGTGGCCTCTCCTGGCTTGTAGCGCCAGAGCCCATTGGCTCAGGGCATCCTGCTTCTTTGCCGCCGTTCGCACCACAGCACGGGCGCCGTGAATGACCAGGGATCTCAAGTAGGCGTCACCTCGCTTGGTGATCCCATGCAGAGATTGCTTGCCCCCAGTGCTGTACTGTCGGGGTACCACCCCCAACGCCGCTGACGCATCCCGGCCTCGCCGGAATTGCAGACCATCGCCCATCCAGCTCTTCAAGGCGCTGGCTACCACGGGGCCGATGCCGGGTATCTCTATCAAGCGGCGACAGATGTCGTCTTCCTTGGCCTGGCGCTTTAACTGCTCATCGTACCAGGCCTGCTCTTTGCGCAAGTGAGTCAACCGGCGCCATTGGCGGTTCAGCAGCGCTCGAAAGCGGTCGCTCAGGCCATTGTCAGCATCCTCCAGCAGCTCCGGAACCCGGCGACAAAAGCCGCTCACCGACTTCGGAACCGTTAGGCCGTAGTAAGCGTTCATTCCACGACGTAGTGGACTTATGTCACATCGCGTAGCGGCCTGAGCAACCCAGGCGAGACCTTATATTGTTTGGTGCCATCCTCGTCCAGCACAATCACACTCTTGCGATTGATCTTCGTGACGATCCCCTGCAGCGGCCCCTCCCGGCCCTCGAACGTCACTTTCAGGCCGACTCTCAGTTGGCTCAATGCCTGCAGATTTTCCTGGTCCCGCAGCTCATGAATGCGCTGGCAGATGTATCGATTGAGTTCCATCAGCTGATCAACGCTCATGTCGTCAATGCGCATGGACGACCTCCGCTGGTGTGAGTTGCGTAGCTTGCCGGTCAGGATGGCGTGGGTCTATCAGCGCCCGTAGCGGATTTTCGGCAAACCGAGTTTTCCAGAGTCGCGGTGTCAGATCCACCACTTCACTGGCCGGATGCTGGCTGATGCGTTGCAGCACGTCCACCAAGTAAGTGTAAGGGTTAATATCGTGCAGCTTGCAGGTGCTGATCAGGCTCTGGATGATGCCCAGGTGTTCCGCGCCCAGCTCGGTCCAGCAGAACATCCAGTTTTTCTTGCCCATAGGGATTGGGCGTAGGGCCCGTTCCAGGTGGTTGGTGTCTGGCTGAACGTCGGGATCTTCCAGGAACACGGTCAGGCTGGTTTCCCGGGTGAGCACGTAGTTCAGGGCTTTGGTCAGTGAGTCGCTGGGCAGCAGACCCCCTTGCTCCAACTGATCCCGGCACCACTGGAAGAAGTCGCTGACCACCGGCTTCGAGTGATCCAACCGGTACTGACGTTTCTTCTCGCCAGTCAGTCCTTGAGTTTTGAGGACTTCTTCATTCTGGTACAACGCAGCGATTCGTTGCAGGGCCTCGGTGACCTGCTCCGGGTGTTCCTTCTGCGCCTCGATAAAGTAACGGCGACTGTGCACCCAGCATTGGGCATGGGTGACGTTTTCCTGGGCGGCGGCATAACGGGCATAGGCCGCGTAGCCGTCACTGATCAGCGTGCCACTAAACGAC
>Ga0114983_1001108_pt1 | contig 10906 bp, 11 predicted proteins | sample Shrwel_input2_RT_FD_87182 | JGI IMG/M metagenome (GOLD analysis project Ga0114983, IMG submission 87182) | Subsurface microbial communities from deep shales in Ohio, USA - Utica-3 well 1 S input2 RT | ecosystem: Environmental > Aquatic > Deep subsurface > Shale gas/oil reservoir > Produced...
AGTCACGCCGTGACGAGCTCGGCCAGCTGGCGAACGACTTCAACCGCCTCGCCGAGACCCTGGAACGCAACGAGCGCCTGCGCCGCGCATTCATGGCGGACATCTCCCACGAGCTGCGCACGCCGCTGTCGGTGCTGCGCGCCGAGCTGGAGGCCATGGAGGACGGGGTGCGTCCGCTCACCCGGGAGTCGCTGACCGGCCTGCAGGGCAGCGTCGCGACCCTGAGCAAGCTCGTCGACGACCTCTACGAGCTCTCCCTCGCCGATGCCGGTGCCCTCAACTACCGCATGGAGGCACTGGATCTCGCCGCGCTGGCGCGGGCGAGCGCCGAGCAGTGGCGCCCGCGGATGGCGGATGCCGGCCTGACCCTGACCGTGCAGGTCCCCGAGGCACCGGTGACGGTCACCGCCGATCGCGGCCGCGTCAACCAGCTCCTGGGCAACCTGCTGCACAACAGCCTGTGTTATACCGACCGCGATGGTGAGGTGCGGCTGTCGCTCACCACCCGGGACGGCGAGGCCGTGCTGCGGCTGGAGGACTCCGCACCGGGTGTGCCCGCCGAGGCCCTAGAGCGGTTGTTCGAACGGCTCTACCGGGTGGAGGGCTCGCGCAGCCGCTCCAGCGGCGGCGCCGGCCTCGGCCTTGCGATATGCCGCAACATCGTCGAGGCCCATGGTGGCCGGATCGAGGCGTACCCTTCGCCCGCCGGCGGCGTCGGCATACGCCTGACGCTGCCGCTGGCGGACCGGGTCAACGGGGCAGGACAAACGGGGAGGGTATCCGGGGCATGAGCGCACACATCCTCATCGTGGAAGACGAGCCCCGGCTGGCGGGGCTGCTGGCCGACTACCTGCGCGCGGCGGGCTACGAGCCTCACGTGCTCGACGACGGCCGCGACGTCGTGCCCTGGATTCACGAACATGGGCCCGACCTGGTGCTCCTCGACCTCATGCTCCCCGGCGAGGATGGCATGAGCGTGTGCCGCGAGATCCGCGGCTTCAGCGAGGTACCCGTGGTCATGGTCACCGCCCGGGTGGAGGAGATCGACCGCCTCCTCGGCCTGGAGCTCGGTGCCGACGACTACATCTGCAAGCCGTTCAGCCCCCGGGAGGTGGTGGCGCGGGTGAAGGCCATCCTGCGACGGACCCGCACCGACCCCGGCGCTGACGCGGGCCGCGGGCTTGTCGTGGACGAGGCCGGCTACCGCGCCAGCCTCGACGGCGAGCCCCTGTCGCTGACGCCGGTGGAGTTCCGGCTGCTCGCCACCCTGGCGGCGCACCCCGGCCGGGTGTTCTCGCGGGACCAGCTCCTCGATCACCTCTACGACGACCACCGCGTGGTCACCGACCGGACGGTGGACACCCACGTCAAGAACCTCCGGCGCAAAATGGCGGCCATCTGCGGCGACCAGGAGCTGATCCGCTCGGTCTACGGCGTCGGTTACCGTCTCGAGGCCCTGGACTGAGGTCCTCCGCCGCGACGTTCATACTCTCTCCCCGATTCGCCCATATTCCCTCCACCGCCCGTGATCACAATCGGCTGCGAGGTCGCGGTCCGCCGCGGCCGCAATCCTCGCAGCAATTACGGGAGAAGACCCATGTGGCTCGACCGGGACGGCGACGGTGCAGTCAGCCAGGCGGAGTTCACCGGGCCGTCGGGAGGCCCCGGCGTGGGCATGGAGCGCGATACGGATAACCGCAGACGCTACGACGACGACGACGGCGCAGCGGCGGGCCCCGCCCGTGCCGGCACCACCGCGCCCCCGGACAACGGCCTGTTCACGCCGGGCTCGACCCCGAAGGTGAACACCCAGTAAGGCCGAGGCAATGACTGTGGTCGCGAACCGCAAGGAGAAGACACGATGAAATCGATCCTCGCCCCCCTCACGCTGGCCGCTGCGCTGAGCCTCCCGGTAATCGCCTCGGCGGCACCAGTGACGTTCACCACGCAGCTGAATCGTTACGGCGGCAATGGCGCCTATCTGGCCTATTACGTCACCGACGCCAGCGGCGCTTATGTCGGCAGTCTCTGGATGGCCGGTGAGAAGTCCAAATACTACAAGGACCTGACAGGTTGGTATCGCGCCACGGGCGGTGACACGGCACAGGTCGATGGCATCACCGGTGCCAGTGTCGGTGAGGGGCAGACCCTGGAATTCACGCTGGATCTCAACGATGCACTTTTCGAGCAAGGGTACACGTTGCATGTCGATGCGGCGGTTGAAGATAGGCGCCAGTCCCCGCGCGAGATCAACATCCCCCTGAACCGCGCCAATGCCGGTGAGCTGGTACGCGGTCGCCGCTACATCGCCAGCTTCAAGTACGAGATGTGAGGGTCCGGCCCGTGATTCGTGTGCTGCATCGGTGGCCGGGGCTGATGGCCCTGGCCCTGCTCATCGTGTTGTCCGTCAGCGGTGCCGCCCTGGGCCTCGAGCTGGAGCTGGCGCACCAGCCCGAAGGACACGCGACTCGCGATCTCACGCTCGTCTCGCGACGCGACTACGGCGCCGAGGTGCAGGCGCCCACGGCCATCCTGCGTTTTGCCCTCCCACGGGAATCGCTCTGGCAGCGCCTGACCGGGCACGGCTTCGGCCGGTTCAGCGCAGGCGATCTCCTGGGGATCGTGCCGGAAGGCTCGGAGGTGCCGCGTCTGTATTCGCTGGCTTCGGGGCGCCGCGACGCTTTCATCGAGATCGTGGTCCGAAAGCACCCCGGCGGCCTGTGTTCCGGTCAGCTCGTGGGGCTCGAGCCGGGTCAGACGGTGCGTGCGTTCCTGCGCCGTCACCCCGACTTCAAACCGGGGTCGGGCCATGCGCCGCTGATCCTGATCGGCGCGGGCACGGGCGTGGGGCCGCTCGCGGGGTTCATCCGCGACAACACGGGGTGCCGCGAGGCGATCCGCAAGGGGGCGCATGTGGTGGTCTGTGGCGGACAGGGTATGGCGAGGGGGGTTTCCGAGGCCCTGGAGGAGATCCTCGCGCCAACGGGCCTGACCCCGGCCGTGCTGAAAGAGGAGGGGCGCTATGTCGAAGACATCTACTGAACCCGTGCGCCACGCGCTCAACGGCCCGACCATGGGCACGCGCTGGCAGGCGAGCTTTCGGGCGGCGCCGGGGTTCGATACGTCCCGCTTGCGGGTCGCACTGCAGGCGGCCGTGGACGAGGTGGACGCGCAGATGTCCACCTGGAGACCCGACAGTGACCTCATGCGCCTCAACGAGGCGCCGGTGAATGAGCGCATTGCGCTACCCGTGCGCCTGCGGGAGGTGCTGGCACTCGGCCTCGAGATCGGGCGCGCTTCGGGCGGGGCCTTCGATATCGGCATGGGCGACGCCGTCGCCGCCTGGGGGTTCGGGCCGACCGAGGCACGCGGTGAGCGGATCCGCACCGCGCTCGCCGCCCCCCGGCGCCCGGCCCACGAGGTGCTCGCCTTAGAGGATGGCGGGGTGATCAAGCGCGCCCCGATCACCCTCGACCTCAATGGCATCGCCAAGGGCTATGGTGTCGACCGGCTCGCCGAGGTGCTCGCCGGCCTTGGCATCCGCGACGCACTGGTCGGTATCGACGGGGAAATGCGTGCCATGGGTCTGCGCGGCGATGGCGAGGGCTGGCGCATCGCCGTCGAGGCGCCGGACCCGGCAGCCCGTGCACCGCACTCCATCCTGACGCTCCAGGATGCGGCCGTTGCCACCTCCGGCGATTATCGGCACTGGGTCGAAGTCCAGGGGCGACGGCTGTCCCATACCATGGACCCGGGGCGTGGTGCCCCGCTCGCCGCCCCTCCCGCCTCCGTGACCGTTGTCGCCCCGCGCTGTGCCGAGGCGGACGCGTGGGCGACGGCGCTCATGGTCCTGGGGGCCGAGCGCGGCCGCGTTCTCGCCGAGGCGATGGGGCTGAACGCCCTGTTCCTGATCCGTGACCGCGGCCCCGGCGGGGTTACGACGCTCGGGGTCGGCGATCTGTTCTCCTCCGCCGGCCTGGGCACGGAACGGCCGCACCGCCGTAATGAATCGACAGGCGGGGCAGCCGACCGCCCCGGCCTCTCGCGATAGGATGGGAGGCGGGAGGCACCGGGACCAACGTCGCCGTAAGGCCGTGGCGATGTTCACACTTTCTCCGCAATTTACGCATATTCCCGCCATTAGCCATGGCCACAATTGTTCATGAGGCGGCGGTCCGTTGCGGCCGCAATCTCTGGGGGAATCAAGCAGCCATTATGGGAGAAGACTTATGTACAAAGGCAAGCTTTTGATCGGTGCCACCGTTCTCACGGTCATTGTGGCCAGCGTCGCTAACGCCAGCCCGGACCGGTATGAGGGCCACGGTATGCCCACGATGTCGGGGATGACCCCCGACGACCTGCCCATGAGCGTCCAGGAGCTCAAGGCGCGCCAGGCAGACCGCTTCTCTGAGGCGGACGCCAACGGCGACGGCCAGCTCGATGTCCGGGAGATGCAGGCGCTGCTGATACGCATGCGGGCCGAGCGCCGCATCCAGAGGCTCGACAGCAACGGCGACGGTAGCGTCAGCCAGGACGAGTTCGCCTATCCGGTGGAGCGTCGCCTGATGCGCATGGACCGTAACGGCGACGGCCGCATCGAGCGCAACGAAATTGGTCGCGGCTGGTACGATGATGATCGCTGGGGTACCTACGCCGAGCATGGGGAACGCCGTGGGCATGGAGAGCGCCGGGACGGCGACGACAGGTGAGAGGCGCCGGGGTACCGCGCGCGGTGCCCTCATACTTATGAGCGGACAGGGCGTCGGCCCGTTCCGATAAAGGAGGGTGTATGAGTACGGAAGAAGAGAAAGGTGACGCCCGCGCCGGAAAGATGGTGCAGGTGTGGGATCCGGTGGTGCGGCTTTTTCACTGGTCGTTAGTGGTGGCCTTCACGGTCGCGTATTTCTCCGCCGAAGAGGAGGGCATGGTTCACATCTACTCCGGGTACATCGTGCTGGCGCTGATCGTCGTGCGCGTGATCTGGGGCGTGGTGGGCTCAAGGCACGCGCGCTTCGCGGACTTCGTGCGGCCGCCGGGGGAGGTTTTCGCCTACCTGCGCGGGCTGGTGTCCGGGAAGCCGCGTCACTACCTCGGCCACAATCCGGCCGGTGGCTGGATGATCCTCGCCCTGCTCATGGGCCTGTTCGTGGTGACGTTGAGCGGCGTGATGCTCGACACGGACGAGGGCGGCGTGTTTAGCGCGGCGGCCGGTGGCGGCGGTGGGGCGGTCATCACCACGGCCCTCGCGGAGGAAGGCGAGTACGGTGAATACGGTGAGGCCGGCGAGCGCGGCGAAGGCGGCGAAGAGTTCTGGGAGGAGGTCCACGAGGCATCGACCAACGTGACGCTCTTTCTCGTGTTCCTGCATATCGCGGGCGTGATCGTCTCGAGCCTGCTCCATCGCGAGAACCTGGTGCGCGCGATGGTGACCGGTCGCAAACCCAAGGCCTGACCGCGGGCCCCGGGTCGGCCGCCTGTCTTGCGGGTAGTGGGCGGCCGGGCTATCGCGAGGTGATCCAGATCAGTGCGTTCACGTCCCTGCCTCCGTCATTGCCCTCAGGCGGGCCATCACCGCGGCCCGGCGCCGGCATTATCTGGTCAGGTTACGAGGGTGCGTCTCAGCCGTGGCGATGTCGCCACGGCGCCCCTGTCGTCAGCCCCCACTATCCCTGCACGCTCCCTGGCTGTAAAGGCCCGGGCCAGGGCGTCAAGACATGTCGGCGCTAGTCGTGTGCCCGCGCCAGCGCGCCTTGTCTCCGTCGAGCCAGCGCAGCGCGACCCTTCGTGCCTGTACCAGCTCGCGGCACCAGGTCAGCCGTCCGGCCGTGCGGCGGATCCCTGCGCGGCGTAGCTTGACGAGGATGCGAGTCGGCAGGCCGACCAGCACCAGGGCGACCCCCTGGCGGTGCATCTCGTCGATCATGGCCTTGAGGGCCACGATGGCGGTGCCATCCATGCTCGGTACGTCATGCATGTCGAGGATGACGATTCGCACGTTTGGGTCGACCAGGTGCAGCGAGGTGAGCGCTTTCTCGGCGGCGCCGAAGAACAGCGGCCCATTGACGTCGTAGAGGGTGACCTCGGCGGGCAGCGCGTCGATGCTGGCATGGGTCTGCGTGTCGATACGCTCGGTCTGGGTCAGCAATGACATGCGCCGGATGAACAGGGCGGCGGCGAGCCCCATGCCCACGGCCACCGCCAGCACCATGTCAAAGACCACGGTCAGGGTGAAACAGGTCACCAGGATGGCCACGTCCCCTGCCGGGGCCGAGCGCAGGGTGTGCAGGAAGTGGCGGGCCTCGCTCATGTTCCAGGCGACGATGAACAGCAGCGCCGCCAGGGCCGCCATCGGCACCAGCCCCAGCAGGCCCGCCAGCGCGACCACCGCCAGCAGCACCACCAACGCATGCACCACCGCGGCGATCGGTGACCGGGCGCCACTGCGGATGTTGGTAGCAGTGCGGGCGATGGCGGCCGTGGCGGTGATGCCGCCGAACAGCGGCGCGACGATGTTGCCCAGCCCCTGGCCGATCAGTTCGGCGTTGGGGTCATGTCGGGTCCGGGTCAGGCCGTCGGAGACTACCGCGCACAGCAGTGACTCGATCGCCCCCAGTATGGCGATGGCGAAGGCGGGACCCAGCAGGGCGCGAATCAGTTCGAAGTTAAGTGTCAGGGGTTCGCCATCCGCGCCGGGCAGCCGCCAGGGGGCCACGAAACTCGGCGCGATCGGAGGGATGCCGCTGCCCGTCTCGCCATGGGTCTCCCAGGTGAAGCGCGAGGCGATGGTTTCCACCAGGTTCCCCGTGCTCGGGTCGCCGATGCCATGATTGATCGTATAGGCGGCCAGCGCACCCACTACCAGTCCGATCAGGGGCGCCGGAATCGGCACATGCAGGCGTGGCCAGAGCAGCATGACGCCCAGGGAGAAGGCCCCCACCCCCAGCTCCAGCGGTTCCAGGCTTGACAGCGAGGCGGCGATCTGTCCCAGGTTCTCGATGAAGTGCTCGCCCAGCTCGCCGACCTCAAGGCCCAGGAAGTCGGGCACCTGGAGTACCGCGATCACTACCGCGATCCCCGCCGTGAAGCCCAGCACCACCGGATAGGGCACGTACTGGATGAGGCGCCCCATGCCGGCGATACCCAGCGCTACCAGAATCATGCCGGCCATCATCGAGGCGATCAGCAGGCCGCCTATGCCGTACTGCTGGACAATGGGGAAGAGGATGACCACGAAGGCCGCCGTCGGCCCCGAGACATTGAAGCGTGAGCCACCGGTCAACGCGATGATGGCGCCGGCGACGATCGCCGTGTAGAGCCCATGCTGGGGAGGTACGCCGGTGGCGATAGCCAGGGCCATGGAGAGTGGCACCGCCACGGTGCCGATGGTCAGCCCGGCCAGTACATCATGGCGCAGGTCATTCAGGCCGTAGCCGTCTTGCCAGGCCGCACGCAGGCCGGTGGCGATGCCGGGAAGTCTCGAGAGCGGGCGGTGACGTGCCATGTTTGGGCTCCTTGCGGGAGGCAGCCATTCCCTGGATGGACCGAGGAGCGCATCCGCGGGAAAAGTTGAACCGGTTATCTATGCTAATGACATTAACATGTGATTAGCATGATTGACAACAAGACGCCCTAGCATTGCCCCAGCGGGCGGCCGCTATTAACATATGATGATAATGTTTTTCGGAGAGTCACGATGGAAAAGAAGACGGCACGCCTGACCCTGCTCATCGACCCGCACAAGAAGCGCGCCTTCGAGCAGCTGTGTGCCGCCCAGGATCTGACCCCGTCCCAGGTGGTGAGACAGCTGATCCGCGATTATCTGCGCGATCACGGCGTGGAGTACCCGACACGCACCGATCTGGCTCGAGACGCGCCGGGAGAGCAGTGAGTGCCCGGGCAAAGAGCGCCAGGGCAAGACTCCCCGCATGGGGCGTGTACTCTTAGCCGGCAGGGGCGTCGGCGGGGCGACACGCCTGGCTGATGTCCAGGCGCGGGTCACGGATGCTGCTCTCGACGCCCAGCACGCCTAGCAGGCTGTGAAAGAGGTTGTCATGGCTCACCGGCTGTCTGGCGCGCTCTGCCAGGCAGTCCCGCTCGAGTCCGGCCACGGTATCGAATGCCGGCGATGACCACCAGATCATGGGTACGCGGGTCTGCTCTTCGGGAGCGATGGCGTAGGGCAGGCCATGCAGGTAGAGACCGTTCTCGCCCAGCGACTCGCCATGGTCGGAGACGTACAGCAGCGCCGCGGGCCGTGACTGCGCTTCCAGCACGCCGATGAGCTCATCTAGCACGCTGTCGGTGTAGAGGATCGCATTGTCGTAGCTGTTGACGATTTCTTGCCGCGAGCACTGGGCCAGATCGGCGTCGTCGCAGGTGGGCGTGAAGGCGCGGAAGGCCTCGGGATAGCGCTCGAAGTAGCTGGGACCATGGTTGCCGAGCGTGTGCAGCACGATCACCGTATCGCCACTCGCCGAGGTCAGCTGCTGCCTGAGCGCCTCGACCAGCACGCCGTCGCGGCAGTCATGCCTGTCGCACAGCGCCGGATAGGCTTGCGAGTCCGGCGAGAAGTGCTCCACCCCGTCGCAGACGCCCTTGCAGCCCGACTGGTTGTCGATCCAGACCACCCGGTAGCCCGCGTGCTTGAGCACGTCGAGCAGCGATTCGTGGCTCTTGATATAGCGTTCGTCATAGTTGCTCTTGCCGATGGGCGCGAACATGCAGGGCAGCGAGACCGCAGTATTGGTGCCGCAGGTAGACACCTCGCTGAAGTTGATGAGGTCGCGACGCGCCAGGCGGGGCGTGGTCTGGCGGGCATAACCGGACAGCCCCCAGTCGGCGGCGCGCACGGTCTCACCGACTACCAGGACCAGCAGGCGCGGCGTGCCATCGGCCTGGCGATGGGCATCCTCGCCGATCGGCAGGCGCTGTTCCGGCAGCGGGTCCTCGGCCGCCATGACCTGGCCGGTGGAGACGATGGCGTTGCCCGGCGTGATCAGGTAGCGCAACTCGTGGTGATTGCGCATCAGCGACGACAGGCTCTGGAAGGAGAGCAGCAGCGATACCGTCAGTACGCCGACGCCGCCGGTCAGCCACAGCAGCGACATGCTAAGCCCCCGCGGCCAGCTGCGCCGTCGCAGCGGCCAGCGCCAGATCACCAGCATCGGCAGCCCGGCGTAGCGCAGCAGGTAGAGCGCCAGGCCGGGGGTCAGCAGTTCGCCGGCCTCGCCGGTATCGGTCTGCAACACATTGTCGATCATCGAGGTATCGACGTAAGCCCCGTAGTGGCTGGTGAAATAGCTGACCGATGCCGCGAGCAGCAGCAGCAGCGATAACAGCGGCTTGACGCTGACCCGGTTGACGAAGGGCAGAAAAACTACCAGTTGCAAGGCGGTCAGGACCACGCCGTAGCCGGCGATCTGCCCCCAGCCGGCAAGCCCGACGGGCGACTCGATATCGACCACCGCCGACCAGAAACGCTGGTTATAAAACAGCGTGAAGGCCACACAGGTCAGCAGGGTAAGCGCCTGAGGCGACAGGGCAGGAAGCCTCAAGCGCCGGTTGACGCGGTCAAGGCGTGAGAGCAAGGTCGATTCAGGCATGGTGGGGCGTCTCGTCGGTTGAGGCTTGAGTGTCAAGGCATCGCTTCCGTTCACGCCATTCCGGCAGCAGCCAGCTTGCCAGGACAATGCTGATCGTCCAGCAGAGCATCAGGGTCCACAGATCATGGGAGAGGAAGTGGGCGCCGCGCAGCTGCTGGGCAATACCGAAGACCAGCCCCAGCCCCAGGCCGATGGCCAGCCCCAGCCAGCGCCAGCGCGGCCAGGTGGCGGCGAGGAAGAAGTAGAGCGCCAGCCAGGCATAGCCGGCACTGGCGTGGCCGGCGGGAAAGCAGGCAGTGTCCGGCATCCCGCTTGGCCGCCATGCCAGCAGGCCGACGAAGGGCCAGTCGCCGCCATAGCGGGCCAGGTCCCAGGGGCACTCCATGCTTACCAGCTGCTTGAGAATCGAGATACAGAGTGTCGAGGCCGCCACGGCCACGAACAGGAACAGCAGCGCTCGCCGCCAGCGGCGCAGCGGGGTCGGCAGCAGGCTGGCGAGCAGGGTCAGGATAACCACGCCCCCCATCCACTGGCTGAGCGTCCGGCCACCTTGGTGCAGCCAGTCCTGCAGCAACACATGATCCTGCAGCGCCCACTCGCCGCCCTGCCAGCGGTAGAGGGCATCGGCGAGCGTGAAGTCCAGCCCCAGCCCGTATATCACCAGCATCAGGGCGATGAAACTGCACCAGGCTAGGGCCAGGCAGCGAGGTAGGGCGAAGCGGCGCACGGTGCGCGTTGGAGCCGCGGGGCGCAGGGAGGAAACGTCGGACATGGCATCGCCGTATCGAGAAGCTCAGATGCCATACTGACCCAGCCAGCTTAACGCTGGCTTATGGCGGGGAGATAATCACTTCCCTTGGTGCGTGCGCGGCAGCACGACCTCCACCCTGAGCCCGCCCTTCGGGGCCTCGTCGAGTCGCAGGCGGCCGGCGTGGCGCTGCAGCAGCCGGTCGACGATGGAGAGTCCCAAGCCCGCGCCGGCGCCCGGCCCGGCGCGATGAAAGCGCTTGAGGACCTCGAGGCGTAAGTCAGGCGGAATGCCGGGTCCCTGGTCGTCGATCGTCAGGGTCAGGGCGTGCTCGCCGGCCGTCAGCCTCACGCTGACGGCGCCGCCCTGGGGAGAATGCTGCAGGGCATTGCCGGCCAGGTTCTGAATCAGGGTGTCGATGGCGCCGGGTTCGACCGCGAGCCTCCAGTCGGCGGCCTCGTCGGCCTCCAGCTGCAGCTCGATGCCGCGTTCGGCGGCCAGCGGCGAGAGCTTGGCCAGCGCCTCGCGCACATCGGCCAGCAGGTCGGCGGGCCGA
>Ga0114983_1001111_pt1 | contig 10899 bp, 8 predicted proteins | sample Shrwel_input2_RT_FD_87182 | JGI IMG/M metagenome (GOLD analysis project Ga0114983, IMG submission 87182) | Subsurface microbial communities from deep shales in Ohio, USA - Utica-3 well 1 S input2 RT | ecosystem: Environmental > Aquatic > Deep subsurface > Shale gas/oil reservoir > Produced...
GGAGATATGAGGTCGATTATAGGCACAGTTTTGTTATCGGAAACAGTATTGGGTGCGATTTTTATATCGGGTTCCACTCCTTTGGCGTTAATATCCTGGCCCTTGGGGGTGGTATAGCGGGCTATGGTCAGCTTGATGGTATTACCATCGATAAGTGTTGGGATCAGGCTTTGTACTGTGCCTTTACCGAAGCTGGTTTCACCTATCACCTTGGCACGGTTGTTCTCCTGCAGCGCCGCCGCCAGTACTTCAGATGCTGAAGCTGAACCACGATTGATCAGCACTAATAGGGGCACGCCGGCCAGCATGGTTTGCGAAGATGCATAGTAATCCGAATTGGCATCGAAGAAGCGTCCTTCGGTGGCGACGATGCGACCCTTATCCAGAAACAGATCGGCAATTCGAATCGCTTGATCCAGCAAGCCGCCAGGATTGTTGCGCAAATCCAGAATCAAACCATTCATTGGCTGCTGTTGCCATTCGCTCAATAGTCGCACTATGTCGCGGGTAGAGTCCTCCTGAAAACTTGCCAGGCGAATATAACCAATGTCGTTGGTTAGCATTTTCCCAAGTACAGAGTGGACGCTGATAGTGGCTGGTTTAAGACTGACTTCAAAGCTGACATCTGAGTGAGCATGATGTAGCTGCAGCGATAACTCGCTATTGCTGCTGCTGAATTGCTTTATTTGGCTAAGTACCTCTTCCATGGACTGCTTGGCAATACTCTTACCGTTGACAGCGGTAACTATATCGCCGGCCATGATCCCGGCTTGTTCGGCTGGAGAACCGGGAAAAGGCGCGATAATTCTGAGCTTTTCCCCTTCCGTGGACACTTCAAAGCCGTAGCCGAAGTATTCCCCACGGTTGCTGTCTCTGAGGCTGTTCATCTGCTCAGGTTTCAGAAAACTGGAATAGGGTCGAGTCGTTGAAATATGCCTTCAATAGCGGCGTCGACAAGCTCCCTGCGGCTGATGTCCCTGACGTAGTAGGTTTCCACTGTATCCATCACATCCAGCAGTAATGAAAGCTCGTGGGTGTGACTGGGTTTGGGGAAGTTTTCATGGCTAGCCAGGCTGAGAGAGACTCCCATGATGATACCAAGGCCGATATACAGCAGGTTACGAATAGAGTTGCCCATGTTGCCCCCTTTGAAGTGCCGGGGGCTGTTGACTAACGCCGACAGTAATTTGTCGGGTCGACAGCTTGCCCCTTATGCCTTATTTCAAAGTATAGGCCAGGCTCGGTTTGTCCTCCGGAACGTCCTACCAGTGCCACGGCTTCGCCAGCCTTGACTGTATCGCCTGCGTCTTTCAGCAACGCCTGTGCGTGGCCATAGAGGCTCATATAACCTTTGCCGTGATCGACAACTAACACCATACCAAAACCGCGCAGCCAGTCGGCATAGATCACCTTGCCGGCGGCTACAGCACTGACAGACTGGCCCTCCGGAGCTGACAGCATGACACCTTTCCAGCGCACACTGCCGGAACGCTGACTGCCAAAGCTGTTTTTGATCCTGCCCTTGGTGGGCCAGTTAAGGGCACCACGGGACTTGGCCAATCCATCCATGCTGGGGCTATCGCGCATGGCGGCCAGGGCTTGCTCGACAACCCGTTTCAGAGAGGCCTCTTCTATCTGTAGTTGTTCCAGCTCCGAGGCTTTACTGCTGATGGTGCGTTGCAGTTCCTTCAGTGTTTGCTGTCGTTGATCCTGTTCTTGATTGAGGCGCTTGGATTGAGCCTTCTGATCCAATACCAGCTGGTTGAGTCGATTGCGTTCCTGCTGCTCACTTTGCTGCACTGCCGACAATTCCTGGCGGGTCTGTTTCAGTTGTTCTATGGCCTGCATTCTGGCCTTGTTGAGGTATTCATAGTAGGCCAGCATTCGCTCTATGGTGGCCGGGTCCTGCTGGTTGAGCAGCATCTTGCTGTAGTCATGATTCCCGGCGAGATAGGCGCTGGTCAGTTGCTTGGCCAGGGTTTGCTGCTGGCTTTCTTTGAGTTTGTCCAGCTGTGCGGCTCTTTGTTTCAGCTCAGCAAGGCGTTTTTCGGTATTGCTGAGGGCATTTTCCGTTTGGTTGACCTTACGGGCAGCATTGGCGATAGCCTGCTCGTCTTTTTTCAGCAGTTGCAGTAGTTTTTCCCGCTGCTTGCCTGTGTCTCTCAGGGCATTTTGCTGGGCGGTGATCTGGGATTGCAGTGCCTTTAACTCGGACTGACGCCGCTCCAGATCAGATGCCTGCAGCTGAGAGGAAAACACGAGAAAGCCAGCAAGTATGCTGGCTTTGGCTAAAATACGCTTCTGCACCGGGTCAGTGTTACTCTTTTGTATGGATTAACGGACGCCCTGTCATTTCGTCAGGAATGCTCTGTCCCATCAACGTTAGCATAGTGGGGGCGATATCACTCAGGCGGCCACCTTCATCGATAGTGGCCTCGCGACCGACATAGATAAAGGGCACCAGCTCACTGGTGTGAGCGGTATGAGCCTGACCTGTGGTTTCATCCACCATCTGCTCGGCGTTGCCGTGGTCGGCAGTGATAATGCACTCACCATCTACCTTGGCCAGAGCGTCCACTACTCGGCCTATACAGGTATCCACGGCTTCGCAAGCCTTGACCGCAGCATCAAACTTGCCGGTATGGCCTACCATGTCACCGTTGGGGTAGTTACAGATAATGACATCATATTGAGTTGATTCAATAGCTTCAACCAACTTATCTGTCAGCTCTGTCGAACTCATCTCAGGTTGCAAGTCATAGGTAGCGACTTTGGGCGAGTTGATCAGAATACGGTCTTCACCCACGAATGGCTGCTCTTTGCCGCCGTTGAAGAAGAAGGTTACGTGGGCATATTTCTCGGTTTCAGAAATACGCAGCTGGGTCAGACCGCGATTTTGCAGTACTTCGCCGAGGGTGTTGACCAGGTCTTCCGATGGGAAGGCTACCGGAGCCTTGATATCGGCGGCATACTCTGTGAGCATGACAAAGTTGACCTTGGGCGTTACTGCGCGTTCAAAACCATCGAAGTCCGGATTGACGAAGGCGCGGGTGATCTGTCTGGCGCGGTCGGCACGGAAGTTCATGAAAATCAGCGCATCGCCATCGTGCAGTGTTGTGGCCTTACCCTGATCCAGAATCGCAGTTGCGGCAACAAACTCATCGTTTTCATCTCGGTCATAGGCAGCTTCCAACGCGGCCACGGCGGAGTCGGCGCTGTATTTCCCCTGACCTTGAGTGATCAGATCGTAGGCTTGGGAGACTCGGTCCCAACGGTTGTCCCTGTCCATGGCGTAGTAGCGGCCAACGATGGAGGCTATGCGGCCTCGGCCTAATTCGGCAAACAGCTTGTCGAAGCGTTCCAGGCTGGCTTTGGCACTGCGTGGCGGTGTATCACGCCCATCAAGGAAGGCGTGCAGGTAAACCTGCTTGGCACCCCGCTTGACGGCCATGCGGCACATGGCTTCAAGATGATCTTCATGGCTGTGAACACCGCCGGGTGACAGCAGTCCCATGATGTGTACTGCGCCGTTTGCTTTGATGGCGGCGTCGACTGCCTCGATAAGTGCTTGGGTTTGCTCAAATTCGCCATCTTCAATGGCCTTGCTGATGCGGGTCAGTTCCTGATAAACGATACGGCCGGAACCAATATTGATATGGCCCACTTCAGAGTTGCCCATCTGCCCGTCGGGCAAACCAACATCTTTACCTGAGCCGGAAATCAAACTGTGGGCGTATTCGGCGTTGAGTCTGTCGAGAACTGGAGTATTGGCATGATGGACGGCATTCATATGCGTCCCTTCACGATAACCCCAGCCGTCCAGAATTAGCAGTGCCAAAGGACGTTTGCTTGTCTTCATGTTGATACCTGTAAAGTTGAAAGAATCGGTCAAATCTGAAATTGGTTAAATATTACTACGTCTGCCCTGAGGGCAAAAGCCATTTACCCGATTGCGACAATAGGAAGGGCCGCGATTTAACGCCGATTCAAGGGGCAAAACTGCAGCGAAACAGCTGCAATCTGCCTGGCCTCTGGGTATACTCTGCGCTTGTCCTAAATGGCCCAATAGATAACAGGCAGTAAAAAATGCAGGAATATATAGAGTTTCTTAAAGCCCACCCCATGCTGAGCCTGGCCTGGGTGGGTTTGTTTATCGCCGTGATTGTAACCCTGTTCAAATCCGGTTTTTCCAAGGTTAAAAGCGTCGATCATCAGCAAGCGATTTTCTTGATGAATAAGGAAGATGCCAAGGTGGTCGATGTGCGAGCCAAGGACGATTTTCGTAAGGGACACATTCTCAATGCCTTGAATGTGCCTATGGCCGATATCAAAAATAATCAGACCACGAACCTTGAAAAGTACAAAACCACACCCATTATACTGGTATGCAACGCTGGCATGACCTCATCTCAAGCGGCTCAGATATTGGTTAAGCAAGGCTTTGAAAAAGTCTTTAACCTCAAAGGTGGTATGGGTGATTGGCAGGCAGCAAATATGCCTGTATCCAAAAGCAAAAGATAATGAGTGTCGGCGGTTGTCATTGCATTTGGCGCCGCTCTGTTAGTAGAGTGGCCATACTGAAGTGGCAACCGGCATCCTGAGTTCTGTTCCGGCGCTGAACAGATGAATAGCAGGGATGATGACTGGGAGTCGCAATTGACCCGAGTAACATACACCCTAAACACCGGCTCATTGCAAGCCGAGACTAAATGGATAGGTAGGAATTATGGCTGAAGTAGCAAACAACGAACAACAAGCCCCACAGTTCAACATTCAACGCGTGTATATCAAGGACGTTTCTTTCGAAACCCCTAACAGCCCAGCGGTATTCCAGAAAGAGTGGAATCCTGAAGTTAAGCTGGATCTGGATACTCGTAGCGCCAAGCTGGCCGACGACGTTTTTGAAGTAGTACTGTCACTGACTGTGACTGCTAAAAATGGTGAAGAAACTGCTTTCCTGTGTGAAGTACAACAAGCCGGTATCTTCTCTATCTCTGGTCTGAGCGATCCTCAACTGGCTCATTCTCTGGGGGCTTACTGCCCTAACATTCTGTTCCCTTATGCCCGTGAAACTGTGGCAAGCCTGGTATCCCGTGGTACTTTCCCACAGCTGAACCTGGCACCTGTGAACTTCGACGCCCTGTTCGCTCAATATGTGCAGCAGCGTCAAGCCGCCGCCGAGCAAGCTCCGGCCGAAGAAGCGAACGCGTAATCAGCCGATGAAAGATACTGCCGAAATAACGGTATTGGGGGCGGGCTCTTATGGCACCGCCCTTGCCATTTCTTTGGCCAGCAATGGACACAGCACCCTGTTGTGGGGGCATGAGCCCGAGCATGTGGCCAAACTCGCTGCCGAGCGCAGTAACCAAGCCTTTCTTCCCGGAATTGCCTTTCCCGAGTCCTTGGTAATGGAAGCCGACTTGGCTAAAGCATTGGCGGCGTCGCGAAACATTCTGGTGGTGGTGCCAAGTCATGTTTTCGCCGAAGTGCTGGCTCAGGCCAAGCCTCTGCTGCGTGATGATGCCCGCATTATATGGGCCACCAAGGGGCTGGAGCCGGAAAGCGGTCGCCTGTTGCAGGATGTTGCCCGCGATGTGTTGGGGGAGAAATATCCGCTGGCGGTATTGTCCGGACCGACTTTTGCCAAAGAGCTGGCGGCAGGTTTACCAACCGCTATCTCTGTGGCCGGTACCGATGCCGAGTTTACCGAGGATCTGGTGGAATTGTTGCACAGCCCCAAACGTCTGAGGGTCTATGCCAATGACGACTTTATCGGCCTGCAACTCGGTGGCGCGGTCAAGAATGTCATCGCCATCGGCGCCGGTATGTCCGACGGTATAGGCTTTGGTGCCAACGCCCGTACAGCCCTGATCACCCGTGGTCTGGTGGAGTTGAGCCGTCTGGGGGAGGCCTTGGGTGCTCATGCTTCTACCTTTATGGGAATGGCGGGTCTTGGGGACCTGGTGCTGACCTGTACCGATAACCAATCGCGCAATCGTCGCTTTGGTTTGGCATTGGGTAAGGGGTGTGATGTCGATACTGCCCAGGCCGAAATCGGTCAGGTGGTTGAAGGTTACCGCAACACCAAAGAGGTCTACACCCTGGCCAAGCGCTTGGGGGTAGAGATGCCGATCACCGAGCAGATCTATCAGGTGCTGTATCAGGGTAAATCGCCTCTGGATGCTGCCAAAGAACTGCTGGCCAGAGAGAAGAAGTCGGAAACCTCGGCAGACTGAGCCATCTCCAATCCCGGAAAAGGATGCTAGAATAGCGTCCTTTTTTATTGCCCCTTGTTGGGCCCGAGAGTGAGCGTTATGTCAGTTAAACAGCATCAGGTGATCATTATCGGCGCTGGCGCCGCAGGGTTAATGTGTGCCCTCACTGCCGGGTATCGGGGCCGGGATGTCCTCTTGCTGGATAACGCCAAACAACTGGGGCGCAAAATTCTGATCAGTGGCGGTGGTCGCTGTAACTTCACCAATCAGAACATTGAACCGGGCGCCTACCTCTGCAGTAACCCACACTTCGTTAAGTCGGCGCTGGCTCGTTTCAGCCAGTGGGACTTCATCGCCATGGTCGAGCGGCACGGCATCGATTATCACGAGAAGACCCTGGGACAGCTGTTTTGTGATGGTTCGGCCAAAGATATCGTCGATATGCTGACCACTGAGTGCGATTGGGCCGGGGTCAAAATTCAGCTGCGTACCGAAATTCTGTCTGTGGCAGCCACAGATGACGGTTACAGCCTGCAAACCAGTGAAGGAGAATATCGCTGTGAATCTCTGGTGATAGCCACTGGTGGCTTGTCCATGCCCAAGCTCGGGGCTACACCGTTTGGATTCCGCATTGCCGAGCAGTTTGCCATCAAGGTGCTGCCTACCACAGCTGGGTTGGTTCCTTTTACTCTGCAACCTGAAGACAAGGCCAGATTTGAAGGCTTGTCTGGCATCAGCTTGCCGGTTATCGCCCAAGCCGAGTGCGGCAGGCAGTTTAGAGAGGCCATGTTATTTACCCACAGAGGTTTGTCCGGGCCGGCTGTGCTGCAGATCTCCTCCTACTGGCAGCCAGGCCAGAGTGTGCGGTTTGATTTACTGCCGGACCTGGATTTTGTCGACTGGTGCAAAACAATTACTGCTGAATCACCAAAATTGTCGCTTAAAAATGGACTATCTCGGCTGTTACCTAAGCGCTTGGTTGAGAGGCTACTGGAGCTGGGCGAATTACCCAACAAGAACCTCAACCAACTGTCCAAGGCCGATGTGGCTGCGCTGGACAGCTATTTCCACTGCTGGCAGATCCAACCCGGCGGCACCGAGGGTTATCGCACCGCCGAGGTGACTCTGGGCGGAGTGGATACCGATGAGTTATCCTCCAAGACCATGGAGGCCAAGCGTCATCCCGGACTCTATTTTATCGGTGAAGTGGTGGATGTTAGTGGCTGGCTTGGCGGCTATAACTTCCAGTGGGCCTGGAGTTCCGGCTACGCCGCCGGTGAAGTGGTGTAATTGTGTTTAGGAACAATAAAGTTTGTACATAGCTAAACGGGAATTGAGGACCCGACTCTTTGGGCTCAGGTGGACTTTACAACCTTAGATCACATAGCTTGCTTTGTTGATCTGTCTTGGTTTAAATCCGATCATGCTGCCTGGGCCTGGGCCTGGGCCTGGGCCTGGTACATCGGAGAACCGCTCTTATCATTCGGGCAACTGACACCTGCCGAGGTTGTCAGGCTCTTTCAGGAGTCGGGCATCGTATCGCTAAACGATTGGGTCACCGAGCGTGAACTTGGTGGCTTCCAATAGTGTAGTCCTTTACTGACTTGCTCAGTAATTTTGTTGTTATGGACATAGTTGAGTATTCGGGTGTTGTGTTGCGGATGTACAATCCTGCCTTTGGTTAGGGCCTCTTAGCATGGAAAGGGCAAAGATCACCGGGGCAGCTTCAATCCCAAAGGTTGTTCCGCCTTTTATTTAGGATTATTAGTAGCTGGTTATTAAGCAGAGGCCACCAGTGGTGCCACCTATGCGTTTCTCACGCCGCAACTATTCTGCGCCTATCAAATTGCAATCGAAGGCACTCTGGCTCTGAGAGGTCAATATCAGCATGTATTTGATAGCGAGATTAATCAGCATCAAATCAATGACATTTTAGTTGATAGTTGTGTCTCGCCCGGATAGAGTCATCTCGTACTATTTCGGATGCCGGAAGGCAGTGTTTGACTGTTTAATCCCATAACGGATTGGCACAGATTCATAGTGAACACCTGACACTGTTTATTCGATGGCCCCTATATCAACTTATGAGTTCAGCGACACCAAATGTCGCTAGAAGCATAAGCTGACATAAGCACCGCCAAGAAAACAGCGAGTTACGGGCAGTATAAATCCATAAGTTGACATAAAATAAACCCATAAACTGACAAATTGGTGATGTAGCAAACCTCGCTACTTGTGTAGATGAGGAATAAAGCCTCATACTAGGCAAGCTGGTCACCAATTCGCTAGAGATTTTTGTAATACTAACTTTCTAAGCCAGGTAGCTCTCTCTTTATCTTCTTGAGCGATATAGGCACCTCGGTTATTGATAATTATCCTTAGGCAACGGGCCAATCGCCTGGCGTAAGTACCTCCGTTTTTCTGAATTTGTATTACCTGATCTATTTGTGGCATCCCCTGGAGTGATTGGCGTAGCTGATATAGTTCGTTAAGCACTCCGTTGATGAAGTCTGACAGTAACTGCCCGCACCACTCTTGTATTATGGTGTTTTTCAAGTCTGCGAGAGATTTAGAGTGGTACCGCACGTTTTGCGTCTGAAATAGCTGAGTAAGTTCTGTAGAATAGTCTGTTGCGGGATTCCAACCTCTGTATGTTAGCGGGTAGGCGATCGCCAGGTGAGCATCCCTCATTTTAGTGTAGGCCTCTGAGTATGCCTGTTCGAGACTGTACTTAAGTTCGAGCAATTTGTGTGTGTTACAGTCGTTAATTAGCCGTTTATATTTGATTTGGTCGCAGCTGTTGCTGATCGGCACTTCCTTCAAGCCGATGGTGTTGAGCTGCTCAATGAAGCCGTTGGCTTCATTGTAGGTTCTGAGAGCACGCTCCTCCATTTTCTGTCGGACAGCGAGCTCGCGCTCGCGCTGTGCCGTTTGCGCCCGCAGAAGAGCCTTTTCCTTCATTTGGACTGTGTTCTCAATTTTCCCAGCGGCCCTCTCTATCGCGCACAGCAAAAGTGGTGAACTTATGGCAATGGGTGAGTTAGTTTTGATGCCGTTCAGGGAATTGAGTGCTATCTGATGGCTGTACGCGCCGTTCCTGACTTTCGCAGGTAGATCCTGGATAACGCGTTTTAGTTTGCTTAGTTGTAACGCTCTTTCCTTTCTGCTCTTGATCTTGGCAAGCTGGATTTTGATTGCCTGTCGGTAACGTGCAATTGTCATCTCAAACTTGTAGTTCTCGAAGATGGGGGTCTCATGTGAAGCTATTTCAGCATGTCTGAGGCGCTCGGTATCCCTGTAGTTCCTTCTGGTGGTGATAAGGGAAGTTTCCTTACGCAGTAGAGTGATAAGCTCGTAGCGGGCCTTTCTGACGTTGTGCATGTGAAGCGTGTCGAGATGCCGTTTCGCATTCAGGGATTGTTTGCTAAGGAGTTGGTGGAACCGATAGCTCTTAGGAATGGTTTCCAGGGCACTGAGCAAGTTTGCCGGCGGCATGGTGTTCTCAGCCAGCTCGATTAAGGCTAGATGACGTTGGTTGTTCTTGCGGATGTTTGCAATCTTGATCGCCAAGCGTAGCCGGTTGTGTTTATAAAGCTCAAGTTTCGCGCAGGAGAGTGACTCTGATGTATCGACAGCGTATGGAAGTCGATGCTTCGGAGCCGTCTTTAGCTCTCTGAGGGCCACGAGCTTGAAATGAAAGTCAGCGCCAATCTCCTGGTTGGCTTCAATAAACTTGTACTCGGGGTATTCGACATCGATGATGAGACATCCCTCTTCGCGGCTCATTTTCATCGCTCTGTCGGAGGCGACAAAGGCGTTGCATTGAGGTCGAGAGGCGTCGGCGCAATCGACTTTGGAGATGTTGGACCCATACATAATCAGGTCATATGTTGATCTGTTGTGCAACGCACAGTCAGCACTAAAAACCCAAAGTAGGTTAGTCCCTTTCTCCTGGAAGAATTGCTCCCGCTGAAGGACTACGATCGGAGACATCCACCACCTGGTTAATTCGATGACCCATTTCTGGCCGTTGACATCGGTAAACTGAATATCCGGACGTCGCCGTGTGTTAGTGTCTGGATCGTCTGAGAAGATATACTTTTCGGTCTTGACTGTGCCTGGGATGACGAAGGGATCATTTTCGAGGATGACCGTCAGATCCTCTTTTGTGGTGAGGTGCCATTCACCTTCGCCATTGTAGATTTCCGAAAACAGGGTGTTCGGTGTGTGGTGGTAAAAGGGGCAGTTTTCTGTAAGTGACAAGTCTTTTGCGAACTTGGTGTTGTGATAAAGGTGGGCTGCCCGGCGTTGGGCGTTGTTGCCGGAGCGATAAAATAGCCCGCAGCCACATTGAGAGCATGTGATGTAGGTTTCGTTACCGTGGGTGTGTTCGGCTATGGTGCGTTTGAGTAGTGCTTCATCGTGTAGTTGCACCCCATCGCTGCTGGGTTGTGTAATTTTCGAGGCAATGATCGGGTGCCTTTTCTCTTTTACATAGACTTCCCAAATTTTGTGCCGCAGTGCCGTATCCATTCGCTTTGCTCTATACCTGCGTGTGTACTAGGGAAATGGGATGGACTCCCCTCACAATCGGCATCGATGTGCCATGATTAAGGTAAATATCGTTAATCAATGAGGAGAGTCCTATGACTATTATGCGTATTGGGGTGGATTTAGCCAAGAA
>Ga0114983_1001112_pt1 | contig 10896 bp, 5 predicted proteins | sample Shrwel_input2_RT_FD_87182 | JGI IMG/M metagenome (GOLD analysis project Ga0114983, IMG submission 87182) | Subsurface microbial communities from deep shales in Ohio, USA - Utica-3 well 1 S input2 RT | ecosystem: Environmental > Aquatic > Deep subsurface > Shale gas/oil reservoir > Produced...
CCACAGCAGATCATCTCTGTGGCGGCATCTTTGATCCCATTCCTTGAGCACGACGACGCTAACCGTGCATTGATGGGTGCAAACATGCAACGTCAGGCAGTACCAACACTCAAGTCAGAGAAGCCTCTGGTGGGTACAGGTATTGAACGTACACTGGCTGTTGACTCAGGCGTGGTTGTGGCTGCCAAGCGTGGCGGTGTGATCGACTATGTTGATGCCAGCCGCATCGTGGTTAAGGTTAACGAAGATGAGCTGCGCCCAGGCGAAGCCGGTATCGATATCTACAACCTGACCAAGTACACCCGCTCCAACCAGAACACCTGCATCAACCAGCGTCCATGCTGTAGCGTAGGTGAGCCTGTGGTGCGTGGTGACGTGCTGGCCGATGGTCCGTCAACCGACTTGGGCGACCTGGCTCTGGGTCAGAACATGCGCGTGGCGTTCATGCCATGGAACGGTTACAACTTTGAGGATTCCATCCTTATTTCCGAGCGCGTAGCGCAGGAAGACCGTTTCACGACTATCCACATTCAGGAACTGTCCTGTATCGCTCGTGACACCAAGCTGGGTAGCGAAGAGATCACTGCCGATATCCCTAACGTAGGTGAGTCTGCACTGAGCAAGCTGGATGAATCCGGTATCGTTTACATCGGCGCCGAAGTTAAAGGCGGTGACATTCTGGTTGGTAAGGTAACGCCTAAGGGTGAAACTCAGCTGACTCCGGAAGAGAAACTGCTGCGGGCTATTTTCGGTGAGAAAGCGTCTGACGTTAAAGACAGCTCTCTGCGTGTACCTAACTCAGTGAAGGGTACCGTTATCGACGTGCAAGTCTTCACCCGTGATGGTGTTGAAAAAGACAAGCGCGCCATCGAAATCGAAGAGATGCACATTGCTCAAGCCCGTAAGGACTTGACAGAAGAGTTCAAGATCCTTGAAGAAGGTGTTCTGAGCCGTGCCCGTAACTTGCTGCTGAGCGCTGGTTTCAGTGAAGCCAAACTGGCTGAACTGCCACGCAAAGACGTATTGGTTCAGGTTATCGACGATGAAGCCAAGCAAACCGAATTGGAACAGCTGGCTGAACAGCACGAAGAGCTGAAAGCCGACTTTGACAAGAAGTTCGAAATCAAGCGTCGCAAGATCACCCAAGGTGATGATCTGGCTCCAGGCGTACTGAAGATCGTTAAGGTTTACCTGGCGGTTAAGCGTACCATCCAGCCTGGTGACAAGATGGCGGGTCGTCACGGTAACAAGGGTGTGATCTCCAAGATCTGTCCTATCGAAGATATGCCATACGACGAGCAGGGTAACCCTGTCGACATCGTACTGAACCCTCTGGGTGTACCTTCGCGGATGAACATAGGTCAGGTACTGGAAGTTCACTTGGGTGCTGCGGCTAAAGGTATTGGTAATCGCATCAATGCCATGCTGGAAGAACAGCGTGAGCTGGCCGAACTGCGTGGCTACATCAAACAGGTCTATGAACTGGGCGATGAAGTGAAGCAGCGCGTGGATATCGATTCATTTACCGATGATGAAGTTCTGCGTCTGGCCAAACACCTGAAGGATGGTCTGCCAACGGCAACCCCAGCCTTCGACGGTGCCAAAGAGAAAGAGATCAAGCAGATGCTTGAGCTTGCAGGTCTGCCGACTTCTGGTCAGCTGAATCTGTTTGATGGTCGTACCGGTAACCAGTTCGAGCGTCCTGTGACCGTAGGTTACATGTACATGCTCAAACTGAACCACTTGGTTGATGACAAGATGCACGCCCGTTCTACCGGTTCGTACAGCTTGGTTACTCAGCAGCCTCTGGGCGGTAAAGCTCAGTTCGGTGGTCAGCGTTTCGGTGAGATGGAAGTGTGGGCCCTGGAGGCATACGGTGCTGCGTATACTCTGCAGGAAATGCTCACAGTGAAATCGGATGACGTTAACGGTCGTACTCAGATGTACAAGAACATCGTTGACGGTAACCATCAGATGCAGCCTGGAATGCCAGAGTCCTTCAACGTATTGCTGAAGGAGATCCGTTCTCTCGGTATCAACATCGAGTTGGATCAAGAGTAAGACGCGGTTTAAAGCCTGCGTTTGGCAACGAATTGGTGCTCCGCGAGAGCGGGGCACCGGGTTTAACTCCTTCAGGAGAGAAACGTGAAAGACTTATTAAAGTTTCTGAAACAGCAAAGCAAGACTGAAGAATTTGAAGGCATCAAGATTGGCCTGGCGTCGCCTGATCTGATCCGTTCTTGGTCATTTGGTGAAGTTAAGAAGCCTGAAACCATCAACTACCGTACATTCAAGCCTGAGCGTGAAGGCCTGTTCTGTGCCCGTATCTTTGGCCCGGTCAAAGACTACGAGTGTCTGTGCGGTAAGTACAAGCGTCTCAAGCACCGCGGTGTGATCTGTGAGAAGTGTGGCGTTGAAGTGACCCAGACCAAAGTACGTCGTGAGCGTATGGGCCACATCGAACTGGCCAGCCCAGTTGCCCACATCTGGTTCCTCAAGTCACTGCCATCCCGTATCGGTCTGATGCTGGACATGACTCTGCGTGATATTGAGCGGGTACTCTACTTCGAATCTTATGTGGTTATCGAGCCAGGCATGACCAGCCTGGAGCGCGGTCAAATGCTGACCGAAGAAACCTACCTGGATGCGCTGGAAGAGTATGGTGACGAGTTTGAAGCCAAGATGGGTGCCGAAGCGGTTCTGGAACTGCTGCGCGCTATCGATCTGGAGAAAGAAGTTGAGCAGATGCGCGAAGAGCTGCCATCTATTAACTCTGAGACCCGTCGCAAGAAAGTCACCAAGCGTTTGAAGCTGGTTGAGGCCTTCTACCATTCAGGCAACAAGCCAGAGTGGATGATCCTCAAGGTGCTGCCGGTTCTGCCACCTGATCTGCGTCCTCTGGTTCCATTGGACGGCGGTCGTTTCGCGACTTCAGATCTGAACGATCTGTATCGCCGCGTGATCAACCGTAACAACCGTTTGAAGCGTCTGCTGGATCTGGCTGCTCCGGATATCATAGTTCGCAACGAAAAGCGTATGCTGCAGGAATCTGTTGATGCCCTGCTGGATAACGGTCGTCGCGGTCGTGCCATTACCGGTTCCAACAAGCGTCCTCTGAAGTCCTTGGCCGACATGATCAAGGGTAAGCAAGGTCGTTTCCGTCAGAACCTGCTGGGTAAGCGTGTTGACTACTCAGGCCGTTCGGTAATTACCGTGGGCCCAACTCTGCGTCTGCACCAGTGTGGTCTGCCGAAGAAAATGGCGCTGGAACTGTTCAAACCATTCATCTACGGCAAGCTGGAAGGTCGTGGCCTGGCCACTACCATCAAAGCTGCCAAGAAGATGGTTGAGCGTGAAGTTGCCGAGGTTTGGGACGTACTGGATGAAGTGATCCGCGAACACCCCGTGATGCTGAACCGTGCACCAACACTGCACCGTTTGGGTATCCAGGCGTTCGAACCTGTACTGATCGAAGGTAAAGCGATTCAACTGCACCCATTGGTGTGTGCGGCTTATAACGCCGACTTCGATGGTGACCAAATGGCGGTACACGTGCCTCTGACGCTGGAAGCCCAGCTGGAAGCCCGTGCGTTGATGATGTCAACCAACAACATTCTGTCGCCTGCCAACGGTGAGCCGGTTATCACTCCTTCTCAGGACGTGGTACTGGGTCTGTACTACATGAGCCGTGAGCGCGTAAATGGCCGCGGTGAAGGTATGGCCTTTGAGTCTGTTGCCGAAGCCGAGAAAGCCTATCGCACAGGTGCCGCCGAGCTGCACGCCCGGGTTAAAGTTCGTATCACCGAAACTCATATCGATGAGAGCGGTGAGCGCACCCAGCAGCGCCGCATTGTCGACACCACAGTAGGTCGTGCTCTGTTGTCACTGATCCTGCCAGCCGGTATGTCTTTTGATCTGGTTAACCAGAACATGGGCAAGAAGCAGATCTCCCGTTTGCTGAACACCTGCTACCGTCAGCTGGGTCTGAAAGATACTGTTATCTTTGCTGACCAACTGATGTACACAGGTTTCCAATACGCCACTATCTCTGGTGCCTCTGTCGGTATCAACGATATGGAAATTCCGGAAGCCAAGTACAAGCTGGTTGCCGACGCAGAAGCCGAAGTTCTGGAAATCCAGGAACAGTTCCAGTCTGGTCTGGTAACTGCCGGTGAGCGTTACAACAAGGTTATCGATATCTGGGCCAGCGCCAACGAGAAAGTCTCCAAGGCGATGATGGAAAACCTGTCTTCCGAAGTGGTTATCAACCGCGATGGTGAAGAAGAGAAACAGGCTTCCTTCAACAGCATCTACATGATGGCCGACTCAGGCGCTCGTGGTAGTGCCGCTCAGATCCGTCAGTTGGCGGGTATGCGTGGTCTGATGGCCAAGCCAGACGGCTCTATCATTGAAACGCCCATCGTGGCGAACTTCCGTGAAGGTCTGAACGTACTGCAGTACTTTATTTCAACCCACGGTGCTCGTAAGGGTCTGGCGGATACCGCACTTAAGACAGCGAACTCAGGTTACCTGACTCGTCGTCTGGTGGATGTTGCCCAGGATCTGGTCGTTATCGAAGATGACTGTGGTACTCACGAAGGTCTGATCATGAAGCCGCTGATTGAAGGTGGTGACGTGGTTGAGCCGCTGCGTGAGCGGGTACTGGGTCGTGTTGTTGCCGAGGATGTTTACTATCCTGGTTCCGACGAAGTCCTGGCGCCACGTAACACTCTGCTGGATGAAGCATGGTGTGACAAGCTGGAAGAGTACAGTGTTGACGAAGTTAAAGTTCGCTCTGTGATCTCCTGTGATACCGACTTCGGTGTTTGCGCCAAGTGTTACGGTCGTGACCTGGCCCGTGGTCACCTGATCAACCAAGGTGAAGCAATCGGTGTTGTTGCTGCTCAGTCAATCGGTGAGCCTGGTACACAGCTGACGATGCGTACCTTCCACATCGGTGGTGCGGCATCCAGGGCTTCTGCAGAAAACAACGTTCAGGTGAAGAACGCCGGTAACCTGAAGCTGCATAACGCCAAGTTCGTTAAGAACAGCGATGGCAAGCTGGTTATCGTATCGCGCTCGTCCGAGCTGGCGATTATTGATGAACTGGGCCGTGAGAAAGAGCGCTATAAAGTGCCTTACGGTACTGTGCTCGAAACGCTGGAAGGTGCCGAAGTTAACGCTGGCCAGACTATCGCTAACTGGGATCCGCATACTCACCCAATCATCACTGAAGTGGCGGGTTATGTGAAGTTTGAGCAGATGATTGACGGTGTCACCATCTCGCGTCAAACCGACGAGCTGACCGGTCTGTCTTCCATCGTGGTATTGGATGTGGCCCAGCGCCCAAGCGCCGGCAAAGAAATGCGTCCAATGATCCGTTTGGTTGACGAAAACGGTAATGACCTGACCATTCCCGGTACCGACGTACCTGCGCAGTACTTCCTGCCCAGCAATGCGATCGTAAACCTGGAAGATAATGCTCAGATCAGCGTTGGTGATGCACTGGCTCGTATTCCTCAGGAATCGTCCAAGACTCGCGATATTACCGGTGGTCTGCCAAGGGTTGCTGACCTGTTCGAAGCCCGTAAGCCAAAAGAGCCGGCGATTCTGGCTGAGATCAGCGGTACCATCTCCTTCGGTAAAGAGACCAAAGGTAAGCGTCGTCTGGTCATTACCCCTGCTGAAGGCGGTAACCCATACGAAGAGATGATCCCTAAGTGGCGTAACCTGAACGTGTTCGAAGGTGAAAAAGTCGAACGCGGTGAAGTGATCGCCGATGGTCCAGAGTCTGCTCACGATATTCTGCGTCTGCGCGGTATTCACAACGTAGCCAACTACATTGTGAATGAAGTACAGGACGTATATCGTCTGCAGGGTGTGAAGATTAACGACAAGCACATCGAGGTGATCATTCGCCAGATGCTGCGTAAGTGTCTGATCACTGAAGCCGGTGATTCTGAGTTCCTCGAAGGGGAGCAGGTTGAGGTGTCCCGCGTCAAGATCGCTAACCGCGAACTGGAAGAGCAGGGCAAGATTCCGGCCAAGTTCGAACGCGAACTGCTGGGTATCACCAAAGCCTCTCTGGCGACCGAGTCCTTCATCTCCGCGGCCTCGTTCCAGGAAACCACTCGCGTACTGACCGAAGCGGCAGTAGGTGGTAAGAGTGACAACCTGCGCGGTCTGAAAGAGAACGTGATCGTAGGTCGTCTGATCCCGGCCGGTACCGGTTATGCTTACCACAACAACCGTAACCAGGCTCGCGGTGAAGTAGCGACTGAAGCACCTAGCATCAGCGCCAGCGAAGCCGAACAGAACCTGGCCGATCTGTTGAACCTGGCTGGCAGTCAGGAATAAGTAGCATAGATGTTACAAAAGGCGCCGAAAGGCGCCTTTTTCATTGGAATACGCTGCAAAAGTTGGCTATTTCTTGACAGCCAAGCCTTACCTTTCTAAAATTCCGCGTCCCACTATTGTGGGATTAGATTTTTCACACCTTATTGTTGAGTTGAAATCAACTGATTCGGAGCTATACATGGCAACTGTAAACCAGTTGGTACGTAAGCCTCGCGCACCTAAAGTCGAAAAGACTAACGTGCCTGCGTTGAACGCGTGCCCACAAAAGCGTGGTGTTTGTACTCGTGTGTACACCACTACTCCAAAAAAACCTAACTCTGCACTACGTAAAGTAGCTCGTGTGCGTCTGACCAACGGTTTCGAAGTAACTTCGTACATCGGCGGTGAAGGCCACAACCTGCAGGAACACAGTGTAATCCTGATCCGTGGTGGTCGTGTTAAAGACTTACCTGGTGTGCGTTATCACACTGTTCGTGGCGCCCTGGACTGTGCTGGTGTGACTTCACGTCGCCAAGCTCGTTCTAAGTACGGTGCTAAGCGTCCTAAGTCTTAATGGTTTTCCGTTAAGTAAGGCCAAGCTAAATATAAATTCCAGTTTTGGAAATACCTGAAGCATACGGAGAATAGTTATGCCAAGACGTCGCGTAGTAGGACAACGTAAAATCCTACCTGATCCAAAGTTTCAAAGTGAGTTGCTGGCTAAGTTCATCAACGTCATTATGCAGGACGGCAAAAAGTCGACTGCTGAAAAAATTATCTACAAAGCACTGGATGTTGTCGCCGATAAGAAAGGCGAAGAGCATCTGGTTATCCTTGAAGCAGCCCTGGAAAACGTTCGCCCAGCGGTAGAGGTTAAGTCTCGCCGTGTTGGTGGTTCTACTTACCAGGTTCCATGTGAAGTTCGTCCAGTTCGTCGTAACGCACTGGCGATGCGCTGGTTGGTTGAAGCTGCTCGTAAGCGTGGTGAAAAATCTATGGCTCTGCGCCTGGCAGGTGAACTGCTGGACGCTTCCGAAAACAAAGGTACTGCCGTTAAGAAGCGCGAAGACGTGCATCGTATGGCAGAAGCCAACAAAGCGTTTGCTCATTACCGTTGGTAATATCGGGCGCGGGCTTGCCCGCGCTTTCTCTGACATTGCTAAGATTTTTATCTTAGTCAAGAGGGTATAATCGTGGCTCGTACAACTCCAATTGAGCGTTATCGCAACATAGGTATTTGTGCTCACGTTGACGCAGGTAAAACTACTACCACAGAGCGAGTCCTGTTCTATACAGGGGTAAACCACAAGATGGGTGAAACCCATGACGGTGCGTCTACCACTGACTGGATGGTTCAGGAGCAGGAGCGGGGTATTACTATTACCTCTGCGGCTGTTACTACGTTCTGGCGCGGTATGGATGCCCAGTTTACTGAGCATCGTATCAATATCATCGATACCCCAGGTCACGTCGATTTTACTATTGAGGTAGAGCGTTCTCTGCGCGTACTTGACGGTGCTGTAGTGGTCTTTTGTGGTTCTTCTGGTGTGGAACCTCAGTCTGAGACCGTATGGCGTCAGGCCGACAAGTATCATGTCCCCCGTCTGGTGTTCGTCAATAAGATGGACCGTGCCGGTGCCGACTTTGATCGCGTAGTAGGGCAGATCCGTAACCGTCTCGGTGCAACTTGTGTGCCTATTCAATTGAATATTGGTACAGAAGAAAACTTTAGCGGGGTTATCGATCTCATCAAGATGAAAGCCATCAACTGGAATGAAGAAGACCAGGGCCTGACTTTCACTCACGAAGAGATCCCAGAGCATTTGCTTGCCAAGGCAACCGAAATGCGCGAATACCTGGTAGAGAGTGCCGCAGAGGCTTCTGATGAGCTGATGGACAAATACCTTGAAGAAGGTGAGCTCACAGAAGAAGAGATCAAAAAAGCGCTTCGTCAACGTACTATCAACAACGAAATTGTGCTGGCTACCTGTGGTAGTGCCTTTAAAAATAAAGGCGTACAGGCAGTTCTCGATGCCGTTGTTGAATACCTTCCTGCTCCGGTTGATGTTCCTGCGATTAAGGGCATCGATGATAGAGAACAGGAAGTTGAGCGTGTTTCTGATGACAATGCACCTTTCTCTGCGTTGGCATTCAAAATCGCAACAGACCCATTTGTGGGTACTTTGACCTTTATCCGGGTTTACTCAGGTGTCCTGGAGTCAGGTTCAGCCGTTTACAACTCTGTAAAAGAGAAGCGTGAGCGTATCGGCCGTATCGTGCAGATGCACGCCAACGACCGTAAAGAACTGAAAGAAGTGCGCGCAGGTGATATAGCTGCTGCTATCGGCCTGAAAGATGTGACAACCGGTGACACCTTGTGTGACCCAGACCATAAGGTAATTCTGGAGCGGATGGAATTCCCCGAGCCGGTAATTACCATTGCTGTGGAACCTCGTTCCAAAGCCGACCAGGAAAAGATGGGCATTGCGCTGCAGAAGCTGGCAATGGAAGATCCTTCTTTCCGGGTTGAGACTGATGAGGAGTCGGGTCAGACTCTGATTTCAGGTATGGGTGAGCTACACTTGGACATTATCATCGACCGTATGCGCCGTGAGTTCAGCGTTGAATGTAACGTTGGTAAACCTCAGGTGGCTTATCGTGAAACTATCCGCAGTGCTGTGGAAGTGGAAGGTAAGTTTGTGCGTCAGTCTGGTGGTCGTGGTCAATTCGGTCATGTCTGGCTGAAACTGGAGCCTCGTGAAGAGGGTGCCGGTTATGAGTTTGTCAACGAAATCGTTGGTGGTGTTGTTCCTAGGGAATACATCCCTGCGGTTGACAAAGGGATCCAAGAACAGATGAAGAACGGTGTAGTCGCCGGCTTCCCTGTATTGGACGTGAAGGTCACTCTGTTCGATGGTTCATATCATGATGTGGACTCGAACGAAATGGCGTTCAAAGTTGCAGGTTCTATGGGCTTCAAGAAGGGGGCGCTGCAAGCTAACCCTGTGTTGCTCGAGCCTTGCATGAAGGTTGAAGTGACAACCCCAGAAGACTACATGGGTGACGTAGTAGGTGATCTGAACCGTCGTCGTGGTCTTATCGAAGGTATGGATGACGGCGTCGCCGGTATCAAGATTATTCGAGCTGTGGTACCTTTGGCTGAAATGTTTGGTTATGCAACAGATTTGCGCTCAGCGACTCAGGGTCGGGCTTCATACTCCATGGAGTTTTTGAAGTACTCTGAAGCGCCGCAAAACGTTGCTAAAGCAGTTATCGAAGCTCGTACCTGATTTAGGTAACGGCATTAACTGTTATTTTGATTGATGGTGTCCGGCAGCGCCGGACTCTTCTGAAAAGAAAGGAATATATCGTGTCTAAAGCTAAATTTGAACGTTCCAAGCCCCACGTTAACGTGGGCACCATTGGTCACGTTGACCATGGTAAAACCACTCTGACTGCTGCTATCTCAACTGTACTGTCTAAGACTTACGGTGGTGAGGCTCGTGACTTCGCAGCGATCGATAACGCTCCAGAAGAGCGTGAGCGCGGTATTACCATCAATACCTCTCACATCGAGTATGACACTCCAACTCGTCACTACGCCCACGTAGACTGCCCAGGTCACGCTGACTATGTTAAAAACATGATCACCGGTGCTGCCCAGATGGACGGCGCAATCCTGGTAGTAGCTTCTACTGACGGCCCAATGCCACAGACTCGTGAGCACATCCTGCTGTCTCGTCAGGTAGGTGTACCTTTCATCATCGTATTCATGAACAAGTGTGACATGGTAGACGATGAAGAGCTGCTGGAACTGGTAGAGATGGAAGTTCGTGAACTGCTGTCTGAGTACGATTTCCCAGGTGATGACCTGCCAGTAATTCAGGGTTCTGCTCTGAAAGCTCTGGAAGGCGACGCTCAGTGGGAAGCCAAGATCATTGAACTGGCAGAAGCACTGGATACATACATCCCTGAGCCAGAGCGTGATATCGATAAGCCATTCCTGCTGCCTATCGAAGACGTATTCTCAATCTCTGGTCGCGGTACTGTAGTAACAGGTCGTGTAGAGCGCGGTATCATCAAAGTTGGTGACGAAGTAGAAATCGTGGGTATCCACGACACTACCAAGACCACCTGTACTGGTGTAGAAATGTTCCGTAAGCTGCTGGACGAAGGTCGTGCCGGTGAGAACTGCGGTATCCTGCTGCGTGGTACCAAGCGTGATGAAGTAGAGCGTGGTCAAGTACTGGCTAAGCCTGGTTCAATCACTCCACACACCAAGTTCGAATCAGAAGTTTACGTCCTGTCTAAAGAAGAAGGTGGTCGTCACACTCCATTCTTCAAAGGCTACCGTCCACAGTTCTACTTCCGTACAACTGACGTGACCGGTACTATCGAACTGCCAGAAGGCGTAGAGATGGTAATGCCAGGCGACAACATCAAGATGGTTGTAACTCTGATCTGCCCAATCGCGATGGACGAAGGTCTGCGCTTCGCAATCCGTGAAGGTGGCCGTACAGTTGGTGCTGGTGTTGTAGCTAAGATCATCGCTTAATTGCG
>Ga0114983_1001114_pt1 | contig 10886 bp, 8 predicted proteins | sample Shrwel_input2_RT_FD_87182 | JGI IMG/M metagenome (GOLD analysis project Ga0114983, IMG submission 87182) | Subsurface microbial communities from deep shales in Ohio, USA - Utica-3 well 1 S input2 RT | ecosystem: Environmental > Aquatic > Deep subsurface > Shale gas/oil reservoir > Produced...
ACCTATAATAATCAATAGGTTATGGTAGCCCCCTAAGTTTGCGGGCAAGCGAAACCCACAGACAGGTCGGTCCGAAGACCGGACTGGGTTCAGTATTTATTCCCAAAGCGCGCTGATACATTCGGGTAACTCCGTCAAAGGGGATGTCAGTGTCGCAGTGGAAAGAACGGTTTCTCGGGATCGATGAACTGCCCGGCGAATTGACTCCCTTTGAGATGGAAGAGTTTTTCACGCTCGCCCCCAAGGACATCGAGGCGATCTGCGCGGGGTTCAACAAGCAGTTCAGGATTGCTGTTGCGATCCAGCTGGGGTTTGTCCGGCTGTCTGGTGGCCGACTCAACTCCTTCAATACCCTCCCCCGACCGCTGCTGAAGTTCGTTGGTGATCAGCTAGGCTTGGAAGCGCCGTCTATCGCTTCAATTCGAGGGATCTACAAACGCAAGAATACCCGCATTCAACATCAAGCCTGGGCGATGACCTATCTGGGAATCCAGGCCATCACCAAGCGGCAGGAAGCCATGCTGCTCGCTGCCATGAGGGCTGCGAGCAATGGCACGAGTTCGGTTGACCGGCTGATAGATCTCGCCTGTCGATGGCTGGTGGATCGCAAGGTGCTGATCCCTGGTCTTTATGCGATTCGGGAACTTTGCGTCCGAGCTTCAAGTGATACCGAGCAGTCCACCTATGTCACGATCTGCAAGGCGACGACGCCGGAGCAACGCCAAGTATGGGCAGATGCGCTGCTCGCCAGCCGCAAAGACGGTCGCTCCACCTTGGAATGGTTGCAAAGCGCGCCACGACGACGCTCCCCGAAAAATGTTGCGTCGATATTCGAGAAGATCGACTTTCTGACCAGCCTTGGCATCCACGCGGTCGAGCTACCCGGTGTTTCCTCGCAGCGACTACAGGACTATGCGCGCCTGATGCAGCAGCGAAGCCCGCGAAGCTTCAAGCGTCTGAAGCCGGAATCGCAAATCCTGCAGCTGGTGTCATTTCTCAAGGTCAGTCTCAGCCAAGCCTCAGATGCCGCTATCCAGCTGACCGGCAAGATGACCTCCGACATCGTCAGCCGCGCGGCCCAGAACGTAAAAAAGGCCGATGCCACCACCGTCGTAAGCTATCGCGAGGCGCTGACCGCCATCTTCGGCATGGCGAACAACGAAAAGCTTGAGGCAACTGCGCTGCGCGAGAAAATTCTCGAATTTCAGCAGACCTTCGGCGACAAGGTGTTTCCGACTCGGGCTGCAGCAGTGCGTTCGGAATTGGTCGACCAGAATAAGTCGATCCGCCCACTTCTCAAGCGGCTGGCTAAGCTGGATGTCAAAGGCAATGAAGACGACAAGGGCTTCGCCGGTCTCGGCATCCTGAGCAATCTCTACGAGAAAAACCGCACGGCTCTGCCGGACCACGTAAAGGGGCATTCCAAACTCTGGGAACCGCTGGTTGGGGAGCAGGCGGATCGCGAGCGCGCTATGCGCGCGTTCGAGGCAGAGACCCTTTTGAATCTCAGGAAAGGCTTCCGTCGTGGCAGCTGCTGGGTGGACTACAGCAACACTTTCCGCGATCGCGACCATCTGCTGATTCCGGCTGCCGACTGGGAAAAGCAGAAGCGTCGCCACTATGGACTGCTCCGCCTCCCCACCAATGTCGACGACTACCTCAATCCCTTGATCAAGGCCGCTGAACAAGGGCTCAAAGCAGTCGCTTCGGCGCTGAGGCGCGGCGAGCTGGACATCAAGGAAAACGACATCAGCCTCGACCGTCTTGAGGCCGAGGGAGAGGCGCCCGAAGTCGCCGCAGTGCGCCTCATGATCGATCAGGAGATCGGCAGCATCCAGCTGCCTGAGCTGATGCTTGAGATGGATGTGCTGACGCGGTTTTCCAAAGCACTGCAAGGCCGGCTTCCAAGAAGCGATCGCGAGTTGCTCCTGAATTACGCTGGCGTGCTGGGTTTGGGCACAGACATGACAGCTTCGGGTGTCGCCATGATGGTGACGGAGCTGACTTCAGCCGATGTCGCAGGCGCGATGAAGGGCTTGGAGTTCGACAACGCCATCGACAAGGCCAATACCCTCGTCCTGGAGTTCATCAACCAGCTGCCGATCATCGCGATGTGGGGCGACGGCAAGTCGGCGTCTTCCGACATGATGAGCCTGACAACCTCCCGGCATCTCTGGAACGCACGGCTTGATCCGCGCCGCCAGACGCCTTCGGTGGGCATGTACACCCATGTGCATGATCGCTGGTCGATCATCTACCACCAGCCAATTGTGCTCGGCGAACGCCAAGCTGGTGTCGCCATTGAAGGCGTCATTCGTCAGACCCAGCTCGACCTGAATCGTCTGGCTGTCGACACCCATGGCTACACCGACGTGGCGATGGCTGTTTCCCACGGTCTGGGATTCGACCTCTGCCCGCGCCTCCGCAACTTGCGCGAGCGGCGCTTGACAGTGCCGCGAGGCATGGCCGTTCCTGAATCCATCAAGGAGGTGGTCGATTCGACCCTCAATCTCGAACATGTGCGCGCCCACTGGGACGATCTGGTGCGGGTTCTAGCTTCCATCAGCAATGGAACGATCAGTGCCGTCACTGCCCTGCAGCGATTTGGGTCTGCGGCCCAGGGCGATCCGATCTACCGGGCTGCGCAGCAGTTGGGGCGTCTGTTACGGACGATCTACCTCTGCGACTATTTCACCAATCCGATCTTTCGGCGCGAGATCACACGGCTTTTGAATCGCGGCGAGCATGTTCACACGCTCCAGCATGCGATCCATCTCGGGGCTGTGCGGCATGACCGCGGTCGCCGTCCTGACGAGATGATTGCCATCTCTGGCGCCCTCACTTTGCTTTCCAACCTGGTGATCGCCTGGCAGGCGAATCGCATGCAAACTGCTGTCACATCGCTTGAGGCCAAAGGGGTCTCGGTCAGCAAAGAAATGCTGCGCCACATCAGTCCGGTTCGGTATTCCAGCGTCAATTTCCGGGGCACGTTCCGTTTCCCGATCGATCGCTACCGGCAGTCGCTGGTCATCGATGGGGCTCCGAGCCTTAAGGTCATTCGGTCCAACTAAAAGCCTGATGTCGATCATTCGAGTTTGAAGCCACCATTGGCCTGCACGCGCCCGTCTCGTAGACGTACGGTACTCCTTGAGGGGGTTGCGGTCGCGGAATCTTGGAAACGGCGACGACTGCGGACGGATTTCGCTTGACTCACTTGCGCGTGCCGATGACGGCATCGCGATGGGCGTCGTCGACCGATGCCGCTGTGCACTCGGCCGGCGTGATCTTGCGGCGCAGCGATCGACGAGCACACCAAGGCACGATCGCATCGTCGGCTTGTTTAATGGGTGCTATAGTTACCCTTAAACCATAATTAGTGTACTATTAAAGCCATTATGGAAGCGATCAAATATCCTGCCAGTGTCCTCTCCCTTGCCTCGCGATTCGGAGAATCGATGCGGCTTGCTCGTGCCGAGCGAGGCTGGACGCAGACCGAAATGGCGGAGCGACTGCGCGTTTCTGGCACCACGATCAAGAAGATCGAATCCGGAGCACCGGGTACCGCTTTCGGCACCATTATCGAAGCATGCAACCTGCTGGGGCTGTCCCCAGACCCAGCGGCAGGAAGCAACGAAGACGTGCGGCAGCACGCTCTGAAGTACGCGCCGAAAAGGGTTCGACGAAAGCTTTCGCGGCCCGAGCTTGACGTTTGACCGATGAAAGCCATTGGCTCGTACGTCTGGATCTGGCTGCCAGGAGACGGCAATCCAACTCTGTGCGGGTTCTTGCGTTGGCAGGGGCGTGCAGCCGATTTCGCGTATGTGAAGAGCTATCAGACCAACCCCCGCGGCATTTCCGTGCTGCCTGACTGGTCGCTTGCGAAAGGCTCGGATTCCCTTTACCCGGCTCAAGACGACGCGTTGCCCGGCTTTATCGCCGATGTCGCCCCAGGGCGCTGGGCCGAGTTCGTGCTCGAACGATTGAACGGCGCGAAGGCGAATGCCTACGAACGCTTGCTTCAGGGGGTGCACGCGCGGACGGGTGCGCTTGAATTCGGGCCAAGTCACCGCGAGCCGCCTGCCGATGACGGCAGCGCATTCGATTTCGAGACCATCGCCTCAGCGGTAGCCGACCTTGATGCAGAGCGTCCCGTCGATCCCCGACTCAGAGCCGTCTTTCGGCACGGGCCCAGTCTGGGCGGTCGTCGGCCCAAGGCAACGATCGCGATCGACGGCGAACCCTGGATCGGCAAATTCTGCAGCGTGCAAGATCGCGGTCCGGAACCGCCGCGGATGGAAGCTTTCGGTCTGACACTGGCCCGGGACTGCGGCCTCGATGTGCCGGATTTCAAGCTGGTCGAAGCTGACGGAAAGCCAGTGCTTCAGGTCAGACGATTCGACCGGCAGTCTGGGGGGCGTCGGCATCATGTGCTCTCGGCGCGCACGCTTCTCAATCTCAGCGAACGTCAGAGCCTGACCGACGGCTCTTATGTGTCGATTGCACAACAGTTGCGCCGCCACGGGCTCAGACCCGACGAAGCATCCCGCTGGTTTGATCGCATGCTGTTCAATGTCGCGATCGGCAACACCGACGACCATCCCTTGAATCATCTGTTTGGATGGGACGGACGTCATTTGTCGCTCATGCCCGCGTTCGATCTTGAGCCTCAGCTTAGTGCAGCGGAGGACCGCTTGCATGAGATGGTCATCGGTCGGGCTGGAAAAGAAGGCTCGCTGGAGAACGTCCTGTCGCAGCACGCAGAGTTTGGCTTGCGGCTCGATCAAGCGGAGGAGCGGGTTCAGAGAATGCTCGCCGTCATTCGTTCAAATTGGCGCCAGGCATTGGAAATGGTCGGCCTGCCCGAAAGCTCGTCAGTTCGATACGCGTTGATGGCCGGTGTTCGCGAACATCCAGCCGATCGTGGTGACAACGAGGGTGAGGACCAAGGCGCGTCAATGTCGATGTAATCAGCGCTGCACCTGAGCTCGGCCTGATCAATGAGGCGGCTTGACTCTGGACTGTGGTCCAAGGTTTACCGTGGTGATATTGCGGGACAGCTGGTTGATCCGCTCGGTGGCGGTCTAGCAACGGCCGCCAATCTTGAACTTCGTTGCACACCCTGCCGATTTCGGTTCAGACTGCTGCTATGCGAGTCCTCCGTACCTTGCTGACCGTGCTGCTGGCCTTGAGCTTCTCGCTCCAGGCTGCCGGTGGCATGGCCCGAGGTAAGTGCGATCACACGTCGAGAACGTCGCACCAGGGAGCCGCGGGTCATATCGCTACTGCCTCGGCCGATGACCCTCACAAGGGACATCACATGACCGGTCATGTCATGTCCGGTGACGGTGCTGACAAGCCATCAACAGAAAAGGGCTCTGCCTGTAACTGCGACTGCTCGTGCCAGGTCGGTCATTGCGCCAGCCATGGCACGATCTCGGTGGCCAAGTCATCTCAATTCGTTTTGACAGGTCTAGGCGACGATGTTCGCTTACCGCTGATCGCCGTCAATCTGACCGCCGCACACGGGTCAGGTCTGTTGCGTCCACCTAGTATCGCCTGATGTGAAGCCGCGGTCGGCGGCGACGGGTTTCCGTTGCCGTTCGACGCCTTGCTCACCGGGTTCTCCTTAGTTTCTCCGGAGCCCCGTCGTCAGGTTGGTCTGGAGGTTCTTGTGTTTTCCATTAGATTTTCCGTGTCCGCGAGCCTGCTCGCGTTGACGCTGGCTGGCTGTGCCAGCCTCCCCGCGGACTGGGGACGCCCTGAGGTCGCGAAGCTGACTGCCGACCGCGGTCGAGCGCTTCCGCAGCCCTCAGATATCGCAGCATTCAACCGCGAGTTGCTCGAAAAGCCGCTGACAGCCAGCGCTGCGGTGCAACTGGCGCTGGTCAACAACCCCGCAGTCCGTGCCGAGACCGCACGCTTAGGCTTTGCGGCCGCAGATGTCTACGAAGCGGGCCGTCTCGCGAATCCGGTGTTCTCGTTTGCACTGTTAACCCCGGGGCCGCCCGATGCGGTCGCGCGTCAGGTCACGCTCGGCGTCGCCGTCAGCTTCATCGACCTGCTGTTCCTTCCAGCCCGTCAGCGCTATGCCGACACTCAGTTCGAAGCCGCGAAGCTGTCGGTCGGCTCCGTCGCCATCAATCTTGCTGCCGACACCGAGCGCGCCTGGTACGAAGCTGTCGGTGCCCAGCAGCTCGCCGTGATGCGGGAAACCGTTTCGAAGGCGACCCGCGCTTCGGCTGATCTGGCTCAACGATTCGTCGACGCCGGCACCTTGTCCAAGCGAGAGCTGGCGCTGGAACAGGCTGCTGCCAGCCAGGCCTATCTGGATCTGATCGGTGCTCAGGCAAAAGCTGTGGAAACGCGTACGGCGCTCATTCGACTGATGGGCCTACCAGCGGTCGACGACCGCTGGGTACTCGATGCCCGGCTCGCCGAGCCGCTGGTCGACGAAGACTCGACCGACGAGTTGCTGAAGCTCGCGGTCGACGGGCGGCTTGATGTTGCAGCCGCTGACAAGCGCGCTGCGGCGTTCGCCAGCCGTTACCGGCTGGAGCGCCACTCCCGCTTGGTCGACAACATCCAGATCGGCTACCAGCGGCAGAAGGATTACGACGGCAGCGTCAACGACGGCCCGACGTTGTCACTCGGCATCCCGATCTTCAACTGGGGCAGCGGTCGTGTCGCCGCCGCGCAAGCCCAACTCCAGCAGGCGGAAGCCGAACTCGACAGTCTGGTGCTTGATCGCGCCAACGACATCAAGCTGGCGCAGGCGCAGGTCCTGGCAGCCAAGGCGCGTGCCACTGGCTACCGCACGCAGCTGATCCCGCAGCGCGAAGAAGTCGTCGCCAGGATGCAGCAGGAAGTGAACTTCATGTTCATCGGTATCTTTGAACTGCTGGTCGCCAAGCAGCAGGAATACGACGCCTACGCGGGGTATCTGGAGTCGGTACGCGACTACTGGATAGCCCGTGTCGAGCTGGCCCGCGCCGTCGGTCGGAACCTTCCGAGCAGCGCCCAAGCTGCACAGCCGGTGCTCGATCCGGTCCAGCTAATCGTTCCCAAGAGCGGCGGCATGGATCACAGCCAGCATTCGATGGGGGGCGTGTCGACGGACATGCCGGGTATGAACGGCACGCAGGGCATGGACCATTCCCAGATGGGAAAGCCTGCCACTCCCGAGGCGGCGCCGGCTTCGAGCAACCCCCACGCCGGTCATGAAATGGGCGGCATGGAGATGAAAACGGAAGCACTACCGGACTGCGCGGCGATGAAGAAGATGAACCTGTCCAAGCTTGATCCGACGGTCGTCAAAGCGATGCGCGAGCAGTGCAAGGGCTCAGGAAGAGCCGGGAGCGCAGCCCCCGTCAGCGCCGATCCGCATGCCGGCCACGATATGAAAGACATGCCGATGAAAGGCATGGATCACGGCACCCCGAACAACAGCGAACCGGCAACCACGCCGGAGACCCCGCATGAGCACTGAAATTTTCATCCCTGGCGCATCGCGCCGATCCCACTGGAGTTTTGCCATGAACCACAGCACCCGCTTTTTCTCGATCCTCGCGCTGAGCGTCTCGATGCCGCTCGCTTACGCCCATGACCCCAAGGAGCACGCCAAGGAAGCGGCGGCAGCCAAGGCGGCCCCCGACTGCGCTGCAATGAAGGATATGGATCACTCGAAGATGGACCCGAAGGACCCGGTCATGAAAGCCATGATGGCCAAGTGCAGCGGCGCCATGAACCACGATGACATGAAGGGCATGGACCACTCGAAGACACCGGCCAGCCCGGCCGCGCCCGCCGCCCCGGCGCACGGCGCTCACGGGAGTCACTGATGGACGAGACAACGCCTAAGGGGCTCACACGACGCCATCTGTTGCAGATCGCCGGAGGTGCCGGTCTGATGGCCGGCGCGCCGCATCTCGCCCAGGCACAGCACGAAGGGCATGACATGTCGGCCATGGCCGGCATGAAGATTCCGGCTGACGAAGCGATACCGACCGCTGCCGAGCCACCGCCAACAGCCCTGCGCCGCCATCCGCAGGGCTATCTGCCGGTGCGCACACTAAACGGCTGGACGCTGCCCTACAAGCTCAACGGCGGCGTCAAGGAATTCCACTTGGTTGCTGAAGAAATCGAGCACGAATTCGCGCCCGGCTCGCGGGCGATCTGCTGGGGCTACAACGGCACTACGCCGGGGCCGACGATCGAAGTGGTCGAGGGCGACCGCGTGCGGATCTTCGTCACCAACACCCTCAAGGAATGGACCAGCGTCCACTGGCACGGCATCGACTTGCCCAGCGGCTACGACGGCGTTGGCGGCCTCAATCAGCCGCATATCAATCCTGGCGAAACCTTCGTCTACGAGTTCACGCTGAAGCAGCACGGCACGCACATGTATCACCCGCACGCCGATGAAATGACCCAGATGGCGTTCGGCATGATGGGGCTGTTCATCATCCACCCGAAGGCGGGTGAGGAACTGACGATCGACCGGGACTACGCCTTCCTGCTGCACAACTGGGCATTGCATCCCGGCACCTACCGTCCTGACCCGGCGGTCATGCAGAACTTCGATCTGTGGACCTTCAACAGCAAGGTGTTTCCGGCGATCGAGAACTTGGTGATGCGTACCGGCGAGCGCGCACGGATTCGCATCGGCAACCTGTCGATGTGGAATCACCCGATCCACCTGCACAGCAATCCGTTCTGGGTGACGGGCTCGGATGGCGGCCGCTGGCCACGCAACCAATGGCGGCGTGAAGTTACCGAGATCGTCGGCGTCGGCCAGATGCGCGACATCGAATTCGTTGCCACTGAACCAGGCGACTGGGCCTTCCATTGCCACATGGCGCATCACACGATGGGGCCGATGGGCCATGTCGTCCCGAACACTTTCGGCGTTGATCAGAGCGGGGTTGAAGCCGATATCCGTCAGATGCTGCCGGGCTATGCCGCGATGGGTGCCAATGGCATGGCCGAACACGCCGGCCACGTCTCGATGGGGCTTGAGGGGCCAGAGAATACGCTACCGATGATGACTGGCGAAGGCCAGTTCGGGCCGATCGAGATGGGCGGCATGTTTACGGTGGTCAAGGTCCGCGATGGCCAGAAGCCCGGCGATTTCACCGACCCCGGCTGGTATCGCTTTCCGAAGGACAAGATCGCGCGCGTGGTCAGCAAGGACCCGAACTTCGGGAGCCCCGAACGCCGGCAGCCGTATGAGAAGTCAACCTCCGGCCCTTTGGCGCGGCTGACTATTCCCAAGGCTGAATCGATGCCAGGCATGGACCACTCATCCATGCCGGGGATGGATCACTCGAAACACGGGCAATGAGCCGAAGGAAACAAGTTATGAAGACAGTCAAAACGCTGCTCGTCGTTACTGTGCTTGGTGGTCTGGCGGGGCTCGGGGTCTTGTACTCGGGTTTGTATCCGATGGGAGCCGATGCGCCGCACAACCGCCTGACCTACTGGGCGCTGGAAACCCTGCGCGAGCGCTCCATCGCCCGCGCAATCCGCGACATCGAAGTGCCGCCGCTCGACGACTCGGGGCTGCTGCTCGCCGGTGGCGAGGACTACAACGAGATGTGCACGGGGTGCCATTTGAAGCCCGGCAAGACCGAGTCCGAGTTGACCCTTGGCCTCTATCCGCAGCCCCCGAACCTGGCGATAAACGCTGAAGCACATAGCCGAGGCGAAGTTGCTGACGGTGGTGGTCATGTCGACCCGAAGACCAGCGCAGCTCGCCAATTCTGGATCATCAAGCACGGCATCAAGGCCAGCGGCATGGCGGCGTTTGGTGCCACTCATGACGATGGCCGCATCTGGGCGATGGTCGCCTTTCTGCAGAAGCTGCCGACGCTAACGCCGGTTCAGTACCAGATTCTGACGGCGAGAAGTTTGGTGGAGCCTGCCGAGGACGCAATTCCCGCTGAACCTACGGCCGCTGACGCGCCTGAAGCAACCGGCCATGAAAGCCATCGCCATTGATCACCCGGAGCCGCTTATGTCGAATCGAATTCCATATCTGATGCGCAACGGCTGCCTGCTTTTGGTCAGCCTGATCCTCGCGGCCTGCAAACCGGACGTTGATCCAACTGCCGGCCCTCTTGTCGAAGTCTGGAAAACCCCGACCTGTTCGTGCTGCTCGAAATGGGTCGAGCATCTGAAGGCCAACGGCTTTCGGGTCGAAGTCCACAACGAAGGGCAGATGAATCCGCTGAAGACCAAGCTCGGTATTCCGCAGGGACTGGCGTCGTGCCACACCGCGCGCGTCGACGGATATCTGGTCGAAGGACACGTCCCGGCATCGGACATCAAACGCTTGCTCGCCGAACGTCCTGCCGGCCGCGGCATCGCGGTGCCGGACATGCCGATCGGCTCGCCCGGCATGGAACAGGGTGCTCGGCAGGACCCGTTCGATGTCGTGCTGTTTGGCGACAACGATCAACGTCAGGTGTTTTCGAAGCATGGGGACAGCCAAGCCGGCAACGCAACAGCAAGGAGACTACAGCCGTGAGTTCACCCCGAGAATTGACCGGGGACGCTCCAGCTTGGACTTGTCCGGTGTTGGGCGGGTTCGGCCCGAACTGCACGGGCCGTATCGGCAACGATTTCCTGAGTATCGAGCAGCAAGTCAACCTCTATCACCTGATGAGCCAAGTGATTGCTTACCGAGTTCCCGGCGAAGCCGTGGAGGTGGGACCAGCGACTGGCGCTTCGGCAGTCATGCTTCAGGGCATCCTGGATGTCGAGGCCGACTACGAGCGGCACCTCCACGTCATTGACATACGTGAAGGACCAGATGGCGTCTTGCCATCTGAGGACGATCTGACGAGGCCCTTCCGGGCCGCTGCGGTCAGCATGCCAGTCATGAATCT
>Ga0114983_1001116_pt1 | contig 10885 bp, 9 predicted proteins | sample Shrwel_input2_RT_FD_87182 | JGI IMG/M metagenome (GOLD analysis project Ga0114983, IMG submission 87182) | Subsurface microbial communities from deep shales in Ohio, USA - Utica-3 well 1 S input2 RT | ecosystem: Environmental > Aquatic > Deep subsurface > Shale gas/oil reservoir > Produced...
AAAAACGCCCGAACGGCTAGCCGTTCGGGCGTTTTTACGAGTTCTGGTGGCTACACCCTGATTCGAACAGGGGACCCCATCATTATGAGTGATGTGCTCTAACCAGCTGAGCTATGTAGCCAACGGCGATGAATGTTACTCAAGAGGCTGTGATTCGTCAACCATAAGAGCATGATACATCGGCTTTTTTCATCGCTTTGAGTCAAAACCTCTGCGCCGGGGCATGCCGATCAGGTCTTCGGCGCTCAGGGCTTAGACGTTGAAGCGGAAGTGCACCACGTCGCCGTCTTTGAGGATGTACTCCTTGCCTTCCAGGCGCCACTTGCCGGCATCCTTGGCACCCTGCTCGCCTCCCAGTGACACGAAATCGTCGTAGCCGACCACTTCGGCGCGAATGAAGCCTTTCTGGAAGTCGGTGTGGATCACGCCAGCGCCTTCCGGGGCGGTGGCGCCGACCTTGACGGTCCAGGCGCGCACTTCCTTGACCCCGGCGGTGAAGTAGGTCTGCAGACCCAGCAGTTCATAGCCGGCACGAATCACGCGATCAAGGCCGGGCTCGTCCATCCCCAGCTCGTCGAGGAACATGGCGCGTTCTTCGTCTTCGAGTTCGGCAATCTCGGCCTCGATCTGGTTGCAGACCGGCACCACCATAGCGCCCTCGGCGCTGGCGATCTCGCGCACCTTGTCGAGATAGGGGTTGTTCTCGAAGCCATCGTCGTTGACGTTGGCGATGTACATGGTCGGCTTCAGAGTCAGGAAACCAAAGCTCTTAAGCTGCTGCTGCTCGTCAGCATCGAGGCCGAAGCTGCGCAGCGGCTGGCCCTCGGCCAGGTGAGGCTGGATGCGCTCAAGGATCGCCTTGGTGGCGATGGCATCCTTGTCGCCGCCCTTGGCGACCCGCACCAGGCGCTGGATGGCGCGCTCGACGGTATCGAGATCGGCAAGCGCCAGCTCCATGTTAATGATCTCGATGTCCGCCTCGGGGTCGACCTGGTTGGCGACGTGGATGACGTTGTCGTTATCGAAGCAGCGCACCACGTGAGCGATGGCGTCGGTTTCGCGGATGTTGGCCAGGAACTTGTTGCCCAGGCCCTCACCCTTGGAAGCACCGGCGACGAGGCCCGCGATATCGACGAACTCCATGGTGGTGGGCAGCACCTTCTGGGGCTTGACGATCTCAGCCAGCTTGTCGAGGCGCGGGTCCGGCATCGGCACGATGCCGACGTTGGGCTCGATGGTGCAGAAGGGGAAGTTTTCGGCGTCGATGCCCGACTTGGTCAGGGCATTGAAGAGGGTGGACTTGCCGACGTTGGGCAGGCCGACGATACCGCAGTTGAAACCCATGGTGTGTTCCTGGAATTCGGTGGAAAAACGATGGCGGGCATTCTACGCCACACGGCAGACCTTCTCTAGCAGCGCCGTGCCCAGCGAAAAACTGGCGGGCAACGGTTCGGCCAGGCAAGCCTCAGCGCGCGAGTAGCGGTTGTGTCGTCACCCCTTGAAGCTGTGCAGCCGGTTCATGGCTCGCGCCCAGTCACCGCTGACGGCATCCGGCAGAGTGCGTTCGATCTCGTCGATGGAGGCGTCGATGGCGGTGCGTTCTGCCTTGCCGGGACGACCCAGCACATAGTTGACGACCTGGCGGGCGTCACCGGGGTGGCCGATGCCGATGCGCAGCCGGTGGAAGTCCTTGGCGTTGCCCAGCGAGGCGATGATGTCGCGCAGACCGTTATGGCCGCCGTGTCCACCGCCTTGCTTATAGCGCGCAGTGCCGGGGGCGATATCGAGCTCGTCGTGGGCGACCAGCAGCTCTTCGGGGGCAAGCTTGAAGAACTTGGCCAGGGCGGACACGGAGCCGCCGCTCTTGTTCATGAAGGTCTGTGGGTACAAGAGGTGCAGGTCCTGGCCGGCCAGAGTGATCTTCGAATAGAGACCCAGGAACTTGCGCTCTGGGCGCAGGGCGACGTGATGATCGCGTGCCAGGGACTCTATCAGCCAGGCGCCGGCATTGTGCCGGGTGGCATCGTAGTCGGCACCCGGGTTGCCAAGGCCGATAATCGCTTTCAGCTGACTCATGCCGGTGTCCTCGCGTGTTCGGGGGCGTGTGTTCGAGGGGCTACAGGTAGGGCTTGTGACAGGCAAAAAAAATCAAGCGCCGAAGCGCTTGATTTTCAGAAGACAGCACGGGCATGACGGCTAGCCGGCATGCCCGCAGGCGTCGCCGATTACTCGGTTTCGCCTTCGTCTTCAGCCGGCTTCGCTGCCGGTGCGTCGGATTCTTCGCCTTCTTCGCTTTCCTCGGCCCGAACCTTGGCCTTGGTCACGCTCAGTACGGCGTTGTCGTGATCTTCGCCGTGGGTCAGTGCAACCAGGGTCACGCCCGCCGGGACAACAAGGTCGGACAGGTGCAGGGTGGTGCCCAGCTCGAGGTTGCTGATATCCACTTCCAGATACTCGGGGAGATCCTTCGGCAGGCAGCTGATCTCGACGTCGGAAGCCAGCACGTGCAGCTCGCCGTCCTCGTCCTTGATCGCCTGGCTGGTGTCTTCACCCACCACGTGCAGCGGAACGTGCAGGGTCAGCTCGTGGGTAGCATCGACGCGCAGGAAGTCGGCGTGAGTCACCAGCGGCTTGAAGGGGTGACGCTGCAGGTCACGAACCACGACCTGCTCCTTCTGACCTTCCACGTCCAGTGTGATCACGGAGGAGAAGAAGGACTCATCTTCGATGGCCTTGTAGAACGGGGCCTTGTCGATGGCGATAGACTTGGGAGCCGTCTCACCGCCGTAGATGATCGCCGGGATGGCGAGGTCCGCACGACGCAGGCGGCGGCTCGCACCTTTCCCCAGGTCGTGGCGAACGCTGGCATTAAGATTGAAATCGGACATTGAATGAAACCTCAGTGGTTTGATGAGGAGAACGCCAAGCCCGCGACCAAGCGTTGACGTTTCCAAGAGCGCCTGACGGCGCGCGTATCCTGCGCGGTGTTCCGTTTGTCCCTTGTCGGGACGTCAGTGGAACATCGCGCTGACGGATTCTTCGTTGCTGACGCGGCGGATCGCCTCGGCGATCAGACCGGCCACCGACAGCTGGCGGATCTTGCCGCTCCGGCGTGCTGATTCGGACAGCGGGATGGTGTCGGCCACCACGACCTCGTCGAGCACCGAGCCGGTGATGTTGTCGACGGCCGGACCGGACAGGATCGGGTGAGTGGCGTAGGCCACCACGCGGCGTGCGCCGTGCGCCTTGAGCGCCTCACCGGCCTTGCACAGGGTGCCGGCGGTATCGATCATGTCGTCCACCACCACGCAGGTGCGGTTTTCGATCTCGCCGATGATATGCATTACCTGAGCCTGGTTGGCCTGGGGGCGACGCTTGTCGATGATGGCGAGATCAGCATTGAGCTGCTTGGCGATAGCCCGGGCGCGAACCACGCCGCCCACGTCCGGGGAGACCACGACCAGGTCTTCGTAATTCTGGCGCTCGATATCGTCGAGCAGGATCGGTGAGCCGTAGACGTTGTCGACGGGCACATCGAAGAAGCCCTGAATCTGATCGGCGTGCAGATCCATGGTCATCACTCGGTCAACGCCGGCCTTGACCATCATGTCGGCGACGATCTTGGCGGAGATGGGCACGCGGGCCGAGCGGACGCGGCGGTCCTGGCGTGCGTAGCCGAAGTAGGGAACCACCGCCGTGATGCGGGCGGCAGAGGCGCGACGCAACGCATCAATCATCAGGACCAGTTCCATGATGTTGTCGTTGGTGGGCGCGCAGGTGGACTGCAGTACGAAAACGTCCTTGCCGCGGACGTTCTCGTTGATTTCGACCGCGATTTCGCCGTCGCTGAACTGGCCTACCGTGGCGTGGCCTAGGCGATTGTCGAGTCCTTCGGCAATCTTGCGGGCAAGTTCGGGATTGGCGTTCCCGGCGAAAACCATCAATTTAGACACGCGCAGCCACCTTTGGAGTCTTGGGAATCTCTATGAGGGATGTTGACGGGCGGTCGACTCGGGAGGGAATGGCTGGGGTAGCAGGACTCGAACCTGCGAATGCCGGTACCAGAAACCGGTGCCTTACCACTTGGCTATACCCCAGTAACCTTGCCTGTCGACTCTGCTTACACTCTTTCCCGGGAGAAATGCCTGGGAACAAAGAGCCGTCGTGCGGGCAATCTAGGCAGATTGCCTCACCCCAGAGCCTTGTGCAGAGGGGAGACGTTCATGCCTTGCGCCGTGAAGGCGTGCCAGCGTGGGTCGACTTGGCGCGCTATGCTAGCGGCCTCTTCGACGTTCGTCAAACTTCCGAACAGGCAAGCGCCAGTGCCGGTCAGCATGGTCGGCGCCCGCTGGGCCAACCAGCTGATGGCTTCGTCGACCTGCGGATAAAGCCTGCGAACCGTGGTCTCGCAGTCGTTTCTCCAGCACGACGCGCCCCCCTCAAGTGCGCGCGAAAGTCTAATGGCCGCAGTGTCGCGTGTCAATTCAGGCGCCTGGAAGACCCGCGCCGTCGCGACCGATACGCCGGGGTGAATCACCACGAAGTGAGGGGTGTCCAGGGTGACCGGCGTCAGGCGTTCGCCGACGCCTTCGGCCCAGGCGGCGTGACCACGCACGAAGACGGGAACATCGGCGCCAAGGCTCAGCCCCAGCGTGGCCAGACGCTCCTCATCGAGACCGAGCGCCCATAGTCGATTCAGGGCGAGCAGGGTGGTGGCGGCGTTGGAGCTGCCGCCGCCAAGACCTCCCCCCATTGGCAGGCGCTTGGCCAAGTGAATATCGACACCGCGGCGACAGCCGGTCTCGGCTTGCAGCAGGCGGGCGGCGCGCACCACCAGGTTATCCTCGGCGGCCACGCCGGCGAGAGCCGGCGTCAGACGGATAGCGTCATCGTTTCGGGGAGTGAAGTGCAGGGTGTCGCCGACATCCAGAAACTGGAACAGGGTCTGCAGCTCATGATAGCCGTCGGCGCGGCGCCCGGTGATATGCAGCATGCGGTTGAGCTTGGCGGGTGCTGGCAAGCTGATTGTGTTCTGAGAAGGTTTAACGGCAGCGTCTGATGTTCTGGTCTCAGTCACCCTTGGCCTCCGGCTGCCAGGCGTTGATGATCAGGGTGGCCTCGATGCCGGTGCGCTGCATATTCAGGCGGCGTGGCAGCCATAGCCCATTGGCCGGCATCCAGCCCGAGTAGTCGATGGTCCAGCCGGCCTGGGTCAGTTGGGTGGGGTAGCCCAGGGCGTCGGTATCGCGTTCAAAGGCATCGCCCGGGGCGGGCAGACCGCGGACCCAGTGATCCAGCGATGAAACCGGCAGTGACCAGCCCAGCTCCTGGTCGAGCAGCGCCTCGGCGCTTGCGGCGCTCACGCGGCCTTCACTGGTGGTCAGCGTCACCTTCTGGGCGGTGCCCTCGAGGGTGCTGCGGCCGGCACCGAAGGGCCCGCTGATCAGCAGCCGGTAATAGTTGGGCGTCTGACGCCAGTCCAGGTTGGCGCTAGTGCTTTCATCGGCGGTATGCAGCCCCACCTTGCCGGCCAGTGTCCAACTGGTCAGGGCTTGTACGCGGGCGACCTGATCCTGCCAGGGGCCGCGCTCGGCGCTGCCGCTGGTGACAGGTCCACGGGTGGCACAGCCGGCCAGTAGGACCAGGGCGATCAAAAGGACGAAGCGTCGGGTCATCGGGCTCTCTCGGTGTCGGGTGTCGGCCAGGGGTAAGGGGCGATCCTTTCGCCGGCGCCCTCAGGGCGCCAGGGCGGGGAAACGCTGTATCAGCTCATCAAGCTTGGGGCGGTCCTCGAAGCGTGACAGGCCACGTTCGACCAGGCGACGAGCATCGGCGGTGCGCTCAAGGGACCAGAGCACCTCGGCGAGATGGGCGGCAATTTCCTGATCCGGCATCATTGCGTAGGCCTGCTCTAGATAGGGCAGGGCGCGGGCATTCTCCCCCTGCTTGTGCAGGACCCAGCCAAGACTGTCGAGGATGGCCGGATTGTCGGGCGCCAGGCGATGGGCCCGCTCGATCAACTCATAGGCTTCATCGAAGCGCGTGGTCATATCGGCCAGGGTAAAGCCCAGCGCATTCAAGGCCATGGCGTTGTCGGGCCGGCGCTTGATCAGCTCGCGCAGATCGGCTTCCATGCCGTCCAGGTCGCCGGTGTTGAATTTGCGCATCGCCTGCATATATAGCAGGCCGTTGTCGTCGGGGTGGTGGTCGCGGGCCTCGGCGAGCACCTCATCGGCGGCGGCGCGCTCACCCTCCTGATCAAGCAGCTCGACCTCTAGGGAGGCGATATTGGCGGCCTGATCGTCATGGCGCAGCCGCTCGAGTCGCAGGAAATCCAGGGCATCGGCCAGGCGATCCGCATCGATCAACATGCGCGCCGCCTGCAGGCGGGCACTGAGAAACTGATCGCCCTCTGGCACCTGGCGGTAATAGAGCAGGGCATTGTCGACCTCGCCCTGCTGCTCGGCGATGCTGCCCAGCAGCAGGAAGGCCGCCGGAGGCGTGGCGTCGTCGTCGATCAGCGGCAGCAGCAGGCGGCGGGCCGGAGCAGGTTGGTTGGCTTCGAGGAACAGGCGGGCCAGCCCCAGGCGCAGTTCAGGATGCTCATCCTGCTGAGCCAGTAGGCGATCGGTCTGGCGCTCCGCGGCGTCGACTCGACCCAGCGCCAGCTCGCTTCGGGCCAGCAGCAGCAGGAAGCGAGTATCGTCGGGAGAGGTCTCCAGGCCGCGCTGGGCGGCGCGGCGCGCAGCAGTCGGGTTACCTCGCTGCATGGAAATGCGTGCGCGGGTGAGCCACAGGGCGGGAAGCTCGGGATGAGTGCGGGCCAGGTCGGCAAGCCGTGCGTCGGCCCGCTCGGCTTCGCCACCGGCGGCTTCGAGCAGGGCGGTAGCCAGCACGGCGTCGTAAGCATAGGGGGTATCGCCATCGGCCACCAGCAGGTGGCGGCGTAGACGAATCGCCAGTGGCTGTGGGTCAGCACCCTGAGTCAGCGCCTGTTCGGCGAAGCTTGCAAGCTCCCCCGGCTCGCCTTGTGCAACCAGTGTCAGCCGTGATTCCAGAGCGGTTTGCCAGTCACTGCGCTGCTGGGCAAGGCTCGCCAGCAGGCGCAGCGGGGCCTCTGCGTCGGGGGCGCGCTGATGCCAGCGGCGGGCGGCTGTCTCGAACAGCTCGGGCTGCTGGCTGAAACGGGCCGCCAGGGTGGCGCGCTCGCTCAGCGCTGCGGAGTCATAGCGCTCGGCGGCGTCAAGATACCCCTGCGCGGCGCGTTCATACTGGCCGCGACGACCGGCCAGCTCTGCCACCAGCAGGGTTTCCAGGCCCTGGGCATCCAGGCCCTGAGTGACCGGCGGCGCTCCCCGCATGGGGTCGTCGATGCCGGGATCGTTGGCATCGTGGGTCATCGGCATGCCCTGGCAAGCCGTAAGCAGCGCGAGGGTCGCCGTGATGAGGGCCGTCTTGAGCAGGCGTGCGCGCATGATCGTCTCGTCAAGGGAATCAGCGTTCAGCATAACGGCTTGCCGGGCAAGGGCAAAGCCATGGGGGCGTGTCCCATGGGTGGGCTGTGATAGAATTGCTGTCTTCGGACGATCCGGCGACGACTCCCCTGGCGTAAATATAGGTGTCAGACAGGCTACCCTGCTGTCGCGCTGCGCCTCGTGGCGTGCGCCGTGATTCGCACCCACCCCCTTGAGCGAAGACTCTGATTGCATGACGCTTTTGGCCCTTGGCATCAATCATAAGACAGCAGCGGTCGAGGTGCGCGAGCAAGTCGCCTTTACCCCGGCGCAGCTGGAAGCGGCTCTGACCGAGCTATGCGCTCTGACCGAGGTGCATGAGGCCGCGCTGCTGTCGACCTGCAATCGCACCGAACTCTATTGCGTGATCGAGCGCGATGGTGAGGCGGCGATTCTCGAATGGCTGAGTCGCTTTCATGCGCTCAGCGTCGAACAGCTGTCGGCTGCGGCCTACCATTATCTTGACGGCGACGCGGCCCGTCACCTGATGCGGGTCGCCGTGGGGCTGGACTCCATGGTGCTCGGCGAGCCGCAGATCCTTGGCCAGCTCAAGGATGCCTACCAGGTGGCGCGCAGCCACCAGGGGCTGGGCGGCGAGCTCGAACGGCTGTTTCAGCACACCTTCGCGATAGCCAAGCAGGTGCGCACCGAGACGGGCATCGGCGAAAACCCGGTGTCGGTGGCCTACGCTGCGGTGAGCATGGCCAGTCGCATCTTCGATGACCTCAAGCGCTCCACGGCGCTGTTGATCGGCGCCGGCGAAACCATCGAGCTGGTCGCCCGCCACCTGCGGGAGGCGGGGGTGCGAACGCTGATCGTGGCCAACCGCACCCGTGAGCGGGCCGCGCAGTTGGCGGACTCCTTCGGCGGCGAGGCGATCTCCCTCAACGAGATTCCCGATGCCCTGGCTCGTGCCGACATCGTCATTTCATCCACAGCAGCGCCGCTGCCGATTCTCGGCAAGGGCATGGTCGAGCGGGCGATCAAGATGCGCCGCCACCGGCCAGTGTTCATGGTCGATATCGCCGTGCCCCGTGACATTGAGCCGCAGGTCGGCGAACTGGATGATGTCTTCCTTTATACCGTCGATGACCTTCAAGAGGTTATCGAAGAGAACCGCCGTCATCGTCAGGTGGCTGCCGATCAGGCTGAAGTGTTGATCGAGCACGGCGTAGGTAGCTGGCAGCACGAGCGCCGGGTGCGCGGCGCCGGTGACTTGATTCGCCGCTACCGGCAGCAGGGCGAGCAGATGCGCGCCGAGTCCGAGGAACAGGCGCTGGCGCAGCTGACACGCGGGGACGACCCGGAGAAGGTCGTTGCACGCCTGGCTCGTCAGCTGACCAACAAGCTCATGCACGCCCCCACCCTTGGTCTGCGCGAGGCCTCCGGGGCCGAACGCCAGGATCTGATCGAGGCCGCCGAGGCGCTGCTTTTCGACGTCGAGCGCGGTCCCCAGGACCCTCGATGACCGGCACCAGACAACAGGACCCTTCATGAAAGCCACACTGCGTCAGCGCCTGGATACCTTTGCCGAGCGCTTTGAGGAACTCTCGGCCCTGCTGGCCGAGCCCGACGTCATCGCCGACCAGCCGCGCTTCCGCGACTATTCCCGGGAATATGCCGAACTCGAGGAGTTGGTGGCTACCTGGCAGGAGTTCCGCGCCACCGAGGGCAATGTCGAGGCCGCCCAGGCCCTGCTCGAAGACAGCGACGCCGAGATGCGCGAGCTGGCCGAGCTCGAGCAGGCCGAAGGTCGGGAGCGTCTGGCGTCGCTTGAGGAAGCGCTCAAGCGGCTGCTGGTGCCCAAGGACCCGGACGACGGCCGCAGCGTCTATCTGGAGGTGCGCGCCGGTACCGGCGGCGACGAGGCGGCGCTGTTTGCCGGTGATCTGTTCCGCATGTATTCCCGCTACGCCGAAAAGCACGGCTGGAAGGTCGAGGTGATCAGTGCCAGCCACGGCGAGCAGGGGGGCTACAAGGAGCTGATCTCGCGGGTCAAGGGTGAGGGCGTCTATGCCCGGCTCAAGTTCGAATCCGGCGCACACCGGGTGCAGCGGGTGCCGGCGACCGAATCCCAGGGGCGCATTCATACCTCGGCCTGCACCGTGGCGGTGATGCCTGAGGCCGACCAGGTCGGCGATATCGACATCAACACCAACGACCTGCGCGTCGATACCTTCCGCTCCAGCGGTGCTGGCGGCCAGCACGTCAACACCACCGATTCGGCGATCCGCATCACTCACCTGCCCAGCGGCGTGGTGGTCGAGTGTCAGGAAGAGCGCAGTCAGCACAAGAACCGCGCCAAGGCCATGTCGCTGCTGGCCGCGCGGCTCAAGCAGAGCGCCCAGGAGAGTCAGCAGCGCGAGCAGGCCGATACCCGTCGCTCGCTGGTCGGCTCCGGGGATCGCAGCGAGCGCATTCGCACCTATAACTTTCCTCAGGGGCGAGTCACCGATCACCGCATCAACCTGACGCTCTACAAGCTTAACGAGGTGATGACCGGCGAGCTTGGCGAGATCATCGAACCCCTGCTCCACGAGTATCAGGCCGAGCAGCTCGCTGCCCTGCAGCAGGAAGCCTGATGGGTCAAAAAGAAAGCCTGATGCGCAAGGAGAACGCCTGATGCGGTTCGACGTGCTGTTGGCCCGCGCCGCCCAGCGTCTCAAGGCAGCAGCTTCGCCGAGCCCAAGGCTGGATGCCGAGGTGCTGCTGTGCCACGTGCTCGGTGTCAGCCGTGCCTGGCTCTACACCTGGGGCGATCGCGACGCCGAGCCCCTGGTGCGCGCGCGCTTCGAGGCCCTCGTCGCGGCGAGGGGGCAGGGTAGGCCAGTGGCTCACCTGGTCGGTGAACGCGAGTTCTGGGGGCTGACCCTCAAGACCTCTGATGCCACCCTCATTCCGCGCCCTGATACCGAATGCCTGGTCGAGGCGGCGCTCGCTCGTGGCGCCGCCGAAGGCGGCAAGCTACTGGACCTCGGTACCGGCAGCGGCGCCATCGCGCTTGCGTTCGCCAGTGAGCGCCCCGGCTGGCAGGTGACCGGCGTCGACCTGTCGCCGCAGGCCGTCGCCTTGGCCACAGACAACGCTGCGTGTCTGGGGCTGTCGCGGGTCCGCTTCCTCGAGAGCGACTGGTTCGCAGCGCTTGAGGGTGAGCGCTTTTCACTGGTGGTAGCCAACCCGCCGTACCTTGCCGACGATGACCCCCATCTCGCGCAGGGTGACGTGCGTTTCGAACCACGCTCGGCGCTGGTGGCCGGCGACGAGGGGCTGGCCGACCTTTATTGGCTTGCCCGCGAGGCTCGTGCTCACCTCGAGCCGGAGGCTTGGCTGCTGCTCGAGCATGGCCTCGAGCAGGGCGCGGCGGTGCGTCA
>Ga0114983_1001117_pt1 | contig 10883 bp, 23 predicted proteins | sample Shrwel_input2_RT_FD_87182 | JGI IMG/M metagenome (GOLD analysis project Ga0114983, IMG submission 87182) | Subsurface microbial communities from deep shales in Ohio, USA - Utica-3 well 1 S input2 RT | ecosystem: Environmental > Aquatic > Deep subsurface > Shale gas/oil reservoir > Produced...
CGGCCTGTAGTTCTGCGTTATATTTGATCAAAGATTCAAGCCGAGTGGCCGATTCAGAAAGCACCAAATCTGCATCTCGATCAACCTCGGCAGGGACGCGCATTGTAAATTCATCCCTGAATGTGTTCCCCCGCGCAATCACGGCATCTGAAAGCTCGTTAAGTCGTCTTATCAAATCTTCAACCGGAACATCCGCGCTGTTTTTGTATTGGCTACTCATCGCTTCATCCTCTGCCGTGCGTTATAGTCCTCCCGGCACTCCGCCGAACAGAAAGCCCCTCTCGTTGACTCCCCGCAATCGTTCTGACAAAAGCCGGTCAGCCTCACGCTTTCCTGCTTCCGCGCATTCTCCAATGCCGACCGACGAAACAACTCCGCCGCCTGGTTGCCGTAGTCGCCTTCATTCATTTATCATCCCCCTCTGTCTCTTGTTAGGCTCCATCGCCCGGTGTACGGCAATCGCCATATCGGCCACGCCCTGCTGGTAATCCTCAGAGCCGCCCGTGGGCAGCTCTATGGCTTTGATCCTGTCTAGCTTGGCCTGCAATGCGCGGATTTCGCGATTTGCGTGGGCTAGTTTGTCATCTGGCATACTTCAACGCCTCCCGGTAAATCTTCGTCAGCGCCGTCTCATATTCCACGGCCTTCTCTTGCCACTCGACGGCCTGCTGGGTCAGGTCTCTGACCATGGCTTTCAGTTCGTACACTTCGGCTCTTAGTTGGCGTTCGGTTTGGGTCACTCCCCCAACTCCCCAGCCCGCAATGCGGACGCAACAATGTCGTTCATGTCTTGCTCCATGGTCTTGTGGCCGCGTTCGCTGACATGTCGCCAAGTCTTGCCTTTGACCACGTAGCTAATCGCCTGCGGAGTAACGCCAAACTCGCGCGCCAGGGGCTTGCCCCCATCAACTGGGTCTCGCCTTTTGTATCTTTTCCGTATCTCACGAACATCATCATCGGTCAGTTTCGCAAGATGCTGCTTGTCGCCTCTTGCGCTACGTCCCCGTTCAACCATGTCTCGAGAGTTATCCAGAACAGTTCCTACCTCCAAGTGATCAGGGTTTACACAGCCTCTGTTGTCGCACTTATGTCTGACGACCTTCCCCTTTATCTCGTCCGGTGAGATAGAATTTGCTTCGCAATACGCCAACCTGTGCGCGCCCTCCATTCTTCTCGGGCTTGATAGCCGAACTAGCCCATAGCCCGAAGAGGACCTCCCGCCCTGCCACTCAATGCAATCACTCATTCGAATCCCTCCAGCTGAATGGCTCGCTCGGCACTTGCCAGAATTTCTCTCAGGTCAGTTTCAATGTCTTTGTGCCCTCGTGACCCAGGAACTAAAGCCTTCTTTATAAGATGCTGCAAGGCTGGATTCTGTACGCGCCAGGCGTGCAGGACGTCGTACACATCGACCCAGACACCCGGCTTGATCTCGCGGTGGTATTTGCTACGGCTGGATTGATTCTTTTCTTCCATCGCCTGCCATGCCTCGTCTTCAGCCTCGGTGACTTCGGGGGTTTCCAAGCCTAAGAGTTGGCGGGCTTGGAGCCATTGGGATTTGGTGTATGGGCAGGTCGGAGATTGCGAGTAGCCCCAGTACCCCTCACCACCTTTAACTCCTGCAGCTTTAAAGCAGTCAGGCCATTTATCAACGTTACGCGCCAACCACTCAAGGTCTGCCGGTATCTCGTTTCGGTTCATTGTGTGCACCCCTTCCAGCTGTTGTATTTTTCGAGCACCAAACAAACGTTATCTTGCTGGCAGGGACTCAGCTGTTCTGGATCAAGACCCGCAAGAGTGTTGACCATCTCCCGCATCAACTCATCTGCCTCGGCGGCAAGTTTTGATGCCTGCCTACTTGCATGGGCAAAACCATCATAATAATCACCCTCACATGGCTCAGGCGATTGCCCTAAAATCCGATCATGCAGTGTCATACTCTCCACCCCTTCGCTATTTCGATCAGTTGCGCGGTCGTCTTCTCATGCCGCCCATCTGGCAGTACGCCATTCTCGAAGCCCAGGTCAAAGACCGCCGCCTTAAACTTGCTGAACTTTGACAGCGTGGGGCTTTTACCCAAATTAAACCAACGGCTCCAATTGGACGGGGCCATGTTGCCAGCACGCCGACAGGCTTCAGCGGCACTAACGCCGGTCAGGCGCATCAAGTATTCCAGCTCGGCGACTTCTTTATCAGGTTTTGCCATGTCGGCTCCTTGGTTGTTGGTTGACGGTTTGCATTATTGCACTGCGCCTATCGGTTGCGCAAGTAGAAAATTATTGTTTTAAGTGCTTGCAAGTGTGCAAGTGTGCAAGTAAACTAGACCCATCAAATCGAGAAACAACGGAGAAAGACGAGATGAGCACAGTTTACCAATGCTGCAAAAGGACAGGCGACGTAAGTGGAATTTTAAAAGTGGTTCATGAGGCTGAAACACAAACAGAAGCAGTTGAATGGCTTGAGCGAAACGGAGGCGGAATCTATAAGAACCTGCTGCATAAGTTCCAGCTTTATATCGCAGCAAAATAAAGCAAAACGCCGCCCACTAAGGGTGGCCCCACACAACAACGGAGCCAAACCATGACCACCTACGCCAAAGAACAAGCCGCCGACCTCATAGAAACCGGCCAATGCCACTTCCCGTTAACCTGGGACGACATTGCCCACCGGGCAGCCAGCCACCAGACATTCGCCTACGCGCTCAAGCAAGCCTATGAGGGTAACCAGAGAGTGCTGCAAATGCTGGTGATTACAGCGGCCAACAATCTGTGTAGGGAGCAGGACAATGAGTCGTGAAGCCATAATGATACTTTTCTGCGTAGTGGGGCTGGTCGGGCTGATTATGGCCGGACACGAGCGCACCGAAGAAGAGATCCAGCGCCAGCACTATTGCGAGATGGTGCAGATCCACAAAGACTCTGGCAGCCAGTACGGCTGGCCCGCATACGATGGGGAGTGTGAATAATGGACTACGACACCTGGCGAACAACAGATTTTGAAGCCGAAGCCGCTTATGACGAGCAGCAAGCCCGCGACGAGCGCCGGCAGGAATACGCGGATGACCTTTACGACGCCTGCCTGACCGGTGACGGCGAGGCGATGGAGTCCGTGGTTGAGGAACTGCAAGACGGAGAGCCGGTTGCCAGGGCGCTCATATCGGCCATGACCAAGGAGGCAGAGCTACCCATCACCCAACGTGGCCCCATCATCCACAAGGCCGTGCAGACGCTCCTGAGTGACGCCTGTGAGGCTATAGCAAAAAGGCGCATACCATGACGCACTCGGAGCAATCGGCGGGATGGCTAGTGCTGCTAGCGCTTGCGCTGTGGGTTGGCGCTACAGTATGGGAGCAAGCCAGCTTTGTGCGGGTTTCGGAGCCGGTAAGTGCGAAGCTGCAAACGTATAAACTGACAGGCCGTGATGAGCATGGCCGGCAGACTTTGGAGCATGGTTATGAGTGATAGAGAGGAGTTTGAGAAGTGGTATACGCACAATTTTGGTAGAAGGGCAACCGAGTTCGGGTATGAAACAGATATTTGCTGGCAAGCATGGCAAGCCGCCCGCGCCCAAAGTGGGCAGGGTGCGGAGGTGGTGGGGTATCTGCACAATCGCCCCGAAAGAATCCCGTGCTTTTTCGAGACTCTGGAACACGCACGGCTATCAGACTGCGAAGTGGTGCCTGTATACACCCACCCCCAGCCCGCCCAGCAGGGTGTGCCGGAGTCAATCGCTACGGATGACGACGTTGAGCGAGTCGCCAAGATGGTCGGGTGGGATAACCGGAGGTATATGACGCCCCCTGACTACGCGGAATGGTGCCGGCGGATGCGCGAGTTTGTCCGTCTTTCCGCCACACCCCAGCCAGAGGGTGATGTGTTGCTTGTTCCTGTCGATGCCGTGGAATATCTCAGAGATCAGTGGCCCGGCGCTTACGCGAAATTCTACGCGAGGGCTTACGGAGTTGTGCGCCCACAACCACCACAGGAGGGCGAAGGCGATGAGTGATCCAGTAATCAGGAGGGTCAGGCGGGCTATCGAAGAGGCTGCAAACCGAGGCGGCATGACTGCAGGTATGCCAAAAGTCACTATCGACGCCAGCGATGCTACAAGGCTTTGCCTGTTGGCAGAGCGCCTCCTGACCGAAGAAAGCCTACACCAACAGCCCGAACAAGGTGATGATGACGGTGGTGAGTATGCGGCGTATCTTGAGGGCATGAATAGCCACCTAAAAGCTGAAAGCGAGGCGCTGCGGGAGAGGCTTGAAAACTACGAAGCCCTGAAGCGTATGCACAGGCTTGATAATTACCCAAACGAGTTGTCGGCAAAGGCATGGCTACTCCGCAAGCAAGCCGAGGCGGTGGAGCCAGCAATCCGAACAGCTCTTCGGAATTTAGGTAACGCTGACATTTCTGAGGACGACATTGCAAGGTTTGCAAGTGGTTACGCCGCCCGCATCCGCCAACAAGCCAACGAACAGGAGCAAAGCCAATGACCCCCGAACAATACGCCAAGCAACAACGGAAAAACCACCGAGACGCCACCCGAGCCCGCGCCGGAAAGCTACTCGAAAAGGCTTACAAGGCCCGTGAGGTGATGGCTCTGCACACCAACAAGGCGATTGCCGAGCGGTATAACCAGTCTGTCGGCATGATCAGCGACATGCGCAACGGTCACGAGCCAGTCAAAATGCCCGCACTGATCCGCCGGAAGATCCGCACCGACTTGATGCGCCACGACGAGGCGGCCAAGGATTATCTGTCGCTGGATGAAATCGCCCTGCACCTGGAGGTCAGTCGATCACTGGTGCGCAAGTGGACGAAAGAGTTTGGCTTAGCAGAGATCAGGGAGGAAAAAGCAAGCAGGCCAAAGACGGCTAAGCCGGTGGCGTTCCGTTGGCCAGGGACGCCGATTGGGAGGTTTGCGGTGATGAGGTTAAGCCGGAATCCTTCGGAGGTGCGGACGTATTACTGAGCCCAAAGCGACACAATGCCAGCGAGAGAGGCTACCGTGATCACAAACAGCGTGAGCTTGATGTATTTCGGTAGCGCCTCAATGGCCCCGGCGGTTTTGTCCTGGTAGGTTTTCATCTCTTTGACCTCACGGCGGGTCTGGGAAGTGTCCATCTTAATATCTGATAAGATCACATTCACGGCGGCAAAGTCTCGCTCTAGGCTGGATACGCGCTCTGGCAGGTTCTCCAGTTGCGTGATACGGTGGCTGTGGGTGTGACTGACTTGTTCGAGCTTTCCAACGCGCTCATATACGGTATCTGCCATGTTCAGAGCCCTGTTATCAGACATTACGCACTGGTTCCTTGTCCAGATTACTTCGTTGGTTTTGGGCATTATAGCTTGCATCTGGCGACGGTTCGAGGCGGATTAGTCCTGCGCCTTCCTGATCGCATCCACCAACCCGTTATGCCGTGGTGCGCAGTTGTGGTAGATGGATTGCGTTTCGCGCAACACCCGCGCCGCCGTGTCCGCGTTGCCGTCACTGAGAGTTGGCAGTGTCTCCGGGCACTTGACCATCAACGACTCCTGAAACGTCGGCATTTGCCCCTTGCGCCCCAGCGTTAAGCAACCTGACAAGCTCAGGGCCAAAACACTCACGATCACGGTATTCCACTTTACTCGTCTCACGAATAACCCCCCTATCAATGACGCGCTCTTTCACGGCGGTTTCCGCAAGCTGGCTTTCCACCGTCCGCGCTATCCCGGCAATGGCCTGCTCGTTGCTTTCAGTGACAGCGGCAACAGCCCTCTCAATACCGAGCGTTACGCTGTCCTCATACCATGCGCGGGATTGCCAGCCGGCGGCCACGAGAGCTGTAGCAGCGCCTGCGATAAGCAGCAACTTAATCTTCGGGGTTATCACGCGATAGCCTCCACTTTATCAGCCCAACAGCCCCAGGCGGCAAGCCCAACAACCCGAGATAAGCACTCGCAGCCGGAGCCGTGATAGCGCTTACGTCGCCGAACATCTGCGCCGTTCCGTAGCCCAGCAGCACCATGTAATAGAGCGCTATGGAGCTGGTTAAGGCGTAGTGGTTGTATAGCCAGCGGATCATGGCGTTAGTCCCGATTAGCGGCGCCCGTGTCGGCTGCATGGATGATGATTTTATTGACCCGTCTCATGCTAGCGGTCCCATCTTATCCGCGCCCTCACCACAGCAAGGACAGGCGAACTCGGATTGCTTGAAATACCTCACAGCTCCGGCCACTCGATAGACTCAGGAAAGCCAGATTGATCGGTCACGTCTCGCAACGCCTGACGATAAACCTCAAGCCCTTGCGGCGGGTTAGGGTAATCGGGCATGGCCATGTAATCGGATGCGCGAAGAAGGCTGTCGCGCTCTGTGCGGACTTGTGACTTCAAAGAATCTAGGCGCTCTTGCTCAACCTGCGCCGCTGGCTTTACGTTTACTTGACCCATTGCTTGCCCTCCGAAGTGACGGCGAATGCGATGCCGCTGTAAGGTTTGTCTGCGTTCAGCACGACCTGAATCTTGCTCGGGTCGTAGTTGGCCACGTCAAACTCCGCGCCCTCTTCCCAATGCCCCGGCCCAACTTGCTGGCACAGCGTCAGGTGCAGCTCACCGCTGCTGTCACGTTCAGCGGCCCGGATGACCTGCCCAGCGGCAGGGGCAAAGATGCGGTCAACGCTAACGCCCTGAAACTGGTCTCCATGCTGAAGTCCAGAAAAGTCGAAGCCTTCCATGAGGCCACCATCGTAGTGCGCCGTGACCACATCACCGTTGAAGTTGTAGTGTGTGGGCGCGTTGCCTGTTGCCAAAAATTTGATCTTCATAAGTAACCTCTTGTTTATTTCCAGTAGCCGTTTGCGACAACGCGAACAGAGCCCGTGGCTCCGTTAGAGCCCCCTGCATATACGATCTCCTGAGTGGCTGTTGAGTTGTTCACACTGGCGTTGTAAATGTGAGGCGATGAAGATCCAATTGTGGCTCCTGACACCGGGGCTTCAGAAAACGACGCAGGGTAAGTCCAAATGGTGGATGCAGAAGCGTTTGCAGACCAAGGGCCAACCGACAATGATTTTGAGCACCTTTGACTCCCATCCGCCCACCGGGTCCACTCCCCGTCGCTGTTGCTGCCACTCTCCACAATCGGATCACCGGCCACCGTGGGCATTTCTGTAAATTCGCCAAGGGCGCGATCTAGTGTTCTGCTCATGTTATGCGCTCCTTATTTCCAGTAGCCGAATGCTGAAAGTCCTGCAACAGGAATACCGGAAAGAGCTGTAGCTCTGAATAAATTGAATGTTGTCAGAGTATTATTAGTCGCGCCAGTACCTAATCCTCCCCAGCAAGTTCCCACCCCTGAATTTTCTGTGTGGGAAACTGTCGGGGGTGAGATAAAGGCGGCAGGGAATGTCCATATCGCGCTACCTGTTTGAAATACGTTACCCGTCGCGAGATTTACTTGGCCAGCCGCTTGTAAATTATGGCGTGCTTTTTGACTCCCATCCGCCCACCTTGTCCAATCACCGTCGCTGTTGCTGCCACTCTCCACAATGGGGTCGCCGCCCACCTGCGGCATGGCTGTGAAATTTGCGTCAGCGCCTCCGGTAAGCTTCGGTACATCGGCATCAACGGCAAATAGCGCATCGGCTGCATCTTGCGTGTAATACCTTGCGTCCAAATTCACACGCTCGTCAGGCAGCACAACATCACGCCACTCTCGGGTAAGTAAGCCATCAGTTGCAGAAATCAGGTAGCGCCCCACGTCAACATAGAAAAACGCATAGCCGTCGCCATCTGCCGTGATCGGGTTGCCCGCTGGCGTAGTTCCGTCCCTGTCTGTAAACAGAGAGGCAAGCGTTCCAGCGCCCTCGTTGCGAACTTCAATATCCGCATTCGGAATGACGTTGCCCGCCTCGTCAACAATCGTTCTCTGCCATCTCAGAAGCGCCATTACAAATCCCCCGCATCATAGCCAATAATAGACATACCCACGCTCATCAGGTTTCTGGTTCCTGTGTTCGATGGCGCGATGTCGCCGTTTGTCCAAGCGTACACAACCTCGTCAGGGAACGTCTCAGGCCGCCAAGCTATGCCGAAAGGCTGAAACCTTGCTTGCTTTACGAACGGGTCAAAGTTCGCCCGATACCATGCGGCGGTCAAATTGCTCCATGAGTAGCTAGTTGAGTAGCCCTTGCGCACAACCGAACGACCTAGCCATTGCCCACCCTCGGATTGTGACGGCCTCATCTCCGTTTGCCGTGAAAGCGTAACCGGAGTGTGGCCGCCGTAAATAGCCCTCTCCATGGCAAGCGCAACGCCGCACATGACAACCCCAATGACCGGGATAGTCGTGGCTGATGTTATCGTCAGGCGCATGTATCTGCCGGTAACTTCGGAGTTTAGGAAGGCCAGGGCGCTATCGTTGGATGGGATTCGCTCTGCCGAAAACTCATCCCACGTCTCACCGTCAAGACTGTACTCTGGCAGGATTGCGGCAGCGCTTGACCCAAGGTTATGAGAGGCGATGAAAATATAATCAAAGTCTTTCAGCTCGCCAAAGTCGTAAGTGATCGTCGCCGGGATTTCTGTTGGCAACCACCTGTCATAAGTGCTGTAGCTCTGCGTAGCGTCAGCTTCAAATCCTGCCGACTCCGTTGCGCCCGTGACCTCAGCATCTGGCACAAGATTCTGATACATGATCCGCGCATGAGTTAGCGGCTGCACCTCTCCTGCCTGTGCAGATAATACCAAGTCTGAACTAATGACCACCGCCACTATGAAACCTCCTGCCCGCGTACATCGCCTTTGTTGACCCATGTTATCAGATTCGCGCCGGCGCGTATTGCTTTGCCGGGGAGGCCAACGTACCTAAGTGATGATAGCAGAGCCCCGCCAACTGAAGCGTAACCCCCCTGCTGAGCGAGTGATCCACCCGACCCAGACCGGTAGTCTCTAGTCTCGCTGGATGTGCTAGGTCCGACGGGCCTGAGTCTAAACGCAGATGATCCGCCCGAACCCGGAGATGAAACAGACCCTGCGGCAGCCTGAGAATTAATCGGAGAAATGGCCCATGCGCCAGGATCGTATATTGACACGCCCCTGGTCTGAGATGGCCTGAAGCCCTGCCCGCCCCCACCTGGTACAACAACAAAAACGCCATCTGTTGCAATGACTCCAGACGGCAGAGTGTTAGGCGTCCCACTAACACTTCCGCCGCCGCCGCCGCCTCCAATGATTCCGCCATTTGTTATCGTGACGGGGTGATCAATCTGAATGGCGTCCCCACCATCCCCGGCAGTAATTAGCTCCAGGTGCGCAGAACCGTTACCGCCCTCGCCAATAATTCTTCCTCCAGCCTCGACCAGCAAGTTCAACGTTACCCCGGATGGCCACGCGCCAGTCGCCATCGCCGTAGACAACGGACACTCCCTGACAAGGTAATCCGCCGTAGTGGTCACGCTGTCCCGATACGTGTAAGTTGATCCGCCAGTAATGTCCCTTGCACTCGCTATGCTTGCGCGCTGAAGTATTGGCACTTGACCGACCGGCTGCCCGCGAGAAAAACTGTTCCCGGCGTCATAAAAATCATTAGCAGTAACCCGAGCCCCAGCCGCCACATTCACCCCGCCCCCGGCAGCATCGCCGCCGATGGTTACGCCTTCTCGGATGACGAAGGTGATGGTGTCCCCAGCAGACGGTGCGCCGTACTGTACGTCGTGCGCCTGCCTTAGATTCACGTTTAGGGTGTCGCTTGTGAAATAGATATATCGAACCGTTGGGTCTTCCACCTGATCGCTAATCAGTGATGGGATAAATTCTTGAGCTGTAAACTTGTATTCACTTCCAAGGCGCGACTCTTCCGCTTCAAAAATTTGTAAGTTGACGGGGGCCTGGAGGCCAAACTGGTTAACCTTCAGCCGGTTCGTCATGCGTATGTAGTTGCCCAGCCACAGGTAATCGTCCTTGGCATCCACGCGGAACGTCACTTGCCGGGGTGCGTTGCCGTAACGGTTCAGGATTCGCTGCCCCAAGTTCTCTGCTGCTGCCGCACTTATGCTGCTAATCCACCGGCTAAATATGGTCTTGATTCGCCGTAGGTTGTGCTTATCCGGGCCTTCCGCATCCGGGTCTGCTGTAATTGAAACGGCGGCGTAGTTACTGCCTTGGTCTAGCTTCTCAGTCGGGTCAAGCTGACCATAGTACACCCACACCTGCGTTATCAATTCGTCAGATAAATCCTTCCAGCTGATCGAATCGGCAATCAAGTGCCTGTTGTCGTCCAGCTCGAACACCTCGTCCTCTTGGGCCAGACGTACAGCCTTCATTATCACTTTCCCGATACGTTCATCCCACCAGATTGTGAAGTACATCTGCTGGCACATTTCACTGATCAGCTTGGACACGCCAACAGGTTCGGTGATGATCGCTGTGTAAAGCCTTGTTAGATACTTTTCTGCCTCGACATCCCACTGAGCTTTGTCAAGGTACTGTGCCGGGATGTTAGCGTAGCTCAGCAGCAGGTCGTAAAGAATATCCTCTGGCGCAACAGCCTCATATCTCAAACACAGCTGAACTGAGTCGCCTTCATCATGCGACTTGACCTCAGTGCCAAACTGCCCCCGCGTGATGGTCATGGCATCTCCGGAGCGGGTGAAGCTCGCCACCTCTTTACCGATACGAACCCAGCCGCTGGCCGGGTATTCGCTGTTTCCGATGCCAGATGGCGTCAGGGTGAAGCTGGTTGCACCTGCGGTTAACGGGGCGGACAGCTTGCCCCGGCTGGCGATGGGCGCTTGCGCCTTTTCGTCTTCCGCCAGGGTGAGCACGTCCTTGCCGGATACGGTCACGTTACCGTTGCTGTCTGGTCCTGAGAAACCTGTGATGACGAACTCTCTTGTGATCTC
>Ga0114983_1001118_pt1 | contig 10875 bp, 10 predicted proteins | sample Shrwel_input2_RT_FD_87182 | JGI IMG/M metagenome (GOLD analysis project Ga0114983, IMG submission 87182) | Subsurface microbial communities from deep shales in Ohio, USA - Utica-3 well 1 S input2 RT | ecosystem: Environmental > Aquatic > Deep subsurface > Shale gas/oil reservoir > Produced...
AGCCAAGGCGCTCAAGAAGCGCTGCGGCACCGGCGGAGCGGTCAAGGCGGGCGTCGTGGAGATCCAGGGCGACCATCGCGAGCTGCTCAAGGGCGAGCTCGAGAAGCGCGGTTTCCGGGTCAGGCTGGCCGGCGGTTGAGCCCTCGCAGCGAGTCGCCCTCCAGCTTGTCACACAGTGCCGAGAGGGCCTCGGCCGGGGCCTTAACCTTGAGAGTGTAGAGATCGTCAGCCCGGGTGCGGCCGAGGTTGAGACAGGCGATGGGCTGGCCCACCTGGGCTGCCTCCCGGGCGAAGCGAAAGCCGGAGAAGACCATCAGCGAGGAGCCCACCACCAGCAAGGCAGCGCTTTCGGCCTGCAGGGCAAAGGCCGCCGCCACGGTATCACGCGGCACACTGTCGCCGAAGAACACCACGTCGGGCTTGTAGATGCCCTCGCCGCAGCGCGTGCAGTCAGGGACCCGAAATCCTGAGAAGTCGGCCTCCAGATCGGCGTCGCCATCAGGCCCCGCCCGGGCGCCGGATTCGAGCCAGCGGGGATTGCGGGCAGCCAGCTCGGCATGCAGGTCATGGCGCATGCGCCGGGCGCCGCAACTCATGCAGCGCACCATGTCGGCACGCCCGTGCAGGTCGACCACCCGCCGCGAGCCGGCCCGTTGGTGGAGGCCATCGACGTTCTGGGTGATCACCCCGCTGACAAGGCCCAGTGCCTCGAGTCGCGCCACGGCGGCGTGGGCGGCGTTGGGCCTGGCATCCTGCAGGGTACGAAAGCCCACCAGGGCCCGCGCCCAGTAGCGCTGACGCGCCGCATGACTGGCCATGAACACCTGGTGCTGCATGGGCGGCCGACGCTTCCAGTCGCCGCGATCATCACGATAGTCGGGAATGCCACTGGCCGTACTGATCCCGGCGCCGCTGAGCACCGCCAGGCGCGGGTAGCGCAAGACGAAGGCGGCAAGCGCCTCGAGGTCATCGTCGCGTGCCGCTGCCGTCGCCTGTCTCACCGCTGTCTTTTCACCGCCCATCCCGCGTTCCTCTTTCATCACACCGAAAGAGCATGGCCCCGCGAGGGGCAGGTTGTCTAGAATAGGCGCTCTCTCCTCAGGGCAAGGAATCCTGATGGCCTGGCTGGAATACCTGCTCCCGCTGATCTTCCTGTTTCCGCTGGCGGCGGCCGCGGTGATCGTGGTGGCGCTGCGCAACCTGCACGATGCCCGGGTGCGCTCGCCCTTCGATGCCCAACCGCTGCGCGAGCCCGGCCAGGCCCTTCGCAACCGACTCGATCGCGCCTTCGCCGGCCTCTTCCTCGATGGCGCCCTGGGGCCCATCGTCACCCTGGCGCCGCTGGTCTACGGCATGGGCCGCATGCTCTTCTCCCACCAGCAGAACTGGATCGAGTGGGCGCTCTACGGCGCACTCTGTACCCTGCTGGCGCTGGTGTTCTGCCTGCTGCTGATCCGCGACTTCCAGCGCATCCGTCGGCTCAAGCTGGGCCTGGCCTGCGAACTCGCCGTGAGCCAGGAACTCGAGCGGCTGATCCGCCCCGAGGCCCACCCCTACTACGTCTTCCATGACGTGCCTGGCGATGGCTACACCATCGACCATGTGGCGGTCACCCCCCACGGCATCTTCGTGGTCGAGACCCGCGCCCGCACGCCTGTCCTCACGCCCGGCGGACGCGAGGTCAAGGTGGTCACCGTGGAGCCCGAGCGCCTGCGCTTCCCGGGCTGGAGCGAGCGTCAGCCACTCGCCAAGACCCGCCAGGCCACGCGCTGGCTGAAGAGCTGGCTCGAACACCAGCTCGGCGCTGCGGTTCCGGTCAAGGGCGTGCTGGCCCTGCCGGGCTGGGAGATCGACACCCGTCAGGCGCTGGACGACCTGCTGGTGGTGGGTGGCGACGACCTGGCCAGGCGGCTCGCCGCAACCCTGCTGGGCGAGCTCGACGATGCCACCCACGACGCCGTGATCTCCGCCCTACGCCAGCGCGCCAGCCTGCTCGACCTGCCGCCGCTGCAGGGCCCCTCGATCTGATCAGTCGAAGGTCGCAATCCGTATCCGGGTTGCGCAGCGGCCGCGACCCTGGCCTACCAGGCTTTGCGCCGCCGGGAAGTCCGCCAGATGAGCGGCGGCGATCGCAATGCGCACCTCGGTCAGAAGGCGATGGCCGCGCCCGCCACACTCGAGCCTCAGCGCCCGGTCGGTTCCTTCACCGAAGGCCGCCTCGAAGGCATGGATCAGCGCGTTGCGCCTCACCTCGCCACCCTGGTTGAGCGCCACGAAGTCCGCGAAGGCACTCGCGTTGACCGCCTCGACCAGTGCCACCGCCGTTGCGAAGTACCCTTCCTCGGTCAGCTCCAGGCAAGCGGCATGCTTGGCATACTGATAGCGCCCCAGGCAGCTGGCACGCCCCGGCATGGCGGCGTCCAGCGCGCTCTCCAGCGTCGCCGGCAGGTCGAGGGGCGGATGGGCGCGGCAGAAGCTGCCCTCCGGCCGCGGCGTCTCCAGGAAGCAGCCCTCCCGCCACCAGCGGCGCCGGTCGACGCCCCGCGCAGCGAAGCGTGCCGGCAGTGAAGGCCACAACCCATGCAGCACGAAGCCCTGCTCGGCCCCTTCGCGCAGGGCCGGTTCGCGACACTCCCTGGGCGGGCGCGAACGGCTCTCGCAGAAGCCCGGGTGCCAGGTCAGCGCCAGGGTGTAGTGCTGAACACCCTCGGTCTCGAGACGGGGCACTGCCGCGGCGGTTGTCGTCGCCAGCCAGCCGATGACCAGCGCCAGCAGCAGCCCCACGCGGCCACCCCGCCGCCAGGATGCGATGCGCTTCAATGGCAGTGCCCCATGCACTGGCGACGCCCCCACAGGAAGGCCCCCAGCGCCAACGGGATCATCACCAGGTTGAGCAGGGTAATGTAGTTCCAGCCGAAGACGTCGCGCCCCAGGCTGACGTCACGTGGTCCCTCGGGTAGCCAGCCCAGCGCCGCGAAGCCATAGTCCAGACACAGCGCGGTGACGATCGCCCCCAGAAAGAACACCAGCGCCATCCAGCCGGCCGCCTTCCAGCCGTAGTAGCGGCGGTAGACGGACAGCATCGGCAGGGTGATCAGGTCGCAGAAGATGAAGGCGATCACCCCGCCGAAGGAGATACCGCCCTTCCACAGCACCGCGGCGAGCACGATGTTGCCCACCGAACAGACGAAGGCCAGTACGGCGACGATGCTGCCGGCGACGGCATTCCACAGCAGCACGCCAAACCCCGGATCACTGCCTTCGCTGAGGAACAGCGCCTGCCAGGCCGACTGCGGCACCAAAACCGAGAGCACCGAGGCGAGGGTCACGCCGATCAGGATGTCCTTGCCGACCATGGTCACATCCATGTGGAAGTGCGCCGCCGCGGTGCGCAGTCGACGCCAGCTAGTGCTCCCGCCGGCAGCCTCATGGTCATGGTCATGGTCATGGTCGTCATGATGCTGATGATCATGGCCACCCTCGCTCCCTGTCCGCCGTGCATGCTCGCGTGCGGCTTCGATCACCGACTGCGGCACCAGCAACCGTACCAAGCCCGCCATCACCAGGATGAAGATCAGGCCACCGATCAGCTCGCCAAGCACGAAGGCCAGGCCCAGCAGCGAGAACAGCACGATCAGGATTTCGAACACCAGATTGGTGCTGGCGACCATGAAAGCCATGGCGTTGGCCCAGGCTGCGCCCTTCATGATCAGGGTGCGCGCCATGCTTGCCGCCGCGTAGGAGCAGCTGGACGATAACGCACCCGCTCCGGTGGCCAGCGACAGGGACGTGGGTGACACCGTGCCCAGCTTGTCGCCGACCAGTGAGGCGGGTACCCAGGCACGGATCACCCCTGACAGCAGAAAGCCCAGCGCCAGCCCCCAGAAGATCTCCCAGATCATCCCCGACCAGGCCGTAAGCAGTTCAATGATCATCCCCATGACCTCTTCTCCTTCATTGCCGAGCTCTCAACATAAGCCATGCGGCCACACAAGGCTAAAGGCATGTGCCTGTGGCTGAGGCCCACCACGCGATCAATCGCCCCGCAGGCGACCGCCCATCTCCTGAGCCAGGTCCACCGCGTAGTGATCGGTCATGCCACCGATGAAGTCGAGCATGCGCCGGTAGCTGTCGTAGAGGCTCCAGGAAGGACGCGGGGTGTTCTCGCCGATCAACGCCAGCACTCGCTGATGCTTGAAGGTGGATCGCCCCTGATGGTGCAGCTCATGGGCCGCCCCGATGAAGGCCTCCAGAAGTATTCCCAGCGTCGTGTAGGCGCCGATCTCCAGCTTGGCCTTGCGCTCGTTCTGGAAGATCCGCTCCCAGGCCAGCTGCTTGGCCGACTTGACGCCCCAGCCGAGGTCCGGGTGGCAGAGCTCCAACAGATCGTCTGTCAGGCGGCCACCGAGAAGCTCGGCCTCGTGCTGCACGAACACCGCCCCCACGTCGTTGACCGCCCGCTCCATGGCGGCGCCACGCAGCACGGCGATACGCCGACGCTGTGAGACGCCGTGGCGCTGCATGGCAGCGTAGTCGGCCGGCTCACCGCCGGCGATCTGGATCAGGATTGCCGTCACCTCCTCATAGCGCAGGATGCCCATCTCCAGGCCATCCTCCAGGTCGAGCAGTGCATAACAGATGTCGTCGGCGGCCTCCACCAGCCAGGCCAGCGGATGGCGGCACCAGCGATTTTCGCCACGGGGCAGCAGGCCCAGTCGCTCAACCACCTCGCCCAGCAACGGGCGCTCGCTCTGGTAACAGCCGAACTTCCCCGCCGTGCCACCGTGCTCCACCGTCCAGGGGTACTTGAGCAGAGTGCCGAGCGTCGCCGTGGTCAGGCGCATGCCGCCGCGGAACTGGTTGTATTCGATCTGGGTGACGATGCGAAAGCCCTGGGCATTGCCCTCATAGGTGAGCAGATCCTGGCGCTCGAGCGGCGAAAGTCCTTTCAGCAGGCCGCTGCCATCGGCGCGGGCGAACCAGTCACGGATGGCGTATTCGCCGGCATGGCCGAAGGGCGGGTTGCCGATGTCGTGGCCCAGGCAGGCGGCCTGGACGATCACCCCCAGGTCCGCCGGCGTGATCCAGCCGGGCAGGCGGCCACTCAGCCGCTCGCCGACGATCATGCCCAGCGAGCGCCCCACGCAGCCCACCTCCAGCGAGTGGGTCAGACGGGTGTGGATATGGTCGTTGTCGGTCAGCGGGTGGACCTGAGTCTTGCGCCCCAGGCGCCGGAAGGAACCGGCGAAGACAATGCGATCGTGATCCTTGTGGAAGGGGCTGCGGCCGATCTCCTCACGACCGCCACCGGGGCGCTCGCCGCGCCGGTCGTGCAGGCGACCGGGATCGAGCAGCCGCTCCCAGCTCATCTGCGTCATGGGCGTTCTCTCCTTGGAAGCCCCATTCTGGCAGCCCCGAGCGCCGGCGCCCAGTCCTACGGTCTAGCGCAGTCGCCGCCGAACCATCCAGGCGTAGACCAGGCCAGCGACGATCAGGGTAACGGCGAACAGATAGATGCCCACCGAGATGCCGCTGCTCCACAGGATGCTCCAGTCGCCGCCCGAGATCGCCATGGCGCGACGTAGGTTGAACTCCATCTGTCCGCCCAGCAGCAGGCCCAGCACCACCGGTACCGTGGGAATCTCCAGCTTGCGCAGCACATAGCCCAGCACCCCGAAGCCCAGCATCATGTAGAGGTCGAAGGCGCTGTTGTTGAGCGAGTAGACGCCGACGAAGGCCACCATCACCACCATGGGCATCAGCAACCAGCCCGGCGCCAGCAGCACCCTGGCGAACAGGCTCACCAGCGGCACGTTGAGCACCAGCAGCACGAAGTTGCCGATCACCAGCGCCGCCACCAGCCCCCACACCATCTCCGGCTGCTGCTCGAAGAGCAGCGGCCCGGGGGTGATGTTCATCGACAGCAGCAGCGCCAGCAGGATCGCCGTGGTACCGCTGCCGGGGATGCCCAGCGACAGCATGGGAATCAGCGCTCCGCCGGCGGCGGCATTGTTGCCCGCCTCGGGCGCCGCCACGCCACGCGGGTCACCCTGGCCGAAGCGGCCATCGCGCCCTACCCAGCGCTTCTCGAGCATGTAGGCGAGGAAGCTGCCCAGCGCCGCGCCGGCCCCGGGCAGCACCCCGGCCACGAAGCCGATCAGCGAGCCGCGGGCGATGGTCGGCGCGCAGCGGCCGGCGGAGCGCACGCCGGGCATCGCCGAGCCGAGCCTCAGGGCCGGGCGGCTGGTGCCGCGGATGTCCTCCAGGTAGATCAGGCACTCCGAGATGGCGAACAGTCCCACCAGGGCGACGATGAAGTCGATGCCATCGTAGAGTTCGTAGAGCCCGAAGGTGTAGCGCGGCACCCCGCTCACCGCATCGATACCGACGCTACCCAGCAGCAGCCCCAGGAGGGCGGCGATGAAGCTCTTGACCAGGCTGCCACCAGTCACCCCGCCGATGGTGGCGAAGGCCAGCACGAACAGCGCGAAGTATTCCGCCGGACCGAAGCGGATGGCGAACTGGACCAGCAGGGGGGCGAACAGCGCCAGCCCCAGGGTCGCCACCGCGGCGCCGGCGAAGGATGCCACCGCGGAGAGCCCCAGGGCCTCGCCGCCCCGCCCCTGCAGCGCCATGGGATAGCCGTCCAGGGTGGTCATCATGGCCGGCTCGTCGCCGGGAATATTGAGCACGATGGAGCTGATGCGTCCACCATACATGCAGCCGTAGTAGACGCTGACCAGCAGGATCAGCGCCCCCGTGGCCGGCAGGCCGAAGTTGAAGGAGAGCGGGATCATCAGCGCCACGCCGTTGACCGGCCCCAGGCCGGGCAATGCGCCGATCAGGGTGCCGATGACACAGCCGATGAACGCCAAAAAGAGGTTCTGGGGCTCCAGGGCCACGGCAAAGCCCTGGGCGAGGAAGGCGAGGATATCCATGTCGCGGCGTTACCAGTCCAGGCCAGGCATGTCGGGAAGCGGAATACCGAGGGCGAATTCGAACAGCGCGTAGAGGGCCAGGGCGAGTGCGGCGCCGCTGACCAGGGCGGACCTCCACGAGGCCCCGAACAGGCGAACCAGCAGCACCACCGTCATCAGGGAGGCCGGCAGGAAGCCGAGCGGCTTGACCAGGCCGGCGAAACTGGCCAGCACCAGCAGGGTAAGGGCCTGGCGCAGCAGCGCGGCACGCCTCGGCCAGCGCTGGTTGACGCCGGGACGCAGGATCAGCAGCAGCGACAGCGCCGCCAGGGGCAGGCTGATCAGGCGCGGGTATTCGCCCGGCCCGATGGGCTGCATGAAGCCCGACTCCAGATCGTGAGAGAGCCACCAGGCTCCCACCGCCAGCACCAGCAGCAAGGCCCCGGCGACGCGGTCGCCGCTGACGCCGGGCACCCGCCCGGCGTCATCCTGCAGGAGTTCGCTCACTGAATGACCCCGATCTCCCGGGAAATGGCCTCTACCTCGTCGATGGACTCGCGGACGAAGGCGTCGAACTCGTCACCGCCTCGCCACAGCGGGACCAGGCCGTTGTGCCGGGCGACCGCCTTCCACTCGTCGCTTTCATAGAGTGTCTGAAGGTCGTCCACCATGGCAGCATAGTCCGCGTCGGAGACCTCGCCGCCGGTGTAGAAGCCGCGCCAGTTGTAGCCGGCGACGTCATAGCCCTGGGAGGCGGCGGTGGGCAGCTCGGCGAAGGGCTCGGGCAACGGCTCCTCGGAGAGCACCGCCAGCACGCGCACGTCGCCCGACTCGATGAAGCCGGCGATCTCCCCCAGGTCTGTCGAGACCACATCCACGTGGCCGCCCATCATCTGGGTCACGGCGGGGCCGCCGCCGTCGAACTGCACCCAGCGCAGGCGACCGATCTGGTTATCCGGCATGCCGGCCGCCTTGGCCAGCATCAGCGCACGGATGTGGTCCCAACCGCCAGCCCCGCTGGAGCCGGCGACGGCCAGGGCGCCCGGATCCTCGACGATGGTGTCCAGCAGCTGCTCCAGAGTCTGGTACTCGCTGTCGTCGTCGACGAGGATCACGCCCACGTCGGTCCCCAGCATGGCCAGCCAGCGCATGGTGTCGGCACCGCCGGGATACCTGCCTTGGGCGATCTGGGTGATCCCCACGGTGCTGGTGGCGACGATCAGGTCGCTGTCATCGGCGCGGTTGCTGGCGACGTTGGCAAAGGCCACCGCGCCCACCCCACCGGGCATGTTGGTGACCTGCACCGGGCCGTCCGTCAGCTCCAGGTCGAGCAGCAGCTTGCCCACCGAGCGGCAGGTGAAGTCCCAGCCGCCGCCGGGGTCCGCCGGGGCGATGCACTCGCTGATGGGCAGGGCATGGCCGGGCATGCTGGTGACCAGCCCAAGGCCCAGCAGGGCCGAGGCGGCAAGCCCCCGGGTGGCGTGCTTGATGGTTGGCATCTCGTGGATCCTCCTGTTGTTGTTATAACGACTGTTGTTATAGCGACTGTTGTCTTGGCCACGCGCCCAGCGGGCCCGCGACCCTCTGCAGCGTAGGTTCAAATCACGCCCTGTGCCTCCAGGGCCTTCAACTCGTCTTCATCGAGGCCAAGCTCCGCCAGGATCTCGCGGGTGTGCTCGCCGAGACGGGGCACGGGATGGTGCACCGCCGCCGGCGCCTCCTGCATCTTCACCGGGAAGCCGGTCACGGGAATGCGGCCGAGTTCGCCCTGGTCGAGCTCGATGCGCATCTGCTGCGCCTGGACCTGGGGGTCTGCAAAGGTCTCGCGCAGGTCGTGGACGCGTCCGCAGGGCACTCCGGCCCGGTTGAGGTGGTCGATCCAGGCGTCGACGCTGCGCGTCTCGGTCACCGCCGTCAGGCACTCGCGCAACGCCTCCCGGTTGGCCATGCGGCGGTTGTTGTCGGCGAAGCGCTCGTCGTCGAGCAGATGCAGCATCCCCAAGGCCCTGAACAGGCGCTCGACCATGGCGTCGTTGCTGGGGGCGATGGCCACCTCGCCATCGCTGGCCCGGAAGAGGCCATAGGGATAGAGCATCGGGTGGTCGTTGCCGGTACGCGCGGGAATGCGGTCGGTGGCGAAGAACTCCGCGGCCAGGTAGCCCATCATGCCGATCAGGCCGTTGGTCAGGGCGGTCTCGACTATGTCCCCCTGCCCGCTTCGCTCCCGGCGGACCAGGGCGGCGCAGATGCCGAACGCCAGGTTCTGGCTGGCCACCATGTCGCTGATAGGTGGGGCCGCTCGCATGGGCTCGCCGTCGGCCGGGCCATTGACGCCCATGAAGCCGCTCATGGCCTGGGCGATGAAGTCATAGGCCGGGCGGTCGCGGTAGGGGCCGGTGGAGCCGAAGCCGTTGATGCGCCCGACGACCAGATGCGGGTATTGTGCGCGCAGGGTCTCGTCATCGAGGCCCATCTTCGCCAGCACCCCGGGGCGGAAGTTCTCCACCAGCACATCGCCACCCTCCAGCAATCGGTGCAGCACCGCCCTGCCCGCCTCCTGGCGCAGGTCCAGCGTCACGGAGCGCTTGTTGCGGTTGAACTGGGCGAAGTACCAGCTGAAGCCGTTGACCATGTTGCCCTGGGCACGCACGACGTCGCCACGCCCCGGCGATTCCACCTTGATCACCTCGGCGCCGTGGTCGCCCAGGATCTGGGTGCAGAAGGGCCCGGAGATCACCCGCGTCAGGTCGATAACGCGAATGCCCGATAGCGACCCCGTGGTGCGAGAGGAAGGTTCCATCATCGTCATCCCTGCGCGGTAGGAACGGCATCGCATGCATTCAGCGCCAGACGCGGGCCCGCCTTGGAGACCTGGGCCGGCAGGGGCCGCCCCATGAGGTCGCGGGCCAACCGTGCGGCACCGATCAGCCCGTCGAGATCGAGGCCAGTGTCGAAACCCATCTCCAGCAAAAGGTAGGCCAGATCCTCGCTGGCGATATTGCCTGAAGCACCCGGGGCGAAGGGACAGCCGCCGAGCCCGCCGATCGAGCTCTCGTAGCGGTCCACTCCCAGCGACAGCCCCTGCATGACGTTGGCCAGGCCGATGCCGCGAGTGTTGTGGAAGTGCAACGTCAGCGGCAGGCCGGGCACCACCTCACGAAGTCGCGCCACACGCTCGGTGACCAGAGGCGGCGTGGCCATGCCGGTGGTATCCCCGAGCGACAGATGCGTCGCCCCGAGGTTGGCGAACCGCCGTGCGATGGTTTCTACCGCCGTGACCGGGACATTGCCCTCGAAGGGGCAGCCGAAGGCGGTGGCGATCGCCCCCCGCAAGGCGACCCCGCTTCCCTCGAGCAGACGCGTGACCTGCGTGAAGGCGTCCAGGGACTCGGCCACACGGCGGTTGACGTTCTTGGTGTTGTGGCTTTCCGATGCGGAGACGAACAGCACCACCGAATCCACCCCAGCCTCGAGGGCTCGCTCGGCCCCTCGCACGTTGGGCACCAGCGCCGAGAGGTGCAGATCCGGAATCTCGCGCAGGGCCGAGACCAGTTCGGCGGCATCGGCCAGTGCCGGCACGGCCCGAGGGCTGACGAAGGAGGTCACCTCGAATTCGCGGACACCAGCGTCGACCAGTGCCCGCGCCAGCGAGAGTTTCTGCTCGGTAGTCAATACCACCGGCTCGTTCTGAAGGCCATCGCGAAGGCCCACTTCGGTGATGTGGATAGGCTGCGGCGACGAGGCGAGAGCGGTCATGGGCGGCCTGCTTGAATGAAAAGTTGCTTATGCATCGACGCTACGGCAGCAGCGTCACATACAACAATGCGCCTTTCGTCCTAGTACTACAGCCGTAACTAATGCTGTGATCGTTCATGCGTTGCCATCCGGGCTTGCTGCTGACGACAGTGGCACTGCCAAGCCCGGTACTGGTGTTTTCGTCGCCAGTCCGACCAATGAA
>Ga0114983_1001120_pt1 | contig 10847 bp, 9 predicted proteins | sample Shrwel_input2_RT_FD_87182 | JGI IMG/M metagenome (GOLD analysis project Ga0114983, IMG submission 87182) | Subsurface microbial communities from deep shales in Ohio, USA - Utica-3 well 1 S input2 RT | ecosystem: Environmental > Aquatic > Deep subsurface > Shale gas/oil reservoir > Produced...
CTTGCTTGTAGCTCCAGCGGCAGGCGTTGGTGCAGGCGCCCTGGTTGGCATCCCGGTGGTTCATGTAGCCGGACAACAGGCAGCGGCCGGAGTAGGCCATGCACAGGGCGCCGTGTACGAAGATTTCCAGTTCCATGTCCGGGACCCGGTCGCGGATCTCGCGGATTTCGTCGAGGGCCAGTTCCCGGGAGAGGATGACCCGGCTGATGCCTTGTCTGCGCCAGAATTCAACGGTGGCCCAGTTAACGGCGTTGGCTTGGACCGAAAGGTGTATGGGCTGGTCCGGCCATTTTTCCCGTACCAGCATGATCAGGCCGGGATCCGACATGATCAGGGCGTCGGGCTTTTGTTCCAGTACCGGTGCCAGATCTTTCAGGTAGGAGCGCACCTTGTCGTTGTGAGGTGCTATGTTGGAAACAAGGTAGAACTGTTTGCCCAGTTCGTGGGCTCGTGCGATTCCGGCGCCGAGGGCTGCAACGTCTTTGAAACTGTTGTTCCTTACTCTCAGCGAATAGCGGGGCTGGCCGGCATAGACGGCATCGGCGCCATAGGCGAAGGCGGTTTCAAGGTGTTCAGGTGTGCCCGCGGGGGCGAGCAGTTCCGGGGTTTTCATAAGGGCTCCGGCGGATTCTGGTAGCGGGGCATTTTGCCGTATGTTAACCGGCGATCCCTTGATCCTGCTCAAAGGTCGTATTGATTGTTTTCGGCTAACATGTGTACGCTCACACCGTCGGCCGAGTTGGCCATAGCAACATGAAGGAGGAGTTCCAGATGGGATCAAAGCCTCTGACGCCAGAGGTGGCGCGGGCTTCACTGAGCCTCAGGGTGAGTTCCCTGATCAGTGTACAGCTTGCCCGTGGCAAGGTTGGTGTGGAAGTAGTGGCGTCGCAGCTGCATATGAGCCGTTACACGCTGCACAAGAAGTTGAAACGCGAGGGGCTGACGTTTGCCCGCCTGCTTGAGGACGTTCGACGCCGGCAGGCGTTGACTTACATGCAGGATAAAACCAAGCCGCTCGTGGAAATTGCTGAGCAGCTCGGGTTTTCGGAATTAAGCGCATTCAGCCGGGCTTTCAAGCGCTGGATGGGAACATCCCCGGCTGAATATCGCTCGGTCAGGTTATCCTGATCCGGTTCAGACCTTCTTGAACACCAGAGAGGCGTTGGTGCCGCCAAAGCCGAAGCTGTTGCTCATCACCAGGTCGAGCTTCTGGTTGTCCATGCGCTCCCGTACAATCGGGTAGCCTTCGGCACCCTCATCAAGCGTCTGGATGTTGGCGGACGGAGCAATAAAGCCTTCGCGCAACATGATCAGGCTGTAGATCGCCTCATGTACGCCAGCCGCGCCCAATGCGTGGCCGCACAGGGGTTTGGTGGAGCTCAGCGGCGGGATTTTGTCGCCAAAGGTTTCTTTCAGCGCTTTCAGTTCGGTGATATCGCCGGCCGGCGTGCTGGTGCCGTGAGTGTTGACGTAGCTGATGTCACCGTCCAGGTTCTTCATGGCCTGCTTCATGCAGCGCACGGCGCCTTCCCCGCTGGGCGCGACCATATCGGCGCCATCGGAAGTCGCGCCAAAGCCGACGATCTCCGCCAGGATGTTTGCGCCGCGTGCTTCTGCGTGTTCCAGAGCCTCCAGGGCCAGAACACCGCCACCACCGGAAATAACGAAGCCGTCGCGGTTGGCGTCGTAGGTGCGCGAAGCCAGTTCCGGGGTGTCGTTATACTTGGTGGACAGGGCGCCCATGGCATCAAACAGCAGGCTGAGGGTCCAGTGGATATCCTCGCCGCCACCGGCAAACATCACATCCTGGCGCCCCAGGGCAATCAGGTCTGCGGCGTGCCCAATGGAGTGGGCACTGGTGGCGCAGGCCGAGGTGATGCCGTAGTTGATGCCTCGGATTCCGAAACCGGTTGACAGGGAGGCATTGATGGCACTGCCCATGGTGCGCGGCACGCGGTAAGGGCCAACGCGGCGGATGCCCCGGTCGCGATGGGTATCGATGGAATCGAGCAGTTCAACCGTCGAGGCGCCACCCTGGCCAAAGATGATGCCGGTGGTGTCCGCCTTGATGTGCTTGTCGGTCAGCCCGGCCTGTTCGATGGCTTCGAGCATGGCCAGGTAGGTATAGCCGGAAGCCGGGCACATGAAGCGCCACAATTTCCGGTCAATCAATTCGGGCAGATTCAGGTTGATCTGGCCGCAGACGTGGCTGCGAAGGCCGTTATCCCGGGCTTCTTCACTGAAACCGATGCCGGGACGGGAATCTTTCAGGGACTGGGCAACTTCCTTCTGGTTGGTACCAAGGCTGGAAACAATGCCCATACCGGTGATTACAACACGACGCATCTTCTTAACTCCTAAAAATCATCGGTCGAGGTGAACATGCCAACCCGGAGGTCCTTGGCGGTGTATATTTCACGGCCGTCTACTTCCATCCGGCCGTCGGCAATTGCCATGGTCAGCTTGCGCCTGATTACGCGCTTGAGGTCCAGGCGGTAGGTGACCTTTTTGGCCGTGGGCAGTACCTGGCCGGTAAATTTCACTTCACCGGAACCGAGGGCACGACCTTTGCCTTCACCGCCACCCCAGGCCAGGAAGAAGCCAACCAGTTGCCACATGGCGTCGAGGCCCAGGCATCCGGGCATAACGGGATCATCAACGAAGTGGACCTTGAAGAACCAGAGGTCCGGGTTGATGTCGAGTTCAGCCACGATACTGCCCTTGCCATACGCGCCATCGTCATCCGCGATATGCGTAACTCGGTCAAACATCAGCATCTCGTCAATCGGCAGCCGCATGGAGCCGGGGAAGAGCGTGCCGTGGCCGCATCTGATCAGGTCTTCTTTTTCGAAATGATCCGGGTTCATAGTGCCAGTGTCTCTGTTACAAAATGATTTCCTCATACTTTAGCTCGAATTTGGCATTCGGGTATTGACCATTAGTGGATGATTGGCATTTTTGCGGGAAATCGAGGCATGGATCGGTTGAAAGATTGGTGAAAGCCAGACGCCGGCACCCCCTCTCCAAAACACGCCGTGAACCCTTCCTTGGGGGCTTGGTGTTGCCATCCCTGGCAACACACAGTTTTGGAGAGGGGGTGCCGACGTCTGGCCCGGAACTTTGCGGGGGCCTTAACCGGCTTTACCATCGGGCCTTGGGCTGGCCAGGACTCTGGTGTAGCGGTACAGGAACATTCCGAAGGCAAACAGCCACAGCAGGGTGCTGCTGCCGATGCCCGGGTGCCAGGGGATGACTTCAAAGGCAGTGAGAACCCGGATCAACGCTGCCAGATGAATGGCGATAAAGGCAGCGACCATGCCTTTGGGCAGAACCAGGGGGCGGCCGGTGTGGCCCAGGGACACCCGGGCGATGACGCCGAGAATCAGGCAGGCCACCGCGCCGGTGCCGGCAGCGTGGCTCCAGGCGTTGGATGGCCAGCCGGCCAGCAGGAACAGGGCAACGGGTACCCAGAGGATGGACAGGTGCAGAATCCAGAGCAGTGGTTCACTGCGAACCAGCCAGCCTTTCCAGCCCGCCAATCGCACCAGCATGAGGGTTCCGGAGACAATGGCCAGCATGCCAGTGACGGTTTGCCAGCCAGTAACCAGTGAGGCCAGCAGCAGAATCAGGCTGAACAAGGTGCCCATGTCCAGGGCTGGAACGGTTTTTACGGCGGTGCTGTCCAGCCCTCGCTGGCGAAGCCAGCCAGTGGTGAAGGCCGGTGTGATGCGTCCACCGATGATGCTGATCAGCGCCATGGCCATGATCAGTGCGCCATAGCTGAAGGTCATATCCAGCCGGATGACAAAGCCTGCCTGCATGAGCCAGAGTAGTCCCAGAACCAGCAGGATCATCAGTTGGCGTTTCTGCCGGGCGTGCCATATTCGCCAACCGGCATCTACCATGACCAGGGGGAGAAAGGCCAGATTAACGCCGTGCACCAGCCAGTCCGGCAGGCCCGCCCCGAAGGCAAGCAGAAGCCGGCCGGCCAGCCAGACGCCCCAGAGCAGCGCCAGCCTTGTTCCATGGGTGCGTTCCGTCTGGGTCCACACACACACTGCCGTCAGCAGAAAGCCGGCGATGGCCGCCGACAGGAAGCCGAAGAGCATTTCATGCTGGTGCCAGAACAGGCCCGGCAGGGCAAGGGGCAGGCTGATAACGCCTGTGACCTGCATGACCCAGAGAGGAATCGCAAGCAGCGCCAGCACCGTCATGGACAGAAAGAATATCCGGAACGGATAGCTGAACAGCTGGCTGATGCTGGCGGCTTCGGTTTGACTGGTTGTGGGGATCGCCTGCATGGTTGTCTCCGCTAATACATATAATCGAGGTACATGTTATACGCGTAGCCATGGAAAGAACATACCCGGTTGGGGGTATCTTTGCGTACAATCTCGCTATCGTTTTGATTCACAACAGGATGATTTATGAGCGCCTATCTGATTCTCAAGCACCTGCACGTTACCACAGCCTATCTGACCGTTGTGTTATTTGCACTGCGCCTGCTGCTCGACGCGGTTGGCAAGCCTGACTGGCGGAAAACGCCGTTGCGCTGGATCCCCCATGTCAACGACACAATCCTGCTGGCGGCGGCGATCAGCCTGCTGTTTGTAACTCCCTGGGTGCCACTGGTGCATGGCTGGCTGACAGCGAAGATCTTTCTGTTGATCGGCTACATCATCGCCGGCCTGTTTGCACTCAGGACGACCCTGGGGGCACCCACCCGCGTTGTGGCGGCGGTACTTGCGCTGGTGCAGATTACTGCCATTTTCCATCTGGCGTTGAACAAACCGGTCCTCTGGTAAGCCAGTGCCCGGTATTTACTCCCGGTTCCTGCCGGCAACCTGCCTCGTCAGCTCCTCCAGCTGTATCTGTACGCCCTGGAGCTGGCGGGCAATCTCGTCCCGCTCGTCATGGGCCTGCTTTGCCTCCTTGGCGTTCTCTTCTTCGCTCATGACTTCCAGGATGGCGCCAATCATCATGTTCAGGAACACAAAGGCGGTCAGGAAAATGAAGGTGATGTAGTAGATCCAGCTGAGCGGGTACTGCTCCATGGTGGCATACATCACATCTGTCCAGTCTTCAAAAGTCGCCACCCGGAAAAGGGTCAGCATGGCAACAGCGACGTCGCCCCAGAGTTCCCTGTCCACACCGGCAAAAAACATTGAGCCCATGGCGGCGTAGATGTAGAAAATGATGAACATCAGCAGGGCAATGTAGCCCATGCGCGGGATGGCTTTCAGCAGTGAATTGATCAGGAACCGCAGCTCGGGAACCACAGAGACCAGTCGAAGCACCCGGAAAATCCGCAGCAGCCGTCCCAGAAGCACCGCATCGGCGTTGTCCAGAGGAATCAGACTGCCGATAACCACCAGAGTGTCGAACAGGTTCCAGCCATCCAGGAGGAACCGGCGCTTGACCGGGCTGGCAGCAAAGCGGAACAGAATCTCGATCAGGAAGAACAGGGTGATGGCGTTGTCCATCACCGTCAGGCTCTGCTCCACAAGGGGTGGCAGATCGTAGGTTTTGGCGCCGATAGTGAGGGCAGACAGTATGATGATGGTGATCACCACAGTCTGAAACACCTTGCTGGATTCGATTCGTCGCAACTGGCTGAAGCCTTCAGCAGGATTCATTTCCGGGGACATAGGTTCAGGCTCCAGAGGTAGTCGGGCATCGGAGGCTCGCCGAGCTCCTGTGTGAGCGAGGATTATACGCGAAAAAAAGCCCCCGAAGACGGGGGCCCGGAGGCGAAATCACAATTTCGGGTTAAGGCTTTTTCCGGTTCAGGGGATAGAAAAGCTGGGGCGAGGCCAGTTCCGGCAGGTCGGTTCTCTCCTCATGGGCGGCCCATTCAACCCGCTCGGCAGACCGGATGGCATAGTGCATCCAGATCAGGGCAGCTGCGACGATCACGAACATCAGCATAAAACAGCTCTGCCAGATGCCGGTCAGATCGTTCAGCACCCCGAAGGTCAGCGGCAGGATGAACCCGCCCAGGCCACCGATCATTCCGACCACGCCGCCCACGGCGCCAACATGCATGGGGTAATAAACCGGGATGTGTTTGTAGACCGCTGCCTTGCCCAGGGACATGAAGAAACCCAGGATGAAAATCAGTGCCACGAACATGGGCAGGTTCATGCCCAGGCTGAATCGGATATCGCCATCAATGCCCTGGACCACGTAATCGGTCGGGGGATAACTCAACAGGAAGGTGCACACAACCGACGCGCCGAAGGTCCAGTACATGACCCGGCGGGCGCCGAAACGATCCGACATCCAGCCGCCCAGAATCCGGAACAGGGACGCGGGAATGGTATAGAGCGCGGCGATGATGCCTGCGGTCTTGATGTCCAGATCATAGACGCCGATCAGGAAGTGGGGCAGCCAGAGTGCCAGCGCAACAAAGGCTCCAAACACGAAGAAGTAATACAGGGCAAAACGCCAGACCCGCAGCTCACGCAGAGGCTCCATCTGCTCCATGAAGGATTTGGCCTTGTCACCGGCACGCTCGGCGGCCATCGGGTCTTCCTTGGCAAGCAGGATAAAGACCACACCCATGATCGCCAGTACCGTGGCGTAGATCTGGGCGGTGCTTTCCCAACCGAAGGCCACCAGCAGAAACGGGGCTCCGAAGTTGGTCACCGCCGCGCCCACATTGCCGGCGCCGAAAATACCCAGCGCCGTTCCCTGGCGTTCCGGCTCAAACCAGGCCGCCGTATAGGCCACCCCCACAATAAAGGCACCACCGGCCAGACCGACGCCCAGGGCGCCCACCAGAAGCATGATGTAGGTGGTTGCGAAGGTCAGCAGATACACACAGGCGGCGGTGGTAAGCATCAATATACCGAACACCCAGCGGCCGCCGTACCGGTCTGTCCAGATGCCGAGGAACAGCCGGCTTATGGAGCCGGTAAGAATGGGCGTTGCCATCAGCAGGCCGAGCTGGGTATCCGACAAGCCCAGATCTTCACTGATGCGGATCCCGATGATCGAGAAAATGGTCCACACCGCAAAGCACAGGGTGAAGGCAAACGTGGATAAACCGAGGGCTCGGTACTGTTCGGGTTTTGACGGGCTATTGGCCATGCTCCACTCCTTCCGGAAATTCATCAGAAGATAATGTCTGAAAACACGCTTTAAACCTTACCAAAAACAGGGTTTTTCGATGCGGGGCATTGGAGGTACCTCCTGCTGGGTGCAGTGGTGGTAGGCGGTCCGGGGATTTTGGACCTGGGGGGATAGGCCCCTGATTTCTCTCGTGGGGTACGCGCTGTGAGCGTTGATTTACGTCAATTATGGCCGGCACCGGAGTGTGGGCTAATGCTGACAGATATCAATGGCGCTCCCGCGAGAACACTTTTCAAGGGGGTGCCAAAATCGCCTTCGGGAGAACCCCAAAAATGAAAATCATGATTGCCTACGACGGCTCGCGGAATGCCAGGCTGGCACTGGCCCAGACCATCACCATGTTCCGCGATCTCAAACCCGTAATCACCCTGGTTGCGGTGGCTGAAAACCCCCGCGACATCACCTCCGGAAACGAGGACATGTTCCAGGAAGAGGTGGCCGATCTGAAAAAGCACATCGCCGAGGCCATGGAGGTGTGTGAGCAGGAACAGATCTCCGCCGAAAACATGCTTCTGGAGGGCGACGCCCGAAAGATGTTGCTGTTCGCGGCCGAGAAAAAGGTCCACCCGGACATGCTGGTTATCGCACGCCACAGCCATGAGCCCGACGGTGGCTTCATTGCCCGCTCTCTGACCTATTTCGTGGACGAACTGGATTACATGACTTTCGGCAGCGTGAGTTCCTTCCTCGCCCGCCGCATCCAGTGCCCGCTTCTTATTCTGCCCAGCCGTTGAGTCTGGCCATAACCGTTTCTGTATCTGAAAGCCCAGGGAGGCTGACATGAAAGTCGCAGACGTTTTCCACGTCAGGAATCCGGAGATCAGGGCACTGCACCTGACCTGGATCGCATTCTTTATTACCTTCTACGTGTGGTTCAACATGGCGCCGCTGGCATCCAGTATGCTTAAGAGCGTCGACTGGCTGACCGCCGATGACCTCCGCCTGTTTGCCATCTGTAACGTGGCACTGACCATTCCTGCCCGGATCATCGTGGGCATGGCTCTTGACCGTTTCGGTCCCCGTCGGGTGTTCTCGGTCCTTATGGTGTTGATGTCCATTCCCGCCCTGGTGTTCGCCTTCGGTAACACCATGACCCAGCTACTGGTGAGCCGTCTGGTGCTCAGCTCCATCGGCGCCAGCTTTGTGGTGGGCATCCACATGACCGCCATGTGGTTCAAGCCGAAAGACATCGGCTTTGCCGAAGGCTTCTATGCCGGCTGGGGCAATTTCGGTTCTGCCGCTGCGGCCATCACGCTGCCGACCATCGCCCTGCAAATGTATGGCGGTGAGGATGGCTGGCGCTGGGCCATCGCCCAGAGCGCGATCGTGATGGCGGCCTATGGCGTCTACTACTGGTTCGCCATCACTGATGGCCCTGCCGGCACCGTTCACCGCAAGCCGCGCAAGGCCGTGGCGCTGGAGGTCAGCAGCTGGGGCGATATGATCAAGCTGATCCTATGGACGATTCCCCTGGTGGGCGTTCTGGGTATTCTGGTATGGCGTATCGAAAACATGGGGTATCTGAGTGCTACCGGAGCCGCTATCTGTTACGCAGTGATTGTCGCCATCGTCTGTTACCAGATCATCCAGATTCTCAGGGTAAACGTTCCCTTGCTGAAACAGGGCGTGCCCGAAGACGACAAATACCCCTTTAACAGCGTGGCAGCTCTGAACAGCACTTACTTCGCCAACTTTGGTGCCGAGCTGGCGGTGGTGTCCATGCTGCCGATGTTCTTCGAGGAAACCTGGAGCCTGAGTGCGACCGCCGCGGGCCTTATCGCTGCCTCCTTTGCCTTCGTGAACCTGGTGGCGCGCCCCATGGGTGGCCTGGTTTCAGACCGCATGGGCAACCGCCGGTTCGTGATGCTCAGCTACATGTTCGGCATCTCTGTCGGCTTCGCGCTCATGGGCCTGATGAACTCCAACTGGCCGTTGATTATTGCCGTGGGCATTACCGTATTCACCTCGTTCTTTGTGCAGGGTGCGGAGGGCGCAACCTTTGGCATTATCCCTTCCATCAAGCGTCGCCTCACCGGCCAGATCTCTGGCATGGCCGGGGCCTATGGCAACGTTGGGGCGGTGGTTTATCTGACTATCTTCACCTTCGTGACCCCGACCCAGTTCTTCTACATCATCGCTGGCGGCGCGTTTATCAGCTGGCTGCTGTGCATGATGTGGCTGAAAGAGCCGGAGAGCGGCTTCTCCGAGGAATACCAGTTGTCCTCTGTGGATTTGCAGATCGAAGAGGAGGAGCGTCGCCGGAAGGCTGCTGTGGCGACCTGATACTCAAAAACATGCAGCTCGCGAGCCCGCTTGGAGTGATCCTTGCGGGCTTTTTGCATAATGCCGGATACGGGTAGATCACCGGAGCTCCGAAACAAGCACACAAACCTTCTGTAACCTAACGATATGGGCTAACCTGAAGCCACAAAACCACGCAAAACCAGATGGTTGCATACCAGAAGTAATGGCGGCGAGCGCATGGACAAGAAACAGCTCACAGAGCGGGATATCTGCACCAAGTACATCAACCCGGCCCTGCATAAAGCAGGCTGGGACATGCACAGCCAGGTGCGGGAAGAAGTGTCGTTCACCGCTGGCCGCATCATCGTGCGTGGCAGGCTGCACACCCGTGGCAAACGTCGCCGGGCGGATTATGTTCTCAGTTACAAGAAGAACCTGCCCATTGCCATCATCGAAGCCAAGGACAATAACCATAGCCTTGGCGACGGCATGCAACAGGCCCTGGCCTATAGCGATGCCCTGGATGCCCCCTTTGTATTCAGCAGCAATGGGGACGGCTTTCTGTTCCATGATCGCACCGGGCTCTTCGGCCAGACAGAAACCACCCTCAGCCTGGACGAATTCCCCTCCCCGGAAACCCTCTGGGAACTATACTGCCAGCACAAAGGCATCAACCAAAGCGCCCGGAAAACCGTCGAACAACCTTATTACGATGATGGCAGCGGCCGCACACCTCGCTACTACCAGACCGTAGCCATTAACCGCACGATAGAGGCCGTTGCCCGGGGCCAGAACCGCATCCTGCTGGTCATGGCCACCGGCACTGGTAAAACCTTCACCGCCTTCCAGATCATCTGGCGGCTGTGGAAGTCCAAACAGAAGAAACGCATCCTGTTCCTGGCCGACCGCAACATTCTGGTAGACCAGACCAAGAACAACGACTTCAAGCCCTTCGGCCAGGCCATGACCAAGGTCACCAACCGCACGGTAGACCCGTCCTACGAGATTTACCTGTCGCTGTACCAGGCCGTTACCGGCAGCGAAGAAGAGCAGAACATCTACAAGCAGTTCTCGCCAGACTTCTTCGACCTCGTGGTTATCGACGAATGCCACCGGGGCAGCGCCTCTGTGGACTCCGCCTGGCGCCAGATTCTGGAATACTTCTCCGCCGCTACCCACATAGGCCTGACCGCCACACCAAAGGAAACCCGGGAAGTCTCCAACATCGACTACTTCGGCGAACCGGTTTACACCTATTCCCTGAAGCAGGGCATCGAAGACGGCTTCCTGGCCCCCTACAAAGTCGTGCGCATTGACCTGGACCGCGACCTGCAGGGCTGGCGCCCCAGCAAGGGCCAGACCGACAAGCATGGCGAACTCATCGACGACCGCATCTACAACCAGAAAGACTTCGACCGCCAGCTGGTTCTGAAGAAACGCACAGAACAGGTAGCCAGCAAGGTCACCGA
>Ga0114983_1001127_pt1 | contig 10803 bp, 8 predicted proteins | sample Shrwel_input2_RT_FD_87182 | JGI IMG/M metagenome (GOLD analysis project Ga0114983, IMG submission 87182) | Subsurface microbial communities from deep shales in Ohio, USA - Utica-3 well 1 S input2 RT | ecosystem: Environmental > Aquatic > Deep subsurface > Shale gas/oil reservoir > Produced...
AGTGGGCGGGAAACACTGAAGAGTGGCAATATTGATGTTTCGATTTTTAATGAAGTGGGAGAAGATGCCCTTCAGGGATGAAAAAAGGAAAATAACCCGATAAGGAGCCCTTATCAGTTTTGAAGCCTTCAATAAAATCAACAGGTTAGATTTTCTGATTTCCAGCACCGGAAACAGCATTTCCAGTTCTTCTCTGAAATTCTTAGTTAAAAGCTGTTTCCAGCTTTGGAAATAAAATAAGCCTGCTACCAATATCTAAAAAGCCTTTTCCATAGTATGTGATCGATTTTAGCCCAATACACATTTCCAGCTTTGGAATTCGAGTTTCCAAGTTGAAAAAACAAGCGACTAACGACAACCTTCACACTTTCTCAATCGACCTAGAATCCGCTCAATCAGGACAGTCCATGTCAAACACAGTAGCCCTAGCTAACGGCATCAAGTTTGAGGTCAACTCGGATCAAACCATTCTCGAAGCGGCCCGAACCCAGCACATTGCCCTTGAGCACAGCTGCCGAACAGGCCGCTGTGGCGTTTGTAAAGCGAAAGTTACTACGGGTGAAACCGAAGCACTTAATCCTGAAGAGTCGCTTACTGATGCAGAAAAGACGGAAGGCGTGGTTCTCACTTGTTGCAGAAGTGCGATCTCTGACGTTGAGCTGGACATCGAAGACTTGGGTGAGCTGGGTAATATCGAAACAAAAACGGTCCCCTGCCGAATCGATGATTTACATAAACTGGCACCCGATGTTGTAGAAGTGGTTTTAAGAACACCGCCCACCAGTAGAATCGACTACCTGCCAGGCCAATATGTAGACATGATTGGCAAAGCCGGTTTGCGTCGAAGCTACTCCATTGCAAACGCACCGAGGGAAGACGGAAAGCTCACTCTCCAAATTCGAAAAGTCGAAAATGGCGAAATGAGTCATTACTGGTTTAACGAAGCCAAACCAAACGATCTGCTTCGCCTCGAAGGGCCGCTGGGCACGTTCTGCTTGAGAAAAACGAAAGCGACCAGACTCGTGTTCTTGGCGACTGGAACTGGCATTGCACCTGTAAAAGCCATTCTAGAGCAACTGGCATCATCTCCTGATATCAACACCTATAGCCAGATTGACGTGTACTGGGGCGGACGCACGGAACCAGATCTCTACTGGGAGCCAATTTTCTCGAATTTGAATCTGCATTACACGCCGGTCCTCTCCCGCTCACCAGAGTGGGCTGGCGTGAAGGGGTACATCCAAGATGCTCTACTGACCAGCGATGTAGACTTCGAAAATATGGTTGTTTATGCCTGTGGATCAGAAGCCATGATTAGCAGCGCACACGAGGCTCTTACAACAGCAGGCCTGGCAGAAAACCAATTCCACTCAGACGCATTTGTAAGTTCGAACTAATCCAATTCCGGAGGAAGGATGAAGGCAGTAATTTTGGCAGGCGGTTTGGGAACACGCCTCAGCGAAGAAACAGAAAGCCGCCCCAAGCCAATGGTAGAGATCGGCGGGAAGCCTATCTTGTGGCACATCATGAAAATTTACTCTGCCCATGGTATCAATGACTTCGTTATCTGCTGCGGTTACAAGGGGTATGTCATCAAAGAGTACTTCGCCAACTACTTCCTTCATATGTCCGATGTCACCTTCAACATGTGCGACAACAACATGGAAGTGCACAACAAGCGCGCGGAACCATGGAACGTGACGCTGGTGGACACCGGAGAAAACTCGATGACAGGTGGCCGCTTGCGCCGCGTGGCAGATTACGTCAAAGATGAAGAGTCGTTCTGTTTCACCTATGGCGACGGTGTGGGCGACATCAATATCTCCGAAACCATAAAGTTCCATAAAGAGCACGGAAAAGCTGCGACGCTAACCGCCACCTATCCGCCTGGACGTTTCGGCGCACTGGATATTCAGAAGCAACAAGTGATGAGCTTCAAGGAAAAACCCAAGGGCGATGGCGCGATGATCAATGGTGGGTTCTTCGTTCTGACTCCCAAAGTACTGGATTACCTCGCGGACGACGGCACCGTGTGGGAGCAAAGCCCTTTGATGAACCTGGCAGACGACGGCGAACTTATGGCCTATGAGCATCATGGCTTCTGGCAGCCCATGGATACACTGCGCGACAAGCATAAGCTCGAAGAGCTGTGGGAGAGCGGTAACGCCCCTTGGAAAAACTGGGACTAATCGAATGGCAGCAAAAGTGAATCTGGCTTTTTGGCAAGGAAAAAAAGTATTTGTCACGGGCCATACTGGTTTTAAAGGCAGCTGGCTCTCGTTGTGGTTGCAGAAGATGGGGGCGCAAGTAAAAGGTTTTGCGCTTGAGCCACCGACCAATCCGGCGCTTTTCATAGAGGCCGAAGTGGCGGAAGGAATGGAGTCTGAAATTGGCGATATTCGTGACCTTCAAGCCATTACGGCCAGCATGACGGCCTTCAACCCGGATATTGTGATTCACATGGCTGCACAGCCACTCGTTCGCCTGTCGTATCGTGAGCCCGTGGAAACTTATAGCACCAACGTAATGGGCACGGTGCATGTCTTCGAAGCGGCCCGCCAATGCTCAAACGTGAAAGCTATCGTCAACGTCACAACCGACAAATGCTATGAGAACCGCGAATGGGTTTGGGGTTATCGTGAGCATGAGCCCATGGGCGGCCACGACCCATACAGTAATAGTAAGGGGTGCTCAGAACTGGTCACCGCGGCATACCGTAACTCCTTCTTTAATAGTGACGGTGCGCCCGCGTTGGCATCAGCACGTGCCGGGAATGTTGTTGGCGGAGGCGATTGGGCAGAAGACCGCTTAATCCCGGATATCCTCAGAGCCTTTGAACAAAAACAGCCCGTGGTCATCCGAAATCCCCGAGCAACTCGGCCATGGCAGCACGTTCTGGAGCCGTTAACTGGATACCTCGTATTAGCCGAGCGACTCTATACCGAGGGGATGCCCTACGCTGAGGGGTGGAACTTTGGCCCCCGAGATGAAGATGTGCAACCTGTTGAATGGATCCTCAACCACATGGTCGAGCACTGGGGCCAAGGAGCAAGCTGGGAGCTTGATAAAAATCCTCAACCTCACGAAGCCCAGCTACTCAAGCTCGATATATCGAAAGCGACCTCGCTCTTGAAATGGCATCCCTGTTGGTCACTGTCCCAAACACTCCATAGCATCGTCGATTGGCATCAAAGCTGGTTGTCTGGCCAGAATGTCAGAGACATTACACTGAAACAGATAGCTCAATACCAAGCCAACTGAACTCCGTATTTATCTAGATATCAAACGAAGGCAAATCATGACACTTGAAAGCATTCGCCAGGAAATAAGCAAGCTGGTTGAACAGTACGCCGAAGAAGCACTTGCACCGAAACCATTTTCACCAGGAGAGACCGTAGTTCCTCCCTCGGGAAAGGTCATTGGCGCGAAAGAGCTTCAGTTTATGGTTGAAGCCTCCCTGGATGGCTGGCTGACAACTGGTCGCTTCAATGCCGAATTCGAGAAAAAGCTTGCCGAGTTTATTGGTGTCGATCACCTTATCACGGTGAACTCTGGCTCATCTGCGAATCTGGTTGCTTTCAGTTCCTTGACTTCTCCGAAGCTTGGCGACCGAGCCATCAAAAAGGGCGATGAAGTGATTGGCGTAGCCGCCGGCTTCCCAACAACCGTCAATCCTATTGTCCAGTTTGGTGCAGTACCGGTGTTCGTTGATGTTGATAGCAAAACTCACAACATCAATGCAGAGCTAATCGAAGAAGCAATCACCCCTAAAACCAAAGCCATTATGCTGGCTCATACATTGGGCAACCCTTTTAATCTGGCCAAAGTTCGGGAGCTCTGCGATAAGCACAATTTATGGTTGGTAGAAGACTGCTGCGATGCACTGGGAGCGACCTACGACGGTAAAATGGTGGGTACTTGGGGCGACATCGCAACATTGAGTTTTTACCCGGCCCACCATATCACTATGGGTGAAGGCGGTGCAGTCTTCACCAATAACCCCACGCTGAAGATGATTGCTGAATCCTTCCGGGATTGGGGGCGTGACTGCTACTGCGCACCTGGCTGTGACAACACCTGTGGCAACCGTTTTGGCCAACAGTTCGGTACACTCCCGCATGGTTATGACCACAAGTATGTTTACGGACATCTAGGCTACAACCTGAAAATTACCGATATGCAGGCAGCGTGTGGCTTGGCGCAGCTTGAGCGAGCGCCTGAATTTATTGCGACTCGCAAGCGTAACTATCAATTGCTCAAAGATAGACTGGCCAGTCTTTCGGACTATCTTGAGGTTGCAGAGGCAACGCCGAATAGCGATCCTTCCTGGTTCGGCTTCCCGGTAACCCTTAAGGAAAGCAGCGGTGTGCAGCGTGTTGATCTATTGAAATACTTAGACCAACAGAAGATTGGTACCCGCTTGTTGTTCGCCGGCAACTTGACCCGCCAACCCTACTTTCAGGGCGTGGAGCACCGGGTAGTGGGTGAACTAATCAACACTGACCGCACCATGAACCAGACCTTTTGGTTGGGCGTCCAGCCGTCACTGGGACAAAAACATTTCGAGTTTGTTGCAGAGAAAATGGAAGAGTTCTTTGGGTTGAATTTCTGATGAGAAATGTGCTGCTGACAGGCGCAAGCGGGTTTGTAGGTAGTCATCTCTTAGAGGCTCTTCTCCTAGAAGGCTATGAGGTGGTTATCGTCAAGCGCTCAACGTCAGATACTTGGCGAATCGATCATTTGTTGAAGAAAGTAACAAGCTACGATCTGGATTCGGTTTCGGTTAGAAAGATATTTGATGAGCAATCATTAGATATAGTTATTCATTTGGCGACGCTTTATCGGAAAATCGATGATGGCGATGACATGCCGGAGATGCTTCAAGCTAATGTTAATTTTCCAATCGAGTTAGTCGAAAATTCAGTGCGTACCAATGTAAAAGGCTTCATAAATACGGGAACCTTTTTCGAATGCGACTGCTCGGACCTACCCTTAAAGGAGGGTGCAGTCGAAAAACCCTTTAATTTCTATGCTAAGACAAAAGTACTGTTTGAAAAGGCGCTAGAGCTGTATTCTTCTGAGCTTCCAAGTATCACTCTTAGGATTTTTTCTCCTTACGGAGAAAAAGATAACCATAAAATAATCCCCACCTTGATTAAAAAAGCGATCAATAAAGAAAGTGTGGCTTTGTCAGATGGTTTGCAAAAGCTGGACTTTATATATGTTAAAGATGTTGTTTCGGCATATATAAGAGCTTTAGAAGCTTTGAAGTTTAACGAGTTTCGGCATGAGGTTTTTAATATAGGATCTGGCCATGCAGTAAGTGTGCGGGAGATTGTTTCGTTATTAGAGCAGCAGTTAGGGCATGAAATTAAAAAGGAATGGGGTAGCATGTCAAAATATGATATGCCTATTGTGTTTGCTGATATCAATAAAGCACGAGACGTCCTGGATTGGGAGCCCTTTCACACAATCCACGATGGATTACGAAAAACAGTAGAGTATTATGAATCGACCAACTATGAGCGTGAAAAAAACTAGAATTGAAGGCGTTTATGAAATCGAAAACAAATTTTTCGAAGATGACCGAGGTCAATTTATAAAAACATTCAATTCTGACTTTTTCGAGGCTGAAGGCCTAGAGTCAAACTTTCAAGAAAGCTTTTTTTCTGTGTCAAAAAAGAACGTGATAAGAGGTATGCATTTTCAGAAACCACCTCATGATCATGCTAAGCTAGTTTATGTAGTTTCTGGTAAGATCTTAGACGTTGCATTAGATGTGAGGAAAGGCTCTCCTACCTTCGGCCAATATTATGTGACTACGTTGTCTGACGAAAATGCAAAGTCTTTGTATATGGCTAGAGGATTTGCTCACGGTTTTTTGACTTTGTCTAGTTCCGCCACAGTAGTGTACATGACGGGTAGTGTATACAGCCCAGAGGCGGATTCAGGAATAAGATGGGATGGCTTTGGATTTGATTGGCCGCTTAAACAGCCAATCATTTCTAACCGCGATCAAGCTTTCGAAAAACTGATATGAAAAAGAATACCGTAACCCGGGGGCGTTAGCCTTTAAAAGGTGAATTCATGGACAAAGATAAATGTATGGTCCGGCTAATGGTAACACCCGGGAAGGCTGTTCCGACGTGGGAGGTGATCAAGTGATCCTACCCCAGAATTTAGGTTCATTTAAAATTGGAAAATCCGGCATGATCGAGCCTGAGCAGAAGATCATGCCATGAAGCGGTCCGGTTACACCGAAGTGCAGATTGCCTCGCCCTGAAGCAAGCCAAATTGGGTACACCAGTCCCGGAACTCTGTCGGAAGACGGGCGTCTCGGTTGCCACCTCGCACAACTGACGCAAGAAGTACGGCGCCTAGACCCGTCCTAGCTGAAGCGGCTCAAGCAGCTGAAGGAGGAGAATCATCGCCTCAAGAAGCTGGTAGCGGACCCGAGCCTTAACCCGGCCATGCTTCAGGACGTGGTGGACAAAAGGCTCTGACCCCGCTTCGTAAACGCCAACTGGTGGCTGAACTAAAAACCGGTATGGGGTCAGCGAACGCCAGGCGTGTGCGGTCTTGCAGTTTTCCCGGGCGTCTTGTCGATGCCGGTCGGTGGCAAGGGATTCTTCGGCATTGTCGATGAGGATCCGTGAGATCACTATCATGAGTCTTCATTGCGGTTACCGGCGCGTACCATGTCCAACTGCAACTAGAGAGCTGGCGTGACAATCACAAACGGGTTTACCGGTTGTATGGGGATCAGGGGTTGTCACTTCGCTTAAAGCGTCCCAAGCGCAACAAGCCGGCCAAGAATCGTCAGCCACTTCAACGAGCCACCCATTCCAATCACAGTTAGGGTATAGACTTTGTCTCAGACGTGCTGTTTGATGGTCGGCGACGGAGCCTGAAGGGCCTCGATGTTCAGGAAGGCCTGACGATGATTGCGCGCTTCCGGGGCAACCCGGAGGTGCTAAAGACCGACAATGGTTCGGAGTTTGCCGGCAAGGTCATGAATCGCTGAGCCTATGAGCGAAAGATTGAAATCGACTTCTCACGGTCCGGAAAACCTACGACAACGCAACGGTAGAATCGTTCAATGGAAGACTGCGGCAGGAATATCTGAATGAAAATTGGTTCTTGTCACTGGCCGACACTAGGGAGAAAATCGAAGCGTGGAGGACTTTTTATAACCAAGTCAGATCCAATTCCGCATTGAAGTGGTGCACGCCCTCGGACTACGCCCGCTCTTCAGCCTTCTTTCGTACACTAGAAATAACCACAACTCAAAAACTCCAATTTGACGGAACGTTTTGGAAATTGAAAAAAAGTATTTTTAACCGTTTATTTGTCAACAAAAACCAAAAGTGGACGCTTTATGCCCAGATGAGCAGGTTGATTTATGGCTTTGCATTCATCGCAATTTTAGCTAAAGCATTACCAAGTAATTTGTTAGGTTATTGGTATCTCTTTTTGTCAATGTTTGGAGTTGTAACATTAGTTGAAATGGGTTTGGTACAAGTTATGGGGCGCCATGCTGCATACTTGAAGGCGGATTTTGAAAGCGGGCGAAAACGTGCAAGCGACTTCATGAACTTCGTTAAAGTAGGCGAGCGATTATATGTCTCTTTAGTTTTGGTGGTAGTTTCTTTAGCACTTCCAATAGGGTTGTGGTGGTTAAACTACTCGCAAGAAGTTGAGATTAAATTTAGTAGCTTAACTTTGGCATGGTTTATCTATGTATTAGGTGGTGGCTTATCGATACTGGCGGCCTATTATGTTGCATTAGTTAGCGGTGCTGGGAAGCTCTGGATAACTCAAAAGATTACAATTATATCAATTATCGTAAATGCAATTGTTCTTCTGAGTGTTTTTTTAACTCCTCCTACGCTTTTAATTCCTGCTATTTCGATGATGCTTGCTCAGTTATGGCTAGTAATTTCTGCTCGTAATAACCTGTTTCGCCTTGATATAGCGCAAAAAGGAGATTCGAGTTCAAAGCTAAGGATGAGAAGAGTAAAAGTACAGCTTCGAATTATTGGAAAAGATACGGCGAGAATGTTTCTTGTCATGATTTACTACCACCTTCTCACAAATGGATTTCTTTTGGTTTTGTCTTCAAGCTTGCCGATTTCGGAAGTAGCGTCTTATGGTTTGATGATGCAATTAGTTAACATAGTTATCTCCATATCAATTGTGTGGGCGAAGAGTAATTTCTATGATATGGCTAGCAACCATCGGGACTCTAATGCCAGAAAGCTTCGTAGTATATTTTTTAGCGGGTTCGTTCGTTCAGTTACCGTTTCTATGCTAGGTTTTTTGGGCGCGATGTTGATTGCGCCAACTATGCTATCCCTATTGGGGTCCAAAACCAACCTTCCAGAAAAAGCTATTATGTTGGTTATTTTAAGTTGTTTCTGGATTGAATTTGTTATTACGCAGTTCTCTCAAATGTTGATTGCTCGTGGAGATATGCGTGTAGCTTATTATTCCGTGTTTTCGGCCATCCTAATATTGTTAAATACAGTCATTCTTCTAAACTATGGGGCCTCGCTTTCCGAAGTTTTTATTAATAGGATCGTTGTTTATGTTTTAGGTATCGGTATACCTGTTATTTTAATGTCTAGAAAGACATTGAGAGCACCTATTGTTGCAAGATAAGGATAAACAAATGCTTCTCAGTATCTGTGTTCCGACGTATAATCGTAATGAAGACCTGGCTAAGCTTAATGAGCTATTTATAATCCCTGCTTTACAAAGGTATGGGGGGTTAATAGAAGTAGTTGTTTCCGATAACTCAGATCAAAATATTTCAGAAATTAATGAAAGAATGTTAGGTCCCAAGGTGCGCTATTACAAGAATGAGAGAAATCTAGGTTTTGCTGGAAATCTAGTCGAGTGCATTTTAAGGGCAAATGGTGAGTTTGTTTGGATCATATCAGATAACGATCAAATTATTTTTTCCGGTTTCGATGAAATAATTAATAATCTAACTAGTTCTTGGTGTAAAGACGTTGACGCATTGATGCTGCCATTTGAGACCAAAAAAACCGACGGAAATATTGATGTATCTAATACCAGTAGAGATTGGGGTGTAAGGTCAAGTTGTAGTGTCGGACAACTGATTTCTCAACATAGGCTACCTTTCGTTTTATTTTCCAGTGTCGTCATTCGGAATAATAAGTCGTCTACCGAGGTTGTTCGATCTGCTTTTCTTGGTAACGACTATATCCAAATTGCTCTATTTTTAGAAATGCTCGATCGACAGTCGATAATATCTTTTGTTAGTCGCCCTGTAATTTGTTATACGCCGGAATACCATTGTAGGTTTCGCATAATGTCTTTGTCGAATTCAATGAATGAAATCTATGCTTATTTATATGAAAGGTTCGGGTTAATTGTAGATAAAAAGAGGATCTACGGACGTTGGTTGACCTGGATGCTTCATCATCGGGCTGGATTTTACGTATTTAAAGATGGTGACAAAGAGAAATGGCGTTTGATCAGCCGGATAACTAGAAATTTTAATGCGGCAAACGCTGTTAAAGTCTTAGGACTTTTGGTTCCGCGTTTTATTTTTGTACCATTTTACGCCTGGTATAAGTCCTATAAAGATATGAAAGTTGGCTGTAGTGGATTTGAGATGCATAAATTAATACGAAACGCAGCTGTTAATAAGGCTCTATTTAAGAAGAATTTAAATAAAGGTTATGGAAAGTAAAGGGTATTGAGCTAGAGATTAGGTTTTCCTTGGGGGTTACAGTGGCAGCTTTACTTGTTGGTAATTCTATTAACTCAAAGTTTGCCATGAATTGACCATCGGCTGTTGGAAGTCCTGTCCAGAGAGTGATTCAGCTTGCACTTAACAGTAGCGATAGCGTCGAAATCAGTGCTATATCACAGCCTCCGACACAGGATATTCGAAACTTCAGCTTACCGAAAACAGTGATTTTTGAACCCGGAAAATGCGGCTAATTGTCACAGAATTGATGAATTAGTCGCCAAAGTACCTTGACCGTTTCCGCTATTTGTTTCTTGGTAGCTGAGAAGCTCAAACATCTGCTGGAATTCCGTTCGCGCAGCCATTGCCAATGTTGCTTGCAAGCTAATGGTTCAGAAGAAATGCTAGACAACCAATATGACTTTTGTCCGCCCTTATCAAAATTTGATAATAAATAGTTTTACAATCGAGAAGTTGCTATTTTTAACGGCTTTCGTTTTTTGCTTTATGCCATTTTTTTCTCCTTTTCCTATAGCAACAGACCTTCAGCCAGCGATGTTCGCCCCGATAATATTTTTATTTTTTTTTAAAAGAATGCGGGGTATCAGTAATTACGAAATGTTCTTTATTTTTATTGGCTTATGGTCGGTTATTTTTGTTAATATAAATGAACCTTATTTTACTTTCAGGAAATCCCTTTCGATACTTTTAGCTTTTTTTATATACCATTTCTTCAGAAAATATACTCATTTTCTTACCTCTAGGTTTATTTTTATAATTGCCTTGATAAATCTAGTGGCATTAGTTTTTCATTTTTTTTTACCATCTATTTTCACTCAAACTCTAGGCCTGTTTGTAAGAACTATAAAAATTGTTTCAATGGAGGGTCCCCGAGGGGCAAGTGGCTTCGCAGCAGAGCCAGGTTTCATGGCGGCTCTTGCAGTATTCTATATGGTGGCATCGTTGATGCTCAAAGAATTTAAAGGTGATGGCCGTTTTTTTCCGCTTACTGCTGTTACCTGCTTGATTATGATACTGCTAACAAAATCTGGCGCCGGTGCATTACTTATTATCCTTTTTTG